>SXGT01569645.1_pt1 | contig 12529 bp, 11 predicted proteins | sample 3176221 | NCBI WGS metagenome assembly SXGT01 (sample SAMN11356862, study PRJNA531348) | freshwater metagenome | isolation source: freshwater sample F1-120 | place: China: Fuxian Lake, Yuxi | collected 2017-12-25
GGCCGCTTGATGTAGCCGTTGGCATCGGCTGCCGGATGGCCCGGATCGTAGACCATCTCGAAGTCGCTCTTGTCCTTCTCGACCTTGCCCGGCTTCACCACCTTGATGCCGAGGTTGCGGTCGAGCCTTCGTGCTGATGAATTGCGAAGGGCAAGAGATCGCTCAAACCGCCGTGGAGCCGACTGTCGCAGACCGCTGGATCCTCGCCCGCCAGCAGCAGATGCTCGCCGCCATTCACGAAGGCTATGCGCAATATCGATTCGACCAGGTCGCCCGCGCCCTTTATGAATTCGTCTGGGACGAATACTGCGACTGGTATCTGGAATTGGCCAAGGTACAGATCGGCCAGGGCGGCCCCATTGCGGCCAACACGCGCCGCATCCTGCTGGAAGTACTCGAATCCACCCTACGCGCCGCCCATCCGTTAATTCCGTTCGTCACCGAGGAACTCTGGCAAGCAGTTCGCGCGGTACAAACCGGGCAACCCGAAACCGACACCCTCATGCGCGCCGCCTTCCCACTCGCCGGCGACAACACTGCCGCCCACGCACTGGACGAATTCAAGTTGCTTGCCAACGCCTGTCGCGCCCTGCGTAGCGGCATGGGCCTGCCGCCGGGGCAAAAGGTGCCACTGGTCATCGAAGGCGACGCATGTGTCATGGCCTACGCACCCTATCTGCAAGCGTTGGCGCGCCTGGAAAGTGTCAGCGTCGTTGCCCGGCTACCTGCCGATTCAGACGCCCCGGTTGAGGTTGTCGGCCCCTACCGCCTGATGCTCCTGATCGAAGTGGATCGTGAGGCCGAAATCGCCCGCCTGGACAAGGAAATCGCCCGCCTTACCGGTGAGATCAGCAAATGCGACGGGAAACTCTCCAATACCAGCTTCGTTGATCGCGCCCCGGCCGCGGTCGTCGAACAAGAACGCACCCGCCTTGACGAATTCAAAACCACGCTGGAAAAGGTCAAGACCCAACGGGCACGCCTATAGATTCAACTCAATCCGAAGTCACCAACCAGACCCTTTTGAAATCCGCGCAGTCCTTGGAAACACGGGCTTCCGCTTCCCGTTACCGCTCAAGCACCCCCGTAGCTGCACCCGCCCGTATGACCTCAGGCACGGGGTCCTTATCGGTGAAACTGGCCCATTCCCAAGCCTCGGGTTGATCCATGAGGGCGCATAGCAACTGGTTATTAAGTCCATGACCAGACTTGTAGGCATCAAACTCAGCCAGGATCGGATGGCCGGCAAGATACAGATCACCCAGCGCATCGAGCACTTTATGTTTAACAAACTCGTCCGCATAACGCAGGCCTTCCGTGTTGAGAACGCTGAACTCGTCCATCACGATAGCGTTGTCGAGCGTCCCACCGAGGGCTAAACCATGGGCGCGCAGGTACTCGACATCGCGCATGAAACCAAAGGTGCGGGCGCGGCTAATCTCGCGGATGTACTCAGCACGGGAAAACTCCAAGTGCAAGGTATTGCCCGATTGTTGCAGGGCTGGGTGATCGAAATCGATATGAAAGGCAAGTCGGTAGCCCTCGTAGGGACGAAACTCAGCCCACTTGTCACCATCTTCCACCCGCACAGTACGCAAAACGCGCATGTACCGGCGCGGCGCGGCCTGCGCCTCCAGACCCACCCCCTGAATCAGATACACGAAGGGGGCTGACGATCCATCCATAATCGGTATTTCCGGGCCATCCAGTTCGATCAGTAGGTTGTCGACGGCAAGCCCGGCTAACGCGGACATCAGATGTTCCACGGTAGCCACCTTGGCACCGTTTGCCTCCAGGGCAGAACACATGCGCGTATCGGTCACGCGATGCGGCTCAACCTGGAATTCGGGTTTTTCGGGAAGATCCACGCGCCTGAAGAGGATCCCGGTGTTGACCGGCGCGGGTCGCAGAGTCAGATTGACCTTGCGGCCTCCATGCAAACCGACACCCCGGGTATGAACCGTGGACCGTAAGGTGTGTTGCGAGATCATAGTGGCATTGTTTTCCTGCGGCTCACCGCGCTATTGACGGTTCAAATGCAAAATCCTGTACCGTGCGGCGGCACGGTACAGGAGCCTACTAGACAACGCGTGTCAACAGGCGATCAGTTTGCCTGATTACGCAGGAAGGGCGGGATATCGAAGACATCCTGATCACGCAGGAAAGGTGGGATATCAAAGACATCCAGAGGTGCCGTTGTCCCGGCACTTGAGCCACCTACACCAACCGAATGCGCCCGGCTCGGGTGTACCCGCACCGTGCTGCCCTCGGACGAACCATTCACCCCAGAACCACTATACAAAGGCTCCGGATCAGTCCCGGTCCGCACCACGCGTATCGTCGGACCAGGCTTTGTTTGCGCAGCATGCGCCTGATTGGCCAGTCCTGTTGCGACCATGGTCACACGAATGTTCTCTCCCATGGCCTCGTCCAACACCGTACCCACGATCACCGTGGCCTCTTCGGCGGTGAACTCCTGAATGGTCCTCATCACCTCGTGGTACTCCTCCAGGGTCAGGCTGTCGTTGGCCGTAATGTTAACCAACACACCACGCGCGCCCTTGAGATCGACGCTTTCCAGGAGCGGACTGTTGACCGCGGCCTGTGCGGCGGTACGGGCGCGATCTTCGCCGCTGGCTTGAGCGGAGCCCATCATGGCCATGCCCATCTCGCTCATCACGGTGCGCACATCGGCGAAGTCCACATTAATCATGCCAGGGTTGGCAATAATCTCAGCAATGCCTCCGACGGCACTGTGCAGCACATCGTTAGCCGCCATGAAGGCATCGGTCAGCTTGGTCTTGGCCCCTAACACCTGCATCAGTTTTTCGTTGGGGATGATAATCAGGCTGTCCACATATTCAGACAGGGCCTTGAGGCCTTGCTCGGCCGCACGATTACGCTTGCCCTCAAACGAAAATGGCTTGGTGACCACTGCCACGGTGAGGATACCCAGCTCCTTTGCGACCTCGGCCACCACAGGAGCCGCGCCGGTGCCGGTGCCGCCGCCCAGACCTGCGGCGATGAACAGCATATCAGCGCCATCGATCATTTCGACGATGCGCTCACGGTCTTCCAGTGCCGACTCGCGGCCAACCTCAGGCTTTGCGCCGGCGCCCAGCCCCTTGGTGATGCTATTGCCGATCTGCAACTGAATCGGAGCGCGGTTGCGGCGCAGGGCTTGAGCATCGGTGTTGATGGAAATGAATTCCACCCCACCCATACCTTGCCCGATCATGTGGTCAATCGCGTTTCCACCGCAACCACCTACACCGATAACCTTGATTACGGCCTCTTGAGTTTGAGTCTCTTCCAGTTCGAATAACATAGTCTTGCTCCTTTACACGCTCGTTGTCTTAAAAAAGGCCCGCCGGCCCGCTCATCACGCCAGGATCATTGCTGATCCACCCACTGAAACGCATCGCTGCATCTCATTTCAAAAAGTGTCCTTGAACCATCGCTTCATCCGGTTCGCGAGCGCGGTTACGCCACCCTCGCCCAAAAATGTCGCCGGATCACGCTGCTCCAATCCGGCAATCAACAACCCCACGCTAGTGGCGTATCGGGGATTACGCACCCGCTCAGCGAGCCCTCCCTCATAGTTGGGGACACCCACCCGCACCGGCACATGAAAGATCTCCTCGGCCAACTCAACCATGCCCGGCAGCAAACTACTGCCGCCTGTCAGGACAATGCCCGACGAGATCTGCTCCAGAAAACCGGAGCGGGTCAGCTCCGCTTTAATCATCTTGAACAACTCCTCCACACGCCGCTCAATCACCTCTGCCAACAGCTGACGAGAGGGCTGACTAGGCGAGCGATCGCCAATACCGGGAACTTCAATCATCTCCCGTGAATCGGCCAGTTTGCACAGGGCAATGCCATGACGAATCTTCAGGTCCTCGGCCTCTCGGGTTGGGGTACGCAAGGCCATGGCGATGTCGTTAGTTATATGATCTCCGGCAATCGGAAGGACCGCCGTATGCTGAAGCGCACCGTGAGTAAAGACGGCCATATCCGTGGTCCCGCCCCCAATGTCGATCAGCGCCACTCCCAAATCCTTTTCGTCCTCATTCAGCAGCGCCAAACTGGAGGCCAACGGCTGCAAGATCAGATCGGACAGTTCGACCCCGCAACGGCGGACACACTTTTCCAGGTTCTGCGCGGCCGATACGGTCCCGGTAACGATGTGAATCTTGACCTCCAGACGCACACCACTCATGCCCAAGGGATCACGCACATCCCCTTGACCGTCGATGATGAATTCCTGCGGCTCCACATGGAGCACTTGCTGGTCGTTCGAAATATTCACCGCACGCGCGGTCTCCATTACGCGATCGACATCGGCCTTCGCCACTTCGCGATCGCGCAACGGCACCATGCCATGTGAGTTGAGTGAACGCACATGACTCCCCGAGATCCCCGCGTAGACCTCGCGTATCTTGCAAGCGGCCATCAATTCGGCATCCTGCAAGGCGCGCTGCACGGCGGCCACAGCGTCTTCAATGCTGACGACCATGCCCTTTCTCATGCCGCGTGAACCTGTGGAACTCATGCCGATGATATTGAACCCGCCCTCATCCGTCGGTTCAGCGACCAGCACCACAATCTTCGAGGTGCCAATATCCAGCCCAACGATCAGGTCCTTGTTCTCGCGCATCTTGCTGATATTCGAAAAACTCATGTCTTTACCTTTGCTGATAACTGACTAGAAGGCTTCGCGGACGAGCCCCCAATCCGTGCCGAGAACCCGTTCGGATAGCGCATGTCGACATACTTGATCGAACTCGAAACGCGTTCCGCCGCCGAATAAAACCGGACAAATCGTTGCAGACGCTCGGTCAGCTGCTCCTGACCCAGATCGATCACCATTCCGTTATTGAGACCCAGTTGCCAGGCACTGCGACGGTCAACACGGATATGCGAAATCGTCCAAGCTTTTGGCGCCAGAATAGCCGCGAATTCGGCATAGCGATGTGCCACTGCGCCCTCCATGCCATCGGGCGCCTCTACCTTGGGCAGATCAGGTGCCGGTTTCGCCGGGTAAACCTCACCCTGTACGCTCAAGGTGTCACGCTCGCTCCACGCAGCCAAAGGGATGCGCTCTTCCAGAACCACCCGAATACGCCCTGGCCAGATACGCTGGGCCTGCGCCCGATTGACCCAGGGCATTAATTCAAATTCGTGTTTGACAGCCCTCATGTCAAGGCTCAAAAAACTGCCGTGCAACTGCGCCACAGCCCCGCGCACCCCGGCCATCGTCTGCGCCTGAGAGGCCAGCACCTCCACCTGCCGCACCGGCAGGAGGCGCTGATACGCCACAACCGCGCCATAGCCCAGCGCGAAAACCAGCGTCAGCAGAAAAATACCAATCGCCAGTCGGTTCATGAGGGGCACGTTATCGGTCACAACGCTATGCCACATCCATCGCCTCCTTCTGTGCCAAGTCCAGCACTTGCAGACACAGGTCGGCAAACTCAATGCCGCTGGCGCGAGCCGCCATTGGCACCAGGCTGTGATCGGTCATCCCCGGCGAAGTGTTGATCTCAAGCACATAGGGACGCTGATTCGCGTCCAGCAGGATGTCTACCCGACCCCAGCCCCAGCAGCCCAACACGGCAAACGCCCGTTGCGCCAATTGCTGCATCTCGACCTCCAGCGCAACAGGCAGACCGCTTGGGACAAGATAACGCGTGTCATCACGCAAGTACTTGGCTTCGTAGTCATAAAACTCGGTCGCCGGCACAATGCGGATCACCGGTAGCGCCCGCCCCCCCAGAATGCCCACCGTAAATTCGCCGCCCGACAACTCGCGCTCGGCCAGAACCAGTTCGTCATAGCGCGCGGCTTCGCGCCAGGCCGCCTGCAGGGCACCCGGCGTCTTAACCTTAGTGATGCCAATGCTCGAACCTTCGTTCGCCGGTTTAACAAAAATGGGCAGGCCCAACTGGCGCTCAACCGCCGAAAAATCAGCATCCGCACTCAGCAAGGCATATTCCGGCACAGGCAAGCCGGCCGCCTGCCACATCAACTTGCTGCGCCACTTGTCCATCGCCAACGCCGAGGCCAGCACGCCACTGCCGGTATAAGGGATCTTCAGCAAGGACAAAGCACCCTGCATTTGACCATCCTCACCGCCCCGCCCGTGCAGGGCGATAAAGACACAATCGAATCCGGCCGCTTCCAGGCCCTGCAAACCCCCGCTGGCCGGATCATAGGGATGTGCGTCGACACCCCGACTGCACAATGCCGCCAGGACGGCTGCCCCACTCTTGAGCGACACCTCACGCTCCGCCGAGTCACCGCCCAGCAAAACACCCACTTTACCCAGCGTATCCATCTTGTCCTTCATGCAATTTCTCCAACGATACGCACCTCGCGTTGCAACTCGATCCCGGCCTGCGTCTTCACGGTGGCCTGTACCTGCGTCATCAGGGCCTCAATGTCTGCCGCCCGCGCGCTCCCCAAATTGACAATAAAATTGGCATGTTTTTCAGACACCTGCGCATCTCCCACGCGTACACCCTTGAGGCCACAGGCCTCGATCAGGCGCGCCGCGTAATCACCGTCCGGGTTGCGAAACACGGAACCGGCATTGGGCAAATTAAGCGGCTGAGTCTCGGCACGCCGGTCCAGCAGACGCCGGGTCTCTGCCCTGGCCACCTCGCGTGCGTCCGCGTCCAGGTTACGGCGGAAATGGAACCAGGCAGCAATGAACCACTCCTCGGCGCCCATTACGAGGTGCACATGGCGATAACCAATGTCGTACGCTTCGTGCGGACGCGTGTGCAAGTGCCCGGAACGATCGACCGTCAGCACCTGCAAAACCGCACCCCAGGTCTCACGCCCATGGCACCCGGCATTCATGGCCAAGGCCCCACCTACCGTACCCGGGATACCCGCCAGAAACTCAGCGCCCTCCATCCCCTCCCCGCTGACAAAACGCGCCAGTTTTGGGCTGGAGACACCCGCCTCGGCATAGACCACGGCCTCGTCTTCCGGCAAGCGCGCAGACCACTCGGGGAAATCGTTCCGCTCCGCCACGCGCAACTCAGACAACAACCCGTGTAGACAAACGACCGTGCCACGCACCCCAGCATCCCGTACCAGCAGGTTACTGCCCAGACCAATGAACAACACAGGCTCTTCAGGTGGCAGCAGACGCAGGAAGACGCACAAGTCATCAAGATCCGCCGGCGTGTAAAAACGATCCGCCGGGCCGCCCACACGCCAGCTCGTATAACGACTCAGCGGCACCCGATGGCGCAATGCGCCACGCAAGAGATCCTGATTGGCGACGGTGTGATCCATCACTTTTCTACCCCTGCCAATCGACTGGGAAGCTGACCGATCGAACCGGCCCCCATGGTCAACACCACATCACCACGCTTGAGCAGCGCTGTCAAAGCGGCATCCACCTCGGTTACCTCCGGCACGAACAGCGGCTCCCGACCCCGCAAGCGCAGAGCTCGGGCCAGGCTGCGCCCGTCCGCCGCGACGACTGGCGTCTCACCTGCGGCATAGACCTCTGTCAGGACCACCAAATCGGCCTGCGCCAGAACCCCGACGAAATCCTCGAACAGATCGCGGGTGCGGGTGTAACGATGCGGCTGGAAGACCAGCACAATACGCCGACCCGGGAATGCCCCACGCGCGGCCGATAGGGTCGCCGCCATCTCTACCGGGTGATGACCGTAGTCGTCCACCAGGGTGTAATACCCACCCGACGGCAATGGGATATCGCCATAGCGCTGAAAGCGCCGACCAACCCCGCGGAATCCAGCCAAAGCCGTTTGCACCGCCGCATCCGGCAGATTGAGTTCCCACGCGACGCCAATGGCGGCCAGTGCGTTGCGCACATTGTGCAGGCCGGGCAGATTGAGGCGGATATCGATGGGTGAACGGCTCCCGTTGCGCAGCGCCGTGAAGCACATGCCACCCTCTTCGGGCCGCACATTGATCGCCTGAATGCCCGCCCCCTCGGACAGACCATAAGTCATTACCGGGCGCGTTACCTGGGCGCGAATCGCGGCGACGCCCGGATCATCAATACACAGGATACTCATGCCCCAGAACGGCAGACGATGGATAAATTCAATAAAGGCCGCATGCAGACGCTCAACACTATGGCCATAGGTCTCCATGTGATCCTGATCAATATTGGTGACTATCGAGATCACAGGTGACAGGTGCAAGAAAGAGGCATCCGACTCGTCCGCCTCAGCGACCAGATACTCACCCTGGCCAAGCCGTGCATTGGCCTCGGCCGCCAACAGCTTGCCGCCAATGACAAAGGTCGGATCCATACCCGCCTCCGACAGTACGCTGGCAATCAGACTGGTGGTCGTGGTCTTGCCATGCGTCCCGGCGACCGCAATGCCCTGTTTGAAGCGCATCAGTTCGGCCAGCATCATGGCCCGCGCCACGACCGGAATTTGCGCAGCACGCGCCGCAACAACCTCGGGGTTATCGGCCTGAACCGCCGTCGAGGTGACAATCACATCGACACCCTGAACCTGGCCCGCACCATGCCCCTGATACACGCGCGCACCCAGAGCCACCAGACGCCGGGTTACGGCACTCTCGGCCTTATCACTGCCACTGACCTCGAAACCCAAATTGATCAGCACCTCGGCGATGCCGCTCATGCCGGCGCCACCAATGCCAACGAAATGGATTCGTTTGACCTTATGTTTCATCGCCCCAACTCCTCCATGGCATCGGCCACAGCCTCTGCAGCCCGCGGCAGTGCCCGCGCACGAGCACGCTGGGCCCGCTCAATCAACTCCGCCCGAGTCAGCGCACGCAACCAGGCCGCCAACGATTCCGCTGTCAAGGTGGATTGCGGCAATAACCAGCCCGCATCGGCATCAACCAAATACTGCGCATTGGCCGTCTGGTGATCGTCCACGGCATGGGGGAAAGGTACAAATCCCGCTGCCACGCCCGCCGCTGCCAGCTCAGACACCGTCGAGGCCCCCGCGCGACAGATCACACCATCCGCCCAGTCATAGGCTGCGGCCATATCCTCGATGAAGGCCACGCATTCACCCGCCACGCCGGCCTCCGCATAGTTTTTCTGCAAGGCTTCCAGATGCCGTGCGCCGGCCTGATGGCGTAGCTGAGGCCGCTCGGCCGCCGGGATCAGGGCCAGGGCCTGCGGAACCAAGGCATTCAAGGCCGTGGCCCCAAGGCTGCCGCCAATCACCAGAATACGCAGCGGCCCCTCGCGCCCTGCCATACGCTGCGCCGGATCAACCATGGCCGCAATCTCCGCACGAACCGGATTGCCGACACAGTGCGTATCCGCACGGCAACCCGGGATGGCACTCCGGCCAATAAAAGCCCCCGGCAGCCCCAACAAAATGCGATCGGCCACACAGGCCAACAACCGGTTGGTCAGCCCCGAACGGGCATTTTGTTCATGAATAACCAGAGGCCAGCCCAGCAATGCCGCCATCATCCCCCCGGGAAATGCCGCATACCCCCCCATACCCAACACCACGGCCGGGCGCACCCGACGCAGGATACGCAGCGCCTGCCAGAAGGCACGCAACACATGCAGCGGCAACAAGACGATGCGCATTACCCCCTTGCCACGAACCCCTGCCATCGTCAGGGTCTCGAGCGGGATACCCCGGACCGGCACCAGTCTAGCCTCGATCCCCACGGAGGTTCCCAGCCAAGTAACGCGCCATCCGCGTCCGAGCAAGACCTCGGCGACGGCCAAGGCCGGGATCACATGCCCACCCGTTCCTCCCGCCATGATCAAGGCGTGACGATTCATGCCAGCCTCCCGCCGCGCATCAGAAGCCGGTTCTCGTAATCGACCCGCAACAACAGGGCAATGGCCATGCAATTGACCAGCAGACTGGATCCACCGTAGCTCATCAGCGGTAGCGTCAAGCCCTTGGCCGGCAGAGCCCCAAGGTTGACGCCAATATTGATAAAGCATTGTGCGCCCAACCAGACAGCCACGCCCTGCGCCACCAGGGCCTGAAAATTGCGCCCCATCAGCGAGGCTTGCCAACCGATGGAGAAGGCACGCCAAATCACCCAGGAAAAAAGGCCCAGGACGATCAAGATTCCAAATGCACCGAGCTCTTCACCAATGATGGCGGCCAGAAAATCCGTATGTGCCTCAGGCAGGTAAGATAATTTCTCAACGCTCTCGCCAAGGCCCACACCAAACCAGCCGCCACGCCCCACGGCCATGAGGGCATGCGTAACCTGATACCCTGTGCGCAAGGGGTCTACCCACGGATCCATATTTAAGAATCGAAGAACGCGGTAGGGCTCATATATGATCAACAGGGCTACCCCCGTGCCCACCAGTACGAGCAACAACAGGAACAAACGCAGATTCAGGCCACCCAGAAACAGGATGCCCATGGCGATGGCCACGATGACCACGGTGGAGCCCAGATCAGGCTCCATCTGCAACAGACCAGCAATCCCCAGCATGACCAGGAACATGGGTAAAAAACCCTTCTGGAGGCTCCCCATGTGCCCCGCCTTGCGCACCGTATAGTCCGCCGCGTAGATGACCGTGGCCAGCTTCATCAGCTCCGAAGGCTGGAAATTGCCCAGCGGACCAAGACGGATCCAACGCCAACTCCCATTCACTTTCTGGCCAATTCCCGGCACAAGAACCACCAGCAACAGAACAACTGCAACTAGAAACAAGATAGGTGCCGCCTTTTGCCAGGTCGCAGAAGGCAGGCGGAACAAGGCAACGGAGGCCATGATGGCAATCACCAAGGAGACTGCGTGGCGGAACAGATAGTGCTGCGCACTATGGCTGGTTGTACGCAACTCCGCGACGGCGATCGAAGAGGAATAGACCATGATCAGGCCCATCGCGAGCAGACCCACGACAGCCCAAAACAAGGGCATGTCATACGGTTGCAAGGCCGTGCGTTTGAAGGCTGCGTTATAAAACATACGCCCCCTCCTGTTTTAAAACTTCCGCCTTAAAGACCTCGGCACGGTGTACATAGTTCCGAAACTGATCCCAGGACGCACACGCCGGCGATAGCAGCACCACATCCCCCGCTTGGCCCAACGCGTGCGCGACTGCAACCGCCTTTTCCAGGGTGCCACAGTGCTGCACAGGGGCACGCGGCCCCAAGGCAGATTCAATCAACCGCGCATCGCGGCCAATCAACAAGACGGCGCGTGCGTGGCGTGCCGCCTCGCGCAGCGGCGAGAAATCCTGACCCTTGCCGTCGCCGCCGGCGATCAGGATCACCGGCTGGGTGAAGCCCTTCAGCGCCGCCTCGGTCGCCCCCACATTGGTGCCCTTGGAATCGTCATACCAGGTTACGCCATTGATCTCGGCCACCTTTTCGACACGATGCGGCAGGCCCTTGAAGGTCTTCAGCGCCGGCAGCAGACTTTCATACGGCAAATCGATGGCACGGCACAAGGCCAGGGCGGCCAAGGCATTGGCGGCGTTATGCAGCCCGGCGATGGGCAGGTCACTGATCGGGGCCAGAGGTGTTACACCTTCTGCCAGCCAAGACGCATCCGCGTGATGAACAAGACCAAATTCCTGCGCGTTCGCTTCAAGACCAAAACTGCGCGTAGCGTGGCCCGAAATCGACAACGCTGTCGCCAAAGAATCATCGCGGTTAGCAACCTGCACAGCGGCATGCGTGTAGATGCGCGCCTTGGCGGCGGCGTATTCGGCCATGCCGGCATAACGGTCGAGATGATCTTCAGACAGATTCAGGATGGTCGCCGCTGACGGCTTCAAGCTGGTCGTGGTTTCGAGCTGGAAGCTGGACAGCTCCAGCACCCAGACCTCGGGGCGCTCACCGGCCAGCAACGCATCCAGCACAGGCAGTCCGATGTTGCCAGCGACCACGGTCTTCTTGCCGCAAGCGGCGCACAGGTGGCCGACCAGACTGGTCACCGTGCTCTTTCCATTGGAGCCGGTGATGGCGATCACCTGGCTGCCGTCATCGGCGATGGCACGGGCGAACAGTTCGATGTCGCCGACAATATCTTTTCCGGCCTTGGCTGCCGCCGCAATCTCGGGCGTGGCAACGGCAATGCCAGGGCTAACCACAATCAGATCGGCCCAATCAAAATCAGCCGCATCGAACCGGCCCAGGGTCAATGCCTCGGTCAACAACAGATTCGCATACGGCGGTTCTACACGGGAATCCGTACCCCGCACGACAGCCCCTTGCGCCTGCAACCAGCGCACGCAGGACGCACCGGTATCGCCCAGTCCAACGACCAGGGCCTTGATACCAAAGCATGCAGCGCGTGCGGCGTCCATATCGCTATCTCAGTTTCAAGGTGGACAGGCCCACCAGGACGAGCATCATCGAAATGATCCAGAAGCGAACCACCACCTGGTTCTCCTTCCATCCCTTGATCTCGAAATGATGATGTATGGGGGCCATGAGAAATACCCGCTTGCCACGCAACTTATAGCTGGCCACCTGGATCATGACCGACACGGTTTCGGCAACAAACACGCCGCCCATGATGAACAGCACGATCTCCTGCCGCACGA
>SXGT01888234.1_pt1 | contig 12529 bp, 11 predicted proteins | sample 3176221 | NCBI WGS metagenome assembly SXGT01 (sample SAMN11356862, study PRJNA531348) | freshwater metagenome | isolation source: freshwater sample F1-120 | place: China: Fuxian Lake, Yuxi | collected 2017-12-25
ACCGGCGTGGGTGCGGCGACTGGAGCGGCGGCGGGGGCGGCTGGCGCGACCGCGATCGGCGCTGCTGCGGCGGGCGCTGCGGCCGCGGGTTTCTGTGCGGCTTCGCGGGGCGAGACGCTGAGTCTTCCGAGGAAGAACGCAACGGTCCCCACGAGGACGAGGCCGATGACGAAGTTCTCCTTCTTCATTCGCGAAATTCTCCTCAGGTGGCTGCAGTCGACATGGAACGGTGGGCGGCGGCGGACATTAGCGGTGCCGCTGGCTTCACGCAACTCGGAGGTGTGCCACGATCGCGTCCTCGGCCTCGAAGCGGGGCCCCGGACCCACGAAGCCGACATGCCCGCCGACGCGGCGTACATCCATCTGGACCCGTGGGTTTCTCCGTGCCTGAACCCACGGGATCGTCTCGCCCGGAACGAAGGGATCATCGACGGCCTGGAGGAGCAGCGCAGGCACGCGGATGTCGCCCACGAACTGCGCCGAGGAGCACGCCCGGAAATACACCTCTGCGGTCCCGAACCCGTGGAGCGGCGCGGTGATCGCGTCGTCCCACTCCACGAACGTCGCGGCTCGGAGCCCCCGCTCGACATCGCACGCCGGGCCGAGCAGCGCCCGCCGCGCGGCCAGCTTGCGCTTGAGGGAGCCGAGGAGGTGCCGCCCATATACACGGGAGAAGCCCCGAGCGAGCGCGCGGGCACACGCGCCGAGGTCGTACGGCACCGAGACCGCGGCTGCCCGAGCGATACCCGAGGACTCGCCCCGCTCGCCGAGATACTTCAGCAGCACGTTACCGCCCAGCGAGAAGCCTGCGGCCACCAGGGTCGTGTTCTCTCGCGAGAGGTCCCGGACCACCGCCGCGAGATCATCGGTCTCCCCAGCGTGGTAGCTGCGGCGCGCGCGGTTCGGCTCGCCGGAGCAGCCGCGGAAGTTCAACGCGGAGACGGCGAAGCCAGCGCGCGCTAGCCGGAGCGCGGTCACCCTCAGGTAGCCGGACTGGCTGGAGCCCTCGAGGCCGTGCAGCAGCAAGGCCCGGCGGCCCCCGCGGAAGCCTTGCGGCGTGAGCTCGTCCAGGTCCACGAAGTCTCCGTCCTCGAGCTCGAGGCGGCGTCTGCGCCACTCTGGGCCGGCGACGGGGTGCCGCAGGAAGAAGCCGCCCAGCGTCTGGGCGTGACGGTTGTCGAGGAGGGAACGACGAATCACTCGGAGTCCTCCGGTCGTGTCGGCAAGCTCGAGGGGGGCACCTCCTCGAACGCTCCGGCCGTCCACCGCAGATACCGCGTGTGCGCGGAGGGAGCCTCGGTTGGGGGGAGTCCGCGCCAGCGTGGGTAACCGCGCTCGTCCAGCTCCGAGACGGCGCGAACACCGTCAGGGTCCACCTTGTAGATCGCGAGCGCACGACGGCCCAGGATCCGCGGCAGATCGAGGAACTGGTGCTCGAGGAGCTCGGCGTTCACCGCGGCGCGCCCCTCGGGCTCCGCAGTCAGCACGAGCGCCAGCGGCGCCCCGCTCTCGAGGGCCGCCCTCGAGGCCTGCAGGCTGCTTGCGAGCAACGCACCGGGCTCGGCCCACACGCGAGCGTTGAGCAGCTGTAGCGCCAACAGCCCCACCGCCAGCGACGCGGCGACCGCCGTGCGGAGCCTCGCCAGCGTCTCCCCGACGGGCCACGCGAGCGCGAGCACCAGCGGATACAGGTGGTACCAGCGGCGCTCGTACTCCGGGTCGCCCACGGCGAAGAGCGGGTCGCCCGTGTCGTACAGCGGGGCGAAGGGGAGCGACATCAGCACCATGAGCGGTGCCGCCCGTCGAAGCTGGGGGAGGGACCCGGCGAGGAGCGCCAGCGCCAGCAGGCCCGTGAGGGCAGCCAGCACCACGGCGCCGGGGACGGCTGGATGGACGGGGATCACCAGGTGGAACGTGAGGTAGGCCGCGGTCATGAGCCCGCTCTGCCCGAACGGGAGCTCGGCCCCGCCGTGTCCGAGGGCGGACACCACCTGAAAGGCCCGCCAGGCCACGAAGGCGGTCGTCAGCGCGAGCTGGGGCGCCGCCGCGCGAAGCGCCTCCCGGACAGAGCGGCCTCGCCCCAGATCCAGCGCCACCAGCGTTGGAGCCAGGACCACCGCGTTCTCACGCGTCATCAGCGCCAGGGCGAGCGCGACACAAGAGCCCGCTCGGCGGCCGTTCAGCTGCAGCACCGCGCTACCGAGCATCAGCGCCACCACCGGGATCGTCGTGACGCCGGAGTGGTACCAGGTGAGCGGCTCTGCGTGGAGCGGCCAGCACGCGAAGGCCACCGCGGCCCAAGTGGCCGCTCGCCGTGAAGTGAGCGCGGTCAGAACCTGGCGCAGCGCCAATGCCGTCAGCACGTGGAGGGCGATCAGCGCGAGGCGCCGCGGCAGGAGCGCGTCACCGAAAGCGAGGTGCTCGAGGCGTGCCCACGCGAGCGCGAGAGGACGCACCGCCGGGGTGCCGGTGCGCTTCAGCTCGAACAGCTCCCCGAGCGCGTGGCTTCGGCGCCCGAAGTCCACGAAGAACCAGTCGTCAGTCGCCAAATAGAAGGCGTCGGTCGTCGCCCCGATGAGCGCCAGCGCCGCCAGCGTGAGGCCCAGCACCAGGCGCCACCCCCCTCCCGAGACGTCCCGGAGCGGGGCGGCGCTCTCGGACCTGGCGTCCTCGGGCGGCTTGCTTCGCCGTTGTCCGCTCGAGTCGGCCGGTGCGTTCGTCACCGCGGGACTATCGCGGACCCTCGTGCCCCGCGCAATTCATGTTGGGGGCCCCCATACCCACGGGGCATCGCCGCCGCCCGCCTTGACCACGGCGCCGCCGCGCGTAAGCTGAATGAGCGCTCATTCGTTGGCGCTAGGAGGTCCCGCGATGCCTGTACTCGGCGCCCAATTCCTGCTCGAGCCTTGTGGTGCGCGGGCCTTCTTCGTCCCGGAAGACTTCAGCCGCGACGAGCTCGAGCTCGCGGCCACGGCGCGGCGCTTCATGGAGCGGGAAGTGCTGCCCAAGATCCCCGCGATGGAGAACAAGGACTTCGCCGAGACGCGCCGCTTGCTGCAGCGAGCGGGAGAGCTGGGCCTGCTCATGACGGCCGTCCCCGAGGAGTACGGCGGCCTCGGGCTCCCGAACCGGGTCTCGGGGCTCATCTCGGAGTCCGTCTCGCTCTACGGCGGCTTCTCGGTCTCCCATGGTGCACACACGAAGATCGGCACCCAGCCCCTCGTCTACTTCGGGACCGAGGAGCAGAAGTCGAAGTGGCTCCCGCGCCTCGCGTCGGGGGAGCTGATCGCTGCCTACGCGCTGAGCGAGCCCGGCTCGGGGTCAGACGCCCAGGCGGCGAAGACGCTCGCCAAGCTCTCGGCTGACGGCAAGCACTACGTGGTGACCGGCGCAAAGCAGTGGATCACCAACGGCGCCATCGCGGACCTCTTCACGGTCTTCTGCCAGATCGACGACGGCTCCGGGAAGCTCGAGTTCTCGGCGCTCATGGTCGAGCTCGGGACGCCCGGCTTCGAGGTGGGGCGCGAGGAGCACAAGCTAGGGATCCGCGGCTCCTCCACCACGCCGCTCACGTTCCAGGAGGCGCTCATCCCAGTGGAGAACCGCCTGGGCGCGGTGGGTGACGGCGCGAAGATCGCGTTCAACATCCTCAACGTCGGCCGCTACAACCTGGCCATCGGCACGATCGGTGGGGTCAAAGAGGGCCTGAAGCTGGCGATGGAGTACGCCACCGAGCGCAAGCAGTTCGGCGTGCCCCTCATGCGCTTCGGGGCGCTGCGCCAGAAGGCCGCCGAGATCGCCGTGACGATCTTCGGCATGGAGGCCATGGGCTACCGCGTGGCTGGGCTCGTGGACACCCTGGCGGAGGAGACGGCCCAGAGCGGCAAGGCGCTCACCGGCGCAGACAAGATGAAGCCCATCGAGGAGTACGCCATCGAGGCCTCGATCGCGAAGGTCTGGTGCTCCGACATGCTCAACGTTGCGGCGTCCGAGTGCCTCCAGATGTACGGTGGCTACGGATACGTCGAGGACTATCCGGCCGAGCGCATGTTCCGCGACGCGCGGATCAACATGATCTTCGAGGGCACCAACGAGGTGAACCGCCTCCTGATCCCCGGCATGCTGCTGAAGCGCGCCATGAAGGGCCGTCTGGGCGTCATGCAGTGGCTTGGGCGCCTCGGCGACGGGCCTGCCGCACCTCCTGAGGGCCCCCTCAGCGCCGAGCGCGACGCCGCTGATCGGCTCAAAGGGTTGGCCGGCGTTGTCCTCCAGGCCGCTGCGCTGAAGCACATGCAGGCCCTGGAGAAGGAGCAGCAGGTCCTCCTGATGCTGGCCGACCTGATCATCGACGCCTACCTCTGCGACTCAGCGGTGGGCCGAGCCCTCCAGCGCCGCGCGAAGGGGCTCCCCACCGACGTCTCCGACGCGATGGCGCGTGTCACCGCATCGCATACGACGGATCGCGCCCACGCGAACGCTCGCCGCTGCGCCCGCGCGCTCGCGAGCGGCCCCGCCCTGGACGCCCTCCTGAGCCGCCTGGACGCGTGGTCGCCCGCGCTTCGCTCCGACGTCGTAGCGGATCGAGATCTCATCGCCGACGCGCTGGCCGCGCGCGGCGCATACCCCCTCTAAGCTCCAGCGCCCCGCTCCCTGAGCGAGGCCCGCCGGCCGCGGCGCGCTTGGGCGTCGCACAGGGTGCTCGAGAAGACCCGCCCACCACGACACGCTGGTCGCCGTTGACGGTGCCAAGGTGATCCGTGAGGATGCCGCCCCCGTGAGTCATCCCTTCCTGTCGATTGTGATTCCCGCGTACAAGGAGGCCCAGCGCCTCGGGCCCACGCTCGATCGCATCCTCGCGTGGGCTCAGGAGACGGCGCTCCGGGGCCGGGTTGAGATCCTCGTCGTCGACGACGGCAGCCCCGACGCCACGGCCGACGTTGCGCGCCGGTACGAGGAGCAGACGCAGCAGCGGCCCGCCAAGGTGCGCCTGGTCCAGAACGGCCGCAACCGTGGCAAGGGGTACTCGGTTCGCAACGGGGTCCTGGCGGCCCGCGGAGAGCAGATCCTCTTCACGGACGCGGATCTCTCCACGCCTATCGAGGACTACGCGGTGCTGGCCCAAGCGCTGGAGTCGCACCCGATCGCCATTGGCTCACGCGCGCTGGCCACCTCGAACGTCGCTGTTCACCAGCCCAAATATCGAGAGGCCATGGGGCGCGTCTTCAACCGCATCGTCCAGGGTCTGGCCGTTCCGGGTATCGAAGACACACAATGCGGCTTCAAGCTGTTTCGGGCTGGCGTGGCGCAGGAGCTGTTCCGCTCCGTCACCATTCACGGGTTCGCGTTCGACGTCGAGGTGCTCCACCTCGCTCAGCGGCGCGGGCACGCGATCGCCGAGGTGCCCGTGACTTGGCGCAACGACGAGCGCTCCAGCGTGAGTCCCATCAGAGACTCCGCCCGCATGTTTCGCGACGTTCTAACTATCCGCCTACGGCACGCCCGGGGAGTCCCATCGTGAAGCTCAGCATCGTCATCCCCTGCTACAACGAGGAGGCGACCATCGACTCCATCCTCGAGACGGTGAAGAAGGTCCCGTACGAGAAGGAGATCATCGTCGTCGAAGACGGCTCCAAGGACCGCACTCGCGAGCGGCTCGCCGCTTGGGAGGGCGACGCTGAGGTCAAGGTCTTCTACCAGCCGCACAACATGGGAAAGGGGGCCGCCTTGCGGCGCGGCTTCGAAGAGGCTCGGGGCGACGTGGTCATCATCCAGGACGCAGACCTCGAATACTCGCCCGACGACTACCCGAACCTGCTCCAGCCCATCGTCGACGGCCGCGCCGACGTGGTTTACGGATCGCGTTTCCAAGGGGGGCCCGGCCGGGTCCTCTATTACCGGCACACGATGGGGAACAAGTTCCTCACCTTCCTCTCGAACCTCTTCACCGACCTCAACCTCACGGACATGGAGACCTGCTACAAGGTCTTCAAGCGCGAGGTGATACAGAATATCCTGCTCGAGTCGAACCGCTTCGGCTTTGAGCCCGAGGTCACGGCGAAGCTGGCGAAGATGCGTGACGTGGTCGTGTACGAGGTCCCGATCAGCTACCATGGCCGCACCTACGCTGAGGGGAAGAAGATCACCTGGAAAGACGGGGTGTCGGCGTTATGGTGCATCTTCAAGTACAACGTGAACCCGATGGGAGAGCAGTACTTCAAGCGCGAGCCCTCGGAGCTGCCCACACTGGTGCAGAACAACAAGAGGCGCTCCCTCGCCGACTGAGGTCCGAGCCGCTACGCCAGCCGCGGTCTCCCGAACTTCGCTCCTCGCTGCGTGCCTCTCGGGACGGTAGCGCGCGAGCCAAGACCCTGGCCCCACTCGCCCTATGTCTACTGGCGGTAGCGTCGTTCGCCCGCCACGCGCGGTCCGAGGTGCGCGAGAGCGCCACGATGGCCGCGCTCGATGGGATCGTGGGAGACGACACGCTCATCGTCTTCGATCTCGACAACACGCTGATCGAGCCCGTTCAGACGCTGGGCTCGGACCAGTGGTACTACCACCTCGTGAGCGCCTTGCGCGCGACCGGCCGCGACGAGCGAGCCGCGCACACCGAAGCCAACAACATCTGGAACCGCGTCCAGCTCTCCACGGAGGTGCGGCCGGTCGAGTCGGACACGCCCGAGCGCGTTCGGGCGCTCCAAGCGCGCGGCCTCCGCGTGATGGCGCTGACGGCGCGCTCCGAGGATGTGTCTGGACCGACGGAGCGGCAGCTGCGCTCAGTCGGTTACCAGCTCTCCACCGCGGCCTTTGGGGTGAACCAGGTGGTCCTCGACGCGGCGGCGCGCGCTATCTACCGCGGGGGGATCCTCTATGTGGGTGAGCACGCCTCGAAGGGGGAGGCGCTCCTGGCTTTCCTCGACCTCCAGGCTTACCGGGCGCGCCACGTGGTCTTCGTTGACGACAAGGAGAAGCACGCGCGCTCAGTGGACGCAGCCCTGACGGCGCGTGGGATCCCGGTCGTTTCGGTTCGATATGGGGCTGCCGACGCCCGCGTGAAGGCGTTCGACCCGCGGGTGGCAGACCTCCAGTACCGCGCGTGGTCACGCCTCCTCAGCGACGCGGAGGCGCTGGAGCTGCTCGGTGACCCACGATGACTACTGGACCCCAGTTGGACGCAGTCTCCCGCCTCCTTGGGGCCGGCGTCGTTGTGTTGGACGCGGCAGGCAGGGCCACCTGGGTGTCCGAGTCCTTCGCCACTTTCACCGGGTTCCCCAACTCGGAGTTCATCGGCCGCTGCCCTGGTGAGGTGCTCTGCCCCCCGGAGTTCGGCCCCAACCCGTGTGAGGCGGTCCTTGAAGCGATCTCCGCCGGGCGCCATTTCAGCGGCAGGATCAGGGCGCGCCGCGCGAACGGCGACATCTTGTGGTTGGACGTGCGCGGTTGTTCGCTTGGCGCCGACTCGACGCCTGTTCCTTCGGCGAGCCCCGGCGACGGCGGGGTGTACCTCACTCTGCACACCGACGTCACCGCCGAGGTTCGTGAGGGCGCGCGGAGGGAAGAGAACGCCAAGAGGCTCCGCGAAGCCCAGGACGCTCTCGCAGAGTCGCGAGGACGCCTACAGAACGTGCTCGGGAAGATCGACATGCTCGCGATCGCCCTGGACCCGGCGGGCCGGCTCACCTACGCCAACCGGTATGCCCGGGAGCTGCTGAGCTCGGGCGGCGGCGAGCTCGTGGGGCGTGCGTGGGCCGAGTTCGCCACGCAGGACGACCCGCTCACGCCCCTCGCCCACGTGGCCGGGACTGGCGGCTTGTCCAACAGCCAGCTCGAGGCGGAGCTGCGCGACGCTCGTGGGGAGCCGCGCTCCGTTCGCTGGCACGTCACCACGGCGGCGCGGGGCTCCGATGGAGCCGCGGGCCTATTCTGCCTCGGCGCCGATGTCACTGACCGCAGGTTGGCGCTCAACCGCGCGCGTGAGCGCGACGATCGGGTGAGGCACGCGCAGAATCACGCGCAGAAGATGGAGGCGCTCGGTCGCCTCGCGGGTGGTATCGCGCACGACGTGAACAACCTCCTCACGGTGATCACCAGCGCGGGTAGCCAGCTCCGCGAAGCCGCTCCCCGAGGCTCCCCCGCCTTCGAGTTGTCGGATGAGCTGCTCCATGCCGCCACACGTGGCGCCGAGATGATGCGCCAGCTGCTGGCCTTCAGCCGCCGACAGGTGGTAGCGCCCCGCCCCATCGACCTCAACAAGGTCCTCGCCTCGGTCGCCAAGATGATGCGCCGCCTCTTGGACCCCTCTGTTGAGCTCGTGGCTGACCTCGATCCCGCGCTCCCGTCGGTGATGGCCGACCCCGGTCAGATCGAGCAGGTGGTGGTCAACCTCGCGCTCAACGCACGTGACGCGATGTCCCGCGGCGGGCAGCTCGTCTTGGGGTCCCGTCGCGCGAGGGTGCCGGTCGCTGCCGGACCCGCGGTCGAGCTCTGGGTGCGTGATACGGGCCACGGCATGACCGAGGCGGTCAAGGCGCACCTCTTCGAGCCCTTCTTCACCACGAAGCCCGACGGCACCGGGACTGGGCTGGGCCTCGCCACCTCATTCGGCATCGTCGAACAGTTCGGCGGTCGCATCATGGTCGACTCCGAGCCCGGGCGCGGCACCGAGGTAGTCGTCGCGCTGCCGATTGCCGGGACGCCCTGCGAGCCGGTTCAGAGCAGCACGGAGAAGGTCCCACTCGACGGCTCGGGCGAGGTCATCCTCTTCGTCGAGGACGAACCGCTCGTTCGTCGAGCCGTGGCGCGGATCCTTCGGTCGCTCGGCTACGAAGTGCTCGTCGCGGAAGGCGCGGACCAAGCGGAGCAGCTTGCGGCGGCCGCCGAGCGGCTGGACGCGCTCGTAACCGACATCGTCATGCCAGGGCGCTCGGGTCACGAGCTGGCGCTGTGCCTTCGGGCGAGCCGCCCGGATCTCCCCGTGGTCTACATGTCGGGACATGCCGCGGACGACGGCGTGCGCCGCGCGCTGTCGGCGCAGCCTGAGTGTTTCCTCGACAAGCCCTTTCAGCCGCACGCACTGGCCGCCACCCTGAGAGCGGTGCTGGCCCGCCCGAAGCCTCCCGGCGCGCTGCTCAGTTCGGCTTGATGAGGTTCATCAGGGCGTCGTAATAGCCCTCCCGCGGGAGCTGGTAGGCCTTCATCACATCCACGGACAGCGCCTTCGCGTCCTTGATCGCTTGCAGGAGGGCGTCCCTCTTGGGCACGCCGGCCAAGAGGCGGCCGTTCACGAAGACGGAGGGCGTCCCGCTCACGCCCACGAGGCTGCCGAGGAGCATGTCTTGGCGCAGCTGCATCGCCAGCGCCTCGTTGGTGAACGCGCGGCGGAGCAGCGCGGGATCGAGGCCGATCTTTGCCGCCGCCGCCTCGAGGCTGGCCCGGTCGAGCTGGCTCTGCGACGCCATCATCTCGTCGTGCAGCTCCCAGAACTTCCCGAAGTCGTGGGCGAACAGGCTGGCCAGAGCGGCGTCCCGCGCGTGATCGTGGATCTGCATGGGGAATTGGCGGAACGAGAGCGCGACCTCCGGGTCCTCCGCCACGAGCTCGGTGAGTAGCTGCGCGGTGCGCGAGCAAGGCGGGCACTGGAAGTCGCTGAAGACCACAATGCCAACGAGAGGGTCCTTCGCGCCGCGCCTCGGCGCGGAGTCCATCGGGACGCGCAGGAGGAGGTCGAGTCCGCTCTCCTTGAAGTTGCGTAAGGGCATCCGAAGCTCGGCCCTCTCGCACGCCTTGCCGCGCGCTTGAAGCAACGGTTCACCCTTGGCCATGAGCTCCTCGACCTCTCGGCGGCTCTGGTCGAGCAGCATCGAGAACACGTCGGGATCCGGAAGCCCCAGGAAGCGTCGCCCATTGACCAGCAGCGTCGGCGTGGCATCTGCGTCGATGGACCGGCCCACCACGGCGTCGGCCTGCAACTGCCAGTCGGCGCTGGGAGAAGCCCGGTCGCGATCGAAGCGGGCGAGGTCCAAGCCCAGCTCCTCTGCGATGCGTCGGAGCGCGGCTTCCGACTGGTCGTTCTGCGCCGCCATGACCTTGCGGATGTACTCCCAGAACTTGCCTTGCTCACCCGCTGCCCACGCCGCCAGGCTCCCCCCGCGGGCCCATTGGTGGTGTGTCATCGGGAAATGGCGAAACCCGATCGCGAGGAGGCCCGGGTTCGCTGCCATCGCTGCCTCGAGCGCTGCCAGCCCCTCGGCGGTGTAGCGGCACTGCAGGTCGCCGAAGATCGTGATCAAGACCTTCGCGGTGAACACGTCCCCCAGGATCGGGATGCCCTTGAGGCTCGACGACATATTCGGAAGGCGAGACTTGACCGCAGCCGGCAGGTTGTTCGCGTCGCCCGCGAGCAACTCCGGCGGCGTGACCCAGGAGTCCGGGGCGAGCTGAGCACCCGCGTCCGTCGGCCCCGCGTCCGCCCGATCAGTGTCTGGCTGCGGACTGGACGGCGCGGTCGTGTCCCCGGTGTCGGCGGCCCCGACTGTTTCAGTCGCGACTGTTGGCGCGGCTTCACCCGCTGGCGACGATGCAGTGGGCGCCGCGACCACGCCGTCTACGCGCCCGACCGCGTGCGGGGCGTCAGCGACGCCCTCGGCGCTCCCGTCAGTCCGCGTGCGATCCACGCCGGTCTGATACCCCACCGCGAAACCGCAGCCGAGGAGGACGAGCACGTACACGATGTCACGAAGCGTCATGGCGGCGCAGGATACCAGCGCGGGGCGCACGCGTTAGCGCGATGGTGTGAATTTTTGACGGGGAGGGGGGCTGCAACCAAACTGTCCACAGCGTAGATCCGGGGGGCGCTGGCGTGAAAGATAGCCTGTTCATTCGTTGTTTCGTTGCCGCGTGCTCGTGGGCCATCAATAGCTCCGCCGGAGAGCTGACCCGTGATCCGGAGGATGTCTCGCTGCCCGCAGCGGGCACAGCGGCCGGTCAACGCGTCGAGGTCGTAGTGGGCCCTCGCGAGACTCTGGGCGCTATCGCTCGGCGTTTCGGTATCGGCGTGGCCGAGCTCTGCGCGGCAAACGGCATCACCAACCCCGATCGGGTGCGCGCTGGGCAGCGTCTCGTCGTGCCCCGGCCAGGAGGGGCCCCGGTTGCGGGTCGGGCCTCGGCTGCGGGTCGTCCGGCCATGGCTGGGGCGGCGCGTGCGGTGGTCAGTGACGTCGAGCCGCTCGTCGCCCTGAGCAGGCCAGGGACTCCACTCGCCCCGACGCCGTTCGACTCGATCGAGCCGCTGCCCGAGGTGCCTCAGCCTCCCGCGGAGCCGCTCGTAGTGCTGACCGACGTGTACGGCTTGCGGGAGCTGGCACGAGCTCCGGAGGCCTCCGGACGCCTCACCGTGCGCGTGGCCCCTGCGGTGGCCCGCCCTGCGGTGGGCGCCTCGCGTTTCGAGCGAATGGGCGCCGTCATCGAGCCTCGGCCCACGGCTCGCGCGGCGGCCTTGAAGCTCTTCTCCTCAGGCGAGTGAGGGCGGGCGCGACCCCGGGCCAGGCTCGAGGGACCCCAAAGGTGCTCAGGCACACCGAGAGAGAATCAGCGTGTCGCACGGCTCGGAGCCGAGCGTAGGGAAGACGTGGTATCGGCGGAGGCGACCCTCCAAGGCGAAGCCGGCCTTCTCCAGCACACGAAGAGACCCCCGGTTCTCCGGATGAACGAGGCCCTCCACCCGCGCAAAGCCGGCCTCGAGGGCTCTCGTGGTGAGCTCGCTCACGATCTCGGTCATGTAGCCCTGTCCCCAAGCGCTGCGCGCCAGCACGTAGCCGAGCTGCACTCGGTGCTGCTCGACCTCGGCGGCGATCATCCCGATGGGCTTGTGATCACCTCGGACACGGATGACCCACGGGCGACTCGGCGCCTCCTCGGTCCACGCGTGCGCCATCTGGGCCAGCACCAGGAGGGTGACGTCCATCCCCGTATGAGGGGACCACAAGAGGTATCGCGTGGCCTCTTCATCACGAGCCCACCCGGCCAGCACGGCGTGGGCGTCGCTCATGCGGGGCGGCTCCAGCACGCACCGAGCCGTCTCGAGGTAAGGGGAGAACAGCCGTCGCTCGCGCGGGCTGGGCTCTCTGACCACGAGGTCGTGCATTGCGGGCGCCGGAGCGCCTCAGCCCTGGCCGGCCTTGGGCGTGCAGCGGTTCGTGATGCACGCGTCCGTCGGGTTCGGGCAGTCGGTGGCCACCTCACAGGTGAACGCCTCGCACTGGCCGGAGGACACGTTGCAGACCTCGGAGGCGGGACAGTCGTAGTCCACTGCGCAGACGAAGTCCTCGGCGCATCCGAGGAGGGCGGTGAAGCACCAGCTGAGGGGGAGAAGACGGGTGAGCAGGCGAGCGCGTCTCATGGCGAGGACCGTACCCCGGCGCGGCGAAAAAAGCACGCTACCCGAACAACCCGCTTGATTCGGCCCCGGAGCGACGGTATAGGTCCGCCCGCTTTCGCGCTACGCGAAGGCCTCTCGGGGGTAGAGCTCAGC
>SXGT01166233.1_pt1 | contig 12528 bp, 12 predicted proteins | sample 3176221 | NCBI WGS metagenome assembly SXGT01 (sample SAMN11356862, study PRJNA531348) | freshwater metagenome | isolation source: freshwater sample F1-120 | place: China: Fuxian Lake, Yuxi | collected 2017-12-25
CGACGCCAGCAACTCCATCCATCACGTCCGTCACCAGCACATCATCACCTACTGCTACGACAACCACGACGGGTGACACTGCAACCACCTCACGTCACCGAAAACGATGCCGCGGAATCAGGCCCGCCGCGAACGCGATTTCGAGCGCGGAGTTCCGCCGGACCAACGACGCGCCGAACACGATGCCGCGGAATCGCGCTTACAGGTCGAACAGGCGGGGTTCGCGTTCGTACTTCAGGTGCCGCCAGGGCAGGGCGTCCATGAAGATCCAACTGCGGCGGTGGATCGCACAGGGACCGTAGGCCGACAGCGCCGTCTTGTGCGTCGGTGCCGGGTAGCCGCGGTTGCTCTCGAAGTCGTAGTGCGGGAAGTGCTCGGCTTCTTCGGCCATCAGCCGATCGCGGGTCACCTTCGCGACCACCGACGCGGCCGCGACCGACAGGATCTTCATGTCGCCTTTGACCACCGTCGTGCAGCGACTGCCCAAACCCAGATAGTCGTGTTTGCCGTCGAGGATCACCCGATCGGCGACGAACCCCTGCGCCTCGATCTGGGCGAGTGCGCGCTCGGCCGCCCGTCGCAACGCGATCGTCATCCCCTCTTCGTCGCACTCGCGATGGCTTGCGTGGCCCACACCGATCGCGCGCGCCCAACCGTGAATCCGCGTCGCCGCCCGGGCGCGCTCGTCGGCGGTGAGCAACTTCGAGTCGCGTACACCGGAGAGATGCTCGTCGGGCGCGACGAGCGCGCAGACGGTGACCGGTCCGGCCCACGACCCGCGGCCGACCTCGTCGATCCCCACGACGACCGACTCACCCGCCTTCCAGCAGGTCCGTTCGAGGCGGAGCGTGGGCGTGGCGCCACGCGCCATCAGACCCACCACATCTTTCGTCGCTTCTCTTCGCGAACTTCCGCGACGGCAAACGGAACCGGCAACAACGCGCCGTCGGATCGGCGCCGGATGCGAACCGCATCGCCGGAGACCACCTCGGCGATCTCGAACCCGCGCGACCACTCGTTGTCGAAGTTGTTACGAACTTCCACGTGGTCGCCCGGCTTCACGACGCCTGGATCACTGTTGGAGGATCGAGACGAGATCTTCGACGGGTATTGCCTGCAAGGTGGTGGTGCGCATCGTGCCTCGCGCGGCCAGCATGATCGCGGCGCGGGCCATCGCTTGCTCATCGGGCGCTTCGATGATGTTCAAGAAGTCGTACTGCCCGAGCAGCGCGTACTGCGCGACGACTTTCAGGCCGGTCGATTCGACCTCGACGCGCACCGCGTGGATCCGTTCGGGGTTCTTGCGCAGGGTCTCCCAGCCGTCGGGGCCGAGGTTCGTGAGCATGGCGTAGGTGGGCACGACCGGCACTGTACCCAGCACCGCGCGACAATTCGGCGTGCAACACGAGATCGAACTCATCGACGCCCTCGCGGTCGGACCGGCCCCGGCACCGGTCACCGTCGACGGTCGCGATGCGGTCGTGTGGCGACGCGCCGACGGATCGTTCGCAGTCGTCGCGCGACAGTGTCCGCACCTCGACTGGGACCTCGCCGAAGCCCACCCCGTCGACTGCGAACTGGTCTGCCCGGGCCACGGCTGGTCGATCGAGGGCGACGGACGCGTCTTCAAGCGCAACGAGTTCGGACGCGAGGATCCGAAGGGACACACCGAGCATTGGCTCGCGTTCGTTCGAGACGGCAAGATATGGGTGCAAATCGACCCGGACTCGGAGTCGGGCGGCGGACGGATCGGGGAACCCAATGGATCGGCGTGATTTTCTGAAGTCCGGCGCGGCCGTCGCGGGCGCGACGGCCATCGGTCCGACGCTGCTCTCGAGTTCCACGGCCGAAGCCGCCCCCGGCCGCGCGCCCTCATCGCGCCCGATCACCGACGCCGCGCCGGCCGATTGCGGCATCGACACCGTTGTCGTGCTCATGATGGAGAACCGCAGCTTCGACAGCTATTTCGGCTGGCTGCGCGAGGACTCGAAGTACATGAACGCCGGGTTGTCGCGCTACGGATGGAAGTTCCGAGTCGACGGCGAGTCGCGCCAACGATTTCTCGACGCCGAGGGCGACTACCACATCACCCGACACTTCAGTGCGAACGCCGCGGGCATCGACCCGTACCGCGGCTGTGGCCACCCCGACCCCGGCCACGGCTGGAACTCGGGCCGCGCGCAGCGCGACCAGGGGTTCGTCGCCAACGGCTCGGGCAACGACGACTTCGCGCTGTCGTACTACAACGGCGACGACCTTCCCTTCTACCGGCAACTCGCCTATCGATACACGATCGCCGACCAGTGGCACTGTTCGGTCCTCGGACCGACGTACCCGAATCGCGAGTACTTGCTCGCCGGCCAGTCCGGAGGGAACAAGACCAACTACCTCCCGTTGGCCGAGGGCGGATTCCAGTGGCCGACGATCATCGACCGGCTGGCGGCGGCCGGCGTCAGTGTGGCCGACTTCGCCTCGGACCTTCCGCCGATCCTGCTCTGGGGCGGTCGCATGACACCGTTCCTGCGAACCATCGACGACTTCTACGACCAGTGCGAGGCGGGGACCCTTCCGAGCGTCTGCTTCGTCGACCCCGCGTTCAACGGCGGCAACCGCACCGACGATCATCCGCACGGCGACATCCGGGCGGGACAACGCTTCGTGCAACAGGCGTTCTCCGCGTTCGCGCGATCACCGCACTGGAACAAGGGCTTGTTCGTCTTGCTCTACGACGAATGGGGCGGCTTCTTCGACCACGCCACGCCACCGCACTTCCCCGACGACCTCCGCAACCCCGCCGACGATCAGAACGACTTCTCCCAAGCCGGCTTTCGGGTGCCCGCGATCGTCGCGTCACCACGAGCGCGGCCCGGGTTCGTGACCCATCGCCAGTACGACCACACCTCGGTACTCCGATTCCTCGAATGGCGATTCCTCGGCGCACCGGCCGAAGGGCCGGGTCAACCCACCGACACGTGGTTTCTCACCCAACGCGATCGATTCGCGCACAACATCGGCAAGACGCTGACGCTCGATCTGGTCGATCCTGACGTCGGGTTCGATCTCGACCTCGCGATCGACCCACCGAGTGCGCCATGTCCCGGCGAAGGCGCTGCGGCCGGTGCGGCGGTGATCGAACCCGACTCCGAGCACCCCTTCGCGACCGAAGAAGCCAAGGAGTACTTCGCGTCGGTCGGTTTCAGACTCTGACCCGCCGACGCGGACCCCGGGCCGCGCTCATCGATCCTTCCCGCAGCGCTCGTTCCACACGCGACTTGATCGCGCCCGTCAGCTTCTGGCCTCGGGCATCGGTCAGCTCGAACACGTCGGCAAACGAATTGTCGAGCGCGCTGTCGTGCAACCCGAGGTCGGACTCGTCGATCTCGGCGACGCCGATCATCGCCGCGTGAACGTTGACGCGCGCACCGGCGAACGCACTCGCGATCGCCGCGAGGGCTCCGAGTCGATCGACGCCCCGCACGACGACGCGCGTGTTCCAGGGCGAGCCGTGATCGTCCCACTCGACCGACGCGTCCGAAATCGGCGTCGCCGCGAGCGGGAGCGAGAAGAGTTCGCGGACGCGACGTTCGAGCGCAGACGCCTCCGGTAACACCGCGACCGATACCTCGAAGGACGCGAGCGCCCGAGCATCGAACCAGGTGACCACCGATGCCGCCAGGACGTCGCACCGGAACTCGGCGAGCGCACGGGCTTCGCGAGCGAGCAGACCAATGCGATCCCGGGCCATGAAATCGATCGTTGCTCGACCCGGTCCGCTCGACGTGACCTCGACCATCACTTCGTCGCGACCCACCCCGCGGTCGGCCAGTCGGAGGTGACGCGCGATCACTTCGGCGGGTTGCCGAGTGAGATAGCCGAGCGGCGCGGCTTCGAGACGTTCGAGGTCGATCGCGGTCGCATCGGCGCCGAGCAACGCACGAACGTCGCCGCGGTGACGATCCGCCAACTGTGCGCCATCCTCGACATCACCCGCCAGCACCTGCTCCGCGATTGTCGCAAGCGCGTCGACACGTTCCCGCACCCAATCGTCGGGAGCGGGGTCGCAGCGCGTGATCACGAGCAGATCCGACAGCGACTCCAAGGAGGCGACGTGCGCGGCGAACCCGCGCACGGTGCTCTCGTCGAGGCCGTCGGGGCGTCGAGCGACGGCGGCGACCAGCTCGGCGTCGCCGGCAACGCGTTCTGAACGGGTTGCGTCGAGCCCGAGCCGCGTCGCGGTGCTCGCAGCGAGCCGCGCGGCCTGGCTCGTGTCGCCGTCGGCCACATCGAGCGCGATCGCTGCCACGAGGAGCTCGGTCGCGAGCCCGGCCTGCGTTCTCGCCTGCTCGTAGCGGAACCAGGAGAACGCTTCGAGCGGGTCGATGATGGCCTCGCCGATCCGGGCATCGATCGTCTCTGCGAGTTCGGGGAGCGCCTTCGCGATCACCCCGTGCACGTGGAGCAATCGCCACGTGGCACGCGTGCCACGATCGACGAGGTTGGTCAGCGCTGCGCGACTGGACTCGTCGAGCGAGCGAACTCCCGGGCCGATTGCGTCGAGGCGCTCGTAGTCGTTGGGCGATGCGTCGCCGGCCGCGACGCGGGTCGCGGCGCTGACCGCTTCAGCGATCTCGTCGATCGGCGTGCCGCGACCGGCGCGCAGCCGCTCGAATCGCAGCCGCAACGCTGCCGGGGTCATCAGCGTCGTCGCCAAGACGACCATGAGCAACGCCGCGTAGACGTCGCCGGAGATCACACCTTGGCGCAGACCGAGCGTCGCGAAGATCAGGCCGACTTCGCCGCGTGGCACCATGCCGAGACCGATCAGCCACCGGTCCCCGGGCGCGCCGAAGAGGCCGGCCACACTGGCGAGCTTGCCGGCGACACCGACGACCAACAACACGCCGGCCAACGCGAGTGCTTGCGGCCGGGCGAACTGCGCGATGTCGGCGTCGATGCCGATCTGGAGAAAGAACACGGGCACGAACAAGTGCCCGACCGGCGCCAACTCTCGACGAACTCGGCCGGCTTGCTGGGTGCGGGCGAGCGCGAGACCCGCGACGAACGCGCCGATGATCGGCGCGAGGTGCGCCGCGTGCGCAAGCTCCGCAAGGCCGAGCGTGAAGGCGAGCGCGACGGCGACGAGGGTGCCAGTCCCTCGACCGTGACGGGCGACGAGGCGAAACAAGGGCGGCGCGAACTTCAGACCCACCGCCGTCGCGGCAACGATGAAGCCGATCGCCGTGACACTCAAGGCCGCGACGTCGACCGCGTTCACCGACCCTTGGGTCACGAGTCGAGTGACGACGGTGAGAATCAGCAACCCGAGCACGTCGTCGGCGACGGCCGCGCCGAGCACGGTGCGCGCTTCGACCGATGCCAGCGCTCGGAGGTCGCCGAACACGCGGGCGGTGATTCCGACGCTGGTCGCGGTCAATGCCGCGCCGAGAAAGACCGCCTCGTTGCTCGACAGGCCGAGCGCCAGCGCGGCGCCGACTCCCAGCGCAAAGGGCGTGGCGACCCCCACGATCGCCACACCGATCGCCGCGCGGCCGACCCGACGCAGCTCACCGAGATCCATCTCCATGCCCACTTCGAGCAACAGCAGGATCACACCGAGTTCGGCCAGGGTCTCGAGCGTGCGGTTCGGCTCGACCCACCCGAGCACCGAGGGGCCGATGACGGCACCGGCGACGATCTCGCCCACCACGGCGGGAATCCCGATTCGTTCCGCGATCTCGGCCGCGAGCTTCGCGAACACCAAGACGACCAAGATGCCGAACAGCACCTCATTGACCGACACAACCGCACCCCTGAGATCCTGGCCCTCGGAGATCGAAGACCTTCCCCGACTCGAATTCAGGGGGTCCGGCCGGCCGACCGGACCCCCTTGGTTTGCTCCACCGAGAGACGGTGGAGCGGTTCGTTCTTGCGTACCTGCAGTCGACGATCAGGTCGTCACAGCAGGGGTGTACTCCGATGCCCCGATCACTTCGTCTTCGGGATACGCAAGAACACCCATCTCCGGGAGGTCGAGACCTTCGATCTCGTCGGCTTCCGAAGAGCGGATGCCGCCCTTGGTGAGGGCGTTTTGGATCTTGAAGAACGCGAGCGCGAGACCGCCCATCACGAACACGATGGTGAGCGCACCAACCGACTGCGCCGCCAACTGTCGTGCTCCGAGCCCGAAGTCGTAGAGGATGCCCGTCACGCCAGTGGCCGACGCGGCCGATCCCTCGGTCGTCAGGTTCCAGCCCGCGCCGTAGTGGCCGCTCGAGAAGATTCCGACTGACAGCACACCGAACACACCACCGACACCGTGCACCGAGATGGCACCGACCGGATCGTCGACACCCTTCTTCTCGATGAAGATGATCGACTCGATCACGAGCACCGCCGCCAAGATTCCGATGACCGCGGCCGCCCACGGTTCGACGAACGCACAGGGCGCGGTGATCGCCACGAGGCCTGCCAGCATGCCGTTGATCATCATGCCGGGATCCGGCTTCTCGAAGCCTTTGCGCTTCATCACGTAGAACATGCCGAACGTGGCACCGAAGGCGCCGGCGATCGCGGTGTTCACCGCGGCCACCGCGAATCGCACGTCGGTCGCGGCGAACGTCGACATCGCGTTGAATCCGAACCAGCCGAACAGCAGGATGAACGTTCCCATCATCGCCATGGGCAGGCTGTGCCCCGGCATCGAGCGCGGTTTGCCGTTGCGGTCGTACTTTCCGATGCGAGGACCGAGCACCACTGCGCCGGCGAGCGCCGCGATGCCTCCCATGGCGTGCACGACTCCCGAACCTGCGAAGTCGACGTAGCCGAATCCGAGTTGGAGGTTGTTCCCGAGTTGGTTCAGCCAGCCACCGCCCCACGTCCACGCGCCGAAGAGTGGGTAGAAGATGGCGCCGCAGAACAGCCCCCAGCCGATGAACGACTTCCACTTCCACCGTTCGGCCATCGAGCCGGTGGGAATTGTCGCGGTCGTGTCCATGAACGCGACCATGTACAAGAAGAACGCGGCGACAGGCGCGAGCTTGGTCGCATCCATGTTGGTCATCCAGTCGAACCCGCCCCACCACGCGAACGTCCAGTCGCCGATCGCGAGCTTGCCCGTCCCGAGCGCTTCGTCGAATCCGAAGTAGCCCGGATAGCTGAATCCACCGAACATCAACGGGAATCCGACGAGCATGAACGCCACGAAGCCGAGTCCGAAGATCGCGAAGTTGCTCGACACGACATGCGCCGCGTGCTTCTTGCGCGTCATACCGGTCTCCACGAGCGCGAAACCGGCTTGCATGAATACGACGAGCGCGGCGCCGATCAGCACGAAGAAGATGTTCATGCTGATACCGAGATCGGTGTTGGACGGGATGTAGGTCCCGTCGTACAGTGGCTCTGTGGCTTGCGCGCCGGCCGCGGTCGCCGGCAGCACCAACGCGGCGGCCGCGATACCCGACGCGATCGCCGCTTTCTTGAACAGTCCTGTGCGAGATCGCACAGTGTCACCTCCACTGTCGATTGATTCGTTTCGATCGACGCCGTTGTCGTTGCCCGGCGGGCACACCAACCGCGAGGCCTCACCCCTGTGAGCGATCGACTCGGTGAGACTCCCCTGCTGGCTCGGTTCAACGTACGAATCGTTCTTTTCCGAACTGTGCCGGGAACGTGAACGGACTCCGGCGAATCCATTTCGAGAGTGTTTCGTCACGTACGACGCCGGCGCGAATCCGGCCGAAGCGAGCCGGCTGCCGACGTCAGGGCGCGCCCTCTAGGTTGCGGTCGTGCGAATCGACGATTCGAACGAGGTCGCGGCCGGGGTCACCCAGTGGGTTCGGGCGAACATCGACGGCGCGGCGAACGCATCGTTCGCAGCACCGCTCGAGGCACCGACCGCCGGCATGTCGACCTTCATCTGGTTCGGTCGCCTCGAAGGACTCGACGCCGGCGCGCCTCAGTGGGGCGAACCCTTGGCAATACGAATGTTCCCTTCAGCCGATGACACCGACGTCGCGGCACGCGAAGGCGCGATCCTCGAGTTCGTCGCCGCGCGCGGCTATCCCGTCCCGCGCCCGTTGGCCTCGGTGACGAATCCGAACGAGAGTGTGTTCCCGACGCCGTGGCTCGTGCTCCCGCGCATCGACGGTCGACCGATGCTCGAAGCCATCACGACGAATCCGCTCCGCGCGCGCCGGCTCCTCGACGACCTCGCCGACCTCCAGTTCGCGTTGCACGAGATCGAGGTCGCCGGATGTCCGGTGCCGTACCCCACCGAATTGGCCGACCAATGGTTCACTCGCTACGAACAACAGATCGCGCAACTCGGTGACCCTCGAGCCGACCGAGTCCTCGCGGCGCTGCACGCCGGGCGGAGCATCGCCGTTGGCGAGGTGCCGGTGATCTGCCACGGCGACTTCCACCCGTTGAACGTCTTGAGCGAGCGTGGCGACTCGGGTTGGGTCCACCACGTCATCGACTGGACCGACACGATGGTCGGCGATCGGCACTACGACGTCGCACGCACCATTGCCCTGTTTCGCCTCGCGGCGATTGCAGTCTCGAATCCCATCGAACGAACTGCCGCGAAGCTGCTCGGACCGGTGGCCGCGCGCTACTACCGACGAGCGTACGGTCGTCGTGCCGCACTCGATCAGCAACGCCTCGACTACTGGACCGTCTGCCATCTCATTCGGGGGTGGGCCCAGGTTCGCGAACTCGCGGACCCGGCCGAAGTTCGAACCACGGCGGCGGCCCAGGTGCCGATGGCAATCGCCGACACGATGTTGCGACGCGCCGAACGCGTGGTTGCGCGACTGTCGCTCAGCTGAAGCTCGCGCTCGACGTCGGCGGATCGGTCACCGGCGCCCCGGAAGCGGCCGCGGTTCCGAAGAGGTGCCGCGGCGGCGGATCGAACAGCACTTCACCCGATCGATCGCGGGTGGCCCACGAACCGCCCAAGACGGGCGAACGCAACTCGACGGCGGCCGATGTCTCCCACAGGAGTGCGGGGCGTTCGCCGTGCCAGCGAACCGCGAACGCGACCACGCCGTCACGGAGCGGTACGTCGTGGGCCGCGAGGTTCAAACCGAGCCACGCGCTCGGAAACTCCGGCAGTAAGTCGATCGCCGGCCCCCGCGGCGCGAGCAGCAGATCGTGAATCGCGTTCAGCAGCGACGCCCCCGGACGCCGTGATTGCGCCGCGACGAGCCGCTCCCAGCCACCCGGAGCCCAACGTCGACGACGCAATCGCCGACGTTCCCCGAAACCCAGTTGCTCCCACGCCGTTACCGCCTCGGCATCGAACCCCCAGTCCTCGAGCGCGCGAGCGATCTCGGCGTCGGCGTCGGGAGCCTCCACGAGAACGGCGACCCGAGCCCGGTCGACGGCGTCCTGCAACACGCGGTCCGCAATGTCGACGCGCATTGCGTTGGCGAGCCTTGCGCTCCACGCGCGCCTAACGTCGTCGGCACCGATCGCGTCACCCGGGTGGTGTTCGCCGACGAAGATCCGAATTGTCGACCGGTGGGCGACCGGCCACACGAACGCGGTCACCGTGCCGGGATTCGAGGTGCTGGCATTCGGGGGGCCGGGATCGGTCGCGCCGAGCGCCAGGCGTTCGACGGCCTCGGACCTCGACCCAGTCACACACGATTGCGACGCCGGGCGCGGTCCGTGCACGAGACCGGCCGAGCCCTCGGCGACAACGGCGAACGCGCACGCCGCCGCCGACGCGTTCTCGAACTCGCACACCACCCCGCCGGGAACCGCGAACATACGAGCAACCGCGTCGCCGCCGACGATCCGAACGGCGGTCTCGACGATCGCACCGTCGCTGGCCTGACGCACCGTCGTCGAGTCGGATGGATCGTGCAGTCGATCCTCGGCGATGACGCACCATGACACTCGATCGCCACCGTGCAGCGCGAGGGCACCCGACGGATCGACGAAGCTCGGCGGCGCGTCGTCGAGCGTTCCGATCGGTGTCGATCGGTCTCGCACGAGGTCCGAGGTCATGCTTCGCGCATGCCTTCGAGTTCTCCCTTGGCGGCGCGACCCATCAATTCTCCGACGTGATCCGCGGGCTTGGCCCCCTCGTACAGCACCCGTCCGACGAACTGCGCGACCGGCATCTCGACCTCGTGGCGACGCGCGAGCTCCAAGACCGCGCCCGTGCTCTTCACGCCCTCCGCGACCATGTTCATCTCGGCGACGATGTCGTCGAGCGATCGACCTTCGCCAAGGGCGACGCCCACCGATCGATTGCGGCTCTGCGGACTCGAGCACGTGGCGATGAGGTCACCCATCCCGGCGAGCCCCGCGAAGGTGAGCGGGTCGCCGCCGAGGACCACGCCGAGTCGCGCCAACTCCGCGAGGCCGCGCGTGATCAGTGCGGCCTTCGCGTTGTCGCCGAAGCCCATGCCGTGCGCCATGCCGACACCGAGTGCAATGACATTCTTCAGCGCACCGGCGATCTCGCAGCCGACGACGTCGGGATTCGTGTACACCCGAAAGTTCGGCGTCATGAACGCGAGCTGGACCGATTCCGCCACCTCGTCGTCCGTGAACGCGACGACGGTCGCCGCGGGCTGTCCCGCGGCGATCTCCTTGGCGAGATTCGGCCCGGACAACACGCCGATTCTCCCCAAGTCGTGATCGACGAGCACGTCGGCGATCACTTCGGTCATCCGCAAGAGCGAACCTTGTTCGACACCCTTGCTCAAGCTCACAACTGCCGCATCGCGAGCGATGAACGGACGGGCGGATTCGAGCACCGCCCGGAACCCATGCGATGGCACGCCCATCACGACGATGTCGCGCCCCTCGATCGCTTCGCCCAGATCGCTCGACGCGACGAGCGACTCGGGAAGTGCCGCGCCGCGGAGATAGTCGCCGTTCTCGTGCGTGTCACGAATCGACTGCGCGAGCTCCGGCCGACGCGCCCACAACATGGTGTCGGTGTTGCGCGCCGCGAGCCCGGCGACCGCCGTACCCCATGACCCCGCGCCGACGACGACGACGGACGATGGCTTCGTCACGAGGCCCTCATGGCAGCATCCTCACCCTCGGTATCCTACGCAGACCATGGTGTCGACGACCGCTGACGAATCGGCACCGCGAGTCGGCGTCGTCGTGCCATTGCGTTCCTTCCACGACGCCAAGGGTCGACTGCGCGACGCGCTCGACGGCCCCGCGAGAATCGAATTGATGCAGAACTGCGCGCGCCGGGTTCTCGAGTCGGCCGGACACCTCGATCGTGCCGTCGTCACGAGCGACGATGCCGTATCGGAGTTCGCCCGACACCAAGGTGCCACCGTCATCGACGATCCCGGCTCACTCGACGGTGCCGCCGTCGCGGGTGTGCGTTGGGCCCGGTCGATCGGCTGCGAACGAGTCGTGGTCGTTCATGCCGACCTGCCGTTCGCCACGACGTTGGCGGCGTTGACCGAACCAGGTCGGGCGTCGGTCGCCGTGGTCGTTCCCGACCAACGCGATGATGGAACCCCGGCCCTCTCGATCCCGGCGAACTCGTCGTTTCGGTTCGCGTACGGACCAGGTTCGTTCGAACGCCATTGTGCCGCGGCGATCGCGGCGAACCTGGAGCTCGAGATCGTCCGCGACGGCGATCTGGGGTTCGACATCGACCTGCCCGCGGATCTCGACGCCATGGTGAAGCGGATGCACGCATGATCACGACCGACCTCACCACGCCCGCCCGGGTATTGGCGATCGGAGCCCATCCCGACGACATCGAGTTCGGGTGTGGCGCGACGTTGGCGAAGTGGGCTGCGGCCGGCGCCGAGGTCCACCTGTGTGTGTTGACCGACGGATCGAAAGGGACTTGGGATCCCACCCGCGACACGACCGAACTGGTCGCGACCCGAGAGCAAGAACAAGGGCGCGCCGCGGCTCGCCTCGGAGCGGCCGGCGTCCACATGATCGGGCGCACCGACGGCGAACTCGACAGTGATCTCGCCACTCGTTCGTTGGTCTGTCAGGTCATTCGCCGGACGCGCCCCGACGTCGTGCTCGGACACGACCCATGGAAGCGCTACCGAGTTCACCCCGATCACCGCCATGCAGGATTCCTTGCGATCGAAGGCATCGTCGCGGCGCGCGACCCGTTGTTCGTCCCCGAACAGGCCCTGCCCACCCACCGTCCGAGTCGCGTGTTGTTGTTCGAGGCCGGTGAGATCGACCACGTCGAGCGCGTCGACGCTGCGCACGTCAACGCGCGGATCGATGCGCTGCTCCTCCACGAGTCGCAATACGAATCGACGATGCACATCGCCGACGAAGCACATCGCCAACGCCACCAGTTCGTCGAGGGTCAGCGGGCCGAGTGCGTGACCGCCGGCAACCTGATCGGCGCCGAATTGGGTGAGGCGTTCAAGCTGCTCACCGATCTTTGACGTACCCGATCGCACACGCGACCCGACAACGACAAGGGCCCGGTCGATCGACCGGGCCCTTGTCGTTGTCGGGTCGCGTGTGCGATCGGGTACGTCAAAGATCGGTGAGCAGCTTGAA
>SXGT01698568.1_pt1 | contig 12528 bp, 15 predicted proteins | sample 3176221 | NCBI WGS metagenome assembly SXGT01 (sample SAMN11356862, study PRJNA531348) | freshwater metagenome | isolation source: freshwater sample F1-120 | place: China: Fuxian Lake, Yuxi | collected 2017-12-25
ACGGTCTCGAGGAGTTCCTCGAGACCAAGTCACTCAACTTCTGAGCCCCCGGGTTCTGAGGACGCGGGTTCTGAGCCCCCTCGGGTTCTGAGTACGCGGGTTCTGAACCCGGGCCCCAGGCCCGTTCCACGAATCGCGACGGCCGGCCCTCGGGCCGGCCGCTTCGCGTCCGAACCCCGACCCAGAACGCAACCGGCGTCGTCGGGCCGCGCCTGCGGCGCACCGACGACGCCGGTTGGGTATGAGGGGTGGGGGTGACGCGGGTCACGGGGGTCACGGGGCTCGGGGGGTCGTGAGATTTGGTCGGGCAATCCGGTCAAGTCACGGAGCGTGGCGACCGATACCACTCTCGGCGAGTCCCAGGAACAAGGCACACCTGTCGGAAGGCAGGGCCGCAAAGCCACGGGGCCCACCTCTCGGTCGCAACGAAGCGTCCGGGAGAGGCCGGCCGGGTTGCCCGGGTGTCGATCACCAGCCTTCGAGCACGGTGTGAGGCCCGCGGGGGGACGAGCGGGGCCTCGTCGTGACCTGCCTCTTCGGAGGCATCATTCAACGAAGGGAACACCAAGTGCAGGTGATTGCCAACCTCAAGGCCCGGCGTGACCGGGAAGACGGGTTCACGCTCATCGAGCTCATGGTGGTCGTGCTGATCATTGCCATCCTCATCGCGATTGCCATCCCCACGTTCCTCGGTGCACGAGAGCGCGCCCAGGACCGAGCGGCCCAGTCCAGCCTCCGCAACGGCCTCACCGCCGGGAAGACCATCTTCACCGACAACGAGGACTACACCGACGCCACTCCGGCGGCGATCGCTGCGGTGGAGCCGAGCCTCAACTTCGTTGCGGCCAACGTGGCTTCCACGGGCCCGAACGAGATCTCGGTGGACAACTCGAGCGTCACGGTGCTCGTGCTCGCCGGCGAATCCAAGTCGGGTGAGTGCTTCTGGATCCGAGACGACGTGACGGGTCCGGGGACCGAGTACCACCGGGCATCGGGCGGAGTCTGCGACGCCAACACGGCGCCGGCAGCCTTCACCGGCTGGTGATCCGGAACTGACCGAATGGGGTCCGGCCCGCGGGTCGGACCCCGGTATCGGCCTGGGGGCGGGCCCGGTACCTCGACGCTGCGGCGCCGGGGCACCGGGCCCGCTCCGTGTTCCGGCCGATGCCTCAGGAACGCGGGGCCCTCGCGAGGGTCCCGGGAGGAGGCACCATGGCGCGTCACTCGACGCCCCGCCGCTCCCTCCGTCCTGACGGTCGGCGCAAGCCCACGGGTCGGCGCTCGGGTCGGCCCCAGGGTCGGCCCACGGATTCGGTCCAGTCCGGCTTCTCGATGATCGAACTGATGATGGTGATCTGCGTCATGTCGATCCTGCTGCTGATCGCGGTCCCGACCTTCGTCGGGGCGCGCAAACCGGCCGAGGATCGCCACGCCCAGTCCATCCTCCGTTCGAGCCTCGTGGCCGCTCGGACCGGATCCGCCGACACCGGCGACTATGCCTGGGTCACCCCGGCAGCCCTCCAGAGCGAGGAGTCGTCGGTGGTGTACCTCGCCGGCGCGGCCCATGCCCGGGCCACGCTGAACGAGGTGTCGGTGGCGACCGGCGTGCATCTGGGGGACACCTACGTGATCCTCTCGAGTGCGTCGGCCGCGGGTCGGTGCTTCGCGGTCAAGGTCACCACGTCGGGAGCCAATTCGTACCAGGCTCCCGCCATGGCGAACTGCAACGCGGTGGCGTTCGACCCGGCCGTGGGTTGGTCGTCCGACTGGTAGGGCGGCACGCGGTGTGGCGTGCACGAACATCTCGACCCGGCCCGGGCATCGCCCGGGCCGGGTCGCGCCGCCACGGGTCGCCCGGGCCGGGTCGGGTCGCCATGAGTGACGGCACCGGCGTGGCGACACCACTGGGATCCGCGGTCCGCCTGCCGATGGAGAACCCGTGACTCCGGGCCTCGTCGCGGCGGTGTGCGCCCTGTTCGGGCTGGTGATCGGGTCGTTCCTCAACGTCGTGATCTGGCGGGTGCCGCGCGGTGAGTCGGTCGTGCGGCCCGGGTCGCATTGTCCCGGGTGCGACGCGCAGCTCGGTGCACGCGAGAACGTGCCGGTGCTGTCGTGGCTGTTGCTGCGCGGCCGATGCCGTCACTGCGGCGTGCGGATCTCGGTGCGGTATCCGGCGATCGAGGTTGCGTGCGGCGCGTTGTTCGCGGTGGTCGGCGCGCGGTTCTACGACTCGTGGGCACTGTTCGCGTACCTCGCGCTCGTCGCAGCACTCCTCGCGTTGAGCGTGATCGATCTCGACCATCTGCTGTTGCCGAACAAGGTGATCTATCCGACCTGGGCGATCGTCGCGCCGCTGCTCGTCGTGGCCTCCGCGGCGACGGGCGATTGGGGTGCGCTCGGACGTGCGGTGCTCGCGGCCGCGATCGACTTCGCCATCTTCTACGCGATCTGGTTCGTCGTGCCCGGCGCGATGGGCTTCGGCGACGTTCGTCTCGCCGCGCTGTTGGGTTTCGCGCTCGGTTGGGTTTCGTGGCCGGCGCTGTGGCTCGGCGTGTTCCTGCCGTTCCTGCTCGGGACGGTCGGCGGGATCGCGGTCGCGGCACCGGTCGTGTTGTTGCCGATGCTCGCGGGCGGCGCGCTCGGTTGGTTCGGCGGTCCGGCCTGGCTCGAACGACTCGGCGATGCGCCCGTCGACGACGTGACGCGTGCGCACGTGTCGGGCGCGATCGTCGGCGCGGTGTTCCTCGGCGCCGCGGTGTACCTCGTGCTCTCCGCGCTGCGCCGCGTCGAGCGCGGCCGCCAGATCCCGTTCGGTCCGTACCTCGCGGGCGGCGCGTTGCTCGCGCTGCTCGTCGTCGCGTGACCTGAGCGATTGCTCGCGCCGGCCTGAGCGATTTCTCGCGTCTGCGACGAATCTCTCAAGATCCGACCCCCGATCCGCCGACGTCTGCAGAGTCGTTCGCTGGGGCTACGTGAAATCCCATGGTTGTGGTTCACGCCCTGCGACCTGCGCACACCACGGAGCGTCACCTGTGGTCGATGTGCACGCTTGTCTCACGTTGAGGTCCGGATTGACGATTGTTGAAGTTGAGCCTTACTGTTGCTCGAGTCGGTCATCGGAGATGTGAGTAGGTGCACGTGGCTGTTGAGCGTCAATTGCTCACGGTGAAGGAGGTCGCAGACACCATGCGAGTCTCCACGATGACCGTGTACCGGCTCATCAAGGCGGGAGAACTGGCGGCCATCCGCGTCGGGAAGCACTTTCGGATCCGCGAACTGGATCTGACGGATTACCTCGACGCACAGACGGTCCGCGGAGGTGGTTCATGGCCCGCAGCGTGATCGGACTCGACATCGGCACCAACGCGGTGACGGTCGCCGAGGTGCAGGCGGGTCACCCGCCGAAGTTGGTCGCCTTCGGCCAGGTCGCGTTGGCGCGCGACGCGATGCGCGAGGGCGAGGTCGTCGACGGCGACGCCGTCGCCGAGGCCATCCGTCGGCTGCGCGGCGAGGTCGGCGTTCGCCGCGGCGGCGTTCGGATCGGTCTCGCCTCGCCGCGTCTCGTCGTGCGTCAGGTCGAGATGCCGGTGATGTCGCGCGACGACCTTGCGGGCGCGCTGCGCTTCCAGGCGAGCGACCTCATCCCGTTCCGGATCGAAGAAGCGGTCCTCGACTTCGCGATCCTCGACCAGTACCAACCCGAAGACGGCGAGCCGGTGATGCGCGTGCTGCTCGCCGCCGCGCAACAGACCATGGTCGAGGCTCTCGTGCGCTCGGTCGAGGCCGCCGGCCTCGCGGTCGAGGCCGTCGACCTCATCCCGCTCGCGCTGATCCGTGCGCTGTCGGCGACGAACGGTACCGGCGGCGCCGAGGGCATCGTGAGTCTCGGCGGTGGCACGACCTGCGTCGTCGTGCACGAGGGCAATGTGCCGCGCTTCGTGCGCGTCCTCGGCAGCGGCGGTCGCCAGCTCACCGACGCGATCGCGAGTTCGCTCGGCATCGCACCCGACGCCGCCGAGTCGATCAAGCGACAGATCGGGGTGACGAGCGATCCGACGGTCGACCAGGCCGCGACCGCGATCGACCGCCCACTCGGGATGTTGCTCGACGAGGTTCGCAGCTCGATCGACTACTACCGCAACCAGCCCGGCGCCGCGCCGCTGTCGCAGGTGCTCGTGACGGGCGGCACCGCACAGCTCGCGGGCGCGATCGAACGGCTGAGCGCGCTGCTCGGCGTTCCGGTACTCCTCGCACAGCCCCGCGACGTGTTGACGATCGCCGACATCGGCTTCGCCCCCGAAGAACTTCCGCGCCTCGATCCGTACCTCCCGGCCGCGGTCGGACTCGCCTTGCTCGATCCCGCACTCGGCCCGGCGATGAACCTCGTCCCGGCGGGCCGCCGACCTTCGGCGGCCTCGGGGCGCGGCAAGTACGTCGCCGGCGGAGTCGCCGCGGCCGTGGTGCTCGGCGCCGCGCTCACGATCCCGACGCTCCAGCGTCGCAACGAACTCGACGACGTGCGCCAAGAGACCACCGACCTGCAGGACGCGAGCCGCGAACGGCAGGCCGCGATCGCCGAGCTCGCCGCGGTGGAGGCGACCCAACAGCAGCTCGAATCCCTCCAGGGCCAGATCGACACGGTCCTCGCCGCCGACGTGTCGTGGGCAGGGATCCTCCACGAGATCGCGATGGCGATGCCCAACGATGTCTGGCTCACGTCGTTCCAGGGGCAGGTCGCGGTTGCAGCGCCCGCGGCCCCGGGCGGAACGACCGCCACGACGGCGACGACCGTGCCGGGCCAGGCCCTCGGTCCGAGCGGTGTGCTCCAAGGCACCGTCACCGTCCAGGGGACCGGCCTCGAGTTCCCGTCGGTCGCGGCGTGGATCGAGCGCCTCTCGCAGGTCCCTGCGCTCCAGGGCCTCTGGGTCCCGAACGCGACCTCGGGCACGCTCGGCGACCGAGACGTCGTCGATTTCGACTCGAGCGCGGCGCTCACCGACGAGGCGCGCAGTGATCGCGCCGAAGAACGTCAGGGGGACCCGCGATGAAGGCCGCGATGAAGGGTCGGGCCGTTCTCGCCGTCGTCCTCGGACTCGTCGTGGTCCTGCTTGCGTGGAACATGTTCTTCTTCGCTCCGGCCGGCAACGACCTGGCCGACGCGAAGGACGATCGCGACCTCGCCGAGACCGAACTCGCCGGCCTCGACGCGCGGCTCGAGAGCCTGCGCGACCTCGAGGAGCAGCAGCCCGAGATGGTCGAAGAACAGGCTCGTCTCGGTGCGATGATCCCGGAACGCCCCGATCTCGAGGTGTTCATCCGCGCCGCGAACGACATCAGCGTGGACTCGGGCATCGACTGGATCTCGGTGGCACCGAGTGAGCCCGCGGCGGGAGCGTCGGGCGTCTCGGAGATCCGGATGGCGATCCAACTCCAAGGTGGCTACTACCAGGTGCAGGACTACCTCAACCGCCTCGAAGACCTGTCGCGACTCGTCGTGATCGACTCGATCCAGGTGGGGACGGGCGTCGACGCGACCGACGAACAATCGATCGTCCCGTCCGCCGGAGGCGCGCCGAGCCTGAGCGTGACGCTCACCGCCCGTATGTTCACACAGGCCACCGGACTCGTTTCGGCACCGGTCGTTCCCGACGCCGGCGCGACGACGACCACCGTCGCGGACAACGCGGCGACGACCGAGCAGTCGGGCGTGGGAGGGCTCAACTGATGCGTGACCAACGACGTCAGCGGATCCTCGTCGCGGTGCTCGGGGTGGTGCTCGTGGCCGTGTTGCTCAAGACCGTCGTCCTGAAGGGCGACGGTGGCGACGACGCGACGGCACCGACCTCACCCGCGGCGACGGGCCTCACCTCCGACGACGGAACGGCCATCGACGGAGGGCTCACCACGACGACCGCCGATCCCGACGCGATCCCCGAGACGCCCGACACGTTCGACGTGTTCGAGGGCAAGAACCCATTCGAGCCTGCGATCCAGGTGACGCCGTCGACCGGCTCGCCGACGACCACGACGACGAACTCGACGGGGACGACGGGCACGACCGTGCCCGGCCAGACCACGACGACCACGACGGCACCGACGAACAACCCGACGAACCCGACGGTGACGTTGAACTCGGTCACCAAGCAGTCCAACGGGACGTACGTCGCGACGATCACCGTCGGCGGCACCCTCTACAGCAATGTGCTCGAGGGCCAGAACTTCGGTCCCGGCGACAGCTACAAGTTCGTGAAGGGTACGAGCGACACGTGCGGACAGTTCCAGCACGGTGACGCGTTGTTCAACCTCTGCGAGAACTTCAGCACCAACAAGTAGCAGTCGCGAGCCGTAGGCTGGCCCCGTGTTGCGCTACCTCACCGCCGGCGAATCCCACGGCCCCGCGCTCGTCGTCACGCTCGAGGGCCTTCCCGCCGGGCTCCCGCTGTTGGTCGACGACCTCGCGAACGAGCTCGCTCGGCGGCGCCTCGGATACGGCCGTGGTCCACGCATGCGCTTCGAGGCCGACGAGATCGAATTCGTCGGCGGGGTCCGCCACGGTCGCACGCTCGGTTCGCCGGTGTCGGTGCTCATCCACAACAGCGAGTGGAAGACCGGCAAGTGGGCCGAGGAGATGTCGGCCGCGCCGGGGACGACGCAGGCGCCGCTCACCCAGCCACGGCCGGGTCACGCCGACCTCGCGGGGATGCAGAAGTACGGCTTCACCGACGCGCGCGACGTGCTCGAACGGGCATCCGCGCGTGAGACCGCGGCGCGCGTCGCGGGCGGCGCGATCGCCAAGCAACTGCTCGCGCACCTCGACATCGCGGTGATCAGCCACGTGGTGCAGTTGGGCGCCGCGCAGGCGCGAACCGACCTGGCCCGCCCCGTCCCGTCCGACCTCGGCCGCATCGACGAGTCCGAGGTGCGCTGCTTCGACCCCGACGCCGAGGCCGACATGGTCACCGAGATCAAGGAGGCGGCCAAGGCCGGCGACAGCCTCGGTGGTGTGATCGAGGTGTTGGCCTACGGCGTGCCGCCCGGTCTTGGCAGCCACGTCCACTGGGACCGCCGCATCGACGGACTGCTCGCCCAGGCGCTCATGAGCATCCAGGCGATGAAGGCGGTCGAGATCGGCGAGGGGATCGCGGTCGCGGCGAAGCGGGGGAGCGAGGCACACGATCCGATCCACTGGGACGCGGCTGCCGCCGACTACGTGCGTGCGGGTGCCCGTGCGGGCGGGATCGAGGGCGGCATGACGACCGGGGAGGTGGTCGTGGCGCGCGCCGCGATGAAACCGCTCGCCACACTCAACAAGCCGGTCCTCACGACCGTCGACGTCGTCACCAAGGAAGAGACGGTGTCGTTCAAGGAACGCACCGATGTCACCGCGGTTCCGGCCGCCGGCGTCGTCGGCGAGACGATGGTCGCGCTCGTGCTGGCGGGCGAGGCGCTACGCAAGTTCGGTGGCGACTCACTTGCCGAGTTGCTCCGCAACCACGCCGGCTATCGCGCCTCGTTGCGATGAGTGCTCGCCACCTCGTACTCGTCGGCATGATGGGTGCGGGCAAGTCGACGGTCGGCGAGGCGTGCGCGTCGCGACTCGGCCGCGGATTCGTCGACACCGACACGCTGGTCGAGGCGAACAGCGGCGAGACCGTGGCCGAACTGTTCGAGCGGGGTGAGGCAGAGTTCCGCGCGTGGGAGCGCCGTGCGATCGCCGATGTCGCCGCGAGTCCCGTACCGCTCGTCGTCGCGTGCGGTGGCGGTGCGGTGATCGACCCCGAGAACCGCCGGGCGCTGCGGGCGAGCGGCGTCGTCGTGTGGTTGCGGGCCACGCCCGAGACGCTAGCGGCGCGCGTCGGAGACGGAACCGATCGACCGCTCCTCGCCGGCGACCCGATCGGCGCACTGCGCCGGCTCGCGTCGCTGCGCGACGACGCCTACACCGCCTCGGCCGATGTGGTGATCGATGTCGATCACCACGCGGTCGACCAGGTCGTCGACGCGGTCACGGCCGCGTACGAGGCGCACGCCACCGAGGTCGGCGCATGACCCTGCGTGTCCCTGTCGCGCTCGGCGATCGTGGCTACGACATCGTGATCGGGACCGGCGCGGTCGCGGACCTCGCGACGGTGCTCGCCGGACGCGCGCGGGTCGCGATCGTGTCGCAGGCGACGATCGCTGCCGCGCACGCGCCGGTCGTCGAGTCGGCGCTCACTGGTGCCGGGATCGAACACGAGTTGTTCCTGATGGGCGACGGCGAAGCGTCGAAATCGCTCGCGACGCTCGACGAACTGTGTTCGCGGTTCGCCGCACGGGGCCTGCTGCGCGGTGACGCGATCGTGGCGCTGGGGGGCGGCGTCGTCGGCGACGTCGCCGGATTCGCGGCGAGCGTGTACCACCGGGGGATCGATGTGGTCCAGGTGCCGACCACCTTGCTGGCGATGGTCGACAGCGCGATCGGCGGCAAGACCGGGGTCAATCTCGCTCAGGGCAAGAACCTCGTCGGCGCGTTCCACCAGCCGCGTGCCGTTCTCGCGGACCCAGCCGTGCTCGCCACGCTTGCCGATCGCGAGTTCCGCTGCGGGCTCGGCGAGGTCGCCAAGTACGCACTCATGGGCGACGCCGAACTCCTCGACGCGGTCGACGGCGATCGGGTGGCGATCCTGGACCGCGACGCCGACGCACTCGCGCGGATCATCGGCCGGAGCGCGGCGATCAAGTCGGCCTACGTCGTGGCCGACGAATTCGAGCGCCTCGGTCGGCGAGCACACCTCAACTACGGCCACACGCTCGCCCACGCGCTCGAGACCGTGGCCGACCACGCGGTGGCGCACGGCGAAGCGGTCGCGGTCGGACTCGTGTTCGCGGGGGCACTCGCGGGTGCCCTCGACCGGATCGACGCGACCGCCGTCGCGATGCACGAACGGATCGTGGCCGGGCTCGGACTCCCCGTGCGGGCTCCCGGGAGTCTCCACCGTGCCGACCTGCTCACGGTCATGCGCCGCGACAAGAAGGCCGCGGGTGGCCTCACGTTCGTGCTCGCCGGGCCGCAGGGGCTCGAACGGGTCGACGATCCGCCGGTCGCGGCGCTCGATGTGGCGTTCGCCGCGGTGGGTATCACGCGCTGACGCGGCGTCCGCGACCGTAGACTCGCCCGACCATGGCGACGATCCTGCTGCTCTCCGGCCCGAACCTGAACCTCCTCGGCGAGCGCGAACCCGAGGTCTACGGCACCGCCACGCTCGCCGACCTGGTCGAGGTCGCGACCCGCACCGCCGTGGCGCGCGGTCACGACCTCGAACATCTCCAGAGCAATCACGAGGGATCGTTGATCGACGCGATCCATGCGGCGCGCGGACGTTGTGCGGCCATCATCGTGAATCCCGGAGCATTCACGCACTATGCACACGCGATCGGCGATGCGCTCGCGGCGTACGACGGCGTCAAGATCGAGCTGCACCTGTCGAACCCGCACGCGCGTGAGCCGTGGCGACACCGCAGCGTCGTGTCGTCGACGGTCACCGGCGTCATCGCGGGTTTCGGCGCAGGGGGCTACCGCCTCGCGGTCGAGGCGGTCGCCGACCGACTGGCCGAGTGAACGTGGTGGTCGGCGCCACGACACTGCTTCCGTGCGACGTGGCGGCGCGTCTCGCTCGCCTGATCGCCGCACTTCGCCGCCCGGCAGCACCCGGCGATGCCGGTGGCCGCGGCGACGGCACGCCGCCGGTCGTGCTCGACGCGCTGCTGGTGACCCGCCTGCCGAACATCCGCTACCTCACCGGGTTCACGGGTTCGGCCGCATTGTTGCTCGTCCGCGCCGACGGCAGCACCACGTTCGTGAGCGACGGCCGCTACGCCGGGCAAGCGGCCGAACAACTCGGTGCCGCGGGGGTCGACGCCGCGATCGAGATCCGCACCGCCGCCGACGAACAGCTCGACGTCATCGCCGCGGCACTCGTGGGGGATGCGTGCCTCGGCCTCGAGGAGCACGGTCTCACCTGGGCCCAGGCCCGTCAGTACTCGGCGCGATTCGATCCCGTGGAGTGCGTGCCGGCGGGGTCGATGGTCGAGGACCTCCGTCGCGTCAAGGATGCCGGCGAGGTCGACCGGATCCGCGCCGCGTGTGCGATCGCCGACGACGCGTTCGCGGAGCTGTTGCCGCGGCTCGCCGAGGGCGTCACCGAGCGGGCGTTCGCGCTCGAACTCGAGTTCGCGATGCGGCGGCGCGGCGCGAGCGCCGTGAGCTTCGATCCGATCATCGCCAGTGGGCCCAACGCCGCCAAGCCCCACGCACGGCCGGGCGATCGTGTGATCGAGCCCGGCGAACTCGTCGTGTGCGACTTCGGCTGCATCGTCGACGGTTACTGCTCCGACATGACCCGAACGGTCAGCGTGGGCGAGCCCGCGCCCGACGCGCGTCGGCTCTACGACCTCGTGCTCACCGCGCAGGCCGCTGGGCGAGCTGCGGTGCGGTCGGGCGCCGACGTCGTCGCGGTCGACGGTGCATGCCGCGACATCATCACCGCTGCCGGGTACGGCGACGCGTTCAGCCACGGCACCGGCCACGGCGTCGGGATCGAGATCCACGAGGCGCCACGAGTGGCGCGGACGGCCTCTGGTACCCTGCGCGTCGGCGACATCGTCACCGTCGAGCCCGGCGTCTATCTCCCCGGCGTCGGCGGCGTTCGGATCGAGGACACCGTGCTCGTCACGGCCGACGGTTACGAACCGCTGACGATGACCCCCAAGACACTGGTGGTCTGACTCCGACGTGGTGCTCGTCGTCGCCCGAATGCCTTCATCCGCAGTGCCCTTGTCAACCCCGAAGCCCGGTCCCCGACGACCCTGGATCCTGCGAGCGCGATCGTGAGCATCTCGACCAACGACCTGAAGAACGGGATGGCCCTGAACCTCCCCGACGGCCTGATGCAGGTCGTGGAGTTCCAGCACGTGAAGCCGGGCAAGGGCGGCGCCTTCGTGCGCACCAAGCTCAAGAACGTGCGCACCGGCGCCGTCGTCGAAAAGACGTTCCGCGCCGACGAGAAGGTCGGCTTCGCGCAGATCGACAAGCGCGAGATGCAGTTCCTCTACCGCGAGGGCGACGACTTCGTCTTCATGGACAACGGTACGTACGACCAGATCCAGGTCCCGGCGAAGCAACTCGGCGAGGCGACCGACTACATGCGCGAAGGCGACACCGTCGTCCTGCCCATGTACAACGACGAGATCCTCGGCGTCGACCTGCCGGCCGCGGTCGAACTCGAGGTCGTCGAGACCGAGCCGGGCGTCCAGGGCGACCGGGTCAGTGGCGCGCGCAAGCCGGCGCGGGTCGAGACCGGATTGATCGTGCAGGTGCCGCTCTTCGTCGAGATCGGCGAGCGCATCAAGGTCGACACCCGCTCGGGTGAGTACCTCGCGCGGGCCTGATGGTCGCGGCGACGCGGCGTGAGGCCCGCGAGCACGCGCTGAGCCTCGCGTACGAACTCGAGGTGCGATCGATTCCCATCGATGAACTGCTCGACCAGCAACCGGTCGCGCCGGACGCGTACGCCGCGTTGCTCGTCGCGGGCCTGGCCGCGCATCGCCCGGAGATCGACGAACTGCTCGAGCGATACAGCGAGCACTGGACGCTCGATCGCATGCCGGTCATCGACCGGACGTTGCTCCGGCTCGCCGCGTTCGAGCTCGTGTACCAACGCGAGATCCCGATCCCGGTCGTGATCAGCGAAGCGGTCGAGCTCGCCAAGCAGTACAGCACCAAGGACTCCGGCCGCTTCGTGAACGGGCTGCTGTCGCGGATCGCCACGGAGGTCCGGCCCGAGGAGGAGTCGACGTCGTGAAGGGGTCGACGGTTCCCGGCATCGTGAGCGAGCCGGAGATCGACGACGTCACCGAAGCCGACGTGCCGTGGGTGGTCATCGTCTGGACCGACCCCGTGAACCTCATGAGTTACGTGGTGCTCGTACTGCAGAAGCTGTTCGGGTACTCGCGCGACAAGGCCACGCGCCTGATGATGCAGGTGCACCACGAAGGCCGCGCCGTCGTCGCGAGCGGGCGTCGGCACGAGTGCGAAGGATGGGTCGCGCGACTGCACGCGCACGGCCTGTGGGCGACCTTGCAGCACGATCGCTGAGGCATCGTGGCCGGCCAGTGGTGGTCTCGCGACAGGTCCGGACGGATCCGGTTGCGCCTGCTCCCGGAGGAGGCGGCGACGATCCTCGGGCTCCTGGCCGAGCTGCGCGAGGTGCTCGGCGGTCCGGTCGACAGCGACGTCATGCAGCGGCTCTTCCCGCGGGCGTACCTCGATCCCACCGAAGACGATGCCGAGGTCGTTTGGCGGGCATTGGCCGGGCCCGAGTTGGTGCGTGATCGCCTCGATCGCCTCGACCTGTTGGCACGCGCGCTCGAGCCGATCGCGCTCGGCACCGGGGCGGCGACGCTGGTGCTCGATGAGGCGGGCGAGACGGCTTGGCTCACCGCGCTCAACGACACGCGCTTGGCGCTCGGCACGGCGCTCGGGATCCACGA
>SXGT01907943.1_pt1 | contig 12528 bp, 9 predicted proteins | sample 3176221 | NCBI WGS metagenome assembly SXGT01 (sample SAMN11356862, study PRJNA531348) | freshwater metagenome | isolation source: freshwater sample F1-120 | place: China: Fuxian Lake, Yuxi | collected 2017-12-25
GCGCTGCTTGCGCAGCAGGTCGGCCTGCATCTGCTGAGCGGCCTGCAGTTTTTCGTCACGGACCTTGAGGAGGTCTTGAAGCTCGGCCAGCTCTTTGGACCGTTGTTCGAGTTCGCCATCGAGCAGGACTCGCGCCTTGCGCTGTTCGTCGGCTGCGATCGCAGCCCGTTCCTGCTTGAGTTTCAGCTCGGCCTGTTCCGCCTGGTCAGTAATGCGTTTCTCATACTCAAGACGTGTCGACTCAATCAGCGGAGCCGCGAGTGATTCGGTCAGCCGGATTTGCGTTTTACAGTTTGGACAGAGGATCTTCGGTTCTTCCATGGTGCTTTGGATCGATTACTCGCTGATGAAAATTGGGGTGGCGTACCACGAATCGGTGTGAAGATGTACAATGTACCGAATGAAACGGATTTTGTCGTTTCCATTCGCATCTGCCACTTAGAACCTGCGAATCACCGTCATGCAAATCTCCCGACGCGATGAGCCGTTGACGCTCGCCTTCTACTGGTTCATTGTGCTCGAAGTCTTTCCCATCGAAGCCTATTACACGATTCCGGCCAATGGTGGTGGGCAGTCGTCGCCAAGCTCATTTGCATTGCACTGATCTTCATGCCGATCATGTTGCATCGACGTCGCCGTCTCAGGATTTCAGTATCGTCGAATCCATATCGTTTAAGCTTTTGATTTTACTCATCGTGGTTCGCGCGGTTCTTGATGTCCCGCTCATCATGAATGCGATGTGAGTTCACCCATCCTTTTCGATTTCCGAATGCAGCTTTAGGACGTTGTTGCCTTCTTCTCGTTCGATCTCGTAGGCCGGGTTTTCTTTGCTGCCGTGGCGTGTGATTTTTTCGCCGTCGATGGTTCGCTGGACGTCTCTGTCGAAGGATTGTTTGATTGTTCCGTGGCCGTAGCCGTTGCCCCATTTCCATTTGACGGGGGTGCCTTGGGGGTAATGTTTTGACATGGAATTGCTCCAAGAGTTCGATGTGACGGAGAGGATTTTTTTCGCTCGTGAATCGACACCCTTTTCCTTGTGTGCCACGGCTGTGTCAGCCGTGTGATTGCACAATGGATGTCCATTTTCACGGCTGACACAGCCGTGGCACACGTGGAATTCGTTGTCGAGGTCTTGTGACGATTGCGGGGCGCGCAAAAAAACAGCCGGGGCTTGGGTAAGCTTCCGGCTGTTTGGATCGGTTCAACGCGTGGGTTGAATTACTCGACGATGGTTGCTTTCTTGATGTAATCAAGATCTGGGAATTTTGACTTCAGGTAGTCATTGCCCTGAGATTGAATGGCGCCCTGGTTTGGTTTTTCGCCGTATTTGCTTTCAATCTTTTCAACTTTGTCCATGCCTTCGCTGACGATGCCGAATGGTGCGAAGCCTTGCTTATCGAGGAAGGCATTGTCGCCGAAGTTGATGAAGACCTGAGTCGTGCGGGTGTTCGGGCCAGCGGTTGCGAAGGTGACGTAACCCTTCTTGTTGGAGCCGCGGACGGGGTCGTCCTTGATGTTGGCTTCACGCCATTTTTCCTGGGTGGCAGGATCGCCGTTGATGCCGAACTGGACCATGAATCCGGGAACAACGCGGAAGAAGCGGCAGTCGTCATAGAAACCACCTTTGACAGCTTCATAGAAACGGTCAGCCCCGACCGGTGCCCATTCACGGGTCACGTCGACGACGAAGTCGCCTGCGGTCGTTTCGAATTTGACTTTGTACTTGGCGGGAGCTTGTTCAGCAGCGGAAGTGAGAGAAGCGCTCATCGCGAGCGAGAGGGCCAATAGCGTGGTGAAGGCGAGGCGGGCGGTGTGTCCGTTCATTGGGGATGCTCCTGGAGAGTGTCGTGATAAGTGACGCGGGCGAGTTCTTCACAAATTCGTCAAGAATTTACAAACGTCGACGAACGGTGATCATAGGATTTCCGAGTGTTCGCATGCAAGCAGAGAGTTCCGGGAACTGCTGGACCGGGCCGGGATTCAAGATTCCACTTTGCGATGGTCTATAGTGATGAGTTCCGATTTCGTGACACAAAATGCCCCCGTGAACCTCATTGAGGCCAGCGCGTCCGGGACGGTATGATGTTCAGCGACGAAGGACAAACCACAGGAGATCCGAGATGAGCGACGTTGACCAAACCATTTCCCAGCCCACCCAAGAACGAATCATGGGCCGCTATCGCCCCCTTCGCGTTTGGCCTGCGATCATTCTGCTCGTCGGGATGATCATCACCCGGAACCTGCCTGCCTGGTGGGAAAATGGGCCGACGAATCTGTGGGCGTCTGCCGCGTTTGGGCCTGCCCTGTGCGGGATTCTCGTGCTGTTGTGGTGGCTCACCGCGAGTCGGGCGACGTGGCAGGAGCGACTCGGCGGGTTCTTGGCCGTCATCGTGGCGTTTATTGCTTCGCTGGTGTTGATGCACCCTTCAATGCATGGGGTTGCTGTGATGGTCCTGGCGATTCCGATTGGAATGGCGGCCTTTGCAGTCGGTGCAGCGGCCATGTCTCGAACCCTGAGTTACAAGCGGACGATTTTTGCCTGCCTGATGGCAACGGTCGGGTTTTCTTCGATGACATTGTTCAAAGCGAGTGGGATGTGGGGGAACTTTGCAGTCGATCTGACTCCACGCTTTTCGCAGACATCGGAAGAGCAGATCGCAGCCCGTAATCCAGCAGCCTCCGATGTCGCTGTGGAACAACTCGCCGGGGACGCGGTTGAGCAATCCCTCATGAATCCCGAGTGGCCCGGGTTTCGTGGACCGCGGCGGGATGGAATTCAACATGGGACTGTGCTGCCAGCCAGTTTTACTGTTGACGACGTGAAAGAGTTGTGGCGAATCCCTGTCGGTCCTTCGTGGTCATCGTTTGTTGTGGCGGGCAAGCTCCTCTTTACGCAGGAACAGCGGGGTGAGCAGGAGCTGGCGGTCTGCTATGACGCGGATACCGGCAAGGAACTTTGGGCCAAGCCGCTGGTCGAAGGGCGCTTCGATGATCCACTGGGCGGTCCTGGTCCGCGCGCGACTCCGACGCTCGCGGGGGGTGCGTTGTATGTGATGGGTGCGCTTGGCGAGCTGGTTAAACTCGATCCGAGAACGGGTCAGGAAATCTGGAAGGCGGATATCAAAAAGCTCACGGGAGCTAAAGTTCCGATGTGGGGATTTTCTTCGTCTCCTCTGGTGGTCAATGACGTCGTCATCGTGTTTGCAGGTGGCGAAAGAAACTTTGGTATTTTGGCCTGCGACACCCAAACAGGCCACACAAAATGGGCGTCTCCGGCAGGTGTCTACTCTTACTCCTCGCCTCAGTTGGCCATGATTCTTGGCGAGGAGCTTGTGCTGCTGACCACGAACGAGGGATTGGATTTTCTCAAGCCTGATTCGGGGGAAATCCGTTTTCACTATGAGTGGCCGCATGAGGGATACCGAGCCGATCAAGCGGCGATTCTTTCCGAAGATTCACTCATCATCCCAACCGGCATGGGGACGGGGACTCGTCGCATCAAGCTTTCCAAAGACGCGGAAGATAAATTCGTTGCGGAGGAGGTCTGGACGACGATGAACATGAAGCCCGATTTTAATGATGTCGTGACGTTTGATGGCTACCTCTACGGTTTCGACAACACGATCTTCGCCTGCCTGAATCTTGAGACCGGCGAACGGGCCTGGAAAGGGGGACGCTATGGCAAAGGTCAGCAGCTGTTGCTGGCGGATTCTGGGATGATTGTCGTCGTGACGGAAGAAGGAGAACTGAAATTCGTCAAACCGGATTCCAAGAAACTGACCGAAGTTGTCAGCATGAAGCCTCTCGACGGGCGGACCTGGAATCACCCGGTGGTGGTTGGGAATCGACTTTATTTGAGGAATGCGGCAGAAGCTGTTTGTTTGGAACTGCCAGTTGTTCAACCGAAGCCGGAAGTTGCCGTTGCAACCCCGTGATTTTTGAGCGTTCCTGGTGCCCAGGTGATTTAACCTTCTAGACGGCGCAACAAAAAACAGCGATGTCGGCGAACCGACATCGCTGTTTCTCGAAAGGGAACGGCTGCATCCTTGCGGCCTTGACCTTCGCGACGATTTCATCCTGAAATCGTTGAGCTCAGGTTTCCTCCTGAAACGACACCGGGCGACACACTACTTCGGTCGCGTCGATGCGTATTGGTCTGAAGCTCAGACCATGTTTTCTCCATTCTCCATCAGGGAGAACGGCCCAAAGTCTGGGCCAGTGAGAAGTCGGCATCAGCAGTTCATGCACTCCCCCGAACGCTGATGCGAGCGTATCCGGACAGGAATGTTGACTTAGTACGTTGGCAGTGGGTCAGATGGCAGCAGAGCTGTCGTATAGCCTGGATTGGTCATTGGCATGGCGGTCATGGGTGCTCCGCCTTGCATGTAAGCACCTTGTGGGACGGTGTAGGTGCTTGATGGCATTCCCATAGCTGGAGCACATTGGCCGCTGGAGCATCCGCCACCAGCTGGAGCGTAGAAGCTGCCTTGTTGGCCGCATGGGCCACAGGCACCGCTGTTGCCGTACCAGCTACGGTGACAGCAGCAGCCGCTGGAAGCCAGAAGAAGCATGGAGAACAGTGAGAGGTTGACGAGAGTTTTCATGGATTGCGATTCCTTTCAGGGTCAGTCCGGATCCACTTTCGAGTGTATTGAGAACGAAGGCCGCTGCTAAATGCGGGGGGAGTCGGCGACGGCCCGGAGTGTTCTCGATTGAGCACTGGTGGTTTCACCATGTGCGTCAGTGGCGGGGGGAAAGTACGGCAAAAAGCGGACTGCCTCAAGACGCTAAAATCTCGTTCTCGTCAACTTGTAAACTTTACCACCGAAATCTTGAGGGAAAGTTTTCAATTCGCGCGAGATTTCGGGAAATCGCTCCCGGGATGGGGGATTCGAGCGGGAAAACTGGGGCGAAGCGGTGGGATGAATGTGGCCCGACGGGCTTTGTTAAACAGCGAAGCGGGCGATGAATGCAGAAATCGCATGGCTTTTTAAAAATGAAAAGGTGGAACTCTCACCAAGCCGGAGTCTCGCGTTGAGAGTTTTTTTATGGCACGAGGAGCCATGCGCGGTTGGCGTGATTCTTGCGCCTTCGGCGTCCGGGTTGGGACAACCCGGACTACCCCGGATGGGGAATTAAGCGCCGATCAGGGTTTTCAGGTCTTCGAAGTAGTTGGGGTAGGTCTTTGCGGTGCAGCCGGGGTTCTGGATTTCGATTCCGGGGGCTTTCAAGCCTAGGAGGGCGAAGCTCATTGCCATGCGGTGGTCGTTGTAGGTGTGGATCGAGGCGGGCTGGATGGGGCCCGGGTGGATGGTCATGCCATCTTCGTGTTCATCGACGGTCAGGCCGCATTTTCGCAGTTCGGTGACGACTGCGGTGATGCGGTCGGTTTCTTTGTACCGCATGTGTTTAACGCCGTGGATGCGGGTCGGGCCTTCTGCGAACGGGGCGACACAGGCGAGCGTCTGGGCGGTATCGCTGATGGTATTCATGTCGATGTCGATGCCCTTGAGAGGCTTGCCGTGGACGGTGACGCTGTTGGGATTCCATTCGACTTCACAGCCCATAAGCTTGAGCGAGTCGACAAACTGCACATCTCCTTGCAGCGAATCTTTGGAAAGCCCTTCCACAGTGATCGAACCGCCGGTGATCGCGGCGAGGGCGAAGAAGTAGCTGGCGGCGGAGGCATCTGGTTCGATTTCGTATTCCGTTGAGTTGTAATTCTGTGGCGTGATGGTGTAGGCGTTAGTCGACTCGTCGATCGTCACGCCGAACGCCTGCATGACCGAGAGGGTCATATCGATATAGGGCCTCGAAACCAGTTCCCCTTTGAGCTCAATGTAAGACGTTGCGTCCGCACAAGGACTCGCCATGAGCAGGGCTGAGAGGAACTGCGAGGAGACATCGCCCGCGACGGTCGTGTTTCCGCCCGAGAGTCCTTTTCCCTTGACGAGCACAGGCGGACAGCCGGTTCCTTTGGGGCAGGAGACATTCGACCCGAAGCCGTTGAGGGCATCGACCAGATCCATGATCGGGCGTTCCTGCATCCGTTTATTTCCATCGAGCAGATATTCGCCTTTTCCTAACGCGAGGGCTGCGGTGAGGAAGCGGATGCTTGTGCCGGAGTTTTCCAGATAGAGTTCAAATTTTCCCTCGGGCGGTTTCCCAGCCACACCTTCGATGGTGATCGTTCTGGCTGCCAGATCCTGAATGACGTTGAGGCCGAGGCGTTTGAGCGAATCGATCATAACGCGTGTATCTTCGCTGTCGAGAACGCCGGTCAACTTGGATTGGCCGTCGGCGAGGGCAGCGACAATCAGCGCCCGATTCGTCAGGCTTTTTGAGCCGGGGGGACGGACAGTGCCATTCACGGCATGGGAAATCGGTGTGATTGTTATGGAGTCGGTCATGGTCATTGATCATTCGCAGAGAGAGAGTATTGAACAGTGTCTAAGATACAGCCTCTGAGAGCGATTGCCATGGTGTCCAGAGGTCCGGGGACAGATTTTGGATTCGGTATCAAAGAGTGAACTAGTCGTGGAACCTGACATGGGATAGAGTTCCGATTGAGCCCGTATTTTTGCCGATTTTGCGCAGGTTGACGACCATTCGGGCTGCGGTCGTTTTTCTGCCAGTGCCCTCTTTCTGCATGTTCAGGTCTTTCTGAACAACGCTATGTCTTATAAGACGTTCAAAAAACTGCTGGGTGAAACGAGCCTCGAGAGAAAGTGTCGCTTTCTTTTCGGAGGTGGCCTCATGCTGCTCATTTCCGGCTCGTTTTACTTTTATGCACAGCTGAACGGCTGGATCATTCGACAACAGAACGTCGAGACGGCACGCATGCTGGTGTCGCCGATCGTCGTCGAGCGTCACCTTTCGATGCTCAAGACCGATGTCGAGTTCGTGGGTTTTCTGGAGAACCTCTCTGCGGAACTCAAGCCCGACGACGTTCGCGAGGAAGGTCGCTGGACCGTGCTTGGTCCCAATATCATGAATGCGGACTCACTTCGCGCCACGGATGAAGTGGACCTCACTGCCTTTTATGAGGTGAAGAAGACGCGCGAGGAGTACATTCAATATCAGTCTGAGCGATATCACTCGGGACAAGATCAATCCGAGCAGCGCTTCTTCCGTTATTATGCTCCTCTTATCGCGACCGAGGGGTGCATTGCCTGCCACAAGAAGAAGGCTGGCAGCGAAGGGGACGAGTTGCTGGGCATGGTCAAGATCGTCCTGCCACTGCGAAAAACAGAGTCGACCCTCGCGTGGAACAACGCCATCCTGCTCGCGATGGCAATCGTGACGTCGTTTTGCGCCATGATCGCCGCCTATGCCATCGTGCGTTACGTCATCGTCAAACCGGTTCTGCACCTGAAGGACATCTCCAACGAGATCGCCCACGGAAAGCTGGATCTTCGTGCCGATATTCGCACGGGTGATGAGTTCGAGGAACTGTCTCACGCGTTCAACCGGATGCTTCGCTCGCTTTCGAATGCGCGGGAAGAACTTGTCGAGGCCAACGAGAAAGTGAACGGCAAGGTCGAAGAACTCGCGCAGGCCAACTTGAGTCTGTACGAGCTCAACAACCTGAAGAACGACTTCCTCGCGACGATGAGTCACGAACTCCGCACGCCTTTGAACAGCATCCTCGGCTTCTCCGATCTGCTCGACACTGCTGCGAATCTGAATGAAAAACAGCACCGTTATCTGAAGAACATCACTGCCTCCGGTAAACACCTTCTGGCCCTGATCAACGACATTCTGGAACTCGCCAAGATCGAATCGGGCAAGATGGAAGTCCGCCCGGTTGAGTTCTCAATGAGCGACCTCGTTGGGGAACGTGTCGACTCGATTCGTCCGCTGGCAGAGCGCAAGAATATTGACGTCATCTGCCAGATCGCACCAGATCTCCCGATGGCGTTTCAGGACTATGGCAAGCTGCAGCAGATCCTCAACAACCTGCTGTCGAACGCCGTTAAATTCACACCTGAAGGGGGCCAGATCCGTATCAATGTCAAACGCCTCGATACCTTTCACGTCTCGATCAGTGTCGAAGACAATGGCATCGGCATCCCGCTCGAAGACCAGGAGTTGATCTTCGAGAAGTTCCGACAGGGCCGTGGCGTTCTGCAGGATGGCGATAACCTGAAGCGAGAATTTGAAGGGACCGGGCTGGGCCTTTCGATCGTGCGCGAACTCTGCCGTCTGCTCGAAGGTGAGATCCGCCTGCACAGCGAATTCGGCAAAGGGAGTACTTTCACCGTCAGCATTCCGATTATCTGTCAGGCGTATAATTCCGATTCTGAAGAAGACCGTGTCCGTTATCAGACGATTGAACGGACGCGACAAAAGCTTGCTGATTACAACAGCATGTCTGCGAGCAAGTAAGAGCGGTCTCGCTCACGTCAATCAATGGCCGCCACAACGGCCGGCGTCTGCTTCTTTCGCCAAAGTGCTGCCGCAACCAGTACTGCCAGAATTGGCAGCAGCGAGGCTCGCATTCGCATGTTCGTCCAGAAGAACAGATGGACGCCAACAAGGGTCACGATCGGGACCAGAAAGATCACCGACGTTCTCCAGGATCGCTTCCACACGCGCACGATTCCAATCAGCGCCAGCAAATTCTCCAGCAGATAAAACAGGGCGACCGGAACAATGATGAATCGCGACATTGCCCCCGCATCCGGGCCCTGGGGCATGATGTGCCAAAACCAATACAGGCGAAGAAGACATGCTTTCGCGAATGTTCCTGCGTGCGTTCGGATGGTTTTCAGGGCGAGTTCATACTGATACTGATCCCGCGCGATTTCCGTTTTTAAGCCCTGAGCATCCATCTCGTGTGTCAGTTTCTGGTACCACGATGCCTGACTGTCCGGATTTCCGTTGGGAAGTCGTTCCCAGATTTTCCCCCAGGCGTCCCCTTCGACACTCGCACGGTAGAAGGATTCATTGTTTGCCAGCAATAGCGTATAGCCACCATGAGTGGTGGCGGGGATCAACTTGTGAAAGTCGACGGCATTGCGGATCAGCCAGGGCATCATCACCAGCAGCGTCGCAGCCATTGCGACGACGCTGAGTCCGTTCGGACGTTTCTTCTTTCGCATGACCCAACATCCGAGCGTCCAAATCACCAGCAGCGGAACAGCGGCCAGGATCGTTGGACGACATAACACATTCAACCCGAAGAAGATTCCCGTCGTCATCGCCCATCGCCAGTCCGGGCTCTGCCTCCAGGAGAGCCAACTACTCACCCAGGTCATCATGAGCGCCGCACTGGTCACTTCGGTCATCGGCTGAGAGGTATACTTCACCAGCAGGGGATCGACTGCCAGCAAAAGGACGGCCAGCCAGGCCAGCCTTGATAATCCGAGTTGATGTGCAACCAGCGTCGTCGCGCAGAGTATCAGCAGACTCGATAACAGATTGACGGTCGCGACCGCTGATGCCGGTCCCAGCCAATAAACATACGACAGGAGCATGGGATACAACGGTGGCCTGAAAGCTGTCGGCTCCGTTTCTCCCTGGCTGGCGAATCCTCGTCCTTCGTATAGCGATTGAGCGATCCCGAGATAAGCATCCCGGTCGATCGTCAAATCCGCTTCCCAGTGCGAGATCGCGGCCAGTCGCAATAACATCCCCACGACAATGATCGACAGCACCACATATTGACGCACGGTCGCTCCATCCAGCGAAATCGATATCTTCATGAAATGGAAATTCGTCCTGTTGTCGAGGCCTGCAAAATCGTAGTGCATAGCGTCTGGTCTGTCACTGGTCTATAACTGTAGAGCGACAAACAACCTGATTGGCTTCCTTGTAGAGAACAGACCGATCCGTGAGTGACGCTCCGACGAATCCTGATCCTCCCGCGCCCGCCGCACCACTTCCCCGCAAGTGGTACGATATCTTCATTGATCGGTATGGCTTTTTCGCGGTCGCGATCCTCGCTGTCACTGCACTGTGCTGGTCGACCGCCGGGAAGATGCGACTGGATGAATCGATCGAGTCGATGTACTCCCGCAACAACCCGCAACTGCGAGACTATCAGGCGAGTAAAGCCACCTTTGGCGGTGATGAGTTCGTCGTCGTCGCGTGGTCGCAGCCCAATTTGGATGAGCCCGAGGGGCTCGATGCGATCCGTGCTTTCTCGAAGGAACTCAGCAGTGTTCCGGGTGTGAATGCCAAGAGTACTCAAAATATCGCCGAAGTACTCGAGCCCGAGGAAGCAAGTTTTCTGGTCCGCATGTATCTGCGCTTGCCCGCGACACATGAAAACCTGATGTCATCCTCGGAGGGTGTCCTGCTTTCCAGTGACCGGAAGACAACCGCCGTCGTCCTGCGTTTGGAGCCACCCGGCGATGCGGAAGTCCCGCGACTGGAAACGTATGCGAAGCTGCGAGAACTTGGCGCAGCGCATGATCCTCCTGCCGTCGTCGTCGGTGAACCGATTCAAGTCAACGACATGTTCCGTTATATCGAACAAGACGGACGGATCCTCGGCTGGGCTTCCACGATCATCCTTCTGGTCGTCATTTACATCATGTTTCGCAGTGTTCGGTGGATGATCATTCCCGTACTCGTCGTGCAGGTCAGTCTCATTCTGATGAAGGCGTTGCTGGTCGCGACCGGCGTATCGATGAGCATGGTCAGTTCGATGGTCGACTCGCTGATCATGATCATCGGGATCGCGACTGTCATGCACTTCACGGTCCGCTTCCGCGAGTTCCGTGTCACCCAGGAAACGCCTCAGGCTTTCCGGTCGATGCTGCATGACCTTTTCCGACCGACAGTCCTCATGACGTTGACGACCTCCATCGGCTTTGCAGTCCTTTACACCAGCGATATCAATCCCATTCAGACGTTCGGGTTGATGATGGCTGTCGGGACTCTGATTGCTCTCGCGGCGGCGCTCTGCCTGACCCCGGCGGGTGCACTGCTCGGTTCCTATGCGGACGATCCGAAAGCTCCGCCGTTTGAAAAGACCATGAAACGCAGTCTTCTGACGATCACTCATCTGGTCGACAAGATCCCTCTCCTGCTGGGGATTGGTTTCATTGGCCTGATGGCCTGGTCGATCTGGGGCATTCAATATCTGACCGTCGAAACAGACTTCAGCAAGAACTTCCGCAGCAATACGCCTCTGGTCATTGGTCTGGACTTTTTCGAAAACAGCCTGGGCGGTGCGGGGAACTGGGAGTTGAATTTTCCTGCCCCTAAGGAACTCGATGACGCCTATCTCACAAAGGTTCGCAGCCTGTCTGCAGATCTCAAGAAGCTGGAAATCGATGGACACCCTGCCCTGACGAAAGTCGTCGCGTTTACTGATCCGATCGACATGATCCCCTCGATCGCAGGGAACACAACAGAGAAGAAACGTGACCTCATCCGACAATTCCAGCCTGAGTTCGAACCAAGCATGTACCAGCCTGGCGACGAGACCAAGCCGGGACGGATGCGCATCATCCTGCGTTCTCTCGAGCGTCAGCCGGCAGATACCAAACTGAAGATCATTCAGGCTGTCAAAGCCGAGGGGCAAAAGTACTTCGGACAGGACGTCTCCGCGACCGGCATGTTTGTGTTGCTGGCGTACCTGATTGAGAATCTGCTCAACGACCAGCTCGTCAGCTTCATTCTGGCAGCAGTCAGCATTGTCTTCCTGATGGCCTGGGCGTTTCACAACTGGCGAGTCGGCCTGATCTCCCTGATCCCTAATATCTTCCCGATCACAGTTCTGGTGGGCGCCCAAGGCTGGTCTGGCGTTCCTGTCAACATCGGCACTGCGATGATCGCCAGCGTCTCTCTGGGACTGACCATCGACTCGAGTATTCACTATCTCAAACGCTTTTTCGACGAACTCAACAAACGCGGCACGGTCCAGGCCGCCCTCGAAGCCACGCATGAATCGGTCGGCCTCCGCATGATCCTCGCCAACTTCGCCCTCATTGCGGGCTTCAGTGTTCTGACCTTGTCCAACTTCCTGCCTTTGGTTTACTTCGGCATCCTCGTTAGCATCGCAATGCTCGGCGGCGTCCTGGGAAACCTGATCCTGCTGCCGCTGCTTCTGAAATACGTTGTCCGCCCGGTGCCGACAACCCCGCCGGCGAATGAGCCCGTTCCCGTCCCCAGCCCCTCGTAACGGTATTGCTGGGTGACTCGCAAATTTGCGATGTCTGTATTGCGCGACGATCAGACTCGACGAACGCGAACTTCGGAATGAGTATCGAAGGGAACCATTCCATCTAGCAAATCAACAGGCCATATTGTTTCTTCGCCATCTAGCAACATCGCGATTTCCGCGGGACCAGGGTTCAATGCAACCCCCTGACGCGGGATGACATAACCAGGACCAATTCGCTCTAAACGAACTCGCTCATTCCCAGCGACCAGATAGAGCTCGATTCTTGGCGAGTAGTGTCGCTTAAATTGAGTCATGTCGATCATGATGGGTATTTCAAAGCGAGTCTTCTATTAGATATCTTGTACAAAATGTAGGGTGCTGGTGAGTCATCGAACCGCACCAAAAAAAGA
>SXGT01598193.1_pt1 | contig 12523 bp, 10 predicted proteins | sample 3176221 | NCBI WGS metagenome assembly SXGT01 (sample SAMN11356862, study PRJNA531348) | freshwater metagenome | isolation source: freshwater sample F1-120 | place: China: Fuxian Lake, Yuxi | collected 2017-12-25
AGGGTCCGGTGCGCCGTCACCTCAACCTGATGGTGACGATGTTGCTAGGTGGGCTCTGGCATGGCGCCAACTGGACCTTCGTGGTCTGGGGCGGCCTGCATGGCCTGTTCCTGGTCATCAATCATCTGTGGCGCGAAGCGGTGGCGAAGCTGCGACTGCACGGCATTCCCTGGCCGGATCGCGCGCTGCGCCCCATGTACTGGGCGCTGACGTTCCTCGGCGTGATGGTGGCCTGGGTCTTCTTCCGGGCCGACTCCTTCGACGCCGCGATGCTGATGCTGCGCGCGATGTCCGGCGACTTCGGCGTCGCGCTGCCGGGGCAGGTGCTGCAAATGCTGCCGCCGCTGCAGGGCCATGTGCAGGCGATGGGCAAGGTTCCATTCCTGGCTGACGGCACCGTCATGGGCTTCGTTGAACTGGTGGGCATGCTGGGGCTGGGGTTCTTTGCAGCCCTGATGATGCCCACCGTGCTCGACATGTCGCTGCGGCTGCGACGTCTGCTGGTGGTGCTGAGCGCGGCACTGGTGATCCAGCGCATCGCTTTCGGGCGTGCGTCGGAGTTTCTGTACTTCCAGTTCTGACATGGCCCAGCTCCTTGCCCTGCTCGCCAGCGTCCTCGCCTCGCTCGCGATCTATCTGTCGGTTTTCGCCTGGGTCCACAAGCCGCTGACGACCGACGTCATCGATCAGGTCATGAGCGCCAAGCAGGCGCTGGGCGCGCAGCAGCAGGGGCCGCGATTGTTCGTCATGGCCGGCAGCAACGGCAGCTTCAGCCACCGTTGCGAGGCGCTGCAGCCCCTGATCGGCCGCCCCTGCGTCAATCTGTCGGTGGTCGCTGGCATCAGCCTCGACTATTTGTTTTTACGCTACGGTGAGCTGTTCCGCGCCGGCGATGCGCTGTATCTGCCGCTGGAGTATGAGCAGTACACGGTGCAGCGGGACGCTGCGCTGAGCGGGCCGGAGAACGCGCTGATCTACCGTCGCGGCCCCAGTCTGTGGCGGTCGATGGATCCGCTGCGCGTGCTGCACGCCGCCGGGCACTTCGATCTGAGCTTTCTGATCCAGGGCCTCGCGGAGATGGCGCTGGATCGCCTCAAGGTGCAACGCCGCTTCGGGGTCGAGACGCTCAACGCCCATGGCGACGAATCCGGTCACACGCCATCGAAGGGGGAACCGTATCGCCCGTTCATCGAAGCAATGAACTGGCGCCCTCCGACGGCAGACTGGCTGGCCTACCCCAGCTATGGCAAGGAACGGCTGGCCGTCAACATCGCCGCGCTGCGCGCCGCCGGCATCACAATCATCGGCGGTCTGCCGACCGTCTTCGATGCACCAACCCTCGACAACGCGGTGGTTGAGATGCTGAGCGCCTACTACCGCAGCCTGGGCGCGGACTTCATCGCGCTCGACAACCGCAGCCAGTACCCCCGCGACTGCTTTTACGACTCGCCCTATCATCTGCACGAAGACTGTCAGCGTCGGCACTCGGCGCTGCTGGCGCCGTCGCTCATTCCCCTGCTTACGAAGCCCCCCTGAACCCCATGAAGATTCTCATCACCGGCAGCAGCGGCCTGATCGGCTCGGAAGCCGTGCGCTATTACGACAGCCGCGGGCATGAAGTCGTCGGACTCGACAACAATATGCGCGCCGTATTCTTTGGCCCGGCTGGAGACACCAGTTGGTCGACGCGGGAACTGCAGCAGGGCACGCAGCGCTTCCGCCACCTGGCGCTGGATATCCGCGACCGCGAGGCCGTGCTGTCGCTGTTCGCACAGGAGCGGTTCGACGCGGTGATTCACTGCGCCGCGCAGCCCTCGCACGATCGCGCAGCGGCGATTCCATTTCTGGACTTCGAGGTCAATGCACTCGGCACGCTGAATCTGCTGGAGGCCAACCGCCAGCATTCGAAGGAGGCGCCGTTCGTATTCTTGAGCACCAACAAGGTCTACGGCGACGCCCCCAACGAGATCGCGCTGCGCGAGGACGCCACCCGCTGGGAGTACGCCGATCCGGCCTATGCCAACGGCATCCCTGAATCGATGCGCATCGACCAGACCAAGCACTCGTTGTTTGGCGCCTCCAAGGCCTCGGCGGACATCCTTGTGCAGGAATACGGCCGCTACTTCGACATGCCGACGGTGTGCCTGCGCGGCGGCTGCCTGACCGGACCGGCGCACTCCGGCGTCGAGCTGCACGGGTTCCTGAGCTATCTGGTCAAGTGCAATCTGGAGCGCAAGCCCTACACCGTGTTCGGCTACAAGGCCAAGCAGGTCCGCGACAACATCCACTCGCTGGACGTCGCGCGCTTCACCGAGGCCTTCATCGCCGCGCCACGCGCTGGCGCCGTCTACAACATCGGTGGCGGCAAGCAGAACTCGATCTCCATGCTGGAGGCCTTTGCCCGCGTCGGGCAGCTCAGCGGCATCCCGATGGAGTGGAGCTACTCGGAAACCAACCGCATCGGCGATCACATCTGCTACTACTCGGACCTGCGCCGCATCCAGGCCGACTACCCGCAGTGGTCGCTGAGCAAGAGTCTCGACACCATCCTGGTCGAGATCGTCGAGGCCTGGCAGCAACGGCTGAAGTTGCAGCCCGCGCCGTGAACGCCGCCGCTGCGGCACCGCAGCCGCGGGTGCTCGTCATCGTCAACAATTTTCCGCCCGACCGCGGCGGAGGCGCTGCGGTTTTCGGCGACCTTTGCTACGGCCTTGCCGAACAGGGGTACGCGGTCACGGTGCGCTGCGCCTACCCCTATTACCCGGAGTGGCGCGACAAGTCGGGCCGCAACGGCTGGCGGATCTGGCGCTACGAGGAGCGCGGCGTGCAGGTCGAGCGCTATGGGCTGTACATCCCCCGCGACCCAAGCTCGGTGCTGCCACGCTTGCTGCACGAAGCCTCGTTCCTGCTTTCCCTGCTGCGCTCCGCGCCACGCTCGCGAGCCTTCGACGCCGTGATGGTGATTTGCCCGGCCTTCAGTTCGGTCATCGTTGCCGCATGCATTCGCATCCTGTATCGCAAACCCTTGTGGTTGAACGTGCAGGATCTCGCAGTCGAAGCGGCGGCGGGATCGGGCCTGCTGAAGGCGGGATGGTTTGCGCGCCTGATGCGCGGCTTCCAGCGCTGGCTGTTCAACCGCGCCGACCTGTGGAGCAGCATCTCACCGGTGATGTGCGAGCGAATTGCGCCCCAGCGCACGCGACAGCAACCGCTATTGCTGATTCCCAACTGGATGGACGAGGAGCTAGGGCAAGACATCCGGCGCCTGCATCGCGAGTCGCCGCATCGGTCGCTACAGCGCCCGGTGCGTCTGCTGTACGGCGGCAACATCGGCATGAAGCAGAACCTGCTCGAACTGCTCCGGCACCTGCATCGCAGCGCGGCCGATTTCGAGTTCACGGTACACGGCGATGGCGCGCAGGCCGCGGCGGTCCGGAGCTGGATCGAAACCTGCGGCGACCGCCGCTTCCGTTTCGGTCCTTTCCTGGACTCACGAGGCTTTGCAGAAGCGCTGTTCCGGGCGGATTACTTCGTCATCACCGAGGCGCCGAATGCCGGCGCTTCGTTCATGCCGAGCAAGTTGGTGGCCGGCATTGCCGCCGGCCTGCCGATCTTGACCCTCTCCGACCCCGACAGTCCGCTTGGCGCGGAAGTGCGCGCCTCGCAGCTCGGCCCCTGGTTCTCGTGGGAGCAGCTGCCCGCACTGGCAGCCTTCGTTGGGGCCGATGCGACCGACGTGGGGCCTCATGCGCAATGGGTGCGGAATGGCCTCGCACGTGCCGGTGAGTTCGGTCGGGACCGGCTGGTGGCCCGCATCGGCGCCGTGCTCGCCGCTCTGATCCGCCGGGAGCCGTTGCCGGAATCGGCGGGTTAGCACGCGTCTGCACCCGGTTCGCGATATCCCTGCAAGCTTTCGCAACACAAGGCGTCACCGACACCGCGTAAGCTGTGAGCGTTGCCTTGAACGGCCCTTGCGCGCATCCACCTCTGCTTGCCAAGACGTACTCTACGCGGCAAGCTGCGAAGTATAGTGTGCAAGTGCTTGTTTCTCGGGACGATGGGCGCTCGGTTCGATGGCCGAAGTGCCTCCGGATGAGACCTTAACTCCAGACGTCGCGCCTGGCTGGCGCGGCGCGGAATCGGAATGGACAGTGGTTGCTGCGCGCAAGCGCATGGGGGAAAGATGAATTTGAGGGCCACGATGAGTCGCAGGATCCTGCTGGTAACCGCCACAACGGTGCTGGCGGCGCCGGTGCAGGCTCAGGAGTTTGATCTTTTCGGTCAGGATCTGGTGGAAGGCACCCTGATCCGCACGGCAGTGGAAGCCGGTGTGACCTATACCGACAACTTTTTCTTTACCCCCGAAAACCGCTCGCAGGACGATGGCACTGGCCTGCTCCTCAAGCCCAGCGGCGCGATCACCCGCAGCTTGTCGCGCGTCCGCTACGGCCTGGGTATCAATGCCGAGCTGGCGCGTTTCGATCTGCCGGATAGCGTTGACGATTACGAAGATTTCAGCTTTGGCCTTGGCCTCGACTGGCAGCCGGCATCCCGGCACCAGCTCACGTTCGGCACCAGCCTGCAGCTCGATCACGACCCCTTTGGGCAGGAGCGCACCGAGAATACGTCGCTGGAGAATCGCAGCTTGGACGAATGGCGTCTGCTGCGCGGCGACGTCCGGTATCGCATTGGCATTCCGGCAGAGCGGTTCAACTATGAACTGCGGTTCGGCGTCTTCGAAAAGGACTACACGACCAACGAGGATTTCACCCAGTTCCTGAATCACCGGAATACCACCGGCGACCTCTCCGTCTTCTACAACTACAGCCCCAAAACCTCGGCGTTCGTGAATGTGGTTGCCACGGCGATCGACTACGAGGCCACCTTCCCGGGCACGGTGGATCGCTCCGCCGACGAGTTCCGCTACCTGGTGGGCGTGCGCTGGTCGGCCACCGCCAAGACCAGCGGCGACTTCCGCATCGGTTACTTTGATCGCAAGCCCAAGGACAGCCAGCGCGACAATTTCAACGGCCTCGACTGGCGCGCCGGGCTGACGTGGTCGCCCCTGTCGTACCGCAGCTTCGGCGCCAGCATCGGCCGCAGCAGCCAGGAAAGCTTCATCAACACCGTTACCTTCATCAACAACCAGTATTACAACCTCAGCTGGTCCGAGGACTGGACGACGCGCTTCCGCACGGTGGTGAGCGCTGGGTATATCGATACCGAGTTTGTCGGCAGTGCGCGCGATGACGAAGCGATCACGGCCCAGCTCGAATCGCAATACCGCCTCAGCCGCAGCCTTCGAATCATCGGCCGGGTCGGCCAGAATAATCGCGACTCCAACTTCGGCGTCTTCGAGTTCGAACGCTTGAACGCCTATCTTGGCTTCGGCTACTCACGTTGAATCTAGATTTCTGAGCATGAATATTCTTGCGCGGCCCGCCGCGGCCGCCAGCTTCGTCTTTCTGTTGACGGCCTGCGCCTACTCCCTGCCCGGGGAGGTGGAATCGGCGCCGTCGAGAGGCGCCGCCGTCCCGGCACCGGCGCCCCGGATCGCCGGCGCACCGCGGCTGCCGACGGCGGCTGCGAAGCCGACATCCGCCTACCGCCTGGGCAGCGGCGATGTGATCCGGGTCGATGTGCTCGGCGAAACCGAACTCTCTCTGCAGGCCCTGATCGACCCCTCCGGATTCATCAACTACCCCTTCCTCGGCGGCGTCCGCGCCTCCGGGCTGACGGTTGCAGAGCTGGAGACCCGCATCCGCAACGGTCTGAAATCGGGCTACCTGGTCAATCCCGACGTACGCGTCGCGCTCGCCCAATTCAGGCCCATCTTCGTCAGCGGACAGGTACGCCAGACCGGGTCCTACCCGTACTCGCAGGATCTGACCGTAGACAAGGCGTTGACGCTGGCTGGGGGGCTGACGGCCTTTGCCTCGCCCAGCCGCATCTATATCCAGCGCCAGGGCACAGGCCAGCTGGAACGCGTGCGCGCGGAACTCGACACCCCTGTTTTCCCTGGCGACACCATCGTCGTTGAAGAGCGGCTTTTCTAAAAGCACGCCGGACCCCCAAACACCAGATGAAACCCGCTCTGCCGCAGGCAAATACTTCGTCGGACGAGTTGATCGACCTCCCCGATCTGGCGCGCACGCTGGGACGCTACAAGTGGGGCATCCTGGCCATCACCTTCCTGGCGGCAGCCGCCACGGCGCTGGTGGCGTTTTCAGTGAAGCCGACGTTCCGCGGCACAGCCACGCTGCTGATCGAGCTGAAGCAGCAGCGGGTCGTCGAAATCCAGGATGTGTACGACTCCGGCACGGGCCTGACGGAGTATTACGGCACGCAGTACATGATCCTGAGATCGCGTGATCTCGCGGGCAAGGTCGTGGACAAGCTGGACCTGATCAACCATGCCGAGTTTGCCGAAGACAAGGGCGGGGGACTGCTGAAGGACTTCGACCTGCGCCGATACCTGCCGTTCCTGCCGGCCGCCCCCGAAGCCGCGACCGGCCCGACGCCAGACGAGCGCCGCGAAGCGGTGATCGATCAGGTGATGAGCATGCTGACGGTGGAGCCGCTGACTCGCACCCAGATCATCAAGCTGCATTTCGAGGCGCATGACCCAGAGCTGTCGGCACAGGTCCCGAATGCGCTCGCGGACATCTATATCGAGAGCGGTCTGCAAGCCAAACTGGATGCGACGGCAAAAGCCACGCAGTGGCTGACGCAAAAGCTCGGCGATATCGAGGTCCAGCTCAAGCAGTCCGAGGGCGCACTCCAGGCCTTCCGGGAGCAGGAGCAACTGGTCAGCGTGGGCGGCACGCGCACGCTGATCGAGGATGCGATCACCGACTATTCGAGCCGTCTGCGCGAGGCCCAGAAGAAGCGCGCCGACCTGCAGGCCAGCTACGAGAAGATCCGCGCCGCCGGCGGCGATCCTCAGAAGTTGCGCGACGTCAGCAACCTGCTGCTCGACCCCCTGGTGCAACGTGCCAGCGACAGTTATCTCGAAGCGCGCGAGGTGATGAAGTCGCTGGAGGAACGCTACGGCGCCAAGCATCCCTTGATGGCAACGGCACGCGCACGCCTCGCGACGACCGAGGCCGCCTTCAACGAGCAATTGCGCGTCGCCGCAGAAGGCGTACGCAATGCCTTCGAGATCGCCAGCAGCAGCGAGCAGACCCTGCAACAACAGGTCGCCGCGGCCCGTGCAAACGTTCAACGGCTGGATCGCAAGGACTACGAAATGTCGTCCCTGCAGCGCGAGGTCGCGACCAACCGCGAGCTGTACGACACCTTTTTGACGCGCTTCAAGGAAGCCGACACCACCAGCAATTTCGACTCGCTGATAGCGCGCGTTGTCGATCCGGCGGTGGTGCCGCGCATGGCCTACGGCCCCCACAAAAAGAAGTGGGTCATGATCGGCGCGGCCGGCGGCTTCGTCTTGAGCCTGCTGCTGGCGCTGCTGCACTACCTCCTCAGCGAGGGCGTGCGCAGTGCCGAGGAAGTGGAGGCGATGGCGCAGGCGCCGGTGTTCGGCGTGTTGCCGCTGGTCACCGGGCTGACCGGCCGCGAACGCAATCTGCCGAAGTTCTTCCTCGACAAGCCACGCACCTCGTTCTCGGAGGGCATCCGCAGCGTTCGCGCCGCATTGCGCCTGACCGATGCCAAGCACGAGATCAAACGCCTGATGGTGACCTCCTCGGTCCCGAAGGAAGGCAAGAGCAGCGTGTCTGGCGCACTGGCCCTGGCCTTCGGCTCCGGCGGCGAGCGTGTGGTGCTGCTGGAAACCGATCTGCGCAAGCCTTCGCAGCGCCGGCTGTTCGGGATCGGCAACAGTTCGACGATGGGCATCACCGACATCCTCACCGGATCGGCAACGCTGGACGACTGCCTGCACCACTACGAGGCCGGCAATATCTACATCCTGCCCGCCGGCCGCGCCGCCAAGAATCCGGCCGAGCTGCTGTCAACGGATGCGTTCCGCGAGCTGCTGGCCGATCTCGACCAGCGCTTTGATCGGGTGATCCTCGATTCGCCCCCCAGTCAGGCAGCCGCGGATGCGCTGGTGCTCGGTCAGCTGGTGCAAGGTGTGCTGTTTGTCGTGAAGTCGGATTCGACGACCCGCCGCACGATACTCAGCTCGCTGAAGCACCTGCGCATGGTCGGCACTCACATCACCGGGGTCGTCATCAACCAGGTGGATACGCGCCGCAATTCCAGCTACGCCCAAAGTTATTACTACGCGTACGACTATTACGGCTAGGCGCCGCCCGGGCCGCGACAAGACGCTGCCTGGCGCCAGCCGCCTGGTCTGCGCGCTGGCCGGTCTGCTGGCGCTGAGCGCGGCGCTCCTCGCGGTCAGCGCGCTGCTCTCCCGTCTCTACGGCGACTATGCCTACGAGATCGAGCGGCGCACGCCCGGCAGCGATGCTGCGGTCGCTTCGAGCGCCTACGCCCGCCGCCTGGCGCCCTGGGATCCACAGGCGCGCACCCGTAGCAGCGAGGCGCTGGTGGCGATGGGCGATCTGGACGGCGCGCTCGAACAGACGGCCGCGGCGATACGGCTGGCGCCGGCCGACGGCTATCGCTGGGTCCAGCACGCGCGGCTGGTCGGCCAGCGGGGACGCTTCGATGCTCAGCTCGTCGCGCTCTACCAGCAGGCGATCGCGCTCGATCCGCATGCCGGCCCTCTGCATCTGCGGATCGCGCTGGATGGCGTGCAGCGGTGGCGCTTCGGCGACGATGCACTGCGCGCGCTATGGCTGGAGAGCACGCGCAAGGCGCTGCGCTACACGCCGAGACCTTTCCTGCGCCAGGTTGCGCGCCTGCGGCGCGAAGGACCCTTCTGCGCATACGCCGGGCCCGAGATGGCGGGCCTCAAGCGCTGGTGCGCCAACGCGCCACTGGTGCGACGCGACTGCTCGCTGACCACGCTCAACGCCGCGCAAGCCCATTTCTGCAGGGTCGCGGGCTTCATGCCGCCACAGCCGCGATGAAGCCGCTGAAACCACCCCGCGATCGCGGCGACCGCTGGATCTTCGCCGGTCTGCTCGCACTGCTGTTCTGGCTGCCGCTGCCTTGGGGCAGCAACACACCGTGGTCCGCGGCCTTGCTAGCCACGCTGTCGCTGTCGCTAGTGTCGATGTGGCTGATGCTTGCGGCGCTTGGTGTCGTGCGCCCGGGCTACAAGCTCTCACGCCTCGCGGCGCCCGCGCTGTGGTGGGCTCTCTGGCTGGGCTGGCTGGGGCTTGCCCTGTTGCCGATGTCGCTGGACGCACTGGGGCGCTGGTCGCCGGCCGCCGCGCAACTCTACGGCCAGGCCGGCGCGCTGATCGATGGCGTGACCCCGCGCATCAGCATTGCGCCCGGAGCGACAGCCGCAGCCTGGCTGCTGAGCGCGGGGTATGCCGCGCTTTATTTCCTGGTGATGCTGACCTGCATCCGGCGTCCGGACCGGATTCGGCTGGTGTTGCTGACGATCGTCGTCGCCGGTTTGGCCCAGGCCCTGTACGGCAGCCTGATGGTGCTCTCCGGCCTGGAATACGGCTTCTTCCGCGAGAAGCTTTTCTACCGCGACGTCGCGACCGGCACCTTCGTCAATCGCAATCACCTGGCGGGCTATCTGCAGCTCGCCGGCGCGGCGGCGCTGGGTCTGATTCTGGCCGACCTCAGCATCGACGGCGGCGCACGCAGCTGGCGCCAGCGCGCATTGGACTTCATCGCCTGGGCATTCAGCCCCAAGGTGCGCATCCGCATCGTGCTGGTGATCATGGCCGTGGCACTGGTCATGACCCGCTCGCGCATGGGCAACATCGCCTTCTTCGCCGCGCTGGTGATCTGCGGCATGGGCTACATCCTGCTGCGCCACCGCCAACTGGCATTCCGCGCATTCCTGCTGTTCAGCAGCGTCATCCTGATCGACTTGCTGATCGTCAGTCAGTGGTACGGGCTGGAACAATTGGTCGAGCGCATCGAGACCACCGAGATGGAGGGTGAGGGACGCACCCAGTTTCTCGAGGAAGTCCCGCCGGTCGTCGAGACCTACTGGCAAGCGGGGGCAGGACTTGGCGCTTTCGCGCAGGCCTATGCGCCGTATCGCTCACCGCAGATGCGCCAATACTTCGACCATGCGCACAACGACTACATCGAGTTTCTGATCGAAACCGGTGCTCCGGGACTGCTGCTGCTGGCCAGCTTCGTGCTGGCGCATGCGGTCCATGCCCTGCGGGTCGTCCGCCTGCGGCGACGCCGGCTGGGCGGCGCGGCGGCGTTCGCCGCCCTGATGTCGATGACCGCCGTCGGCATCCACAGTCTGACCGACTTCAATCTCCAGATTCCGGCGAATGCGGCCACCCTGATCGGCCTGATGGCCCTGGTCGCGGCTTGCTCCTCGGAGGCCGCTCCACGTAGGCAAAAGCTGGACGACGACGCCCGGGAATTGGCATAGACTCGGGCCGTTTGTGATTGCAAGGAGGTGCTGGCCATGAAGAATCCACTCATCGGAACGTCTGTGATCGGCCTGTTTGCGGCCATCAGCCTGAGCGCGGCGGCGGCGGAAATGGGCGGTCGCGTTGCCATGACCGAGGGCAAGGTGATGCTGCAACGCGGCGCGGAATCGATGCCCGCCGAGCGTGGCTCGGTGCTCGCTGCCGGCGATGAGCTGCGCACCTCGATCGGCAGCCGCGCCCAGATCTGGATGGAAGACGATGCGCTGATCGCGCTCGCCAGCCCCACCCAGTTCGGCATCGACGAGTATCGACCGCAGCAGGGCACCGCCGAGTACCGGCTGCAGGAGGGCGGGTTCAGACTGGTGAGCGGTTCGGTCAAGCCGCTGGTGCGAACCCCGATGGGCAACATGCAGACCATCGGCACGGACGTCACGGCGGTGATCTGCATTGCCGTCTGCGTTCGTGGGCCAGGGCTGTACGTCACCGTCGACAAGGGCCGCGTCAAGTTGAGCAATGCGGCCGGCAGCCTGGAAGTCGGCGCCGGCCAGTTCGCGCTGATGGCCTCGCGCTCGACGCCGCCGGTCCTGATTGAGGGGGGCCCTACCCTGACCCTGCTGTTCGCCGATGTGGCCTTCCAGTTCGACCTGGGCGCGCTGGAATTCAACGCCGATGTCGTGGTTCAGCCGCTGCTGCCGATACCGGAGATTCCGGGCAGCCCTTCCTGAACTGCAAGGGCTGCCGATCCGTTTGGATTGCTGACAGGGCGCCTCCGGGCGCCCTTGTTGTTTGCGGGAGTCACCCGACTCAAGGACTGCCGGTGAAGGCTCTCAACGGCTCGGCGCTGCCTGCTTCATGGCACGCGCGGTCGCCAGCGCCATCCAGCTGCGCGGCATCAGTCGCGGCATCTGCGACACGAACTTGCCGATGACGCCGGGCACCAGCACGCTGCGGCCGCTCTCCAGCGCCCGCAGGCTCTGGCGGACGACCTCATCCGCCTGCATCACCAAGCCGTTGGGAATCGACTTGCGCAGTTGCGCGTCGCCGGTCGCGGCGAAGAATCCGGTTTCGACCGGGCCCGGGCACAGCGCCAGCACCTTGACGCCCCGGCGCCGGCATTCGGCCCACAGGCCTTCGCTGAACGACAGCACGAAAGCCTTGGTCGCGCCGTACAGCGACATGAACGGCGTCGCCTGGAATCCCGCCATCGAGGCCACGTTGATCACGCCGCCATGGCGGGCGTCCAGCATCGCCGGCAGGAAAACATGCGTCAGCTCGACGACGGCGGCGCAGTTCAAGGCAACCATCTGCTGATGACGCGCCAGCCCGGCCGCCGCAAACGGGCCGACGCCGCCGAAACCAGCATTGTTGATCAGCAGATCGACCGTCATGCCGCGCTCGGCGACCGCGGCGGCAAGCTTCATGGCGGCATTGGGCAGCGCCAGATCGGCGGTCACCACCTCGACGCGGTTACCGTGGCGCTCACGGAGCTGCGCGGCCAGCGCTTCTAGCTTGTCGGTGGAGCGCGCGACCAGAATCAGATCGCTGCCGGCGGCGGCCAGCGCCTCGGCAAAACTGGCCCCGATGCCCGAGGAGGCGCCCGTCACGAAGGCCGTGCGGTAAGTCGTCATGAGGTGATCTCGTTTCAGCAGCGGTCAGCGGATGCGCGCCAGCAGGCGCTCCAGTTCTTCGGCGTTCTTGAAACTGACGGTCAGGCGGCCACGGCCCGTCTCGGTCTGCTGCACGCGTACCGGAAGGCCGATACGTGCGCTCAATTCCTTCTCCAGCGGCGGCGCCTTGGATTTTGCTGCCTTGGCAGGGCGCGCCGGCTCGGCCTGCACCAGCGCCTCGACCTGACGCACCGACAGGCCACGCTCGATCACGAGCTTGGCCAACGCCGACTGACGCGCACCCTGCACCCCCAGCAGCACCTTGGCATGACCGAGACTGAGATGACCGTCGCGCAGGTACTGCTGCACATCTGCGTTCAATTCCATCAGGCGCAGCAGGTTGCTGACATGCGCACGCGAACGGCCGACGGCCTCGGCGGCCTTGTCGTGGGTCAGCCCGCA
>SXGT01861031.1_pt1 | contig 12522 bp, 12 predicted proteins | sample 3176221 | NCBI WGS metagenome assembly SXGT01 (sample SAMN11356862, study PRJNA531348) | freshwater metagenome | isolation source: freshwater sample F1-120 | place: China: Fuxian Lake, Yuxi | collected 2017-12-25
CTCGATCGCGCGGTCCACGCCGGCGCAGAAGCCACGCGGCTCGGCCATGATGATTTCGGGTGAATCGCCCATCACAGCACTCCGATCAGTTGCACTTCGAAGCGCACCGGCTGGCCCGCCAGCGGGTGGTTGAAGTCGAACAGCACCGCGCCGTCCTCGCGCACCTGAACGGCCGCGCCCGCGTAGCTGCCCAGGCCATCGGGCGTGGGGAACTGCACCACGTCGCCCGCCGCGTATTGCTCGTGAGGATCGCCCAGCTCGTTGAGCAGCTTGCGCGCCACCCACTGCACCATGTCCGGCTGGCGATCGCCGAAGGCCTCGCCCGCGGCGAGTTCGATCACCGTGCGCGTGCCCTCCTCCAGCCCGATCAGGCGCTGCTCGATCGCGGGCGAGAGTTCGCCCGCGCCCAGGCTGAGCGTGGCGGGCTTGCCTTCGAAGGTGTCAATGATCACCTGCCCCTGCGGACCGGACATGCGGTAGTGCAGGGTCAGGAAGGAACCTTCTTGGACTTGGGGCATAGGCGGGGGGGTATGTCAGTAAAAAGTATGCGAAAAAGGCGGCTGGGAGCCGACACAGCCCCTATTGTAAAAACCCCACCCAATCAGGAAGGACCGCCCATGAATGGCCTGTCAATCAATGGCGTCAAGCACTGGCCGCGCGAATCACGCCCCCGCGAAAAACTGCTCGCCCGAGGCCCCAACGCGCTGAGCGATGTCGAGTTGCTCGCCCTGCTGCTGCGCACCGGCATCACCGGCAAGGACGTGCTGCAGCTGGCCCATGAACTGCTGAACCGTTTTGGTGGCATCAGAGGCCTGCTGGACGCCGGTGCCGACTCCCTCAAGCAGATCAAGGGGCTGGGGCCCGCCAAACGCGCGGAAGTGGTCGCGGTGCTGGAGATTGCGCGCCGCGCGCTGACCGAGAAGCTGGAGAAACGACCCGTCTTCGAGAGCCCCAAGGCAGCGCGGGAATACCTTCAGCTGCAGCTGGGCGCACGGCCCCATGAAGTGTTCGCCGTGATGTTCCTGGACAGCCAGAACCGCCTGATCGCGATGGAAGACATGTTCCGGGGCACGCTCTCCCAGGCGACCGTGTACCCGCGCGAGATCGTGGTGCGCGCCCTGCACCACCACGCCTCAGCCGTGGTGCTGGCGCACAACCACCCCAGCGGCAACGCCGAGCCCTCGCTGGCCGACATCGAGCTCACCCGCACCGTGCTCACCGCCCTGGCCCTGGTGGACGTGCGCGTGCTGGACCATTTCGTGGTCACGCGGGAGCAGGCCGTTTCCATGGCCCAGGAAGGCCTGATGTAAACCCCGCGCCGGGCAGCGGCGGTCTGGCCGGGCGACAATTCCAGCCATGAAAGTCCACACGCTGGCCGAGTTGAAGGCGTTCAAGCGGGCCATGGCCGAACGCGCGGCGGCCGAGGCCCAGCGGCGCGAGGCCGAGCGGCTGGCCACGCTGCGCCGCGAGCGCGAGCACCGGCTGTTCGAGCTGGCGGTGGGCCCGGTGCAACGCCTGCCCCACCGGGGCCACATCGAGCCGCGCCCAGTGCCGGTGGACCCCTTGCCCCTGCAGCGCCAGCGCGACGAAGCCTCGGTGATGCGCGAGGCGCTGTCGGATGAGTTCGATGTCGAGACCCTGCTGCACACCGACGAGCTGCTGAGCTACCGCCGCCCGGGCCTGGGACCGGAGATCGTGCGCAAGCTGCGCGAAGGCCGCTGGAGCATCCAGCGCCAGATCGACCTGCATGGCCTGCGCACCGACGAAGCCCGCGAGGCCCTGGGCCGCTTCATCCGCGAGGCCCACCTGGCCGGCCTGCGCTGCGTGCGCGTGGTGCACGGCAAGGGCCTGGGCTCACCTGGGCGCACCCCGGTGCTGAAGAACCGCGTGCTGCGCTGGTTAGTGCAAAAGAAGGAGGTGATCGCCTTCGTGCAGGCGCGGCCAGCCGAGGGCGGCGCCGGTGCGCTGGTGGTGCTGTTGCGCTCGGGCTGACGCGGGTCCATACTGCATGCCCGCTGTTGGAAAGGACCGCATATGCTCGCCAACGCTGCAGTGACCACCATGCTCCCTGTCGTCGACATGGCGCGGGCCCGCCAGTTCTACGAAGGAGGGCTCGGGCTGGTGCCCGGCGGCTCCCGACCAGATGGCAAATTCGTGTACCGGGTGGGCGGCAGCACCCTGGCGCTGTTCCCCAAGCCCGAGGGCACCAAGGCCGAGCACACGGCCATCAGCTTCCAGGTGGCGGACATCGCGGCCACCATCGCGAAGCTGAAGCAGGCCGGCGTGGTGTTCGAGGACTACGACTTCCCGGACTTCAAGACCGTGAACCACGTGTGCGTGCTCGGCGCCGAGAAGGCCGCCTGGTTCAAGGACACCGAAGGCAACTACCTGTGTCTGCACGAGGACATCCCGCAGCTGGCCGCCGCCGCGGGTTGAGGCGCTAGCCCGGCGAGTTGCGCATCCAGTCCGCGGTCTGGAAGAAGCTGGTCTTGAGCCGCTCGCGCAGCGGCGCGTCCACGCCGGTCTCGCCCATGGCCTGGTCCATGCAGGCCAGCCACTGGTCGCGCTCGATGATGCCGATGGCGAACGGCATGTGCCGCATGCGCAGGCGCGGGTGGCCGAACTGCTCGGTGTAGTGCTGCGGGCCGCCGAGCCAGCCGCAGAGGAACCAGAACAGTTTCTGGCGCGCGCTCTCCAGCGTGCTGCCGTGTGCCGCGCGCAGTTCGCGGTAGCGCGGCTCGATGTCCATGAGGTCGTAGAAGCGGTCGACGAGTGCGCGCACCTTGTCCTCGCCGCCGATCCAGTCGAAGGGCGTGGCGTGCTGCGTGGGCTCCTGGGGTTGAATGAGATCGCTCATGCCGTTGTTCAGACTGCTGCTTTGCGCAAGGTTTCCACCACGGGCGTGCGCAGCACGCTGCGCAGCCCCCACCAGCCCGCCAGCAAAGCCAGCAAGGCGCCGGCGACGGCACCGCCCAGCGGCACCCAGGGCGAAGCCGTCCACGAAAACTGGAACACGAAACGGGCCAAGGCCCAGCCCACTGCGACCGCCACGGCCGAGGCCAGGAAACCCGCCAACAGGCCCACGCCAAGCAGCTCGATGCGCTGCACCTGGCGCAGCAGCTTCGAGCCCGCGCCCACGGCGCGCAGGATGGCGAACTCGCGCTCGCGCTCGCCGCGTGTGGCTGTGACGGCCGAGAGCAGCACGACCAGGCCGGCCGCGAGCGTGAAGGCGAACAGGAACTCCACCGCGCTGATGACCTGGCCCAGCACGCGCTGCACCTGCGCGATGGTCTGGCTCATGTCGACGTTGGTGATGTTGGGAAACTGGCGCACCAGCCCGTTGTCGAAGCCGTTCGTGGGTTCGGGCGCGCGGAACGCGCTGATGTAGCTCAGCGGCACATCGGGCACCTGGGCCACCGGGAACACGACGAAGAAGTTCACCCGCATCGAGCCCCAGTCCACCTTGCGCAGGCTGGTGATGCGGCCTTCGGTCACCTGGCCTGCGATGTCGAAGCCCAGGCGGTCGCCGAGCTTGAGGCCGAGTTCTTCGGCCAGGCCCTCTTCCACGCTCAGCGCATCGGGTTCGTTGTCGGTCCAGCGGCCTGCCACCACGGGGTTGTGCTCGGGCACGGTGGCGGAGTTGGAGAGGTTGAACTCGCGGTCCACCAGGCGCTGCGCGCGGTCTTCGGTGAAGTCTTCCGGCACCACGGCCTTGCCGTTGATGGTGACCAGCCGGCCCCGGATCATGGGGTACCAGTCGTAGCGCTGCACCCCGGCCTGCCTCAGCGCCTGCTGGAACGCCTCGCCCTGGTCGGGCTGCACGTTGATGACGAAGCGGTTGGGCGCGTCGGGGGGCGTGGCGTTGCGCCAGCTGGAGATGAGGTCGGTGCGCAGCAGCACCAGCAGCACCAGGGCCAGCAGGCCGACGGCAAGCGCGCTGATTTGCACCACGGCATAGGCCGGGCGCGCCGAGAGCTGGCGCGTGGCCATGACCAGCGCACGCGGCGCGGTGGCTTCGTTCACACTGGCGCGCAGCACGCGCACCGCCGCGTAGCTGGCGGCGGCGAACAGCAGCACCGCGCCCGCGAAACCGCCCACGGCGATGGCGCCCAGCAGCAGATCGCGGCTGGCCGCGAGCAGCAGCGCGGCAAAACCGGCCACGCCCAGGCCCAGCACAGCCAGGGTGGCGGGCTTGAGCTGGCCCACATCGCGGCGGATCACGCGCAGCGGCGGCACCTGCGCCAGCTGCAGCACCGGCGGCAGGCCGAAGGCCATCATGAGCGTGAGGCCCATGCCCAGGCCGAGCAGCACCGGCGCGATGCTGGGCGCGGGCAGGCTCGCTTCCACCAGCCCGGCCAGCAGCAGCACGAAGGCGTGGTGCACCGCGTAGCCGATGGCCACGCCCAGGGCGCTGGCGAACAGGCCGATGAGCGCGAATTCGAGCGTGTAGGCGCGCGCCATGGTGCCCTGCGAGAGGCCGAGCACGCGCAGCATGGCGCAGTCGTCCAGGTGGCGCTGGGCGAAGCCGCGCGCGGCGATCGCCACGGCCACGGCGCACAGCAGCGCGGCCAGCAGGGCCACGAGATTGAGGAATTTTTCGGCACGCCCCAGCGTCTGCTGCATCTCGGGCCGGCCGCCTTCGAGCGACTCCAGCCGCATGCCGCGCACGTCGGGCTGCTCCATGGCCTTCGTGGCCCAGTTGCTGAAATCGGCCACGCGGGCCTCGTTGCCGATCACGGCCAGGCGGTAGGTCAGGCGGCTGGCGGGTTGCACCAGGCCGGTGGCGGGCAGGTCGGCCGCGTTGAGCATCACGCGCGGCGCGAAGCTCATGAAGCCCGCGCCCCGGTCGGGCTCGACCGTGATGAGGCGCGCGATGGTGAGCGCCGAGTCGCCCAGCAGCAGCGTGTGGCCCATCTTCAGGTCGAGCGCGACCAGCAGGGCTTCGTCCACCCACACGGTGCCGGGGGCGGGAATCTCGCGGGTGGCGCTGTCGGGCCCGCCCTGGGCCTCGGCCACGCGCAGGCTGCCGCGCAGCGGGTAGCCCTCACCCACGGCCTTGAGCGCCACCAGGCGCGCGGCGCCGCCTTCTTCTTCGCGCGCGCGGCCCATGGTGGGAAAGCCCAGCGTCTGCGTGGTGGTCAGGCCCAGTTCGCGCGCCCGGGCCTCGAACGAGGGCGGCGGCACGTGGTCGCTGCTGATCACCGCGTCGCCGCCGAGCAGCGCGCTGGCGTCGCGCGTGAGGCCGCCCTGCAAGCGGTCGGCGAAGAAACCCACCGCCGTGAGCGCGGCCACTGCGAGGGTGACGGCCAGCATCAGCAGGCGCAGTTCGCCGGCGCGCCAGTCGCGCACCAGGGAAGACCAGCCCAGAGTCCAGAAACGGATGGGCAAGGAAGGAGGGGGCTGTGTCATGGTGCGGGGTTCGAGCGCGCGCGGCCCGACTGGTTCACTTCGTGCCGAAAATTCGGTCGCACGCGTCGCCCAGGCACGGGACGATGTAGCCGTGTTCGTTCAGCCCGCGGTCCACGGCGGGGGTGTAGACCGGCACGTCGGGGTGGGCGTCGTGGAAGGTCTTGAGGCCTTCGGGGCAGGTCACCAGGCAGACGAAGCGGATCGAGCGCGGGTTCGTCTTCTTGAGCCGGTCCACCGCGCTCACGGCGGAGTTGCCGGTGGCGAGCATGGGGTCGAGCACGATCACGTCGCGCTCGTGCATGTCGTGCGGCATCTTGAAGTAGTACTCCACCGCCTTGAGCGTGGCGGGGTCTCGGTACAGGCCGATGTGGCCGACGCGCGCGCCCGGGATCACCTGCAGCATGCCGTCCAGGAAACCATTGCCCGCACGCAGGATGGAGGCCAACACGACCTTCTTGCCGTCGATGACGCGCGAGGTCATCTTCTCCAGCGGAGTCTCGATCTCGATCTCCTGCATCGGCATGTCGCGCGTGATCTCGTAGGCCAGCAGGGCACTCAGCTCGTGCACCAGCTCGCGAAAGCTCTTGGTGCTGGTGTCCTTGCGGCGCATGAGGGTGAGCTTGTGCTGCACCAGGGGGTGGTCAATGACGTGGACGGCTCGGCTCATGGGCATCTTTCAGAAAACGGGTACCGCCCGGCTCGCGGCGGACGGGATGGCCCGCCGAGTTTATGCCGATCGTCCCAAAGCCCGGTCTTCTGCGAGCTCATTTCATTCCAAAAACACAGCAATTCGTACCCGCATTTGCCCATCTAGTACATCAACGCCAGCAGGCACGCCGGCCTGCCTAGATTGCGCGGCTGCGCAGCAAACTGGGCACGTTCGGCCGGGCGCAGGCAAACAGAGCCACCACATGAAAGCTCTGCCTCTTCCTCCTTTCGGCACTTGCCAAGACCCTCGACCCGCCTGCCGCATAAGCCCTTCGAATGAAGTGTGCGAGCGGCAAATAGACAAGCGATCTCACTGTTTTGTGGGATGGACGAAGTTTGCGTGCTCAACAGAATCGGACCTCTATCCACTCACGGGGGAGGTCCTGATGACTCACTCTTCAAAATTCGTCGTGTCCTTGTTGTCTTGTCTGCTGGCGGCATGCGCACAAACAAAAACGCCTAGCGAGGCCACCACGCCGGCAGCTTCAAACACCACGGAAGACCGCGACGCCTCGGCCATCGCCGCGGGCGTTGGCCATGAGGTGCCCGCCACCGTGAACCTGACCATCCTTCCCGTCAACGACCTGCCGGTGGTGCAAGGGGAGATCATCGACAGCGACGAAGACATCGTCCTGGAGATCGACCCGGCCCTGCTGCTGGCCAACGACACGGACGTGGACGCCGAGCCCTTCAACGCCGGCAATGCCGCGCCGCCCCAGGTGCTCGCCATCACCGCCGTGGGCGATGCCCAGCACGGCAGCATCGAACTGCGGCCCGACGGGCGCCTGCGCTTCATGCCCGAGCAAGACTACTTCGGCCCAGCCGGCTTCCGCTACACCGTGGACGATGGGCACGGCGGTCGCGTTCAGGGCCAGGTCGTCGTGAACCTGGCGCCGGTCAACGACGCGCCGGTGGCGTTGGCCGACACCTTCGACGCCAGCGAGGACGAGGTGGTCACGCTGGCGCAGAGTCAACTGCTGGCCAACGACAGCGACGTGGACAACCCCCACGCCGACCTGGTGATCGTGGCGGTGGACAACGCCACGCACGGCACGGTGTCGCTCGATGCCAGTGGATCCATCCGCTTCGTGCCCGAGGCGGATTACTTTGGGGTGGCGCAGTTCACCTACACGGTGTCGGATGGGGTGGGCGGTTTCACGGTCGGCACGGCCCGCCTGAACATCGCACCCGTGAACGACGCGCCCCGGCTCGTGGGCGAGCAGCTCGCCTTGGACGAAGACACGCAGCTCAGGTTCACGACAGCAGCGTTGTTGCTGAACGACGCGGACGTGGACAACCTGCACGAAGACATGCAGATCACGGCCGTGGGCGACGCCATCAACGGCGATGTCCGATGGGTCGAGGGCGAGATCGTCTTCACGCCACAGTTGAATTTCCACGGCGTGGCCAGCTTGCGCTACGCGGTGGAGGATGGCGCGGGGGGCGTCAGCCTGGCGCGCGTGGACATCACGTTCAACCCGGTGAACGACGCGCCCGTGGCCAATGACGAGCTCATCTGGGGCAAGCGCGACATCACCTACACCCTCACGCCCGCGGCCTTGCTCGCCAATGACACGGATGTGGAGTCCCCCGACGGGCTGCGCATCGCCGAGATCGCCAACGTCCAGCACGGCTGCGCGACGCTCAACGCCAACGGCAGCGTGACCTTCGTGCCCGAGGCCGGCTACGCAGACCGTGGTTCCTTTGACTATTGGATCGAGGACCCGCAGGGGGCCCGCAGCATGGCAACGGCGCAGATCGATTTCTCGCGCATCAACCAGACACCGACCCTCACGGACGACAGTTTCACGGGGTACGAGGACATCCGTTTCAGCATCGCAGCCGCGCAACTCCTGGCCAACGACACCGACGACGGTGACCCGGCCGTGGCCAACCTCGGGCTTCGGGTGACGGCCGTCGCGGATGCCTCCAACGGCACCGCCTCCCTGGACGCGGGCGGCAATGTGAGCTTCATGCCAAGGGCCGACTTCCACGGCACCGCCTCCTTCCGCTACCAGGTGACGGACCCCGAAGGCGCGAGCACCTGGGCGCGGGCGTTCCTCACGGTGCACTCGGTCAACGATGCGCCCATCATCGAAGACGTCTGGTATGACCGGGCGGTCTATGGCTACGAATTCAACGGCAACGCCGAGTTTCCCGCCTACCTGCCCGTCTACTCGGAGGACAGAGCCGCGCTCCTCAATTCCTGGAACGGCTTGATGACGTCCTCGGGCACCGCTTTCACCGCCAGTTTCTACCGCAATGGGCACATGCGCCCCGTCGCGTTCGATCCAAAGGATCTGAACCTCTACGATCCCGAGCAGGGATGGGTGGGTTCCATGGACCATCCTTATCGCCAGAACGGCGCGGTGATGGCCTTCGATCCGGATGGTGATTCGTCGCTTCTGAGTCTCGGCATGGGCTCCGGCCCTGTGCACGGCCATGCCTGGACCAACCTCTATCTGAGCGCCGATGCCCTCGATATCTACGACGCCGCCCAGGTGCCGGGCGCTTCGACCGCGCAGAACGGCACCTGGCAATACCTGTCCCACCGGGGTGACACCTACAGCGGCAGCGATCCGTTCACGATCCGGGTGACCGATGGGCAGGGCGCCTCCACGACCGTGGCGATCGCTGCAACACACAGCGGCTCCCCACCTTCGGGCGGGTGGTATCCGGTCGTCGTCGACCTTGCCAGCGACGGCATCGAGCTGCTCCGACCGGCCGATTCGAACGTCTTCAGGGACATCAATGGCGATGGCCTCAGAGACCGCATGGGCTGGGCCGCGCCGTCCGATGCGGTGCTGGTGCTCGACGCCAATCAGGACGGCCGCGTGGACATCGACCACGAGGTGAGCTTTGTCGGCCACCTGCCTGGCGCGCAAACCGACCTCGAAGGCCTCGTCGCCCACGACAGCGATGGTGATGGCTTCATCACCTCGGCCGATGACCGATGGAAGGACTTCGGCCTGTTCCAGGATCGCAACGGCAATGGCGTGCAGGACGAAGGCGAGTTCCTGTCCCTGGAGGCGGCAGGGCTTCGCAGCATCTCGTTGGCGCGCGAGGGCTTGCCCGAGATGAACCAGGGCAACGTGGTCTTCGGCACCTCGGCGGTGGCGTGGTCCGATGGCCGCACCGCGCGGGCTGCGGACGTCATGTTCGCAGGCGACGGCGTGCCCCTGCCCGACGCCGCCGTGCAGGCCTTGCTCGCCGCCGCTGAAGACGCTGCGCAAGACGCCAGGATCGCCCACATGGCCCTGCTCTTCAACCAGATGGCCGCGATCCCCGACCCCTCGGAATCACCGGGCGCAACCGTCTTCGTGCCTCCAACCCACGAACACTTCACTGACGAATGGCTCGCTGCCGCTGCCGCTTGCATGCCCCAGATCGTGGCGGTGGCCACTTGAAGGTCAGGCTGAAGGAGCAGCAGTGTTCTTCCGCGTCAACGGCATGGGAGCCAGAGGCACCGCGTCCAGCACCAGGCGCTGGGGGTTGGCGTAACACAGGAAGCGCTGGTTGGTGGCGCGGCCGATGGCGCACAGGCCCACGCGCAAGGCCACGTCCAGCCCCATCTGTGTGATGCCGCTGCGCGAGACCACCACCGCCACGCCCATCTGGGCCGACTTGATCACCATCTCGCTGGTGAGCCGGCCGGTGGTGTAGAAGATCTTCTCGCCGGTGGGTTCATCCGATTGCAGCGCCATCCAGCCCGCGATCGTGTCCACCGCGTTGTGGCGGCCCACGTCTTCCACGAACAGCTGCAGCTCCTGCCCGTGAAACAGCGCGCAGGCGTGCACCGAGCCGGCCGACTTGTAGGTGCTCTCCTTGAGCCGGATCGCGTTGACGATGGCGTAGAGCTGCGACTGCGTCAGCCCGGACTCGTCGGGCAGGCGGATGCGGTCGATCTCGTCCATGAGGTTGCCGAACACGCTGCCCTGGCCGCAGCCGGTGGTGACCACTCGTTTGGACGTGCGCTCCTCGATGCGGTCGATGCCGTGCCGGGTCTTGACCGACGCGGCGTTCACGTCCCAGTCCACGGTGATGGATTCGACCTCCTCCACCGAGGCGATGAGCCGCTGGTTGAGCAGATAGCCCAGCACCAGCCACTCGGGCTGCGCGCCCAGCGTCATGAGCGTGACCAGCTCGCGCTTGTCCACGTAGACCGTGAGGTCGCGCTCGGCGGGGATGGAGATGGTCTCGCGCGCGCCATGCTCGTTCATGACCTCGACTTCACGGGTCAGCGGCGCGCGCGCCTGGGTCAGTTGGGGCAACAGGGGCATGGGCGAAGACTACCGCATGAAAAGGGCCGCCACCCGAGGGTGCGGCCCATGGCAAGACAGGGAAAGCGGTTTATTTCTTGGCCGGCATCGTCGCTGCGGCCGGTGCATTGGAACTCGGCGGCGCCTTGGCAGTTTCCGGCGGCGAGTGCGCACCCGAGGCTTCGATTGGTTTCGGTGCGGTGTAGGCGAACGGGCCCGGGTCGGTGCAGGCCGGGGCATTGGCCGTCGCGGGGGGCACGCTCTTGCCGGCAGCCGCCGCGGTCTTGAAATAGTTGGCGGCGGCCTTGTCCATGGAGACACACAGCTTGTAGCCGTCGGCCTTGGCGGCCCAGGCCGTCTTGGCCGCCGCTTCGGCGGCCTTGGCTTTGGCTTCTTCCGTGGGTGGCGGGGGCGCTGGCAGCTTGGCGTGGGCCGTGGCGGCCAGCAGCAGGGTCAGGCACAGGAGGCTGCGTTTCATGGGTTGTCCTCGTTGTCTCGTTGTGTTCAGGCCTTGACGGCGCGCGAGGCCTCGGCCGCGCTGGCCGCGTCCACCGGGCCCGCCGTGCGCTGCGCGGGGATCTTGCCGGCCTTGATGTCGTCGTACCAGAGTTCGTGGTGTTCCCTGGCCCAGGTCTCGTCCACGTAGCCGGTCTTCATGGCCTTGTAGGCGCCCTTCATGCCGATGGTGCCGAGGTAGATGTGGCCCATGAACAGCGCCATCATCAGCACCGCGGCGCTGGCGTGGATCATGTGCGCGATCTGCATGTTGCCGCGCGTGTAGTCCACCGAGGGCAGCAGCTTGTCCAGGAACAGGCCGGAGCCCACCACGATCAGGCCGAAGAAGAACACGCCGGCCCAGAACACCACCTTCTCGCCCGCGTTGAAGCGGTGCGAAGGCACTTCCTGGCCGCTGAACAGGCCACCGCCCTTGAGCAGCCAGGTGATGTCTTCCTTGGCCGGCAGGTTGTCCTTGATGAAGGTGAGGATCACCACCACCAGCGACACCGCGAACAGCGGCCCGGCGAAGTTGTGCAGGTTCTTCAGCGCGTAGGTCAGCCAGCCGAACAGCGTGCTGCCGATGATGGGCAGCAGAAAGAACTTGCCGAAGGCCATGATGATGCCGGACACCGCCAGCGCCACGAAGGCGATGGCGTTGACCCAGTGCGCGGCGCGCTCGAAGTAGGTGAAGCGCTCGATCACGCGGCCGGTGGGCTGGCCGTGCACGGGGATGGCGCCCTTGGCGAAATAGAACAGTGCGATGGCCACCGCGACGATGAGCAGCACCGAACCGCCATAGGGAATGATCCACTGGTTGCGCACTTGCCGCCAGGCTTCACCCGCGTTGGTCAGGCGCGCGCCGGGGTAATTCACGAACGGCTGGATCAGGTTGCCGGCCTCGGGGTACGGCAGGCTGGAATAGCCGGTCACGCCCTTGCCCACGTCGCGCCACATCGGCGCGTTGTTGCCGGGCTGCACCTGGCCGCGTTCGGCGTTGGTCTGCTCGGGGTACTTCGGGTCCTTGTTCGCGTCGGGCGCGATCTCGAAGATGTTGGCGCCCTTGATGCCACCCATCTGGCCACCGGCCGGTGCGGCCGCGCCAGCGGGCGCCGGGTCTTCCTGCGGTGGCTCCACCTTGAGCGTCTGGGCATTGGCCCAGGCGGCGCTCAGCGCCAGCAGCGCCATGCACCACACCTTGGGCGACGCCAGGTGGCGCAGGCCTTGAGTCAGGAGGCTGTACATGGTGGGGGCCTCAGGGTTTGTTGCCGCCCATGCGGGTGTAGTCGTTCTGGCCGTACTGCGCGCGCGTCTTGAGCTGCTGCTCCCAGCTGGTCTTGTCGCCCGCCTTCCAGTTGGTGTTGGCGTACTGGCTGCTGCCCACGCCCTGGTACGGCGCGCTGTCCTGCTTGACGCCGGCCGCGTTCATTTCCTGCGGCTTCTCGCCGCAGGCGGTGAGCGCGAGCAAGGCGGCGGCCACGGTGGTGGTGAGTGCGAAGCGGCGCATCATGACTTGGTCCCTTGTGCGGTGCCGTAGGCGGTGCCCCAGCCCCAGACTTCGGCGCCCTTGCCCCGCTGCAGCACGCGGTTGCGGAAGATGTCCGCCACCACGTCGCCGTCACCGGCGAGCAAGGCCTTGGTCGAACACATC
>SXGT01757122.1_pt1 | contig 12518 bp, 13 predicted proteins | sample 3176221 | NCBI WGS metagenome assembly SXGT01 (sample SAMN11356862, study PRJNA531348) | freshwater metagenome | isolation source: freshwater sample F1-120 | place: China: Fuxian Lake, Yuxi | collected 2017-12-25
CTCGCCCTGCACGGTCTGCGCGAGGAGGACCTCATCGAGGGCGTCATCCCGGCGCACCCGCTCGACGTCCAGGACGCGCTGATCCACTACGCGCGCAAGGGCGCCATCATCAACTCGACCTACAACCTCTGAGGGCACGGCCATGACTGCCGCACCCGATCTCGCCGCCGCCACAGCAGGTCAGGGAGTCCCGGCACCCCTGCCTGCACAGGGCTCGCGCACGTCGACGCGCGTCGACGTCGCGATCCAGGGCATCCGGCTGCTCGACGCGCCGCTCACGCGGCCGAACGGCGCGGGACCGAGCGCCGACGGCCACGTGCTGCTCGACGGGGTCGGTGCGGCCATCCCCCTCAACCCGCGGAGCCCGTACTCGGTGTCCGGCGGCCGCCTCCTGCTCGACGGGGCCGACACCGGCCTCGGCGTGGAGGCGGTCGGCCGGCCCCGTTTCTACGACCTCCAGACCGCCGACGGGGTGAGCTACGAGAAGATCGCCCGCCTGCACGCCGCGAACGTGCTGGCCACGACGGTCGTGCAGACCTGCGCCCGCTACGACGAGTCGGAGCGGTGCCGGTTCTGCGCCATCGAGCAGTCGCTGGAGCAGGGCTCGACCATCGCGGTCAAGACGCCGCAGCAGGTGGCCGAGGTCGCGCGGGCGGCGGTGGAGCTCGACGGCGTGACGCAGATGGTCATGACCACGGGCACCTCCCGGGGGCGCGACCGCGGCGCCACCCACCTCGCCCGGTGCGTGCGCGCCGTGCACGAGGTGCTGCCCGACCTGCCGATCCAGGTGCAGATCGAGCCGCCCGGCGACCTCGCGTCGATCGCCGAGCTGCACGAGGCGGGCGCGCGGTCCATCGGCATCCACGTGGAGTCGCTCGACGACGACGTCCGTCGGCGCTGGATGCCCGGCAAGTCCACGGTGTCCCTCGACGAGTACCGCGCCGCCTGGCGCGAGGCGGTGCGCGTCTTCGGCCACAACCAGGTCTCGACCTACCTGCTCGTCGGGCTCGGCGAGGACCCCGACGAGCTCGTCGCCGGCGCGCGCGAGCTGATCGACATGGGCGTGTACCCGTTCGTCGTCCCGTTCCGCCCGCTGGAGGGGACGCTCGCGACCGACGTCGACCACGTCGCCGCGCCGGCCACCGCCGACGTCGGGCGCGTGACCCGCCAGGTCGCGACGGCGCTGCGCGTCGCCGGCATGGCGGGGTCGGACCAGGCGGCGGGCTGCGCCGCCTGCGGTGCCTGCTCGGCGCTCAGCTGCGAAGGAGCCTGACATGACCCTCGAGATCGACCACGGCATCCTCACCGGGCGACGCCCGGACCCGACCGCACCGGCTGACTACATCGTCGTGCAGGCCGACGCGTCGCAGCGCGAGGCCTACCGCCGGCTCCGGCGCGACGTGTTCGTGCGCGAGCAGGGGCTGTTCGCGACCACCGACCACGACCGCGCCGACGACGACCCGCGCACGGTGGTGCTGGTGGCCCGCTCGATCGCGGGGGAGGTGCTCGGCGGGGTGCGGCTGCACCCGGCCCCGCACGCCTCCACCGAGGAGCGCGACCTCGGCTGGTGGCGGGGCAGCCGGCTGGCCGTGCGACCCGACGCCCGCGGTGCGACCGGCATCGGCGCGGCGCTGGTCCGCGCCGCCTGCGCCTGGGCCGAGTCGCTCGGGGCGCTGCGCGTCGACGCGGTCGTGCAGACCCAGCACCACCCCCTGTTCACGCGGCTCGGCTGGACCACCACGGGCGACGTCGAGCTGCAGGGCCGTCCCCACGTGGCGCTCTCCTGGCCGATCGCGCGGGTCCAGCGCCTCGCCGAGGCGACCAAGTCACCGCTCGGCAGCCTCCTCGCCGGCCTCGGAGCTCCGCAGGGCGGTGCCCCCGCCCCGGGCTTCTGGGGCGACGACGGCGTCCCGGTGCCCGGCTCGGACCTCGTGGCCGCCTGCGACGCGATCCTGCCGACGATGGTCGAGCGCGACCCCGAGTGGGCCGGCTGGTGCGCGGCGCTGGTCAACCTCAACGACCTCGCGGCCATGGGCGCGACGCCGGTGGGGCTACTCGACGCCGTCGGCGCCCGCGACGCGTCGTTCGCGCGCCGGGTCCTGGCCGGTCTGCGCGCGGCGTCCGAGGCGTGGGGCGTCCCGGTGCTCGGCGGTCACACCCAGCTCGGCGTCGCCCCGGCGCTCAGCGTCACCGCCCTCGGGCGCACCGACCGGCCCGTGCCCGGCGGCGGCGCCCGCCCGGGCGAGGAGGTCCGGCTGACGGCCGACCTCGGCGGCGGGTGGCGACCCGGGTACACCGGACTGCAGTGGGACTCCTCGTCGCACCGGTCGCCGGAGGACCTGCGCGCGCTCGGCCGCATCGTCGCCGACCTGCGGCCGGCAGCCGCGAAGGACGTCAGCATGAGCGGCCTGGTCGGCAGCACCGGCATGCTCGCCGAGGCGAGCGGCGTCCGCGTCGTCCTCGACGTCGACCGCGTGCCGACACCCGCCGGCGCCACGGTGGGTGACTGGTTCACGTGCTTCCCCGGGTTCGCGATGGTCACGACCGACTGCGCCGGGGCGCAGCCGGTGGAGCTGCCCCGTCACGTCACGTCGCGCGTGTGCGGCGAGACGCTCGAGGGCGCCGGGGTCGGGCTGCGTTGGCCCGACGGAGTCGTGACCGAGGCCGTCCGCGGCCCGGTCACCGGGATGGGAGAGGCAGCATGACCACGACACGACTCGCCGCGGTCGCGGAGAACTTCGGCCGCGACGTCGAGCAGAACCTGGCGCGCATCGCGACGCTCGCCGACGAGGTGCGACCGCCCGGCGGCGGTGGCCTCCTCGCGCTGCCGGAGGCCTGCCTCGGCGGGTACCTCTCCGTGCTCGGCCGCGGCCGCGACGGCAGCCACGACGAGCAGCCCGACTCGCTGCCGCCCGTCATGGACGTCGACGGCCCGGAGCTGCGTCGCGTGGCCGCGATCGCCCGCGACCTGACCCTGGTGGTCGGGTTCTGCGAGTCCGACGGCGCTGCCCGCTACAACAGCGCGGCGGTCGTGACCGGCGACGGCGTGCTCCACGTGCACCGCAAGGTGCACCAGCCGCTGGGCGAAGGCTCCTTCTACGAGGCCGGCGACACGTTCGCCGCCGTCGACACGCCGGCCGGCCGGCTCGGCGCCCTCATCTGCTACGACAAGGCGTTCCCCGAGGCCGGCCGCGCGCTCGCCCTCGACGGTGCCGAGGTCGTCGTGTGCATCTCGGCCTGGCCCGCCTCGCGCACCGCGTCGGCCGGCGACATCGCCGAGGACCGGTGGACCCAGCGGTTCAACCTCTTCGACACCGCCCGGGCGCTCGAGAACCAGGTGGTCTGGGTGGCGTCGAACCAGGTCGGCACCTTCGGGTCGCTGCGCTTCGTGAGCCACGCGAAGGTCGTCGGCCCCGGCGGCGACGTCCGCGCCACGACCGGCGTCGACGCGGGCGTCGCGGTGGCCGAGCTCGACGTGCGCGCCGAGCTCGACACCGCCCGCCGGGCGATGTTCCACCTGCGCGACCGCCGCCCCGAGACCTACCGGGAGCCCGCCCATGCCTGAGATGACCTTCACCGTCCGCTGGCCCGACGGCGACGTCGAGCACTGCTACTCCCCGTCGCTCGTCGTGCACGACCACCTGCAGGTCGGTCACCGCTACACCGTGCAGGACTTCGTCGACCGCTCGACCGCAGCGCTCACGATCGCGAGCGAGCGGGTCCGGCTGCGCTACGGCTTCGCGTGCACGTCGTCCGCGGCGACGCAGGAGCAGATCCGACGTTCGGCCGCGGCGCACGCCCCCACGGACGTCGTCGAGGTGCTGCGGATGCACCCGCCGCTGCCGGTGGAGGTGACCCGATGACCCGCGTCGCGATCGTCGGGGCCGGCCAGGCGGGACTCTCCGTCAGCCACCACCTCACGGGCCTCGGCGTCGACCACGTCCTGCTCGAGGCCGCCACTCCGGCCCACGAGTGGGCCGACAGCCGCTGGGACAACTTCACCCTCGTCACGCCCAACTGGCACTGCCGGCTGCCCGGTCACGTCTACGAGGGCCCCGACCCCGACGGGTTCATGACCCGCGACGAGGTGGTCGCCTGGCTCGACGACTACGTGCGCTCCTTCGACCCGCCCGTGCGGACGCACACGCGTGTCGTCGAGGCACGCGAGCGCGACGGGGGCGGCTTCGTGCTCGACCTCGAGACGCCCGACGGTCCCGACACGCTCGAGGCCGACGACGTGGTCGTCGCGACCGGCGGGTACCACCGTCCGATCGAGCCGGCGTACGCGCGGGCGTTCGACCCGTCGGTCACCCAGCTGCACTCCCAGCAGTACCGCAACGCCGACCAGCTGCCCGACGGTGGCGTGCTCGTGGTGGGCACCGGCCAGTCCGGCGCGCAGATCGCGGAGGACCTGCACCTCGAGGGGCGTCAGGTGCACCTCGCACTGGGCGACGCGCCTCGCGTCGCGCGCTTCCACCGAGGTCGCGACTGCATGACCTGGCTCGCCGACATGGGCCTGTACGACACCGCCGTCGCGCAGTACCCGGGCGGGCTCGCGGCCCGCGAGAAGACCAACCACGACGTGACCGGGCGCGACGGCGGCCGCGACATCGACCTGCGGGCGTTCGCCCTCGACGGCATGCGGCTCTACGGCAAGCTGACCGACGCGCAGGGCACCGACCTGACGTTCGCGCCGACCCTCACTCGCTCGCTCGACGCGGCGGACGCCGTCTACACGTCGATCAGGCGCGACATCGACCGCTTCATCGAGCGCGAGGGCATCGACGCCCCGCCGGAGCCCGACTACGTCCCGCCGTGGGCGCCCGACGCCGACCCGACGAGCCTCGACCTCGCTGCCGAGGGGATCACGTCGGTCGTGTGGGCCATCGGGTACCGGCCCGACTACCGCTGGCTGCGGGTCGGGGTCTTCGACGGGACGGGACGCCCGACGCACACGCGGGGCGTGACCGCGGTGCCCGGCCTGTTCTTCGTCGGCCTGCCCTGGATGCACACGTGGGGCTCCGGACGGTTCCTCGGCGTCGCGGCCGACGCGGAGCACGTCGCGCAGTGCATCGTCGGCGCGCAGCGCTCGGTGCCCGCGGAGGCCTGATGCGGATCGGTGCCGTCGCGGCGCACTTCGGGCGCGACCTCGACCGTGCACTCGCGAAGGTCAGGGCGATCATCGACTCCGCCCGCGCGGACGGCGTCGAGCTGCTGGTGCTGCCCGACGCGACGCTCGGCGGCTACCTGACCGACCTGCGCGACCCCCGCGCGGACCTGCCGCCGACGCTGGCGCAGGACGACCCGCGGCTCGCCGAGGTCGCGGCCGCCGCTGGCGACATGGTGGTGTGCCTCGGCTACACCGAGGCCGCCGAGGTCGACGGCGAGCCGGTACGGCACAACGCGGCCCTGTGCGTCTCGGGCGACGGCGTGCACGGTCGCCACCGCAAGGTCCACCAGCCGCTCGGGGAGTCGCTGGCCTACGCCCCGGGCGACCGGTTCGAGGCCTTCGACACCCCGCTCGGCCGCCTCGGCATGCTCATCGACTACGACAAGACCTTCCCGGAGTCGGCGCGGTCGCTCGCGCTGGACGGTGCGCACGTCGTCGCCTGCCTGTCGGCCTGGCCGGCCAGCGTGACCGACCGAGCGTCGCGGCTGCCGCAGGACCGGCAGTCGCGGCTCTTCGACCTCTACGACAGCGCTCGCGCGGCCGAGAACCAGGTGGTGTGGGCGTCGTCGAACCAGACGGGGGTGCTCGGCGGGCTGCGCTTCCTGGGCCAGGCCAAGGTCGTGGGCCCCGGCGGCGACGTGCTGGCGCGTACGTGGTCCAAGGGCGGTATCGCGGTGGCCGACGTCGACGTCGAGCACGAGGTCGCACGGTCGCGCCGCGTCCTGCACCACCTCGACGAGCTGCGTCCCGACAGCTACGTCACGCCAGGTCGCGAGCCGTCGTGAGGGTGGCGCTGCTGACGTACTCGACCAAGCCGCGCGGTGGCGTCGTGCACACGCTCGCGCTCGCCGAGGCCCTGGCGCGGACCGGGGTCGACGTCGACGTGTGGACGCTGGCGCGCGGCGGGGACCGCACCTTCTTCCGCGCGGTCGACCCCGCGGTCGGGCTGCGTCCCGTGCCGTTCCCCGACGTGCCCGGCGAGGCGGTGGGCGCCCGCATCCTGCGCTCGATCCGCACGCTGCGCGACGCCCTGCGCGGCGCCGACTACGACGTGGTGCACGCGCAGGACTGCATCAGCGCGAACGCGGCGCTGGCGGCGGGGCTCCGCTGCCTGCGCACCATCCACCACCTCGACACGTTCACGACGCCCGAGCTGGTGGCCTGCCACGACCGCGCGGTGCTCGAGCCGGCCGGGCACGTGTGCGTCTCCGAGGCGGTCGCGCGGGAGGTGCGCGAGCAGTACGGCGTGCAGCCCGTGGTGATCGCGAACGGCGTCGACGCCGGACGGTTCGAACGAGCGGCGTCCCCGGCTTCAGCGTCGCGGCGCGACCGGTGGAGCGACCAGCTGGGCCACTACGTCCTGGCCGTGGGGGGCATCGAGCCGCGCAAGGGCAGCATCGACCTGCTCGAGGCGTACGCGCTGCTGCGACGTCGGCACCCGCACGTGCGGCTCGTGCTCGCGGGCGGGGAGACGCTGTTCGACTACCGCGACTACCGCGCTGCCTTCGACCAGCGCGCCCGCGAGCTCGGCGTGGAGCCGACGATGCTCGGCGTGGTCGACGACGACGCCCTCCCGTCGCTCGTCGCGGCAGCGCAGGCCATGGCCTTCGTGTCGACCAAGGAGGGGTTCGGGCTGGCGGCGCTCGAGGCGCTCGCAGCGGGCGTGCCCGTGGTGGCGCGCGACCTCCCGGTGCTGCGCGAGGTCTTCGGGTCGACCGTCTCGTTCGCGACCGACCCGGCTGGCATGGCCGACGCGTTCGACGGGATCCTCTCGGGTCGGACCGACGTGCGACCTGGTCGCGCGCTCGCCCGCTCCTACACGTGGGACGCCGCGGCGCAGGCACACCTCCAGGTCTACGCAGGTCACGCGTCGTGACCGACCTGCCCATCGGCCGCGCCTTCGCCGTGCTGGCGGAGCGGTCGCCGGACGCGGTAGCGGTGCACGACGGCGCCGACGTCTGGACCCGTCGCCGGCTCGAGGACGACACCAACCGGCTGGCCCGGTCGTGGCAGGACCAGGTGGGTCTCGACGACGTGGTCACGGTGGCGCTCCCGAGCGGGATCGACCTGGTGCGCGCGTGCGTCGCGGCCTGGAAGCTGGGCGCCACGCCGCAGCCGCTGGCCCCGACGCTCGACGTCGCCGAGCGGCAGGCGGTCCTCGACCTGACGGGTCCGGCCCTGGTCGTCGACGGACCGCTCGGCGAGGTCGACGGCGACCCGCGTCCGCTGCCCGACGCCGTCGCCTCGTCGTGGAAGGCCCCGACGTCGAGCGGCAGCACCGGTCGGCCGAAGGTCGTGCGGGCCGCCGCGCCAGCGACCGTCGACCTCGACCGTCCGGTCGCGCCGTTCGTGCCCCGCCACGCCGTGCAGCTCGTCGCGAGCCCGCTGTTCCACGCCGCGCCCTTCGTGTACGCGATGCGGGGACTCATGACCGGGCACGAGCTGGTGCTCATGCCGACGTTCGACCCCGCCGAGTGGCTCCGCCTGGTCGAGCACCACCGGGTGACGTGGTCGGTGCTCGTGCCGGCGACGATGCACCGCGTCCACCGGCTCGGACCCGACGCGCTCGCGGCGGCCGACGTGTCGTCCCTCGAGCAGGTCCTGCACCTCGGTGCGCGGTGCCCAGCGTGGCTCAAGCGCGCGTGGATCGACTGGCTGGGCCCGGAGCGGGTGGTCGAGGTCTACGCCGGCACCGAGTCGCAGGGCGTCGCGATGATCACCGGCGCCGAGTGGCTCGCGCACCCGGGCTCGGTCGGCCGCGGCTGCGGCGGCACCCGCTTCCGCGTGGCGCGGGCCGACTGCGAGGACTGCGTGCCCGGCGAGCGCGGCGAGATCCTCATGCGACGCGACCATCCCACCTACTCCTACGTCGGCGCCGAGCCCACCGTCCGCGACGGCTGGCACACGCTCGGCGACGTCGGGTACCTCGACGCCGACGGCTTCCTCTTCGTCGAGGACCGGCTCGCGGACGTCGTCACCACCGGCGGGACGGTCGTGTACCCGGCCGACGTGGAGGGCGTGCTGGAGGCCCACCCCGCGGTGAGGTCCTGCGTCGTGGTCCCGGCCGCCGACGACCGGCTGGGCCAGGTCGTGCACGCGGTGGTCGAGACCGACGCGGACCTCGCCGACCTGGAGCGTTGGGCGACCGAACGGTTGTCGCCGGAGCGACGGCCCCGGTCGTGGCAGCGGGTCGCCGAGCCGCTGCGCGCCGACACCGGCAAGGTCAACCGGGGCCGCTGGCGACCCTCCACTGGCGAGTGAGGTGCCTCAGGGCACCTGCGTCGGACGGTCGGGACCGGGGTCGAGCCACCGCTCGACCACTTCGGCGACGTCGCTCCCGCTCGCGTCGGCGAGGCCGGGCAGGTCGAGGAAGTGTCGTGCGATCGTGACGCCCATGATGCTCGAGACGACGAGCGCGGCCCGGGTCGCGGCCTGCTCGTCGTCCATGGTCGCCGCGAGGGCCGCTGCGCGCTCCTGCAGGTAGGTACTCATGACCTCCGCGGCCTGCGGCGACGTGAGCATCGAGCGCAGGAGCGCGCGGGTCGGCGCGGGCAGCTCGTGGAGGCGGACGTCGAGCACCTCCTCCAGGTGCCGCGGGACGTCGTCGTGGTCGAGGTCGTCGACGGGCCGCACCGCCAGGGCGAACAACGCCTGCTTCGAGCCGTAGTGCTGCAGCACCAGCGACGGGTCGACTCCGGCGCGGCGCGCGATGCCGCGGATGGTGGCGCCGTCGCCGTGCGTGCCGAACTCCTCCTGGGCGGCGTCGAGGATGCGGGCGGCGGTGGCCTCGCGGCGCTGAGCGCGGGTCTGCTGCTGGTCCGTCATGGCTTCACTCTACATCTGTTGAGCGACCTGCTAGCGTTGACTCAACAAGCGATGAGCGAAGTACTCGTCACCGAGCCCAGGGGGCAGCCGTGAAGGACGACATCAGCGACAGCCACGACACCGACATCCACCACTCCGACGCCCACGACGGCACCGCGACCCGCCCGACCAGCCGGCAGGTGCTGGTCGTCGGCGCGACCCGAGGCCTGGGCCTGGCCCTGGCCGAGGAGTACGTGGGACGGGGAGCACACGTGGTGGCGACCGAGCGCTCCGACGGCCCGTCAGGCCTGCGCGACCTCGCCGAGCGGCACGGTGACGCCGTGGAGGTGGAGCGGCTCGACGTGACCCGGCCCGGCCAGGTGGCCGCGCTGCGCGAGCGTTCGCGCGGTCGGACGTTCGACCTGCTCCTCGTGGTCGCGGGCATCTCGCTCGCCCCGCAGGAGGCCGCCGGGGTCGACATCTCCACCGACGACTTCACGCGCATGATGGAGACGAACGTGCTGGGCGTCATGCGCACGGTGGAGGGTCTCGACGACCTCGTGGCCGTCGACGGCATCGTCGCGGTCATGTCGTCCGGCCAGGGCAGCGTCGCGAACAACACGTCGGGCGGCTTCGAGGTCTACCGGGCGACGAAGGCCGCGCTGAACCAGATGGTGCGCAGCTACGCCGCGCGGCAGTCCGGTGGCTCCCGCAGCATCCTCCTGCTGGCGCCGGGCTGGGTACGCACCGACATGGGCGGCGCCGGCGCCATGCTCGAGGTGTCCGAGAGCATCCCCCCGCTGGTCGACACGGTCGAGGCCCAGCGCGGCCGCCCGGGCCTGCGCTTCCTCGACCGCCACGGCCACGACGTGCCGTGGTGACCTCCCGATAGCACGGCGCACGAGGTGCGACCGGGTCCGCCCAGTTCGTGAGCAGGTCGCGAGGCGCCGGAGGGGCGGGGCGAGGGTGGCGGCCATGTCACTCACCGCACCTCTCGCCCGCACGCGGCGGCCGCGGCGGCCAGGACAGCCGCGCCGTGCCTGGCGGCGGGCGATCAGCCCCCTGGCGCTGCTCGCCGTCTGGCAGCTGGCGTCGACCACCGGCGTGCTGCCGCGCGAGAAGCTCGACTCGCCGCTGAACGTCCTCGACTAGCTCGTCGGGCTGTGGACCGACGGGCGGCTGCTCGACGCGATCCAGGTGTCCGTGACCCGGGTGCTCGTCGGCTTCGCCCTCGGCGCGGTCGTCGGGGTCGGCCTCGCCGTCGTCGCGGGACTGTCCCGGCTGGGCGAGGACGTCGTCGACGCACCCATGCAGATGCTGCGCACGCTGCCGCACTTCGGGCTGCTGCCGCTGTTCATCCTCTGGTTCGGCATCGACGAGGCCCCGAAGTACGCGCTGATCGCGCTCGGCGTCGCGTTCCCGCTCTACGTCAACACGTTCGCCGGCATCCGCGGCGTCGACCCCAAGTACCTCGACGCGGCCCGGGCGTTCGGCCTCACCTGGACCGAGCGGCTGCGGCACGTCGTGCTGCCCGGCGCGCTGCCGAGCACGCTCGTCGGCCTGCGACTCAGCCTCGGCGTCGCCTGGCTGACGCTCATCGTCGCCGAGCAGATCAACACCACCGCCGGCATCGGCTACCTCGTCTCCGACGCGGCCGGGTTCGGCCGCACCGGCGAGGTGGTCGCCGGCCTGCTCATCTACAGCGTGCTCGGGCTGCTCACCGACGCGCTCGTCCGCATCCTCGAGAGGAAGGCCCTCGCATGGCGACTCGGCTGAACGCACCCCACGCGCTGCGGCCCCCGACCGTCCCGCCCACCGTCCAGGTGCGCGGCCTGCGTCGCTCGTTCGGTGACACGGTGGTGCTCGACGACCTCGACCTCGACGTGGCGCCCGGCGAGCTCGTCGCCCTGCTCGGGCGCCGCGGCTCGGGCAAGTCGACGCTGCTGCGCCTGCTGGCGGGCCTCGACGCCCCCGACGCCGGCACGGCCGAGGTCGACGGCGTCACCTCCGTGGCGTTCCAGGAGCCGCGGCTGCTGCCGTGGCGCCGCGTGGCGCAGAACGTCGCCCTGGGACTGCGGACCGGCAGTCGCCGCGATCGCGACGGGCGCGCTCGGGAGCTGCTCGGCGAGGTCGGGCTGACGGAGAAGGCCGACGTCTGGCCCGTGACGCTGTCCGGCGGACAGGCCCAGCGTGCCTCGCTGGCCCGGGCGCTCGTGAGCGAGCCGGGCCTGCTGCTCCTCGACGAGCCGTTCTCGGCGCTCGACGCGCTGACCCGCATCGAGATGCACGACCTGCTGCTGCGCGTGTGGGCCCGACACCGGGCGTCCGTGCTGCTGGTGACCCACGACGTCGACGAGGCCCTGCTGCTCGCCGACCGGGTCATCGTGCTCGACCAGGGCCGGGTCGCCCACTCCCTGCACCTGGACCTGCCGCGCCCTCGCGCCCTGCACGACCCGCGGCTCGTCGCGCACCGCGCGACGCTGCTCGACCAGCTCGGCGTCCACGCCGCCCACGCTGCCGCCAGCCCCACCACCGACACCGCCCAGGAGGCCGTCTCGTGAACCGTTCCCGTCTCGCCCTGCCCACCCTCCTCGCCGCCGCCGCGTTGGCGCTCGCCGGCTGCGGCGGGTCGTCCAACGCCGACGCCGTGGGTGCCGACGGCACGGTCGACCTGTCGAAGGTGACGCTCGTCGTCGGCGACCAGAAGGGTGGCTCGGAGGCGCTCCTCACGGCCGCCGGCGAGCTCGACGACGTCGAGTACGACGTGCAGTGGAAGCCGTTCACGTCGGGTCCGCCCCTCCTGGACGCGGTGGCCAGCGGCGCCGTCGACGTCGGTGGCGTCGGCAACACGCCGCCGCTGTTCGCGATCGACCAGGACAAGAAGCTCAAGGTCGTGCAGGCGTCCAAGCAGGGCGCGCGGGGGGACGCGATCGTCGTGCCGAAGGGCTCCGACGTCACGTCCGTGGCCGACCTGAAGGGCAAGAAGGTCGCGGTTGCGAAGGGCAGCTCGGCGAACTACCACCTGCTCGCGCAGCTCGAGACCGCCGGCCTGACCCTCGACGACATCGACCCCGTGTGGCTGCAGCCGGCCGAGGGCCTGGCGGCGTTCACCGGCGGGCACGTCGACGCGTGGTCGATCTGGGACCCGTTCACGTCGCAGGCCGAGGTCGCCAACGGCGCGAAGGTCCTCGTGACGGGTGAGGGCGTCGTCAACGGGCTGGCCTTCCAGGTGGCCTCCGACGAGGCCCTCGACGACCCGGCCACCGAGGCCGCCGTCAGCGACTACCTGCAGCGGCTCGCCCGGGCGCAGGCCTGGGCCAACTCGCACCGGTCGGAGTGGGCGACGGCCTGGGCCAAGGAGACCGGCCTGCCCGCCGACGTGACGGAGAGCGCGATCGGGCGACGCACCTACCAGCCGATCCCGGTCTCCGACGCCGTGCCGTCGGAGCAGGACATGTGGGACGCGTTCGTCGCGCAGGGCCAGCTGAGCCGCGACGTGAGCCTGGCCGACTACTTCGACGACCGCTACGACGACGCCGTGCTC
>SXGT01144742.1_pt1 | contig 12517 bp, 6 predicted proteins | sample 3176221 | NCBI WGS metagenome assembly SXGT01 (sample SAMN11356862, study PRJNA531348) | freshwater metagenome | isolation source: freshwater sample F1-120 | place: China: Fuxian Lake, Yuxi | collected 2017-12-25
CCTCGAGAAGATCAGCTTCGGCCAGTACCTGCGCCACATCTCGGGCCCAGCCACGCTCGGCTACTTCGCGGGCGCCGCGGTCTACATCGGGTTTGCCGCCGGACTGTAATTCGCTCGCGGGCAAGCGCTCGGCGCGCTCTTCGCGAGTACGCTCGGCGCTGGCGCCCGAACGCGCTATGATCGGCCCGATGCGAACAGAGACCGACATCTCGGGACGCTCGACGCGCGGCCACGACCCGCTGACCGTCGGCCTGCGCGTCATCGCGTGTCCCGCGCAGGGCCTGGTCGATCTCTTCGTGCCGACCGAGGCCGCCCTCGTCATCGGCCGCGAGCCCGGGCCCAAGGGTTTCGCCTTCGCCGATCCGCACCTCTCCACCCGCCACGTCGCCGTCTACCCGGAGGCGGACGGCTCGCTGCTCCTCCTCGATCTCGGCAGCAAGAACGGGACTTTTGTGAACGGTGTTCGCACGGCCACCGGACGCCTCCTGGAAGGCGACATCGTGCGCGCGGGCGGCACGCTCCTCGCCGTCACCCATCGCCCCCATCCCGAGTTTCCCGAGAGCCCGGCCGCCCAACGCGTCGGCCGCTCGCCCCTCATCCAGGCGGCCTGGGCCCAGGCCCGCGCGGGCGCAATGCACTCCATTCCGGTGCTCATCATCGGCCCGACTGGCGCCGGCAAGGAGGGCGTCGCGCGCCTGGTCCACGACGCCAGCGGCCGACGTGGCCCGTTCCTCGCCGCGAACTGCGCGACGCTCGGCGGCGAGATGGCGACCGCCGCCCTGTTTGGTCACGAGCGGGGCGCCTTCACCGGCGCGGCCGTCGCACGCAAAGGGCTCTTTCGCGAGGCCGTGGGCGGCACGCTCGTCCTCGACGAGATCGGCGAGATGCCGGCCGAGATCCAACCGCGACTCCTGCGCGCCCTCGAGCAAGGCGAGATCACGCCCGTCGGCGCCTCGCGCCCGCTGCGCGTCGATGTGCGCGTGGTCGCCGCGACGAACGCCTCGCTGGTTACGCGCGCCGAGCACGGCGCCTTTCGCGCGGACCTCTATGCGCGTCTGGCCGGTTGGGTCATCGAGCTACCGGCGCTCGCCGCACGTCGTGAGGATGTGCTGCGCCTCGCGCGCCACTTCGCGGGTCTTTCGCCGCAGCCGCCGATCGAGGCCGCGCCACTCTTCGAGCCCGATCTCGCCGAGGCCCTGGTCCTGCACGACTGGCCCTACAATGTGCGCGAGCTTCGTCAGCTCATGGCGCGCCTTACCCTCGTCGCGACGCCACCCTACGCGCTCGCGCATCTCCCCGAGCCGCTGCGCGGACCGGCCTCGACCGCGCGGACGGCGCCGCTCTCACCGCCGACCGGCGAGCGCGACCGCCCCGGCGCCACGCCCGAGACCGCGCGCCTCGGCGCCGGCCAACGCCCGAGCAAAGAAGAGCTGGTCGCCGCGCTCGCCGCGCACGACGGCAACGTGGCGGCCGTCGGGCGCTTCTTCGGGCGTGACCGCAAGCAGGTCTACCGCTGGGCTCTCCACTACGGGATTACGCTCGTCGAGGAATGAGGTCGGGGTGACACGCGGTCTCGGCCCGGTCACCCGGGTGACTTTTCCGAGGTTCCCGGCTTTTCATGCGCTCCCGCGGGCCTCGGCTACTCGTCCAGAATGTCCATCCCGCCGGCCGTTCCGGTGAGGATCTCGAGCCGCTGGTCGTTGTCGATGTCTGCAAACACGACGCTGTAGATCTTGTCCGAGCGCCGCACGAGATTCCCAGCCGCAAACGGCTCCGGATTGGGCTCATAGATCGAGCTCGCGGCGCTCCAGCCGGGGTTGAGCCACAGGCGCGTGGGCTCCACCTGCCGGTAGCGACGGCGCGTCATCGTGATCTGGGTGAGCAGCGGCTTGTCTGCCTGGGTGGCATAGTTCTCGGGCATGTCGCCGGTGGTGTAGCCCGCGACCACCAGGTCGAGGTCACCGTCGCGATCGACGTCACCAAGGTCGAGGCTCAGCAGGAGCGAGCTCCGCTGGTCGGCCTGCGCCAGGGCGACAGGCTGCGCCTTCTTCTCGAAGCGCCCGGTGAACGGGTTGAAGAGGTAGACGAAGAGCTTGGCCTCGGGGCGAACCGAGGTCTCGATGTAGCCGCGCTGGTCGCAGCGTCCGACGTGGTTGAGACCGAGCTTGGCGCAGGCTGGGGGGCTGTACCACGCGGCGGCGTCCGGCGCCGGCGCGTTCGGGTTGTTGGGCGTCGTTGGCGTGTAATTGGTCCCGCTCGCGGCTGTGCCGCAACAGCTGGGGTCGGTCTCCACCGACACGGTCTGGCCCTGGAGTCCGGCCGGATTGGTCGCCCGGCAGCGCCACGGATAGCAAGTCGCGACGTGAGTGCAGACCGGAAACGGGACCTCGTCCGCGATCGCGTCGGTGGGGTCGTTGTTGTCGACGACGACGCCGTCGCGGTTGAGATCGGGCGGCTTGGTCAGATGGCAGTCGCTCGACAGCACGCTCAGCGTGCCATCGAGCCCGGGCTGCAACGCATCGTCGGCGCTCGTCGCCACGACGAAGTCCGGATAGCCGTCGCCATTGAGGTCCCCTTGCTTGGCGGCGCTCAGCCCGTAGAACAGCGAGGCGGTGTCGCCGTCGTCGCGCGTCGGGACCGCGTCGGCGCGCGCCGGAAAGGACCAGCCGTCGTACCAGACCTCGTTTTGCGCGTTGGCGCAGACCTTGGCGTCCGGCTGGCTGTTGATGGCGACGCAGTTGGGGAGTGTCGCGGGGCAGCAAGTCTGGCCCGCCGCGCAGCTCGCCGCGTAGCCGCTCGTGCAGAAGGCCCAGGCGTGCGGGAGCACGGTCGAGATCTGGTTGACGAAGAGCTGGTCATACGCGCCGGTGAAGGTGCTGCTCGGGACCGCCAGGGCGACGATGTCGGGCTTCCTCGGGGTCGCGAAGTTCCCCTCGTCGAAGTAGCCGGCCAAGAGGAGATGGGTGCGGTTGTTGTGACCGCGGCCCGAGCCCGGCGCCGCCTCGGTTCGGCTCGGGAAAATGCTCCCGATCCGGAGGTCGTCGCGCGCCGAGAGGAAGCCGGTACGCGGGCACCAGGGCGCGCTCCCCGAGGCGCAGCCACTCAGGCCGGTTGCGCTGGCCCCGGGGTTGTAGAACAGGATGTCGTTACGTCCCTTGCGGATGCCGATCGCGAGGTCCTGATAGCCGTTGCCGTCAAAGTCCGCGACCTGCAGGGACTTGCCGCCGCAGCGCAGGTTGCCGTCGCCGGGGAGGCCGTCGACCGCATCGTCGATCTCGCGGTCCCGGTCGGTGTCGACGATGTTCGGCGTGCAGGATGGCAGCGCGGGGCCGCCGTTGATGCTGCCGCCGTAGGTGTAGTAGAGGGGCAAGAGGTCTTGGCGGAGCTCGAAGGCGAGGGTCCCGTTGCCGCTCTCCATGAGCAGGTTCTTGTAGACCAGCATCGGGCCGCTCGAGGACGCGACGATATCGAGGTCGCCGTCGCGGTCCATGTCGAACGCGACCGCGCCGTGGATGAAGTAGTACGGCTCGAGGCCCGTGGCCTGGTCGCGGTTGTTCTTGTTCTGGAGCACACCCTGGGCGTTCGTCGCGGTCGCCGGGTGGGCGGGGATGAGGTGGCTCGCGTCGAACAGACGGGTGCCGTTGTTCAAGTAGAGCTTCGGGGCGGGCTTGTCGGAGACGGTGTCGGACCAGGTGCCGACGAAGACGTCCAGGCGACCGTCATTGTCGAAGTCGGCAGGGATGGGGCGGCTCAGGTTCTGGCGGGTGATCGGGGCGCGCGCGCGCATTGCGACAGTGCCTGTGCCGGTGGCGAAGTAGGTCCGGTTCGTGAGGCCGTTCATGATGTGAAGGTCGTCGAGCCCATCGAAGTCGGTGTCGAGCGCGGCGATGTCGGCGTCGGTCGGGTCGGTGTCATCGGAATGTGGGATGGGGATGGCCGCGAGTCCGCCTGTCACGCGGGTGACGCGCAGTGGGGTCTTCTCGGCCGCGACCGGGGTCGTCGGGGTGTAGGTGACGATCGAGAGCTCGCCGGCGCGCAGCGTGGCGGTGGTGGCGCGCTTGACGTACGTGTAGAGGTTGGAAAATGGCGCGGGCGCGGCCTGCTCGGCGCCAAAGGTCCCGTTCGCGTTCACGGGGAGCACGATCTTGCGCGCGTAGTCGTGGGTGACGGTGTTGCAGGCGGCGTCGGCGGGGTTCCGGTAGCAGGCCGCAAAGGTGGTCTCGGCGCCGCGCTCGGGTCCACCGAAGATGAGCAGATCGAGGTTCGCGTCGCCAACGAGATCGACCGCTAGGATGGAGGTCGCGCTGACGGTGGTCGGCAGGTGGAGGCGGTCGCGAAACTTGCACGACAGCCGCTGGTACCCGGCCGCGCAATCGGCCGCGTTCTTGGGCTCGCCGTCCTCGCAGATCTGGTTGTTCGCGGCCGGGCAGGTCGCCGCCTCGGGGTTGAGGCCGTAGACGTGCAGGTAGCGGTTCCCGTTCGGTGCGCCCTGCCGGTTTCCGGGTCGCGCATCGGCCGCGGCGACCTCGACGCCCGGCGAGTTCGGGAGGACGTTCGCGGCTAGGGCCGCTGCGGTGATCGCGGCGTCGTTGACGACGTCGTAGCGATCGACGATGTGGCGCTTGAAGGGCGGGGAAGGCGGGGCCGGGACGACGCCACTCGGGATCCAGCCGCTCCGGTCTGTCGCGCCGTTGATGGTCAAGTTCTCGAAGACGAGGTTGAGTCCGGCGCGCGCCACGAACAGGTCGTCATCGCCGTCGGCGTCCATGTCGGCGAAGACGACGCTGAGCGCCTTCTCGGCGATCTCGATCCCGACCGTCGTCGAGTTGTTGAAGAACGTCGCGAGCTCCTCGCCGTTGTTGTCGACGCCGGTGAAGTTCGCGGTGACCAGGGTGTTCGCGTTGAACGGAGCTGGGTCGAAGCGGTTCTTGACGCGGTTCCAGATGAAGGCGAGCGCGCGGACCTTGGGCTGCTCGTCGCGGATGTAGAGGAGGTCGGGCTGCTCGTCGTTGTTGAGGTCCCCGAAGAAGACCCGGCCGGTCTCGCGGGCGACGCCCACTTCGGCGGGGAGGAACAGAGTCGTCGCGTCGGCCCACGTGTCGCCGGCCCGCACGAAGAGCTTGATTCCGGGCCCCTCGAACATCGGCGCGGTCACCAGGAAGTGGTAGTCGGCCACGCGCGCCATGGCCGAGCCGGTGCTGGTGAGATAGGATGGCTCGAGCCCCTCGCCGGCGGTGCGGACGTTGAACACGCGGGGACAGACGTCGGCTTTGTCGGCGCAGCAGTCGCCGTTGGTGCTGCACGTGTCGTCGCACGAGCAGCTTCCGTCGGGCGAGGTGCCGCCGCAGCTGTCGGCGCACGAAGCGCCGGGAGCAGGACACGCGGTGGCGATATCGGGGCAGCAGTCGCCAAAGACGGTGCAGACGGCATCGCAGTAGCAGTTGCCCTGCGGGGTCGGGGCGCCGCATTGGCCCGAGCACGACCCACACGGGGGAAGCGGTGCGTCGCCGCAGAAGAGGAGCCCGCGCTCGACCGAAGCCGGCTCGACCGTGGGCGGCGATTCGGTCCAGGTTGGAAGATCGACGGCGTCGCAGCCGCCCGCGAGAGCGAAGGCGAAGAGGCTCGCGAGGGTCACGCGCCGGGCGCGCCGGGCGAGCCGGGCGAGCCGGGAAAGCCGGGGTCGTTTCGAGCGTCGTGCGTTCACAGGAGCCTCCATGCCGAGCGCCGGATAGATCGCGGCGGTGCGCGGTCGGTTGAACGGTTGGAATCAGGGTGACGGGCGGGCGCGCCTTGCGGTGCGCTTGCTGGAGTCGCACGATGCGCCGGGCCCGCGCGTGCTCGCATCTCAATGCGTCTCAAACGGCGCGCGAGCCCGGATTGCCTGGGGTTCGGACCAGCGACCCGTCGGTTCGCGAGCGGCTGCAAACCGAATGGGTTGACCAGCCTCGGGGTCGGCGGTCTTCTGTCGAGCCCGCGCGTCGTGCGCGCCTGTTTCCTACGACCCCGCCTGCCCCCACGGAGTTTCATGCGCACGCAGCTCGTGACCGCCCTCGCCTCCCTGACCGCTATCGCCTGCGGCCCGACCTCCGGCCCGACCCCCAATCCAGCGACCGCCGGGACCAGCTCGACGATGGCCACGGCGGCGCCCGAGGCGCCCCCGACCGTTCCCAAACCCAAGCCCAAGCCACTCGGCCCGAGCGCCTACCTCATCGACGCCGAGGGCAGCGTCATGGTCGTCGGCGCGCACGGCGCGACCAAGCTCACGCAGGCCGCGCTCGCCGAGCCGGCGCCGGTCTACCTCATCACGAACAAGTCGCTGCGACGCATCGACCAGAATGGCGCCGATCTCGAGGCCTCCGTCGGCATCACGCTGGCCGGCGTGGCCACCGCGGCCGACGGAAGCGCGTACGCCTACGGCAACGACGGCTTCATGTTCCGGCGCGCGGGGGCGGCGTGGACTCCGGTTGCCTCCCCGATGGCGGCCCGCAGCGGCCCGATCGACCTCGCGCTCACGGCCGCCGGAGACGCCGTCGCCATCAGCCGCTACGCCGTCATGGCAGGTCGCGACGGCGCGTTCACGCCGCTGGAGGTCCTACCCGCCAAGGCGCTCCCGACGTCGGTGACGGTCGCGAGCGATGGCACGTTCTACGTCGCCACGGAGGACAAGACGGTCTACCGCCTCGTCGCGGGCAAGGCGAACCGCGTCTTCAAGGCGCCGGTCCGCCCGTCGCTCATCGGCGCCGCCGCGGACGGGACCCTCTTCGTGGCCGACGCCGACGATGGCATCGTCGTCCGCGACCCCAAGGGCGCCCTCGAGCGCTTCGAGATCGACGGCCCGGACCCCTTGCCAGGCGCCCCGATGGACCTGGCGGTGGACGCCGACGGCCGCGCCTGGGTCGCATGCCGCCAGGGTCTGGCGGTCCTCGATCACGGCGCCCTGCGCACCTTCCCGAACCACGCGGCCGGCAACCTGCGCGGCACCTGGAAGCGGATCGCGCTGAGCACCGTGGCGCCCGCGCTCCCCCCGGCGAGCGAGTGGTCGGTCGTCGTCGGCCGCGTCCTGCGCCGGGGAAAACCGGTGGCGGGTGCGACCGTCACCGTGACCGACGTGGACCATACGATGCGACGCAGGGGCACCACCGATTCGCAGGGAAGGTTCAAGGTCAGCGGCGTCCCCGCCATGAAGATCCGACGCTTACCTCCGAGCCGGCCGTGACCGTCAAGGAGGAGGCTGGCCTCGTCCTTGGCGTCCGCGTCGCAGCCGTCGCGGGCGGCGGCTTCGTCGTGGCGTGGGACGTGAGCGCGGGCGGCGTCGTCGGACGCGAGGTCTACGTCCAGCTCTACGACGCCAACGCACAGGCGGTCGGCGGCCCCGTGCGTGCCAACCCGGCCGGCTCGGGGGATCAGCGGCTGGGCGGCCTGGCGGCCTTCTCGGACGGCGGCTTCGTGGTGGTCTTCGACGATTCGCGCGGCGACACCACCGATTATGGCGTGAAGGCGCGGCTCTTCAACGCGACTGGCAGCGCGGGCGCTACGATCACCTTGAACGAGACCGCAAGCGGGGACCAGACGATGCCCGACGTCGCGGTGCTGGACGTCGACGACGAGTGGGTTGCGGTATGGATCGACGCGAACCCTACCACCGCCCCCAAAAAGATCCAGACACGCCGCTTCTACCGTGACGGCACCTCCGCACCTGGGGTGCGCGAGCGCATCGCGCCGACCACCTTGGATGGCGATCAAACGCGCCCTCGGGGCGCGGCCGGCACGGGCGACCGCGTCTTCATGGTGTGGGAGTCGCCGTCGCTCGCGTCGGGTGGCGGCGAGATAGGCGGACGTCTCTTCGCGCCGGACGGCGACCCGCTCGGGCCCGAGCTCATCGTGAACGAGGTGACGGCCGGAGCACAGACGGCGCCGGCGGTCGCGGGCGGCGCGAATCGCTTCGTCGTGGCGTGGCAGCGGCCCGACGGGACCTCTTCCGACGTGGCGATGCGCATCTTCGACGGCGACGGGAACGCCCTTGGGGCCGAGACGCAGGTTCACGGCGCGTCGACTGGGTCCGAGCGCGAGCCGGCGGTCGCGCTGGGAAGCGACGGGGGCTTCGTCGTGGCCTGGGTGGCGGGCACCGGCAGCGGGAGCCGCGTGAAGCTGCGCGGCTGGGACAAGGAGGGTCAGACGATCATCGACGAGCTCGCGGTCGATGGCGGCGCCGGCCTCGAGGTGGCGCGACCGCGCGTCGCGTGGGTCCCCGGCGGGACGAGCTTCGTCGTGATCTGGCAGTCCAAGCACGCGACCGAGGGCTTGAATATCCTGACGCGGCGCGTGACCACTGGCGCCAATGCCGCCACGCCGACGCTGGGGGCCGAGACAGTGGCGAACACGACGGTCGCGGGCGATCAACAAGTGCCGGTTATCGCGGTCGGGACGACAGGGGTGACGACGATGTGCTGGGAGACCGGTGACGACATCGTCTGTCGGACAGTCCAGGCCAACGGCGCGACCGCCGTCGCGGAGTTCAAGCCGCACGTCACGACGGCGGGCGTCCAAAAGGCGGTGCATTTGCGGCACACGAGCCAGGGGCGGCTGCTCGTGGCGTGGGAGACGGACGGCGTCGACTTCGAAGGAACGGCGGTCCAGGTTCGGCAGTTCCCGGCCCTGGGCGCGCCGAGCGGCAAGCGCATCATGGGCAATCGGCAGGTTCTCGGGAGCCAGACGCGCCCGTTCGTCGTTCCGCTCGCGAATCAGAGCCGATTCTTCGTCGGCTGGGAGGCGCCCGGGCGGGATGGTTCTGGCCAAGCGGTCGTCTACCGCGTCGTGCCGACGCCCTGACGCGGAAGCGCCGCTCACGGGGTTGCTTGTCCTGATGCGCGTGAGCCGACGCCGCCCGACGCGCGCGCCGATCCGCGTCGAGCACTGGCACCTCATGGCGGCGCCGGACGTGGCGCGCCCTTCCGTGGGCGCGTCGGATCGATCCGTCGACGAAACGGCGCGCGAGCCCGGTTTGACTGGGCGCTGTCAGCCCTCCGACGCAGCCGGCGGAACCACGCGCGACACCAGCACCCGATCGATGCGCCAGCCGTCCATGTCCACGACCTCCAGGCGCAAGCCCTCGGTCTCGATCACCGCACCGACCGGCGGAACCCGCTTGAACACCGCCAGAATCAAGCTCGCCAGCGTGTCCGAGCCGCTGCGCTCGACGAGCCCCGGCGCATCGAGCGCGCGCTCGACGTCGACCAGCGGCGTCATGCCCGCGACGAGGAAGCTGCCGTCCTCGCGCGGCACGATGTCGCGCTCCGCCGTGCTCTGAAACGGCGAGAGCCGCCCGGCGACCGCGTTCAGGATATCGGTCGGCGTGACGAGCCCTTCGATGCCCCCGTACTGCGACACCACGACCGCCAAGTGTACGCCGCTCTCGCGGAACGTCTCGAGCAGGTCCAGGACCGCCATGTCCTCGGATACCGCGAGCGGCGGCCCCATGTACTGGTCGATCGCCACGGCCTCCCCGCGCAGCAGCGGCGCGATCAAATCCTTGGCGTGCACGACGCCCTTCAACTCGAGATGCTGACCGACACACACCGGGAAGCGCGCGCGGCCACTGTGGATGAGCTTGTCGCGCAGCGACTCGAGCGGCTCGTCCGGCGCGAGCGAAACGATGTCCGCGCGCCGCGTCATGATCGACTTGACCGCTATGTCGGAGAGCCGCATCACGCCGTGGATGAGCTCGCGCTCGGCCTCCTCGAAGACGCCCCGCGCCGTGCCCTCTTCGACCAGGTGCTTGAGCTCGTCGTCGGCCGCCTCCTCCTCCCCGTCGTCATCGGCGCGCGGCTCGGGCAGGACCTTCATCACGCCCTCGGTCGACCGCCGCAAGACCCACACGATCGGCGTTCCGAGCCACGCCAAGACCTGCATCGGTCGCGCCGCGAAGATGGCCAGCGACTCGGGGCGCGAGAGGGCCAGCCGCTTGGGCACCAGCTCGCCCAGGATGATCGAGAGGTAGGTGATGGCGATGATGACGATGGCGAACGCGAGCCCGGCGGCAAACGACGGGGACATGCCGAGCCCTTCGAAGGCGTGCCCGAGCGGCTCGGAGAGCGTCGCGCCCGAGTAGGCGCCGGCCACGATCCCGATGAGCGTGATGCCGAATTGGACGGTCGCCAGGAAGCGCGACGGATCGTCCTGCAGCGCCAGCACGAGCCGCGCGCCGCTGCTCCCGTCGGCGGCCAGGCGCTTCAAGCGCGCCTTCTTCGACGACACGATCGCCAGCTCGCTCATGGCGAAGAAGCCATTGAGCAAGACAAGCAGGAGGACAAACAGGATCTCGACGAGCAGCATGGGCGGCCCGCACTATCGGCAGAGGCACGCCGATTGTCGAGCCCGATTCGGGCCGCTGCGGGAGGAAGCAGGAGCGCGGTCCTTTCTCTCGGCACGTCACGAGAAGGCGCGGCAACGCGAGCGGGCCGAGGAGGAATCCCCAAGGCCGCCATCGCGGTCGAGGGGGCGCACGTTCTGATCAAGCTCACGCGCCGGCAGGCCGAGCGGCTCCTCGCCGACTGACGTGACGCCCCTCGCCGCACGCGGGACTTTTTCGCGAGGCGCGGGAACCTTCGCGCCCAGACGCTGTCATGCCGGACACCAAGCGCGTGTGATGCGCTCTGGACGTTCGCGGGCCCTCGCATCAGCCGAGGTCCTGCTTGCGACGCCTCCGTCTGCCCTCCTCTCGCCTTTCACCTCGAAGGTGCGCCATGCGACTCGGACACGTTCTCACGCTTCTCGGTGCCGCCCTCTTTATGATCGGTGCGACCGTCCTTCCCTGGCAGCACTTCGCGCTGGCCGACATCAGCGTGAATAGCCTTCACGTTTCGGCGCTCGCCTACCTCGCCATCGCGCTGGCGGCGGCGCACGCGGCCCTCAGCGGCTACGCGCTCGCCACCGGGCGGCGCGCCGTGACGGCCAAGCTCAACTTCGTCGGTGCGGGGGTTCTCGTCGGCCTGCTGCTCCTCTCGCGCGCGACCAGCGAGAGCAGCTACACGCTCATGCGCTTCGAGGACGTGGGGATGGCCTCGGGGTTCCTCGTGAGCCTCTGGGGCGCGGTCCTCATGGGTGGCGGCGCGCTGGTCGTACTCTGGGCGCTGCCCGCCTGGGACGAGCGGCAGCCGTTCTTGCGCGTTCTCACGACGACCGGGCCGGGCGACCGCATCGTCTCGGATCACGTCCTCTTCGAGCCCGGCGTCCACTCGGTCGGGGCCGCCACGCTGACGACGCTCGCCGACCCGGCGCTCGCCCGCTCGCTTCCTCACTTCCGGGTGACGCGCGAGGGCGACACGGCGATCGGCTACGCCGACGAGGGCGGCCGCGCAAAGGTCGCGTTCACGAAGCTGCCGTTCGGCACGCGCGGTACCATCGATCGGGGCAGCGTCCGCATCGCCTATAGCTTCGTCGCGCCCATCCCGGGCCGCGCGGCCACCCGCCTCCTCGAGAACAGCGAGCTCGCCGCGATCACGCTGGCGGCCGGCGTGGTGGCGGTCATCGGGCTCTTCGTGCCGGTCCTGGGCATGCGCGCCGAGGCCAAGCGCCACACCGCCTGCGAGGATGGGAAGTGCGCCGGCATCTCCATCAAGACCGAGGAGAAGATCGAGGTCAGCGACATCACCCCCGAGCCCGTGCAAGAGCAAGAGTCCGACCCCGACGTCGCCAAGAAGGCAGGCGGGCCCGAGGGGACGTTCGGCGACCCGCAAATCGACCCGCGCATCGTCTCGAAAGTGCCAGCCCGCGAGGGCGCGATGGTCCACCAGATCGACCCGCGGCGGATCGGACTGAACGAAGTCCTCAACACGAACATGGGCGACATGGCGGCGGTGGCCGAGGTTCTCAAGGGCGACATGGCCGCGATGTCGAACAAGCTCGCGGTCGCCATGAACGGGGAAGGCAGCGAGTTCGTGCTCGGCCACGGCACCAACGGACTCAGCTTCACCGGCGACGACAACGGCGGCGGCGACGACGGCGACGGGCGCATTCACGGACAGGGCGACATCGACACCGGTCCGGGCGGTCCCAACTTCAAGGCGAGCCTCGGACCCAAGGAGAAACGCAAGGTCGGCAACTTCGATCCGGGCCCGCCGAACACGTCGATCGGGTGCAAGCGCGGCAACATCGAGAGCGTGGTCCGCCGCCGCGCCGCGGTCATCCGCGCCTGCTACGAGCAGCGCCTCCAGGTGAACAAGGACCTGAAGGGGAAGGTCACGATGCGCTGGACCATCACCGCTGACGGCAACGTCGACGGCGCCGTGGCGCTCAGCGACACGCTCGGGGACAGCGAGACGACCAACTGCCTGTTGCGCGCCGTGCGCCGCATGAAGTTCGAGACGCCCGAGGGCGGGATCTGCGTGATCCAGTGGCCGTTCCTGTTCTCGCCGGGGTGACGCCGGCCGGGGATTCGGGCGCGGGCGCGGACTCGGAATCGGGCTCGGACTCATTCTCGGACTCGGACTCGGTCTCGGGCTCGGGCTCGGGCTCGGGC
>SXGT01894831.1_pt1 | contig 12517 bp, 8 predicted proteins | sample 3176221 | NCBI WGS metagenome assembly SXGT01 (sample SAMN11356862, study PRJNA531348) | freshwater metagenome | isolation source: freshwater sample F1-120 | place: China: Fuxian Lake, Yuxi | collected 2017-12-25
AGCTCGTCGAGCCCGGGCTCGTAGATAGGGATAATCCCCTGCTCGAGCGCTCTGACCTTGGCGGCATCGACGTCGACGCAGGTCACCTGATTTCCAAGCTCGGCGAAACAGGTGCCGGCAACGAGCCCCACATAGCCCGTGCCCATGACCGTGATCTTCAAAGGAACCTCCAGCGCGGTCTCGTGTCCGCCGCAACCACATCGGCGCGCGGCGGGCGGTTGTTTAGTCGCGGCTCGCGCGAATTACAAACGAAAGGCCGGCGACAGCTCGAGCGGCGTGACGGCGATGGCCGTGACCTGCCACGCGCCCCCGATCGGGTTGAGCTCCAAACGAACTGCCGCGAAGCCTTTGTGCGCTCCCAGCCGGGCGCGCAACGAACCGCGGCCAGGCGGGAGGAGCACGAGGTCGAGCTGGGCCACGACCGAAGTCACGGAGAGCCCTTCGCGCAGCTCGCGGCGGAGGACCCGGAGCTCCGACCAGCCGCGATCGTGAAGGACAGGCGCGAGCAGCAACTCCACCTCCCGCGCCGAGCGCGCGCCGAAGGCGTCAGTCGGCAGCTCGCGCGCCAGCGAGGTTGCGTCTCGGGCGGCGACATGGCCGAGGAGGCGGTCGACCACGGGCGCAGCCGCGACCAGCGGCGGGAGCTCGGGTGACGCGCGAGCGCCAGCCCACAGGAGCCCGCCCAGGATCGCGGTGGCCGCGCACGCGTAGAGCAGATGGATTCGGCTCGGACGCTGAAGCGTTGCGACGATCATGGCTTCGCCCCGTTTAGCACGCGGAGACCCCGTAGCGAACGTGAAACCCAGTTCCACATGGCCGCGACTATGTTACCCTCCCGCCGGCTCGCGGAGGTCTTCATGCGCACATCTCGTTCGTGGCTGTCTTGGAAGGTCTGGCTGGTGGCGGCTGCTCTCTCAGCATGCGAGGGGAGCAGCGAGTCGGCCGACGAGGGTGCCGTTGACTCCACCGACGGCGCAGCGGACGCCACGGACAGCGCCGACTCCACCGACAGCGCCGACGGCGGCGACGCCACGGCCGCCGGGGACAGTGCCGACAGCGCCGACGCCACCGACAGCGCCGACGCCACCGACAGCGCCGACGCCACCGACAGCGCCGACGCCACCGACAGCGCAGACGCCACCGACAGCGCAGACGCCACGGACAGCGCAGACGCCACGGACAGCGCAGACGCCACGGACAGCGCAGACGCTACGGACAGCGCTGACGCTACGGACAGCGCTGACGCTACGGACAGCGCTGACGCTACGGACAGCGCTGACGCTACGGACAGCGCTGACGCCACGGACGGCGCGGACGCGACCGATGCCGTGGACGCGACCGATGGCGCCGACGCCACGGATGGCGTGGATGACCCTTGCGCGGTGCTGGACCAGCCTCCGATCGTCCACCCGGTCACCTTCCCGCTGGGCGACACCTTGTTCTTCGGCGGCGACGACTATCTGGCGTTCTGGCCGCTGGGAGCCCCGTGCGAGGTGGTCCTCGCTGCGGTCCCGATGGGGTCCACCGCCACGCTCGCCGGGGCCCCGCTCGCGGGCAACCTGCGGCTCACGCCCGACGTCCCCGGGCTCTACGTCGTGGATGTGGGCCATCACCAGCTCGCCGTCACGGTGGAGGCCGGCGGGGCCACGCCCGACACGTTCCTCAACTACAACTACACGCCGGAGAACCCCGTCGTCGCTGTCGACGCCGACACTCTGGCGGTGGCCACGCCCACGTCGAACGCTGTTCAGCTGGTCGACATCGCGCCGGGCGGCAACCCGACTCTCGGCGCCCTGATCCCGACGGGCTCGTGGCCCACGGCGCTGGCGAGCTGGGGCACCCAGCTCGTGGTGTCGTCTACGGGCCGCGATACGCTCGGCTTCCTCGATCCGGCGCTCGGCCGGGTCACCGACGCCTTCCGTGTGGGCAACGAGCCGACCGGCCTCGTCATCGTGGGAGACATCGCCTACGTCTCGCTCGCCGCGGAGCACCGCGTCGCCAAGGTGAACCTCGCGACCCGCTCGGTGCTGGGCGCCGTGGACGTGGGGCAAGAGCCGCGCGCGCTCATCCTCGACACAGCGGGCAACCGAGTCTTCGCGCTGTCGCTCATCAGCTCGAACGCACATCCCCGCGCGAAGGTGGAGGAGACGCCTGCCCCACGGGACCTCGCGATCATCGACCTCGAGACCTTCACTGTGTCCTTCGGCCCCGAGATCGGGACCATCCTGCGGGGCGGCGCGCTTCTCCCGGGCGGGAACACGCTGGCGGTGGGCCTCACCCACTCGAACAACCTCTTCGCCGAGATCGCCGCGGACTCGCAGCCGCACACGCACGGGCTCGCCTTCGTGGACGTGTCCGGCGACGCGGTCACTGCGGCCAACGTGGTGCAGCTCGACCTCGACACGAACGACGGCTCCGTCGGCCCCGCCGCCAGCCCGATGACCATCCATGCGAACCCCACCGCCGGTCAGCTGTTCGTCACGCTCTCCGCTGGCGGCGCCGTGCTCGTGCTGGACGACCAGACGCACGCCGAGCTCGGGCGCTTCACGACGGGGAACGATCCGCGCGGGCTCGTGCCGATGGCGGGCCGCCTGTGGACCTACGCCTGGCTCGACAATCGCCTGGTCGGTGTGCCGAGCGCGCTCACCCCCACGACGGGCCTCGCGGACGTCGTCTCGGTGGAGGTGGGCAAAGATCCGACGCCGCTCGAGGTTCGGCAGGGGCAGCGGATGTTCAACGACGCCGCTTTCTCCAAGAACCACGACTTCTCCTGCAACAACTGCCACATCGACGGGCTCACCGATGGCCTCGTGTGGAACCTGTTGGTGGACGGCAACGTGAATACGCTGGCGTTCCGCAACGTCGGCGGCACCGGGCCGTTCCTCTGGGGCGGGCAGCTGCCCACGCTGTTCGACTTCTCGCGCGAGGTGCTGAAGCTCGTGGGCGCCGACGCGAGCGGCGAGGAGATGGAGCTCCTCACCACGTACATGCAGTCGGTCACAGCGCCTCCCAACCCGTTCGCGGGGCCCGGCGGTCAGCTGACCGAGCTCGGCCAGATCGGCAAGGTGCTGTTCGAGACCACGGCCGGCTGCGGGGGCTGCCACTCGGGGCCGCTCTTCACGTCGAAGCAGACCGTGGGGGGCAAGACGGAGGGCATGCTCACCGACGTCCCGTCGCTGATCGGGGTGTACGACACCGCGCCGTACGGCCGGCAGGCGTCGTGGGGCACGCTCGAGGAGATGGTGGCTTACGCCGTGGAGTTCACAGAGGCGACGCTCACTGCCGAGGAGCTGGACGCGCTCACGCAGTATGTGCGCGAGGTGCCGGGCGACGCGCTGTATCTCAACAGCGCCTTGCCGCTCAACGGCGACAACCACGTCTTCACCGAGTCGGCCATCGAGCTCGTCTTCTCGCAGGTGCTGACCGCCGGCCAGGAGCACCTGTTCAGCATCACGAGCTCGATCGAGGGCGGGGCGAGCACGCCGGTGCCGGGCGTCTGGACCGTGAGCGGTCGGTATGCGCGCTTCAAGCCGGCGAACCCGGTGCTGCCGATCGATACGTCACACGAGATCACCGTGAAGCCGGGCCTCGTGGCCACGCTGGGACAGAAGCTGCACCAGCCGATCGTCATCGGCTTCAAGACCGGCACGCCCCCGGATGTGGACGTCTCGGGGAAGTGGAGCGGCACCATCACGATCTCGCAGCCGATCTCGGGGAGCCTCTCGGGCGAGCTGGCCTTCCTTCAGTCGAAGGGCGGGAAGGTGGCAGGCGTGATCCTCTCGGTGTTCAACCAGGCCAGCGTGAGCCACATCGAAGGCATCGTGAGCGGCACGACCTTCGTGATGTCGCCGTTCTTGGTCGACAGCGTGATCGGCCCCGTGACCATCGAGGGCGGCACGATCGAGCTGACGGACCTGAACAACGACGGCTTCGCCGACCAGGGGCTCGGCACCGTGTGGGCGCTGGGCTACACGGCTGAGTTCGTGATCGCGCGCACGAGCCTGCCCGAGAGCGACTGACCGTCGCGGGACGGCGCCGACGCGCGGGTCAGTCGAAGACGCCGTGTTGGTACCAGCGCCCCGTGCCCAGATCTCGAAAGACCCAGGCCCGCCGCCCCCACCGATCGGCCACGACCCAGTACTCCCGCGCGGCGGGGGTCTCGTCCCACCACCCTGTGACCAGGCGCTCCGGCCCTGACAGCGCTCCCCCGGGGGGCGCGTCGCCCGAGGCCATGTGGGCCTCCAGCGCTTTGGGCTCGCGGTAGAGCCGTGTGGGTCGGGGCCCGAGCGGCGCCCGAGCCCCGGACGAGGGGCCGACGCCGCGCCCGGAAGCGTCGAGGGAGCCCCCCCCTGGGGGGCGAAGGGTCCACGCGCGCTCCGGGCGGAAGTCTTCGACGAGCACCGGATGGAGCACATCGTCGCCGAGCAGGCTCGCGAGCCGCGCGGCCGTGGCGGCGATGGACTCCCGCGGCTCGGGCTCGGCGAAGAGGTCGAGCTGGCAAGGCGCGATCGGGGCCGCGTCGATGATCGTGAGCGTGAGCCCCAGCACCCCGGCGGGCGGCGGATAGCGGGCCAGCTGCTCGTCGAGGAGGCTCCGGACGAGCGCGCCGTCTTGCGTGGTGAGCCCCATCGACACGTCGAGCGTGTGCCGCCGTGGGGGCGCTTGCGCCGGCATCCCCAGCGCGTCGAGGAAGGCCCCCTCCGGGTCGCCGAACGTCTCGAGCTCGAGCTCGACGAGCATCGCGCGCATGCCGAGCCCCCGCCCGACGAGCCGCCGCATCAGGCGGTCGACCCCGGCCTTGAGCGGAAAGCCGAGCGGCTCCCGCCCCTCGATGGCGCTCTCGAAGGCGAAGCGCTCTGCGAACGTCTGCGGCACCGTCGTGGGGACGAGCACTCCCTCGGCGCCGCGAAGCGCTCGGTGGAGGGCCCCCGCGACGGGCCCGAAGCGACGGTCAATCCCGGAGGGCGACAGCGCGAGGAACGCGCCGATGGTGCGGATCCCCACGACGTGGAGCGCCTCGTAGGCCCGCGGCGGGAGCTGCGCGTCGCGCAGTGGGAGCCGCTCGACGGGCCCCGAGGCGCCGCGCGCGGCGGCGTGGGCCAGCGCCAACGCCGCGGACGGCGTGGTGGCGATCGCCGCGACCGCCTGCAGCCCGAGCGCCCGCACACAGCCGACCAGCGCCGAGACGCTCACCTCCACGCCGTGAACCCGCGCCGTGTCGACCCACACGGCCTCGGACAGCACCTGTCGCCCCCCGTCGCCCGGCAGCTCGAGCTCGGTGGCCACGATCGGGCCGAACGCGTGGAGGGCGTCGGCTACGGCGAGGAGCGCGTCGCCCGGCTGGGCCTCGGTGTCGTCGACCAGCACCAGATCGGGGTAGATGCCTTCGGCGGCGCTGACGGTCATCCCCGCCCGGATCCCGAGCCCCTCGGCGGCGGCGCTGGCTCCCGTGAGGCCGCGCCGTTGCTCACCCGCGCGGCGGAAGAGCCCCAGCGGCACGTCGGCCCCGCCATCGCCGTACCGCTCGCGCAGCACCGTCTGAACGGCGAGGCGGGGCAGGAGCACACACGCGAAGCGAGGGCCGCTCACGCACCACTGAGAGACCGCATGGAGGCGCGGCCACCCGAAGCGGGGATGTGGAGGGGGGAGTCCACCACCGAGCCCGAGGGGCGCCCGTCCCCGAGGAGCACCCGCTGATCCGCTGGGATGATCGAGTGGCGCGACAACACCACGAGCACACCGCCGCTCTCCCGGACGCGCCGCCGGAGACGGTGGTAGAGCGAGAGGCGGAGCGGCTGCACGGATGCAGGCACGTCGACTGCGGCCATGCATACAGCCCCTCCCCGCAGCGACAGCTCGACCGCAGCGAGCCCGGTGGCGAGGTCTGCCGTGCGGACGAGCAGCAGCCGCTCGAGCGGCACCCCGAGCTGGGCCGCGGCCGGGGGGTAGAAGGTGCCCTCGAGGTCGAGCCAGAGCGCAAACCGCCGCGGGCGCCGCCCCAGCACCTGCGCCATGCCCTCGAGGACCCGCGTGGTGCCCCCCTCTCCGGGGAGGCCCACCACCTCCGTGATCGAGCCATCTCGGAGCTCGGCCGCCCTACCCGGCCGAGCCGTGCCCTCCACGACGTCGGCGGCCCCGATCGACTCCACCATGCCCGGGAATCGGCGGCTCAGCGCCGCCGTGAGGGCCTCGACCGCACCACGATCTCGCCCTGTGGACGACGCATCGCCGGGGCGGGTGCTGGGTTCGGGGACGCGGAGGGGAGTGAGCTTCATATCTGAAGCCTGATCATGCGTTCAGTATCAAGCTTCGTCAAGGCCCCTTCGCGCCCGCCTTGACCCCCACTCGCCCCACCCCCTACCGTGTTCCCACGCCCATGAAACCACTACGCCCTGCCCTCCTGGTCCTCGCTGTCCTCCTGCCTGCCTGCAGCGATCCGGCGGAGCCCCCCGTGGATACGCACACCGCGAGCGACGCAGACAGCGCCAGCGACACCTCCACGCCAGACACCCCGGCGCTCCCCAGCGACGACGTCCCCCCACTCGCAGACGCGCCGTCGGAGCCCGCTCCGTTGGTCACCGCGGGCCCGACCGCGCTGCGCCTTGGCCCCGACGGTGCCCTGGAGCTGCTCCGCGACGGACGGGCGCTGCTGCGCCTCACGCCCTCGGACATCGCGATCGGCACCGTCACGGCGCTCGACGAGGTGGCGAACTACGACCCCACCTACTTCGAGCCGGACGTCCCGCTCGCGCACCTCTACACGCCCCCGGCAGGCCTCGAGTGGCACGCCGGCACCCGCTTCGAGGCCTCGGACACCGGGCTCAGCGTGGTCCTCGACGGCGGACGCCGCGTCTCCATCACCGTCACGACCGGTGGTGACGACCGCGTGAGCCTCCAGCTCACGACCTCTCCTGACGGCGCGCCCGCGCCCTACCTGCGCCTCGGCGTGCGGGGTGACGCCGAGGAGGGCTTCTACGGGATGGGCGAGGTCTTCGACGGGCCGGAGCATCGCGGCAAGGTGCGCCCGATGCAGATCGAGCTCTCGATGCTGGACTCGGGCTACAACGAGGTCCACGTGGCCGTTCCGCTCGTGATCGGCACCACCGGGTGGGGCCTCTTCGCCGAGACGTATCGACCGGGCGTCTTCGCGTTCGGCACCCACGCCCCCGACCTCGTCCGAGCCACCTTCGGCCTCGGCGCCGACTGGACCTCGGGGCTCACCGTCCACCTCTACACGGCAGAGACCGCGCTCGACGTCACCCTGCGCTACTACGAGACCACCGGCTTCCCGAAGCTCCCGGCCCCGTGGGCCCTCGGCCCGTGGCTCTGGCGCGACGAGGTGTCGGGCGAGGCGCAGGTCTTGGAGGATCTGAGCACGATCCGCCAGCGCGACCTCGCCGCCTCCGGGTACTGGATCGACCGGCCGTACGCGACCGCGATCAATACGTTCGACTTCGCCGCCGACGACTACCCCGATCCGGGCGCGATGATCGACACCGCCCACGCCCTCGGCTTCCGGATGGCGCTCTGGCACACGCCCTACCTCGACCCCGACGACGACGCCACGGCCGCGGAGCACGCCGCCGCGAAGGCCAAGGGCTACTACCCACCCACCATCGGCGCACAGACCCCCAACTGGGGCGCCACCCTCGACTTCACGAACCCGGACGCGGTCGCGTATTGGCGCGAGCGGCTCGGGGCCTACGAGGCGCTTGGCATCGAGGGCTACAAGCTCGACTACGGCGAGGAGGTCCTGGCCGGCGCGTTCGGCGTGCGGTCGCCGTGGCGCTTCGCCGACGGCTCCGACGAGCTCACGATGCACCGCCGCGCCCAGGCGCTGTACCACGAGGTGTACGCCGACGTGCTCCCCGAGGACGGCGGCTTCCTCCTGGTCCGCGCCGGAGGCTACGGCGACCAGGTCCACGGCCCCATCGTGTGGCCGGGCGACATCGACGCGAGCCTGTCGCTCCACGGCGAGTCCGTCACCGCGCCCTCTGGCGAGAGCTACGTCTCGGTGGGCGGGCTCCCGGCGGCCGTAGCCGCGGGCTCGTCCCTCGGCCTCTCGGGGTACGCGTTCTTCGCGGCCGACACCGGCGGTTATCGCAATGCTCCGCCGTCCAAAGAGACCTATCTCCGCTGGCTGGCTCAGAGCGCGTTCACGCCGGTGATGCAGGTCGGGACCAACACCAACGACCTGCCGTGGGCGTTCGGCAACGACAAGGTGGACGACCCCGACATCGTCGCGCAGTACCAGCGCTACGCGCGGCTCCACTTGCGGCTCTTCCCCTATCTCTGGACCCACGCGAAGGCGCTGGCGACCACGGGCCGCGCGATCCAGCGCCCGCTCGGGTTCGTCTACGCCCTGCCCTTCGCCGCGGATCCGCACCCAGACTTCGTCTACCTCCTGGGCGACGACGTCCTGGTCGCCCCCGCGGTGCGGCCGGGCGTCACTGAAGTGAGCGTGCCGCTCCCGGAGGGCACGTGGACCGACCTCCTCACCGGCGCGATCGTCCAGGGCGGGGCTGATGTCACGCTCCCGGCGCCCCTGGAGCAACTCCCCGTGCTGCTGCGCGCCGGGGCCCTCCTGCCCCTGCTCCGCGACACGATCGACACTCTCGCCCCGGTCGAGTCGCCCGACGTCGACTCCTTCGCCACCTCCCCGGGGCCGCTGTGGGTGGTGTGTACGCCGCCCGAGGCCGACGAAACGCGCACATTCACTCTGTACGACGGCACCGTGCTCACGCTGACCCGCTCAGGCAAGGCGATCACGGTCAGCTCGGACGGGGGCACCGTCTTCGACGTGGACCTCGTCGTGGAGCTGCTCGGACACCGAGAAGCGGCGGTGACTGTGGCGGGTGAGCCCCTCGACGCCGTGCAGGACCTCGCGACCGGCACCCGCGCGACCCTCCCGAAGGGCGCGCGGAGCGTTGTGTTCACGCTCACGAACTGATTCCTCACGCCCGGTCGGCCATGGGGAGGCCGAATCGTCGAAGGCGCCCATCGGACACGCTCCCGCAGAGGCCGAGCGAGCTCATTGCCCGTGCTCGGGCGAACGCTTACGCTGGCGGAGTGAGCTCGCCCGACACAGCCCAAGCAAGGCCCGCCCGGCGCTTCGCCTCGTTCGAGGAGAGCGACGCGGCCGATCGCGAGTACTACCGGTCACTTACGCCTGACCAACGGATGGCGATCGCGGCTGAACTCGAAGCCCGCTACCGGAGGGAACACGGCTATGGCGAACGACGACTTCAGCGAGTGGGTCGAATCGCTCGCCTCGGAGAGGGTTGAGTTCGTCGTGGTCGGTGGGGCACGCGGTGGCCTGGCACGGCCACCCCCGGTACACAGGCAATGTCGACTTCCTCGTAAGGGCCACGCCAGAGAACGCGAAGCGCGTGGTTCGCGCTCTGACGGCGTTCGGATTCGGCTCGCTCGGGGTGACCGAGGCGGACCTCTTGACCGAAGGCCAGGTCATCCAGCTGGGACAACCGCCGAACCGCATCGACGTGCTGACCTCCGTCACCGGCGTCGCGACGGAGGACGTGTTCCGGAACCGAATCCCGGGGCGCCTGAACGGCTACGACGTCCACTACATCTCGCTGCCAGATCTCCTGGCGAACAAGCGGGCGACCGGTCGCGCGAAGGACCTCGCGGACGTGGAAGCGCTGACGAAGTAACGGGAGCGCGAACCGGGTCAGCGCCGTTGCTGCGGTCGACCGGGCGCGCTGCCGGGCACCCTCGCGCCAGCCGCTCAGCCACCCCAGTGGATGAGCGCGATCAGGGCCGCTATCCAGACGAAGAAGAGCACCGCGCGCGCCAGGAGGTGTCCCTGGAGCTTGCGCGGGCGCCGCTCAGCCATCGAGGAGCTTCTCGAGGAGCGGGCGGTCGCCCTGGTACGCCGTGCGCTGCAGGTAGAGCTCGAGGCCGCGCCGGCCGCCGAGCTCCTGGCCGCCGCCCGCGCGTCCGGGCCCGCCGTGGCAGCTGGACGGCAACACGGCGCCGTGGCCGGGCGAGTGCGGCGCGATCTTGGCGCTGCCCACGTTGAGCCGACCGACCCACGGGGCCGCCAGCGGCAGAGCGCGCTCGAGGAACGCCTTGTCGTCCGAGTAGACTGACGCGCACAACCCACCCCGTCCGCGCGCGACGAGCGCCCCGGCGGACTCTGGCGAGCCATCGTAGGGGACCAGCGTGGCCACGGGCCCGAAGACCTCCTCGTGGTGAACCACCCCCACGTCGGCGTTGGGCGCCCGGAAGAGCGTGGGCTCCACGAAGAAGCCCTTGCCCTCGGGCACCTCGAGCGGCTGGCCGCGCCCTCCACCGAGGACGCGTGTGCACGCGCCGTCGAGGCGGAGGATCCCGTCGCTCACGTGCTGCCGTTGCGCCGCGCTCATCACAGGTCCGAGCTTCACGCCGCTACTGCGCGGGTTCCCCATCACAACGGCCGCGAGCCGCGCCGAGAGCTCTCCCTCGACCTCCGCGAGCCGATCGGCGGGCACGAAGATCCGGCGGACGGCGGTGCACTTCTGCCCCGCCTTCTGCGTGATCTCTCGAGCGACCTCGGCCAGGAAGAGGTCGAACGTCTCATCCTCGACCTCGGGCCCCAGCACCGCGGCGTTCACGCTGTCGGCCTCGACGTTGACGCGCACGAACCCGTCCAGCACCGCGGGATGGGCCCGGACCAGGCGCCCCACGCGCGACGAGCCGGTAAACGACACCACGTCGCCGGGTTGGACCGCGTCGAGCAGCCCCTCGGGCTCGGCGAAAGCCACCGACAGCGCGCCCTCGGGCAAGGCGCCGCACTCCACCGCCAGCTGCGTGACCCGGTGGGCCAGGAGCGCGGACGGCAGCGCCGGCTTCGCCAGCACGGGCACGCCTGCGATCAGCGCCGGGCCCAGCTTCTCGAAGAGCCCCCAGACCGGGAAGTTGAACGCGTTGAGGTGGATGGCCACGCCCGGGACGGACGCGAGCGCGTGTTGCCCGACGTACCGCGGCCCCCGCGTGAGCGCCTCGGCCTCACCGTCCAGGATCCCGCGGCGGGCGCCGAGCGCCTTGCCGATCGCCACGTACGCCATGGCCGTGCCGAAGCCGCCGTCGATGTCGAACTTGGCGTCGCCGCGGGTGTTTCCGCCGCTGGCCACGGCCAGCTCGATGAGCGCGTCCCGGTGGACGTGCAGCGCCTTCACCAGGGCCTCGAGCCGCTCCGCGCGCTCCGCGAAGGTCATCGCTCGAAGCGCCGGGCCGCCGACCCGCCGGGCGGAGTCGAGCGCGGCGCTCCAGTCGAGCCCCCCGGTGCTGGCTTCGCCGAGGACCTCCTCCGTCGAGGGGTCGAGGAGGGGGACGACGGGACCGGCGCCACTTACCCAGCGGCCGAGGACGAAACTCTGGAGCGTCACGCGACACCTCCGGGGCGACTCCGCCCCGCATCAAGAAACCAGGGAGCGATCCGTTGAGCGTTGGCCTGTGGGCCCCAAAGCGCGGCAGTCGGGGACAGCGGCGCCGGGCGCTGGGGCGGGGCCCCCCGATCCGGCACTCAGTGGAACAGCACGTACTCGAACTCGCCGGGATTGCCGTTGATGCCCTTCTTCGGGGGCGCGATCCACGACGCGTACTTGCCCGGCTCGTAGACGGGGACCATGCAGGCCTTCACGTACGCCAGATCGGCCGGCGTGGGCAGCCAGCCGCTGAGCCGCGCCGCGAAGGCCTCGGGCGCCATGGGGCTGCCGTCGGGAGCTACGGGCAGGTTCGCCCAGGCGCCCATGCGGCGGTTGAAGCGCGTAGACGGCAGGTACAGGCGCTCGGAGAGGCCAGCCTTCTCGAGGACGCCGTTCCAGCGATCGAGCGCGCGCACGCAGTCCTCCGAGTAGCTGTCTCGGAGCACGAGGTTCATGGCGCGCCGGAGCGGGATGTCGTCGGTGCGCGCGCCGCCGCGGCCATCGGGCACGTCCAGCCCGTAGCTGCCCTCGAGCGCCACGTGATCGGTGATCTTGGAGCTGGTGGACTCCTTGAACCGCCCCTTCAGCCCCTGGGCGAAGTACGTGGCGGCGTTGGAGGAGTCTTCGCCCCCGAAGAGGTCGAGGGAGCTCGAGTACCACTCGTTGATGTACTTCTGGATGATCTCGAGCGGGATCGCCCCGAGCGCCTTCACGTCGCCGCCGGGAGCCACCTTCATGAGCTCGGCGGTGCGCTCCACCACGCGGCCGACGCCGGTATCGCCGACGAAGAGGTGGTGCGCCTCCTCCGTGAGCATGAACTGGGTGCTGCGCGCGAGCGGGTCGAAGCCCGACTCGGCAAGCGCGGCCAGCTGATACTTGCCGTCCCGGTCCGTGAACATGGTGAAGCAGAAGAACGACAGCCAGTCTTCGCACGGCTTGTTGAAGGTCTCGAGGATCCGCGGCGTGTCACGGTGCCCGGAGCGCCGCTGCAGCAGCTCCTCGGCCTCCTCGCGGCCATCGCGCCCGAAGTAGCGGTGCAGGAGGTAGACCATGGCCCGGAGGTGCCGGCCCTCCTCCACGTTGACCTGGAA
>SXGT01414887.1_pt1 | contig 12510 bp, 10 predicted proteins | sample 3176221 | NCBI WGS metagenome assembly SXGT01 (sample SAMN11356862, study PRJNA531348) | freshwater metagenome | isolation source: freshwater sample F1-120 | place: China: Fuxian Lake, Yuxi | collected 2017-12-25
GGCGAAACTGGCACGGGCAAAGAGCTGATCGCTAAGGCGGTCCACCAGTTGAGCGCCCGAGGCAGCGGCCCGTTCGTGCGCGTGAATTGCGGAGCGCTTTCCGAGAGCCTGTTGGAAAGCGAGTTGTTTGGCCACGTTCGCGGCTCGTTCACCGGCGCCTTGGCCAACCGCACGGGCCGTTTTGAAGCCGCGCATACGGGCACGATCTTTCTCGACGAGATTAACAGCACAACGCCGAAGCTGCAGGTGAAACTTCTCCGCGTGCTTCAAGAGCGGGAGTTTGAGCGGGTGGGCGATACGCAGACCATTCGCGTGGATACGCGCGTGATTGCGGCCAGCAATCGCGATTTGCAGTCCGAGGTGGAGAACGAGCGGTTTCGAGAGGATCTTTACTATCGCCTGAACGTCGTGCCGATTCATCTACCGCCGCTACGGGAGCGCAGGGAGGACATCTCGGATCTGGTCAGTCATTTTCTGGCGGTCTGCAACGAAGAAAACGACCGCTATGTGGCCCACATCAATCCCGCCGCCTTGGAGACGTTACAGAATTATCACTGGCCCGGCAATGTCCGTGAATTGCAGAACTACGTTGAGCGAGCCGTGGTGATGGCAAGCGGCGACGAATTTACGATCGATCTTGTGCCGCCGAATGTACGTAGCGGCAACGGAGCAAAATCGCGCGGCGCGACCGGCCGCTCAAAGCCAGCTGACTTGGAAACGCTGACCTGCGAACTGGTGCAGCAAGGCCTGGCAACGGCTGGCCCCCAGGAAGACAACTTGCACGCCAGGATTGTCAACCGCGTGGAGCGCGAGCTGATCGCGCAAGTCATGACCTCCTGCGGAAACGTGCAGACCAAAGCCGCCACCAAACTTGGCATCAACCGCAACACGCTGCACAAAAAGCTCAAGGAGTACGGGCTAGGAGACGAGGACTAGGCGGGTTTTCGTCGCATCGGCCGATTCTGCTATACTTACAGACAGGTAGATTGCCACGTCGACCGTCCCCCAGCCAAGAATTCACGATCGGTCGCCTGCTGAAAGTCGGTGACGTGCATCCAAGGGTGAAGCTCCGTTTGGCGGGCGATGCGCCTCGTTAGACCACTGCTCCGCGGAGGCTACAGAGTTGTCATGTTGACGCGACTGAATACGTGTGTCTTGCTCGGTTTCTTGCTGGCGGCGGCTGCGCGGGACACGGCTGCGGACGAGATTCGCAGCCAGGTTGAAGAATTATTCGCGAATTCGAACAAGGTTTCCCCCTCGGCACTCGATGCCGCGCGAGAGCAATTCACGGCCATCCAAGCCGATGGCGCCAACCGGCAGCTCGTGGATTACGCCTTCGCGCTTGTGCTTATCGAACAGCAGAAGCTGGATCAGGCTGGAGCACAACTTGACAAACTGTTGCGGGTCTCGCCCAAGTCGCTTCCCTTTCGTCGGTCCAGAACTTGGGTTCAGCTGGTACGCAAAGAGCACCAGGCGGCACTCGTCAATCTGGAAAATCTTGCCGGGCGGCTGCCGAACGCAAAGCACGCCAAAGTCACGGCCGATCACCGCGAAACGGCGCGATTTATCGGCAGCTCGCTGTCGTTCCTCGAGAGTCCCGCTGCGCCCGCCAGGTTGCAGAATCTCGTCGATGCCTCGAAGGAACGCATCCTCAACGGCTGGGGCAGCGCCTTCCGCGCGGAGTTCGATGCCGGCCACGCCGCCACGGCTGCGCAATTTGCTCAACTGAACTCCGAAGTCTCAGGGGCCAAAGAGGAGATCGCCAAGATTCAGTCCGACGCGATCAAGACGCAAGGAGAACAGCTCGAGTCGCAGCAGTCCGCCATGGAGGAAGCCAGAGAAACGTTGCAATCGGCCGCCGAGGAAAAGCAGAAAAGGGCCCAACGAGACCCCGAAGGCCTGCACGCTCAGTATAGCGAGCTGCGCGGCGAGTTTGCTGAAATCCAGAGCCTCGCACTCCCCATCGAGACGCAGATCGCAGCGGCCCATGCGGAAGTCCAGTCGCTGATTAAGACGGTAAAGCTTGACGACGGCACGATTGAGACCGTGTATACCGACCCGATTCGTGCGAGAGTGCTCGAAGGATTCATTCTGCAACTTGACGCCCGGCTTGGTCCCTTGCGTGCGCAGACGGCGAACATCAATGCCCGAGCTGCTCTCGTGCAGGGTCAATATAATGGTCTGGTCCGGCAATACAACCTGCAAATGCAACAAATCGCCGGCGAAGGCAAGTCGCTGGCATCCAACCAGAACAAGCTCGACCGCATGCAGAAACACCACGCCCGATCCAAGCCCACCGGCAACAGCACCAAGACACGCACTCTCTCTTCGCGACTGACGAACTTCACAACCTACGAGCCATTTCCGCTGGCGCAGGAGAAGGCGCGCGTGCTTGCCGCACTCCAGTAAGCGGCCGATGACCCAAAAACGATAATCGCCTGGTGGAGGAGGTTTACGATAAGGTGAAATCTAAGCGACAATCAAGGGTCACGTGGAAGGGGTCGGGAGTTGGTTTGGCGACTGCGTTTATTCCTCGGGGACAATCATCCCCGCGAAACCCACTCCCGACCCCCCCATGCAGCGGAACCCTCGCAGTTTGAACAGCCGATTAGCCGTGCCGCCGACATGCCTTCGCTTGCCAACATCAGCGTTACCTGTTTCGCCGCCAGTTACCTGGTGGCGTGGCTGCTGGAACTCTCGCGGCTGTTCTTTCGCAGCGGCGTGCGCGGAGCCGTGATGATCGGCTTTGCGGCGGCCGGCTGGTTGGCGCAAACCATGTATCTGGCCCATCGTGCAGCGAACGGCCCGCAGCCGCCGCTATCCAGCAATTATGATTGGTGTCTGCTGACGGCCTGGGTGCTGGTCGTCGCCTACTTGTATCTGACCTACTTTTTTCCTCGCTCCGCGATCGGACTGTTGGTGCTGCCGCTTGTGCTGGGTCTGGTGTTCGCCGCCGCTCTGTGGGCCAGCCAAGAGCCAATTGCCAGTCGCTCGGCCACGCGGCTGTGGAGCGCCATCCACGGCGTCTTTCTGCTGCTCGGATCGGTTGCCGTCATGGTGGGCTTTGTTGCCGGCGTGATGTACCTCTTGCAGTCGTATCGCCTCAAACGCAAGCTGCCCCCCGCGGGCCGGTTTCGCTTTCCGAGTTTGGAGTGGTTGGAAAATGTCAACGCTCGCGTGATCTTTGTCTCCACCCTGTTGGTTGGCGGTGGATTCCTGTCTGGCATTGTCCTGAAGACCGTGCGCGATCGACAATTGGAATCCATGCCCTGGACCGATCCGCTGATTTGGAGTTCCGCGTTGATGCTGGCCTGGCTCCTGGCCGCTTCCATTTTCAGCGTCATCTACCGACCGGCGCGACAGGGTCAGAAGGTGGCGTATCTCACGGTCGCAAGCTTTGTCTTTCTGGCGTTCGTGCTGGGCGTGTTGCTGCTGGGTGACAGCGAGCACGGCAAAACGCGCAAGGCGGCGAGCTGGGGGCAGTCCTTCGACCGGCTCACGCATCAGGAATCCGGAATCCCCAATCGGCACGATTCTGAGCGAAGCATCCGTTTCGGTTTCGCCAGGAGTGCGCTATGAAACTGCAAATGATCGGCTGCAGTTACCACAATGCACCCGTCGAAAAGCGCGAACGGCTGGCCTTCGATGTCGCGCAGGCCGGCCGAGCACTCGACCGCCTTCGCGAGCGATTTCCGCATGCCGAGGCCGTGCTGCTTTCCACCTGCAATCGTGTCGAGTTTTATACCGCCGCTGAAGATCCTCAAGCCGGCCCCACGCACGAGCAAGTCGCTCAGTTCGTGGCCGATTTCCACGGCATGCCGCTCGATGAGGTCTTTGACGATCTCTTCGAACGCACCGGTGAAGATGCCGTCCGTCACCTGTTCACCGTCGCCGCCAGCCTCGACAGCATGGTCGTCGGCGAATCTCAGATTCTTGCGCAGGTGAAGCAAGCCTACGAGCTGGCGAACCAGTGCAACAGCACCGGCCCCCTGACCCACAGCATCTTTCAGGCCGCCCTGCGCGTGGCGCGGCGAGTGCAAACCGAAACACAACTTCATCATAAACGCGTGAGCATTCCCAGCATTGCCGTCTCCGAGTTCGCAAGTCAGATCTTCGAGAGATTCGACGACAAACAAGTACTGGTGATTGGCGCCGGCGAGATGGCCGAAGAAACCCTGCGGTATCTCCAGGATGAGGGGGCCCATCGGGTGACCGTCGTGAACCGCAATTTTGCTCGTGCCAGAGAGCTTGCCCAGCGCTGGCAAGGCCGCGCAGAAGCGTGGGAACATCTGGGCGACTTGCTGGTGGCTGCCGATCTGGTGATCAGCACCACGGGAGCAACCGAACCGGTGATGATGCTCGCGGATTTTCGCCGTGTCGAACCGCGGCGCTACCAACGCCCGCTTTTCGTGCTGGACCTGGCCATTCCCCGTGACTTTGAGCCCGCGATCGGCGACTGCCTGGGTGTCTATCTGTACTCGATCGATGATCTTGAAATCGCCTGTTCGCGGAATCGGGCGGAGCGAACCAGCGAACTGCCGGCCGCCCTGCATATTGTCGAGCAAGAAACGGCCTGCTTCATGGCTGACCTGCATCACCGTGCCACGGCGCCAATCATCAAGCGGCTTAAAGCAGGCTGGCAACAACCCAAGGACGATGAGTTGCGCCGGCTGTTCAACAAGCTGACAGACCTCGACGAAAAATCGCGAGAAGAAATCCGTCAGTCGTTCGATCGCCTTGTCAACAAGCTCCTGCACCCGCCGCTGGAGTCGCTGCGCAGCGAAGCGCAATCCGGCCCTCCGCACGGACTGCTGGAAGCGCTCAAGCGACTGTTTCAGCTGAAAGACTGATAGGAGCAGGCACACTGCGAGTGCCGTCCGCTGCGGCACTCCGGACATGCCTGGGACAACACTCCTTGACCACCCGCCAGCCGCCACCTACCATCAAATCTATGTCGAATTCGGACGCAATGCAGGGAAGTCTGACCGGTGAGGAGAACGGATCCGCCAGGCCCCCGGATACGCCGATCGATCAACCGCGGATCATGCGTGCGGTGCGAGAGATCTTAGCCGCTGTCGGCGAAGATCCCGATCGCGAGGGCTTGCTGGAAACGCCGGCCCGCGTGGCCCGCATGTATGCCGAATTGTTCAGCGGTCTGCACGAAGACCCCCGCGCCCACCTGCAGAAATTCTTTACCGAACAATATGACGAAGTCGTGCTGGTCCGCGACATCAGCTTTAACAGCATGTGCGAGCATCACATGCTGCCCTTCCTGGGCGTGGCGCACATCGGTTACGCCCCGAATGGCCGCGTGATCGGTCTGAGCAAGCTGGCCCGTGTCGTCGAGGTTGTCGCCCGGCGGCCGCAAGTGCAGGAGCGGATGACCGAAACCATCGCCAATCTGCTGGTCGACGAGCTGCAAGCCAAAGGCGTCGCGGTGGTGATCGAAGCCACGCATACCTGCATGTCAATCCGAGGAATCCGCAAGCCGGGCAGCGTCTGCGTCACATCGGCAATGAAGGGCCTTTTCCGCAAAAACGTCTCCAGCCGCGCCGAGATCATGAACCTGATTTACGGAGGGCGGCGGTAGGGGGATGGCTCATTTTTGCGGCGGGCATCATCACCACGATGGTCCCACAGCCAAAATGTGCCTGTCCGCGTTGCCTCGGCCATGCCCATCCTCATCCAGTTCCTGTTTCGCATGTCGTTCGGCCTGGCGCTGGGAATGGCCATTACTTCGCCCAAGCAGGTGACCAGCGGCTACTATCGCAACCACCTGTACGTACTCTTGGGTCTGAACGTGCTGGCCGTTCTGGTCGCGGTTTCGGCGAAGTCGCATTTCGCGATCTGGCCGGCAATCATAGCCAGTCTCGCCAGTTACGCCGGCTCCGTGATTTGGCTCTACGAGAAACCGCGACCCGGCATCGCCGCACTGTGGCTGATCGCGGCGGCGTCGCTCGTCGGCGGTTGGATCACAACGAAATTTCCACAATCTTCGTCGCACGTCGCTCAAGTGCTCGCCTGGCTCGACATGCCCAGCTCGGGTCTGGTGCTCGGTATCACCATGGCTGCGATGCTGCTCGGCCACTGGTACCTGAACTCGCCAACCATGGCGATTGCGCCGCTCAAGAAGCTCGTCGCGATCATGGCGCTGGTGATCGCCCTGCGAGCCGCGCTGTGCGCGACGGGTGTAAGCTTCGAATGGCAGTCCGCTGGCCCGCCAGAAACAGTCCGCGTGCTGCTGCTCGCCGTCCGCTGGCTGTTCGGCTTCGTGCTATCGGGACTCGCCACGGCAATGGCCTGGCAAACGTTAACGATTCCCAACACGCAAGCCGCAACGGGCCTGCTGTATGTTGCAGTGATTGCCACCTTGCTTGGCGAGCTGGTCGCTCTGATGCTCGCCAGCGGGGCGCGCTAAGTGGGTCCGCGAGCAGTTCCAATACAGCGGCGGGCGAACTGCAGTTGGTGCTCGACCCCGAGTTTTTTGGGGACAGCTTTTGGGCAGCCGCCACAGTGCGTTCGAACTGCGCGTCTGCCGGACCACTGTTCGGGGCGATTGCCGCCAGAACTTTCGATCTGGAATGCCATCGCGGTCAAGGCACTGCCCAAGAGGCTCGCGGACTGCCTACGCATGGACGCCGAGTTGGATCTGGGTGTACATGGGCGTTCGCCGGGGTCGTTTCAGGATCAAGAACACCCAGGAAGGCGATCCCGAAACGTTGACAGCGCACCGCGAGCGGATCAAAATTCCTGTCAGCCCGCACGGGGTAAAGGTCCCACCGTGCTCGTGCTGGACGGGAATCATGGAGACGAGTATCAGGGGCAGATCGCCATCATGAAGCTCGCGCGTGCGTTGCAACCAGAGCAGGTCAGCGGCCGCGTCATTCTCATTCCATCGCTGAACTTCCCTGCGGCGCGGGCGGCCGCACGCTTGTCGCCGCTAGACGGCATGAATATGAGCCGCGCCTTTCCGGGCAAGCCGGAAGGCCCAGTCACGAGCCGGATCGCGCACTTCCTGCGTGCGGTGATCGCCCAACAGGTCCGCGAAAGCGAAGTTTTCGAGGATTTACGCGCATGAAGAAGGCAGAATCAGCCGGCGCGCTGGTCGCCTTCATGTGGTTCGCGTACTTCTTGAACTACTCTGACCGCCAGGCCGTCTTCTCGATGTTCCCGTCGCTGAAGGCCGATTTGAAGATGACGGATGGAGAGCTCGGCCTCGTCGGCGCGATGTTCCTGTGGGTTTATGCCTTCGGCTGCCCCATCTCCAGCTACCTGGGGGATCGCTTTTCAAAACGGCTGCTCGTCGTGTTCAGTCTCGTTGTGTGGAGCATCGTCACGATCGGCACCGGTCTCGTCGTTTCGGGCACGATGCTGCTCGCGATGCGTGCCGCGATGGGTGTGTCCGAGTCGCTCTACATGTCTAGGGCCGTCGCGCTCACGGCGAATGCTTACGGCGCAGAAAAGCGCTCGCGTGCCGTGTCGTTGCTCATGACCGGTCAGATCGCAGGCACGGTAGCCGGCAGTTGGTTCGGCGGCTGGATGGCGGACCGCGGCCAGTGGCGCGAGGCATTCTTCATTCTCGGTACCGTCGGGGTGCTGTACGCGTTCCCCTACTTCATTTTTCTTCAACAGGTCGGCGAACCAGCACCTGAGCCCAATGCGCGGAACGCATTCGCCTCACTCGGCCAATCGCGCACGTTTCTGTTGCTGTGCATCGTGTTTCCGGTGTTCGTCTTCGGCCTGTGGCTGCTCTACGGCTGGTTCCCGGCATTCTTGCATGACAAGTTTTCTCTCAACCAGGCCGACGCCGCCTTCAATGCGACGATCTTCCTGCAATCCGCCACCTTCATCGGCATCCTCATCGGCGGCAAGACGGCCGATGCGCTGCGCCATCGCGTCACAGCCGCGCGGTTCTGGCTCATCGTCGCCGGACTTGCGCTTTCGGCACCGTGCATTTATCTGCTCGGGAATAGCGACACACTTCTCATCACACGCATCGCCGCCAGCGGCTTCGGTCTCTTCAGCGGCCTGTTCATTGCGAACATTTTCCCCGCCGCCTTCGATATCGTGCCCTGCGAAGCCCGCGCCACGGCGGTCGGTCTGTTAAACTTCTGCGGCGCGATCATTTCCGGCTTCGCCACGCTCTTCGGCGGCATTTGGAAGCAGTCCCTCGGCATCGACCGCCTGTTGAGCTTTACCGCGATCGGCTACCTCGTGGCCGGAATGGCGATCATGGTTGGCATCAAATCGCTGTTTCCGCGTGATCACGCTCATTCATCGTCCGACCTGTGAAACACTTTGTCATCCAACTCGCCCGCTAACCGACCATGCCACGAATCCTCATCGCCGAATGTAAACAGGAGGTCTCCACCTTCAACCCGCACCTCAGCGGCTACGACGACTTTGGCATCCGGCGCGGCGCGGCAATGCTCGCTTACCATCGTACGGTGCGGAATGAAGTCGGCGGTGCATTGAGCGTGTTCGACGACGATCCAAGCGTGACGCTGGTGCCGGCTTACAGCGCCTTTTTCATCACCTCAGGGGGCACATTAGCCAAGACAGCTTGGGAGCGCATCGCGGGCGAGCTTCTTGATTCCATCCGCGCGGCCCCACCCGTCGACGGCGTGTATTTCTGCTTGCACGGTGCGATGGCGAGTGAAGGGGAACTCGATCCCGAAGGCTGGCTGCTGGCGGAAGCGCGGAAGATTCTCGGCGCCCACATCCCCATCGTCGTATCGCTCGATCTTCATGGCATCCTGACAGATCGCATGCTCCAGCACAGCGATGCTGTGGTGGCCTATCACACATATTCGCACGTTGATTTCTTCGAGACCGGCCAGCGCGCCGCGAAACTGTTGCTTCGCATCGTCGCAGGCGAGGTGAAGCCCGTAACGGCCAAAGTGACGATGCCTGCGCTGGTGCGTGGCGACGAACTGATCACCGCCACGGGCTCCATCCGTCACGCCGTCGAAGCGGCGAAGGCCATCGAACAGAGTCCGCGCGGCCTCTCTGCTGGCATGATGTGGGGCAATCCTTTCACCGATGTGCCAGAACTCGCCTCCTGGGCCTTCGTGGTGACCGACAACGATCCGGCGCTCGCTGAGCGTGAGGCATTGCGCATCGCGAATCTGTTCTGGGAACATCACGAGAAAATGCGGGTGCCATTCGTCAACCTCGATGAGATGTCAAAGATCGCCCGAGCGCATACGCAGGGAACGCTTGCGCTCGTCGATGCCGCTGACGCGACCAGTTCCGGCGCTTCAGGCGACAGCAACGCGATCCTGCGCACGCTGATGGAGTCTGCCTGCACCCTGCACACACTCTCGCCCATCGTGGATGCTCCGGCGGTGAAGATGGCCTTCGATGCCGGAATCGGTGCGACGATCATCACCACCGTCGGCGGCACTCGCTGCGCACGACCGATGTTCCCACTTGACGCCCACGTGACTTTCCAACCAAAGGCCAAACTCTTCCAAGGGCATTCATGAAAATCCGAGAAATCCGCTGCGCAGGTCTGCGCGGCGCCACACCCGAAGGGGGCCGGAGCAATGAACTCCGGCCCGAAGACTGCGTCCACACGCTCATCGCGGTCCACACCGACGAAGGAGCCGTCGGGCTCGGCAGCGTCTTCACGAACGACGCGCTCGTGCGTGCATCTCTCGCAGTGCTAGAACCGCTTTATCGAGGCGAAAACGCTCTCGAACCCGAACGTGTGAGCGAGAAACTGCATCAGAACATGTTTTGGCTCGGACACGGCGGTTCTATCACACACGCGATCAGCGGCATCGACATCGCGCTCTGGGATCTACTCGGCAAGGCAACGGGACAACCCGTCGGACGTCTGCTTGGTGGTCGTTATCGTGAACGAGTGCAACCGTATGCCTCGCTGCTCATGGATGAGCCGGAAAAGCTGCGAGATCATCTTCTCCAGGTGAAAGCGCAGGGCTTTCGCGCCTTCAAGATCGGCTGGGGGCCGTTTGGTCGCCGCAACGCCGCCACTGACGAAGCCATCGTCAAAGCTGCGAGTGAAGCCGTGGGGCCGGAAAACAAACTGATGGTCGATGCCGGTGGTAGCGATGCGCATTGGACGAACGGCTACAAGTGGGCGCTCAACACTGCGAAGATGCTCGCCGACTGCGACGTGCATTGGTTTGAAGAAGCGCTCACGCCCGACTCGCTCGAAGACTTCGCCATGCTTCGGGAGCACTCGCCGATACCAATTAGTGGCGGCGAAGTGCTCACACGACGACAAGCCTTCCAGCCCTTTCTTGAAGCCCGAGCCTTCGACATCGTCCAGCCCGATGTGACCAAAGTCGGCGGCATCAGCGAGGAGCGCCGCATCGCTTGGATGGCGCAGGAGCATGGCGTGCAATTCATCCCGCACGGCTGGAACACTGCTGTAGGCCTCGCGGCCGATCTGCATCTTGCGTCGGCATTTCCAGGTACTGATCTGGTCGAGTATCTCACCGGCTCGCCCTTCATCGACGAGATCACCGTCGGCGGTTGGAAACTCGATGTCGACGGAATGCTGGCGATCCCGACGACTCCCGGCCTGGGCCTCGAACTCAATCCTGACGCCGTCAAGAAATACACGGGAGGGGAATCCTTGTTGTAGGACGGGTGGCTCGAGGAACTGTTTTCCGAGACGTGGCTTGAGGTTCGGTTGATCCGTCGACGAAAGGTCCTGCGCGCTTCGAGTTCTCGCGAAAGAAAAGTGCTTTTATTCTTCCCCACTCCCCTTGACGAGCCTGCGTGGCGGTGCAAGAAAATCATCCATTGCCTGGCCGGGCGAACCAATCACCGGCCGATGTGAAATTCAAGGAACGGTCATCGAAAAGTCCGACGATGGCCGATGAAAAATCGCATTTCGGACAAGAAATCCGTGACGGGAAAGACGCCGTCACGGATTCAGGGAGCGAGATGATGAAGATGTCAATCGATGGGCTGGCAGCCAGGAAGTGGCGCGCGAGGTTTCCGGGGTGCGTTGAAAAGGCCATTCTGGGAATAGCCGTGGCTGCTGCCATTCTGGGATACAGCGCGACACTGAGAGCGGCTTCGCTGCCGCCGATTGAACAAGTGACGATCGGCAATAACCAGGAGCCGCTGGTCAACGGCAAGCCCTTCTTTCCATTATTCATGACCCTCGCCGGCCACTGGCATGAGGGCCACGCCGAAGTCGCGGCCGCCGGCTTCAATACGGTGGACATCTACGGTGGCAAAATCCCATGTGTGGGGGGTCGCGATGACCTCGATAAGGCCTGGTCGAATAACCTTTACGGCGTGGTGACGCTGAATGACCTCTGGCAAGACATGACCGATTTGGCCGCGCTGGTGAAGAAGCTAAGGGATCACCCGCCGCTGCTGGCATGGTCCCTACCCGATGAGCCGGACATAAACCAGCCCACGCATACGCCCCAGCTCATGCGGCAGATGTACGATGTCATCAAGGCGGTGGACCCCCAACACCCGGTCTGGCTGAACCTCTCGGAGCCCAACCGGGGTGGCGAGTATGCCCACGCTTGTGACATCATCTCGGAAGACTCCTATCCCGTGCAGAAAGTGCATTACAATCTCTCGCTGCCGGCGCTGCGTGCCAGTCAGTTGCGGCAGATGGTCCGGGACCGCAAGCCCGTCTGGGCCTACGTGCAGACCTATCGTGTGGACAATCACGATCTTGACAGCGTCGGCCCGGCGCCAACGCCGGCGCAGGTGCGCTGCCTGGCCTATATGCTCATCGCCAACCGCGTTACCGGCTTGCCCTTTTACTCCTTCCACGAAGCCGGGTCGAAGCTGGGTCGGCCCGGCGCGGACCTGCCCTACCCGCAGACAGGCTGGCGACTCTCGCGCGATGAGCCCGACTTGTGGGCTTCGCTCAAGATTCTGAACGAGGAGATCAAGGGGCTGACACCTGTGGTTCTGGCCGCGACCACACCCGCGCAGATCGAGGTGCAGATGCTCCGTCCTGCAAGTGGGAAGACGGACCAGTGGGGCTTCGCTCCCCTCCACACGCTGGTAAGGCAGTGGGAGGGGGCGCTGTACGTCATTGCGGTCAACGGCTTGGCCGAGCCGATGGCGGCGCGGTTCCGGCTCTCCAGCCTGGGCGGCTTCCGGCCCGCCTCCCAGGCGGCGGTGCTGTTCGAAGACCGCGCGGTCGAGGTCAGCCGCTCAACCGCGGTCGTATCCTTCACGGACGACTTCGCGCCCCACGGGGTGCACGTTTATCGGCTCCCACAGCCCGGGGAGTAGACTCACGGGGAACTCCTGCATTGGCATCCCCGCATCCACGCGCTGTTTCCAAAAGGGTCGTCAATTACGTTGCGTTTCCAGTATCGGAATTGATTTCGTAGAGAAAGTCATCTTGGGACGTTCCAAAGAGCGTACCCATTGACACGTCAAACGCGATGGACTCCATGGATACTCCGAATCCTCCAATTGCCGCGCCGGCCCCCGTTTCAGGATCCAGTCGAGTAGGAGAGGGGCAGCCGTGCTGCCTCCTCTCCCCTCATCAAA
>SXGT01636288.1_pt1 | contig 12510 bp, 7 predicted proteins | sample 3176221 | NCBI WGS metagenome assembly SXGT01 (sample SAMN11356862, study PRJNA531348) | freshwater metagenome | isolation source: freshwater sample F1-120 | place: China: Fuxian Lake, Yuxi | collected 2017-12-25
ACCAGGCGATCCATGGGCCTGGGCAGCTCGAGATCCGAGTTCACGTCCTCGATGGCCCTGGCCTGATCGGGGGTCTCCTCGAAGGCGAAGGTGGCCTCGAAGGCGCGGTACTCGTCGTCCGAGGCCGGCAGCGAGATCCCCTCGTGGGCCTGCCGCTCGGCGTAGAGGCGGAGGAGCTCGTCGGCCATCTTGCGGACCTCCCTCCTCACGCGCGACTTGGTCTTGGCGAAGGTGGAGCCGCCCAGGCGATCGAGCCTTGGCGCGGCGTTCTCGCCGCCGGAAAACTTCTGGATCTGGTTGAGGCGGTAGACCGGGAGATAGAGCTTGTCGGCCCCCGCGTACTCCACCACCAGGAGATCGACCACCAGCCCGCCCACGCTCTTGTGGACCAGGCCGTGGTAGCGGCCAATCCCGTGCTCCACGTGGACCACCAGATCGCCCACCGAGAGGGAGCGCAGATCCTCGAGGAAGGGCCTGGTCGTGTCCGCGGCCTTCTTCTCCCTGCGGCGGTGGGCCCGTCCTCCGAAGATCTCCTCCTCGGTGACCACGACCACGCCGTCGGCGGGGAGGACCACGCCCCGGGAGAGCGAGCCCACGACGATGTCCGCCGAGGCGTGGCTGCCCGGGGGCTCCTCGAGCCAGCGAGGATCGAAGGCGCCCAGGCGGACCCGGCAGGTGATGCCCAGGTGCCCGAGGAGCGTCTGGAGGCGCTCGGCCTGGGTGGCGGCGCGGGCGGCGAGGAACACCCGGAGGCCGTGGTCGCGGTAGTGGGCGATGCGCCTCACCAGCGGGTCCAGCGTGGCGGTCTTGCCACGTGAGCCCCTGGCCTGCTTGACGGCGCGCCCCAGATCCTCGTGGTCGCCCGAGGCCAGATCGAGCGGGCTCCTTGCGATCTCGTACACCCCCAGACCCGAGACCTCGCCCCCCGCGAGCGCGGTGCGGGAGAGGGTGAGCACGCTCCTGGCCGCCAGGCTCCTGCCGATCTCGTCCTCGGGCACGAGGAAGCGATCCGGAGGAAAATGCGGGGATCCGGCCTTTGCCTCGGCCTCGCGGGTGATCCTCTCGAGCTCCTCCCGGATCGCGAGGGTGATCTCGGGGGGATCCTCGAGGACGACGATCGCGTCGTCGGGGAGGTAGCTCCCCAGGGGCGAGAGCGCGTCGTAGTAGGCGGGCAGGAAGCCATCGGCGCCGAAGAAGGCGCGGCCCGAGGTGACGTCGTCCGCGAGGGCGCGAGCTCGCGTGGTCGGCATGTCGAGCGCGTCGGCGAGCTCCGAGATCCGCCTCCTGGCGAGTGACAGGTTGGCCGCGGTGAGGATGGCCTCCTTGGCGGGGGGGACCCATAGATCGCGGAGCCCTTCGTCCGGGCGGGTGCGCTGCTCGAAAGGATCGAAGGGCTTGATGGAGACGACCAGCTCGTCGTAGAGCTCGACGCGATGAGGGGCCTCGGAGGAGGGGGGCCACAGGTCGATCAGGGCCCCTCGCACTGCGAAGGAGCCAGGATCCTCGACGACCGGGACGCGCAGGTAGCCGGCCTCGGACAGCCCCCGGATCAGGGCGTCGCGATCCAGCTCCTCCTCGGCCACCACATGGAAGCCGTGGGCGAGCACGGCACTCCTGGGCACCACCTTGCGGACGAGCGCAGCGGCGGGGGCGCAGAGGACGCGCAGCGGGAGATCCTTGGCCAGGTGGAAGAGCGTGGCCATGCGGGCCATCGCGCTCGGTCGGTCGGGGTTCACGTCGGCGAAGGGGGAGCTCTCGCTGGCCGGGTAGAGGAGCACGGAGCCCTGTGGCTCCCCGTCCTCCGAGGCCCCCGTGGCCAGGTAAAAGGCCGCGTCGACGGCGAAGCGGCGCGCGGACTCCAGATCCGCCGAGAGGCAGAGGACCGTCCTGCGGGTTCGCCTGGCCACCTCGGCGACCAGGGCCGCGCCGGCGGAGCCCCGCACACCGACCAGATCCACCCGCGGGCCCTCGAGGACCCTGGCGGCCACCGAGCGGAGGCGCGAGGGCGTGACGCCCTCCTGGACCAGGGGCGCCAGAGGATCGAGCGAGGGTTGTTCTTCGCGGAGGAGATCCGCGGCCGAGAGCCCGGTGCGCTCTCCTAGTGAGCTGTGGAGCAGTGGATCTCGGGCCATGGAGAGGGGGGTTCTAGTCCCGCGGAGAGCGCTTGGCACCCCCCTCGTGCCGCCGATCGAACCTGCGCTCTTCCTCTGACCATCCGGGTCGTGCGATCATCGCGCCTCCAGGGCATGAGCGAAAAATACGAATACGATCTGGTCGTCGTCGGCTCGGGACCTGCAGGGCAGCGCGCCGCCATCCAGGCCGCCAAGCTCGGCAAGCACGTGGCGGTCATCGAGAAGCACGGGACGGTGGGAGGCACCTGCATCAACACCGGCACCATCCCCAGCAAGACGCTGCGCGAGGCCGTGCTCCACCTCTCGGGCTACCGCGAAAAAGCCCTCTACGGGGCGAGCTACACGGTCAAGCAGCACATCACGCTGGCCGATCTGCTCTTCAGGACCGAGCGCGTCATGCGCCACGAGCACGACGTGACCAGGCACCAGCTCGCGCGCAACCACGTCGAGGTGATCCACGCCAGGGGCTCCTTCGTGGACCCGCACACGGTGCGCCTCAGCCTGGTCGATATGTCGGGGGTGCGCGAGGTGTCGGCGCGCTTCATCGTGCTGGCCACCGGCACCAGCGCCACGCGCTCCTCCCATATCCCATTCGACGCGCATCGCATCTTCGCCAGCGACGATCTCCTCCTGCTCGACCGCCTCCCTCGCACCCTCACGGTCGTGGGGGCGGGGGTCATCGGGTGCGAGTACGCGAGCATCCTGGCGGCGCTGGGGGTGAGGGTCACGCTCGTCGACAAGCAGACGCGCCTCCTGCCCTTCGTCGACGAGGAGATCGCCGACGCGCTCGCCTACCACCTCCGCCAGCAGCGGGTCACGCTGCGGCTGGGAGAGGAGGTGAGCGCCATCGAGCCCTTCCAGGACGATCGGGGCGAGGCCGTGCGCATCCACCTTGCGAGCGGCAAGCAGATCGTCACCGAGAAGGCGCTCCACTCCATAGGGCGCACCGGGAACACGGGCGATCTGGATCTCGCGGCCGCCGGGCTGGAGGCGGACCCGAGGGGGCGCCTCAAGGTCAACGCCAGGTACCAGACCTCGGTGCCGCACATCTACGCGGTGGGCGACCTCATCGGCTTTCCGGCGCTCGCCTCGGTCTCCATGGAGCAGGGCAGGCTCGCCGCCTGCGACGCCTTCGCCCTCGAGTCCAGGAGCGTCCCCTCGCTCTTCCCTTATGGCATCTACACCATACCGGAGATATCCATGGTGGGCCGCACCGAGGAGCAGCTCACGAGCGAGGGAGTGCCCTACGAGATAGGCAAGGCCCATTACCGGGAGATCGCCCGTGGCCAGATCATGGGCGACTCGACGGGGGTCCTGAAGCTCATCTTCCACCGGGACACCCGCGAGCTCCTGGCGGTCCATATCCTGGGCGAGGGGGCGAGCGAGCTCATACACATCGGCCAGGCCGTCCTGGCCTTTGGCGGGCGCGTCGATTATTTCGTGAACACGGTCTTCAATTATCCGACCCTCGCCGAGTGCTACAAGACAGCGGCCTTCGACGGGCTCAATCGAATTCGAGGGTAGCCCAGAAGCCTCACCCCGCAACTTTACGTCACGGCGCCCGCTGCCCCTCTCCCACGAAGCGACTACGCATGGCCGCCATCTCTCGCACCTTTGCTCATGGTGTGGGTGTGGGCGTGGCCATGGTTGACGGATGACACTCGAAGCCGCAAGGTGCAACGAAACGTGGGCGAACGAGGAATTCGGCGCCGCGATGCTGGCCGATGTTCGGCACAACCGCCGTCTGGTGAAGATGGCCGCGCAGTTGGTCGAACATCCGTCGGCGTCGGTTCATGGAGCCTTTCGCGCAGAGCGCGATGCAAAAGCCGCGCATGAGTTTCTAAGGCACGAAGAGGTAGATTGAAGGGATATCGCGGACGCCAACCATCGCGCATGCACAGAGCGATGCCGGGAGCATCCGTATGTTTTTGTCCCCATTGACGGGTCGAGCTGGACGTTCACGGACAAGGCAAAAAAGAAGGGGACGGGGCCGATAGGAACGCATACGCAGGGAGCGCGAGGGATCAAAGTCATGACCGCCTATGCGCTCAATCCACGCGGTGTTCCGTTGGGCGTGCTGGCTCAAGAGTTGTGGGTGCGTCCGGAAGAGTCCAATCCAGTACCCCACGCGAAGCGAAAACTCGAGGACAAGGAGAGCCGGTATTGGGTGCTCCTTCAACGACAGACCGAACAGCAACTGAGCGGAACGGGAACCCGACCTTGGTTTTTGGAGGATCGAGAAGCCGACCAGCTTTCCGTGTTGCTAGGAACCCTCGATCCCAACCTTCTTTTGACGGTGCGCGCGGACAAGAACCGTTGCTTGGCCGAACCTTTCACGGGAGCCAATGGCGAAGAAATCTTGAAGGTGTTCGAGCTTCTCGACCACACCCCTGTCAGCGGCATGAGCACGGTTTCGGTGCGTCGAACCGCGAAGCGACGCAACCGTACGGCCCAGGTGGAAGTCTCCTTCGCGCAGGTGCCGTTCCAGCTGCGAGAGCAGTGGTCTCACAAGAATCTCGGCACGGTCCACCTCACGGCCGTGCGCGTCCGAGAGGTGGAGTCCAGCTGCCCTGCGGGCGAAGAACGTTTGGATTGGATTCTCTACACGACGTACGCGGTCAACTCTCTGCGCGATGCTCTGGAAGTCGCTCGTGGGTATGCACTTCGCTGGCGCATCGAACGGTTCCACTACGCGACCAAGACGGGAGCTGGCGATCTTCCCGACAGTCAGCTTAGATCTTTCCCCGCGCTGGCGAAGTGGATTACACTCCACGTTGCCGTGGCAGCACGCCTTGAACATATCCTCTACCGAGCTCGTGCAGAACCCGACGTTCCTGCCGTCGAAGAATTCTCCAAGGACGAGATCGATGCCACGCTCATCCTGCACAAGCGAAGACACACCAAGAAGGGGCAAACCTATCTGGACATGCCCACGCTCGGTCAACTCGTTATCTATATCGCTCAAATCGGCGGTTTCTCGCACACGAAGAAAAATCCGTGGCCCGGCATCGTCACTTTTCAACGAGGGATGATGGACATCGTTACCGCCTCCACCGTGCTCACAGCTCTACGCGAACAGGGCGTCATCCCACATGGTGCGAGAGATGGCGGCCATGCGTAGTCGCTTCGTGGGAGAGGGGGAAAGCGACGTCCGCGACGTAGCGCGGTGGGGGTGAGGCTTCTGCGAAGCCCCCCTGAGGTCGCGAGACCCGGGTCCCCTCGGGGAAATGTGCGGCGATGGCCTCCCGGTAGAGCGAGACCTGGCGGGAGAGCGTGTCCCGGAGGCGCCGTATATGGCGGTCATATCCGCCCCCGGCCAAGAACTCCGCGACGGCCATCTGGGTGAGCGTGGGAGCGGCCACCGTGTGGGCGAACTTGAGCCGCTCGATGACCTCCTGGTAGCGCCCAGGCGCGACCCAGCCCACCCGGTAGCCAGAGGCCACCGTCTTGGACACCGAGCCGCAGAGGAGCACGCGCCCCTCCCTGTCGAAGGCCTTGGTGGGGCGGGGCCTCGTCCCGTCAAAGGAGAGATCCCCGTAGACGTCGCCCTCGATGAGCGGGAGATCTCGCCTGGCCAGCATATGGACCAGACGCTCCTTGGACGCGTCGGGCATGCGCGCCCCCAGGGGCTGTGCGCCATCGGCCTTGGCCTGCCCTTCGGGGAGCGGCCAGGGGCGAGGGAGCTCGGGGGCGTCTTTCTGGGCGTCCTCGGGGTCGTGGTGCTGGCCAGCGGATCGTCGCTCGTCGAGGGCGGGCCTCGCTCCCTCCTCCTGGGCCTGGCGCCCGTCGGCTGGTCTCTGGGCTCTCTCCTCTCGAGGCGCCGTCCGGGCGGCCTCATGCTGGCCGCGGCGCAGATGATCTCGGGAGGCGCCTCGATGCTCGCGGCCTCGGCGCTCATCGCCTCCGGCGTGGTGGTGAGCATGAAGATCAGCGGGGGGGAGGGGCGGGGGGGAGCTGCCCCACGCATACGCCCACCTCGAGGAGGATGAAGAGCAGGGCCTTCTCCTGGGCGAGGAGCTGGGAGGCGCTGTCGCCCTCGGCGTGGTAGGAGCTGAAGAGCACCCGCCCGCACTTCTGTTCGAAGCTGACCGTGGCGGGGAGGGTCTGGCCGCCCACGGTCGACGACATCCACACCTTGGGCGTTATGGTCACGGGTTTTCCGGTCGGGTCGACTCCTGGCTTTGGAGTGACCTTCTGGATACGTGACCAGCTCTGCTCGAGCGTTATGCTGGAGTGGCCTATCGCGCTCATCCAGTCCTTGAGACCAGGGTCCAGGACGGTGCCGGAGGTGTCCTCGGCGCTGCCACGGCAGGCCGTCCCAAGGCCCCGCGCGCTGTCGTCGAGGGGTTGCATCCGGTCGTCGTACCAGCTGATGAAGCCGGGCCATGTCTGGCGGACGGCCTCGTACGAGTAGTCGGTCACGTACAGCTTGCCGCCCCCCTCCACGTAGCTCCTGAACGCGCTCTTCTGGCCGTCGGTGGGGGCGCCGCAGGTGAACCTGCTCCCTCCGTTGTCGAAGCCGAAGGAGGCGCAGGGCAGGAGCACGATATGGTATTTCGACATCGTGGCCGCGGCCCCCATGAGCTCGTTGGAGCTGATACCCACCTTGGTGCCAGGAGGGGTGGGGCCTATCTGGATGGGGCCGTCGCCGTAGCGGTAGAACTCCTCGATCCCCAGCTTCTTCATCGAGTAGTCGATTTTATCGTAGCCGCCGACGGCCATCGCGATCTTGGGAATGGTGTCGCCCCTGGCCGCGTCGGTCTTGCCAGGGAGGCGGGTGAACGCCGGTTCGAAGCGCTGCTCGCCCTCGGTCACCAGGACCTCGCGCACCCTTCGAAACTGCCCTTTCTGGACGACGAGGAGCTGCTTGCCCGCGCGGTATACAGGCAGATCGAAGGAGCCGTCGGGCTTGGAGTAGGTGTAGGGCTCGAGCGGCGAGAGCTTGATGCAGGTGTCGCAGTAGACGTTGGCCGGGATGGGCTCGGGCGCACTGTCGGTCAGGTACAGGATGGCGCCGCTCACGGGGACCGTGCCCTCGGGGGCCACCACCCGCCCCTGCACATAACCGATCGCCCTGGGGGGGCCGGCCTCTGCCAGGCTCCCGTCCCCTGGCGTGAAGAGCCCCGAGTCGGGCGATGGCCCCCCCGGACCCTGGACCGCCCCGGCGTCGTCAGGGCTCTCTCGGCGGTCCGAGCCGCACGCCGCGATCGACGCGCCGATCAGGAGCACCGCCCCCGAGAGGGCGATGAGCGAGCGATGGGATATCATGGGTATTCGCTATAGTCCGCTCGCCGGGGCACGCAAAGACGATCGCCCTGCTCGCCAGAAAGATCCCGCACCCCGCAAAGCTGAGCGACACTGGGGCATGCGCTCCACCTGGTTTGCCGTGCTGCTCCTGGGCTGCTCCGCGTGCGCGCACCCGCCTCCTCCAGCGGTCACGCCGGGGGCGCCCGTCGAGGTCGCCCGCGCGCCCGAGCCTCCTCCGGCGAAGGTCGCGAGCGTGGGGCTCGAGGTGATCACCTCGCCCTCGCTGGTGCGGGTGGACAAGGAGCAGGAGATCATCGTCCGGGTGAGGGCTCGAGGCCTGCCGGCCCCTTCCAGGAAGCGGCCCTCGCTCAACGTCGCCCTCGTGGTCGACACCTCGGGCTCGATGGAGGGCCCCGCGATCGAGCAGGCGAGGGTGGCCTGCGCGACCCTCGTCGATCTGCTCGGGGAGGGGGACGCGGTCTCGATCGTGGCGTTCGGCTCCAGGGCGGAGGTCATCGTCCCGGCCGTGCGCGTCTCGGGCAAGAGCAGGGACGTCGCCAAGAAGGCCATCAAGGAGATCCGCGCCGCAGGCACGACCGACATGGCCGCCGGCCTGGGCGCGGGGCTCGGTCAGGTCCAGGCGCTCCTCGCTCCGGACGGCATCAACCGGATCGTCCTGCTCGGGGACGGGGTGCCCAACGAGGCGCCTCCGGTCGTCGCCCTCGCAGACCAGGCGAGGGCGCAGCACATCCCCATCACGGCGCTCGGCCTCGGGGCCGACATCGACGAGACGCTCATGGCCTCGCTCGCCCAGCGCTCGGGGGGGACTTTCCATTTCGTGGACGACGCGTCGCGGGTCGTGACCGTCTTCCGGGAGGCCATCTCGCGCATGGAGAGGCTCGTCGCCAGGAGCGCCCGGCTCCAGGTGACCCCCGGGCCCGGCGTCACGATCGAGGAGGTGATCGGCGTGCCTGCGTCGCCCGCCGGTCGAGGCGTGGTCATCGCGCTGGGGGATCTCACCGAGGGCCAGACCCGTGACGTGCTCCTCCGGCTGCGCGCCAGGGGAAAGCACAACGGGGCCAGCATCGAGCTGCTCGACGTCGTCGCCCACCACACGTTGCCGGAGGGGGGCCCCGAGCTCACGGCGAGCAAGTTCGCCGCGCTCCAGGGCTCGACCGAAGAAGGGAAGCTCAGGGACGCCGCCGACGCCGAGATCGAGCGTCAGGCGCTGGGCCTCAGGGTCGCGAGCGGCATCGTGACGGCCATCGCCAGGGCGCGCGAGGGAGACGTGAACGGAGCGCGCAAGCTCCTCGACGCGACCATCAAGCTCGCGAACGATGGCGCCAGGCGCTTCGGCGACAAGTCCCTCTCGGCCAAGGCCGAGGAGATGCTCAAGCTGCGCAGGACCCTCCCCTCGCTCGCGCCTCCGCCGGAGCCCCCCTCGGCCTCGCGCCCTCACCCCGGGACGCTCGCGTCGCCCCCGCCCCCCAAGGCGTCCCCTGCCGAGGCGATGGGCTTGAAGAGCGCCCACGGCGACTCGATCCGCGAACTCCAGGGGCAATAGGAATAGGGACGACCCCCGCTTCCATTCGAGGAAGCGAGGGTCGTTCGTGGCGCCTCGGTACCGCTCGCGCTCACAGCGCCTCGGTACCGCTCGCGCTCACAGCGCTTCGGTACCGCTCGCGCTCACAGCGCTTCGGTACCGCTCGCGCTCACAGCGCTTCGGTGCGTACGTTGATGCGGATCGGGCCGGGGGTGGTCATGTCGAAGTACTCGCCGATGTACACGGTGACCGTCGCGCCTGGAGCGATGACGATCGCGTTGGCCCCAACCATGCCGGAGCCGCCCGCCGTGCACATGCCCGCCGGAGCCCCGACCGGAGCGGTGCAGTCGTCGCTCACCCCGCCCACGCACGCCATGCGCGCCGCAGGGGTCGTCGGCTCGGTCGCGCCCGCGTAGATGGCCATGATCGTGTCCGAGTCTGCCATGGAGCCAGCGGGGAGCGAGCTCCAGATCGACACGGTGGCGGCCGTCGCGTTGTTGTTCTTCACCCGGCCATAGACGTGCAGCGTCGTGTCGACGTCGAACGCGGCAGGGCAAGCCCTGAGGCCGGCGAAGGACGTGACCAGACGAAGCGACGATCTCGCGGCCTCGAAGCGCAGATCGAGGCCGGCGATGACGCCGACCGCGGCGGGAACGTTGACGTCCGTCGCCGGAGGCATGCAGGGCCCGAAGGGACCGTACTGGCAGGTCGCCAGGCAGGTGCGCTCTCGCCCCTCGCCCGCGACAGGGCAGCCGACTGCGCTGAAGTCTTTTGTTCCCGGAGCGCAGGCGCCCGCGGGCTCGCCAAGGCACTGGCCCTGAGCCTTGGTGCAGTTGGGCTGGCAGGTGACGGTGCGCTTGCCGCACATTCCGCAGTCCTCCTGGACCGGACCGCCCCCGGGCATGCAGCGGTTGGGGCCTGCGGGCGTCTCGCCCACGCAGGCGCCGGCAGGGCTCCAACCCGTGGCCAGACAGAGCTGCGAGCTCTTGCCGCAGAAGCCGCAGGGCGACTCGTGGATCGCGTTGACCGGGGCGCAGGGCGAGCCCGGCGGCTTGGGTCCGGACGCGTCCGCGGCGTCCGCGGCGTCCGCGGCGTCCCTGGCGTCCGTGGAGGTGTCCGCCGTGGAGGTGTCCGCGGGGGAGGTGTCCGCGGGGGAGGTGTCCCTGGGTGGGGCCGAGTCCGTGGGAGGAGGCGGCGCCGTGTCGGTCGCCGTCGCGCTGTCCTGCTTGGCGCTGTCCCTGGGTGGGGTGGCGCTGTCCGCGACCGCCCCGCTGTCCTCGTCGGTCACACCCGCGACGTCCGTGGCGCAGCCGGCCACCGCCGCTGCAGAAGCGCCACCAAACACGAGCGCGACCACCATGAAAGATTTCCAAGAACGCATTTCGACCTCTTCGCTTGCGTGACCGAGTGGCTGGCCCGGTGTCCTCTAATGGGTTGCACCAGGCTTGCCTGCAACCCTCCAACCGCGCCTTCACCGGCCGCGTGTAACCCAGGCGTATTACCTTCCCTACCCCTCAGGTGCAACCCAAAGGCGACGATTTTTGCCTGTTTTCAGCGCTCACGTTGCGTGTGGGAGGGCGCACGCGGGAGGGCGAGCATGTGCGAGAGGACGAGGACCATTCGCGGGGACGGGACTCGCCCGGGCGCGTGCATGGCGCGCCCTTGCCCGCGGGCCTCGAGGGAACGGCCTTGGGGGCGGGCCTCAGGGGAGCTGGATATAATCAATCCACGCGGCGTCCGAGCCCGAGTTCACGCTCGAGTCCTTGGTGTATTGCCACTCGAAGGTGTGATTGCCTGCCGCCACAGGCTGGCAGAACTGGGCCCAGGGGACGATGCCGCTCCACGAGGTGATCTGCACGCCGTCGACCAGGAAGCGCAGGAAGTCGAAGCCGGCCTCGGACGACACCGAGCGGTAAAAGCAGATGTTTCCTGCACCCGTCGGCCGCACGGTGCGGGCGAACGTGCTCTGGCTGTGGGTGATGGTCCCGGACTGCAAGGAGCGGGTCCCGTGGAAGGCCGTGGTGGTGGTGGTAAACCACGATGCGTTGCCGCCTGTCGTCCAGTCCCCCGGCACAACGCCGGCCTCGAAGGATTCGAAGGGAGGAGCCGCGCAGGCGCCGTAAGGGCCCCAGGTGCAGCTGGGCTGGCAGGTGCGCTCCTGCAGCTCGCCGGGCATGCAGCCCGCTGCCGTGAATTCCCTGAGGCCTGGAGAGCAGGCGCCCGCGGGCTCGCCCAGGCATGCGCTCAGGGCCTTGGTGCAGTTGGGCTGGCAGGTGGTGGCGCGCATGCCGCAAAGCCCGCAGGGCTCCTGGGTGGGAGGGCTCCCCGGCAAGCAGCGATCCGGCGCGGTGTTCTCGCCCAGGCAAGCCCCGACCCCCCCCCAGAACCCGCCCTGGAGGCAGACCTGAGTGACCTTGCCGCAGAAGCCACACGGGGACTCCAGGACCCTGTTGACCGGCCCGCAGGGCGTGCCTGGCCTCTGCGGCCCCGTGAGCGCCGCGTCGGAGGCGTCGGCCGCGTCGGCCGCGTCGGCCGCGTCGGCCCTTGCATCGGCCTGCGGCGCGTCGACGGGAGAAGAGTCCGCTTGCGGGAGCGAGCTGTCGGCGGGCAGCGCGCTGTCCCCTGGAGGCGCGCCGTCCCTGGGAGGCGTGCTGTCCCCTGGAGGCGCGCTGTCGGCTTGAGGGGGGCCCCCGCTTGCGTCCTCTTCGGGTACAGAGGTGTCGGTTGTGCAGCCAGCCATGGCCGCTGCAACGGCACCACCGAACACGAGGACGAGCACGAACAGAGACTTCCAGGAATGCATGGCGACCTTCCCGCTCACACTGCTTCGTTCAAACCCGGTGAGCGCACGAGAACTTCGCCTCGGGGCTGATCCCGTAGCTTAGCACGCTCCAGGGGGCGGAAGAACCCCTCAGTTTAGGGAGTTGGTCAGCACCACCACGTTCAGCGGGCCCACGGTCGTCGCGCTGACGGCCCCCACGTGGACGATGACCGAGTCCCCTGGGGCGAGGGTCAGCGAGTCGGCCCCGAGCAGGCCCGCGTTGCCGTTCTTGCATGCCTCCGCGGGACCTCCCGTGGGCACCGAGCAGGAGCTAGCCACCCGCACCATGCACTGGGTGCGATCGGCGGGCTCGGTCGAGCCAGGGTAGGCCGTGAGGTAGGAGGAGCGGCTGACCGTCGTGGTGCTGTAGATGGAGATCGATGCGATCTTGGTCGTGTTGTTGAAGACAGGCACGTAGACGTAGGAGCTTATTATTGTGCTGACCGAGACAGGGCAGATGCCGCTGTTCATCCGGGCGATCTTGTTGGCGGCCGTGAACTCGACCTCCTCGATGGACTTGCCGCCCACGGTGGAGGGGACCTCGATGTACCCTCGCCTGGGGACGCAGGTCGGGGATATCGTGTAAGTGCAGGCCGTGCCGCAGGTCCTGTAGCGCCCCAGGTTGACCGGGCAGCCCAGACCCAGGGCAAAGTCCGTGGTGCCTGGGACGCACCCGCCCGCCACCTCGCCCGTGCACGCCCCCAGCGCCTTGGTGCAGTTGGGCTGGCAGATCACGTTGCGCGTCCCGCACAGGCCGCAGGGCTCAG
>SXGT01032803.1_pt1 | contig 12507 bp, 12 predicted proteins | sample 3176221 | NCBI WGS metagenome assembly SXGT01 (sample SAMN11356862, study PRJNA531348) | freshwater metagenome | isolation source: freshwater sample F1-120 | place: China: Fuxian Lake, Yuxi | collected 2017-12-25
CAACGTGGTGTCGAACTTCGGCAGCGTGCGGTCCATCTGCGCTTCCAGGTTGTCGTCGCGCAACGTCAGCACGTTGGCGTCGGTGGACGCAACCCACCCGAACAACCCATCGAGCTTCTTGTAGACGTGGTAGCGCACCGCGCCGACAGTCGGCGACCACGTCAACGTGTTGTAGGCCCCTTCGGTGAACAGGTTGTTCGTGACCGTGACGACCGACGATGCTTGCGTCTCCAGGCCATCCGCGTCGATGGCCGTGACACAGTAGCTGTTCGTCAGATCCGACGCGGGGGGCACCGCGCGGAAGTGCGAGGTGATCGTCGTTGCGCCCGTCAGAGTCGGACCGGTGGCGCTCGCCCCGTCGAGTCGGTGCAGGTCGAAGAACGACCCCGTCACTTCGCCAACTCGGTAGAAGCCGAGCGTGACTGTGCCGCTGGCGTTACCTGCCGTGCCGTAGACTGTCTGCCCCGTCGTGAACGGGACCCGTCCAAGCGCCTCCAATCGCAGCGGCGTGGCTCCGCTGGGGATGTTCGTGATCGAGATGATCGAGACCAACACCCCGGCCTCCGTCGCGGCTCCGGCGAGGTTCGTGGGTGCCGAGAGCAGCGAGGTGAAGACCACAGGCTGCAACGCCCATCGGGTTGGGTATCGCCGTAGCTCGCGTGGGGGGTGGTCCTCATGCAACAGCGTCATCACGTCGTTGCTGCTGAAGTGCCGCACGAACTGCAGGTTGTCTGCGATGTAGCTGTGCGGGATCTCCAGAATGTTGGGGTTCGCCGGCAGCACATACCACCACGTTGCGTTCGGCGGGGCGTTGCCGTAGTTGTCGGTCGCGTTCGCGATGCTGTAGTAGTTGACCCCGCCACTCGACACCAACTCACCAGTGTCGTAGGACCGGTGCAGCGTGATCGTCGGAGTGCCTGCGGTCGTCATCGGCACTGGTGACGTCCCGGTTTCCGTCAAGCGCAGCGTGATCGTGTTCGGGTCAACCACCGAGTGGACCCACAGACGTTCGCCGGCGACCATCGCGCGCCCGGAGATGGAACCGTCGTCCATGACCGGCAGCGTCCCAGTTGTCGTGCACGCGACCCTCTGCCCCGCGGTGAGCCCGTGACCCGCGCAAGTGACGTTCGGGCTGCCGCCTCCCGTGAACGTGCAGGTCTTCGACGTGATGAAAGCGGCCGGCGCCGCGTAGGTCACCGGCGTGCCGTCCGCGTTGTAGAGGCGGATGTAGCCTCCACTGCTGGGGCCCGCTCCGAACTCGATCACGTAAGCCGTGGACACCGAGACACGGAACGGCAGCCACCGCATCTTGCCCGCGGCCCCGAGCTTCGACTTCCCGAAATAGACGGACCCTGGCCGCGCCTTCAGCGGCCCGCTCGGCAGCGAGATAAAGTTTTGCGCAAGCGCGACGCCCGTCTGCAACTTCGTAGTGTCGCCCCGAGCGAACAGCTCGCTCGCGACCTCACCGCCGGCGAAGGAACGGAAGTAAGACCTCACGCCTCACTCCCGGTTCCAAGGCATATCTTGCGAGTTCGGCTTGTTCTGCCGGTGCTTCGCGTCTGTCGCCGCGGCATCGCCTGTGTCTGCGCGCGACATCGCGTCGAGTCTTTGCGCAAGCATCGCGCCAGCTTCGCCTTTGACGAACTGCCCTGCGATCAGGGAGGCCAGCTTCCGTGCGACCGCGGTCTTGAACTTCATCGGCACCGCCGCTGCGGCCGTGATCCGCTTCACGTAGCGCAGCACCGCGCTCTCGACGTTCGTGTAGAGCACGAGCCTGCCGGCGGCATTTGGCTCGATCGCGTAGAGGTGCCCGTTGGGGTAGACCGTGTCGCTCGCCGACGGAGAGCGCCACCAGGGCGTGATCTCCGTCGGGGTCGCGATCGACGACGTGCTGCCCTGTGGCAGCACCTCCAGCACGTTCAGCAGATCGAACGGGATCTCGTAGGCGTAGGACCAGTCGGTTCTCAAGGCGTCCTTCGTAGAAGCCGTCAGGGACAGCATCTTCGTGGCGAAAGCCCATGAGTGGGATTCGAGGATCACCTCCTTGGCTACGGGGAGGAACTTCGCGCACTCAGCCGCCTGCGCCGACTGGTCCACCGCGGTGTCCAAGGAGAAGACCTTCGCGGGCTCGCCGATCAGCGCGAGCGCCATGTTGGCGAGGTCCACGTCGAGGTTCGTCTCCCCGATGCCGATCCAAGCGTCATAGATGCGGCGCTCCAACGTCGACGCCCCTGCGCCGGTCATGTGGATCACGTCGCCATTCGCAGTGCCCGGCAGAGAGTTCAGCCGCGGCAGGTCGTCCAGCTCGCAAAGACCGCTGTAGGGGTCTTCGGCGACGAGCACGTCCTTCGCCGCGCGCACGGTGCTGCTGTAAGGCCAGGGGATCGTCTGGCAGTAAGGTTCGATCCACTTCAACTCTGCGGCAGGTCTCGAAAACAGACCGCGGTCCACGATAGCCTGCCGCACGGCAGCCCGGAATCGCCGGCCGTTCACGAGGTATCTGTTCGCGAGATGCTCGTAGGTGGAGTCGCCTTCGCCCTGGACCCACACGACACCGATGCCCTCGCCCTCGTCGCCCTGCGCCCGCAGCGCGAGCACGGCGGCGTCGAGCACATCGGTCAGGCGCTGGAAGATGTTGTTCGTGTCTCCGGTCGGTGCCCATGACAGCTGCCGCTTCGGGTCCGAGGTGTTGACCCCCAGGCCAAAGGTCGCCGGAGGCACGTCGGTGTGACCGAGGTTGGTGCCCCCCACCGCGAGCTGCACGACGTAGATCGGCTCGCCGTAGAACTCCGCGAGCGCGACCGCGAGCCCCGCAGTGAAAGTCTGCTTCGGCGCCGTGATGATCGAGGGCCCGTCGAAGGGCTGGTAGTCGCCGAGGTTCGTGAGGTGGTTCGGGTAGTTGAAGCCCGGCGGGAACGGGTTGCTCTTCCCGTCCTGCCGCAGCAGGTAGAGGTTCTGCCCTCCCGTCGCTACCGCAGTGGTTGTGCCGACAATCGTGCTGCCTCCGTAGCTTGCCGCCAGGAACGACGCACCCAAGGCCGCTGCAGAGGAGAAATAGCGCACGCCGAAGCGCAGCTTGTCTGTCGGCATCGCGCTGCCGTAGAGCAGGCCTCCGTTGACGATGCGAAGCATGTCCCCAGGCCACACGTCCATGGCTGTCGCCTGCGCGACCAACTCTTCGCCGACGGTCTCCGACAACGACCCCACGGGGGCTGGGAAGGGGCCGTTGAACTTCGCGCTACCCTCGAACGGGCACCACGGCAGAAACAGGGCCCACTTCTCGAAAGGCACGTCCTGCCCGTCGATCGGGGGCACCTCGATCACGTAGGTGTCCCCCGACGCGGGTGCATTCGAGAACGCCGAGCCGAGCGTAATCGTGTGGATCCCACCGGACAGGTAGATGTCCCCTGCAGGGACCGACTGCCCCGCATTGCTCCCCGTCAACGCACGGATCCGCGTGCCCGTCAAGGAGCCGCGGAAGTGCACTGAGAAGGACAACGTGTTGACACCGTAGAGGTAGCTGTCGAAGTGCAGCTCCGGTCCGCCCGGGGACGTCGCGATGTAGAACTGACAGAAGGATTCGATCCGTGTCGCCGTGGCCGCGCCGCCTCCCGTGCCCACAGGTTCGTAGAGGGTCGTCGGCACGGGGTGCCCTAGCAGGATCGTGTTGTGGTCAGACACATACACGTAGTAGTCAAGCGTTGACAGCACACCCGTGGGCAGCGACCCGGAGAAGCGGATCTTCTCAGTGACGCCCAAGCTGTGCGCGGTGATGCGCACTGCGGCGAGCCGCGTCAGAGTCGCTGCGCCGCCGCCGGCACCGAAGACCTTCGCGGGGCCGCCAAGCGAATCGCGCAACTGGATCGTGTTCGCGTCCACGAAGAGCACGTAGTAGGTGACCCCCACCGTCACCCCCGCCGCGAGCGTCCCTGTGAACGAGATCGGCTCGTCATCCAACATGCCGTGCGCGGTCACGGTGAGTTGGTCGGCGCCGTCGTTCCACGCCGCGACTGCGCGTGTATCCGTCCACCCGGCGACCGTCAGCGCTTCGTCATCGCCCGCGTAGCGTGTGATGTAGTAGGTCGCCCCCGCGGTGACCCCTGTGGGGAGCGCTCCCGCGGAGAACACGATTGGTGCACCTGCGTAGCCGAATCTCGACCGACATGCGACGCGCCCCGGGAGGCTAACTCCTGCCGACGACCGCCCTCTGTAGAAGTCGGCCCCATGCAGCGTCGCCAGCTCGCAATACGGAGGCACGTCGTAGGTTGACCCAATCTCGGCCAGCCCTCCGAACGCTTGCTTGAGCTTCAGCTCCGTCGTGCTTGACGCCGCGCCCCCGGTGGGCGTGAAAGTGAACTGCTCACCTGTCTCCGGAGGTGGCACCATCGCAGGGGTGATCGCGATGGCGTTTCCTGGCGTCGTGAACCCTCTGTGAACCGACAACGACGCCCCTGCGCCTGGGCCGAGCAGAATCACGGTCCCTGCGTGCGCGTTTGCCACCGAGGTGGCCAGCCGCAGGTTCGTTGCGTCCACCACGATTGCGTAATACTGCGTGAGCAGCGCCACACCATCAGGGGCGGTCGTGCCCGACAAGTAGACCGGGTCCCCTGTGATGCATTCGTGCGCCGCGCACGTGATCGTCTCCGTCCCCACGTTGACCAGAGACACTGCGCGCGGCGGCTGGATCGTGTGTTGGGTGCCCGTGCGCACGCGTGTGATGACGAGCCCCTGAGGGTCGTATTGCCATCGCGTCGACGTGAGCAAGGTCGTCGGCGTCGAACCAAAGCTGATGCTCCCTGTGCCAGGGAACACGCTCGTCACGGTCGTGCCCAGGTTCAGCCCCGACGCGACCGGGTTGTAGTGCGTCAGAAACCTGACTGCGTTAACGACTTTGCCGCTGCAGTCCACCGTCTGCCAGACGCTGGTTCGGGGGCCGTCGCCAAGGAGCCCGCTCTGGCCGCCGCCGGCGAAGACACCGGGCATCGTGAACAGCTCACGAGGGCCGCCTTCAGGGAACTGGGGCAGCAGACCAGGGAACCCAAGCGAGCCTAGGACGCCGTAGGTCGGCTTCCGCAGCGCGATCGTCGGGTGTTGATCTTCCCAGGAGGCGGCGTCGCTGACGGTTGTCGCGTGACTCTGCCCAAGCACGAACAGGATCTTGCGCTTCGCCACGAACGACCTCCTTGAAGGTCCAGTATCAGCCGATCAGGTCGATGCCGCTGACAGGGGCCGCGGTCTCGGGAAGACGCACCGACGAGACCGTCGGCAGCGCGGTGGCCGAAGCCTGCGCGAGGGCCGCGAGCGGATCTTGCGCGGGCTGCGTTCGTGGAGGTGGCGGCAGTGTCGCGTCCGGCACGTAGCCGGGAGGCAGCAACGGCACTGCCTTCTTCAGGCCCGGCGCCAGAGCCCCCATCTCCGCCATCTCCTGTTCCGCCGGGGAGAGTGGCCTCGGGAGAGGCACACTCGGGCCCTGTGGCTGCGCAGACAGCTGGATCTCGACCGGAACCGGCGCGAGGTGCCGGTTCTGCGGGCCGTTGTAGTCGAAGACCTCGCTGCGGGCGCGGAAGCCGCCGAAGAGGCCGAGGAAAACGTCGCTGAGGGCTCGAACGCGCATGTTGTCTCTGTGTTCTTGGTTGTCGCTGGAACCGATCGGTCGTGCGGCTAGGTCAACCAGCCGCTGTTGTGCCGCGGCAAGGCCGCCGGCGGCGCTTCCGACTGCAGGTGCGCTGAGATCACACCCGCGGACCACAGCGCGTTGCCGAAGGTGATCGTGGTCGCGACCACGAACAACCCCAACGTCACGAACTGGCCCGTGGTCAGGGTCGGCGGAAGGATCACGTCTTGCCAAGATCCTGCGGTCCAGCTCCCCAGGACCAGCGGGGCCCCGACAGCGACTGCGACCTGCGAGGCCCCGTCCGCGGTTGCCCCCACTCCGATCGCAGGTGCCACGAGGATACCGGCATCCGAGGAGTTGAACGTGGTCTCGACGATGAACCGTGCCGTGATCGGCCGCCCTTGCCCCAGGTCTCGCACGCTCTGCAGATCGAGCGTGTTGATCGTGAGCGCGGCCGGCCGTGGAAGCGGGTAGTAGAAGGGCACTGCGCCCAGGGATGCGAAGTTGCCCGCACCCGCTACGTCCGCGGACACGACGCCCAGGGCGTCGTTCCGCGTGAAGTTGAGGAAAGCGTCGCGGATCATGGGTCAGACCGAGTAGCCGATCGGGTAGAGCTTCGGGCTCTGCGGCAGAAGAGGCCCAAGCTGCGCGATGTAGGTGGCTGCGCTCATCGGCTCCGTGTTGATGTAGCGCACGCCCAGGTGACGGCCCTGCAGACCATCTTGGGGGTTGAAGCGAACCGCGAGCTGCGGACCGCCGGTCGCCAACTGCCGGTCACCGATCGTCGCGGTGAGCACACCCGAGCCTGCAGTCGAGATGTCGATGACGATGCCCGCCATCGCGTCGGCGCGTGAAGCCGCCATCTGGAACGTCGTGGCCGTGGTGTTGGCCATGAAGTAGGTCACCCCTGCCGTGATCCCCGTCGGCTGCGTGCCAGCACCACCGAAGACCACCGGGGCGCCCTCGTAGACCTGCATGCCGCTGTGGTTGCAGACGTTCGTCGCCTCGGTGAACGTCACGTTGTGCGCGACTCGCGCCTGCAGCGGGCCCGACGACCCAAGCACCTGGATGTCGGTCGTCAACGCAGAGTCGCCTGCGGCGATGACCTGGAACTCGACCTCGGGGATCGCGGTGAAGGTGAACGAGCCGTCGGCCGCTCCGAAGTTCACGTCGGCGACGCCCGTCAACGCGATTGCCTTCGTCGTCGCAAGCGAGAACGTGTTCGCGGTCAGCGCGATCACGTAGTAGACCGTCCCGAGAGTGAAGCCCGTCGAGATCGTCGTCGCCGTGAGCAGGATCACCGGCGTGCCTGTCGGCAACCCGTGCGACGCCAGCGTGCAGATGTCCGTCGCAACGACCACCGTCGCCGACACGTTCGTGCGCGTTGCCACAGGCCCCGCGACGATGTTGATGACCGCGAACGCTTCCCGGCCGGCACCGAAGTCGCGCATCGCGAGCTGATCGAGACTGTTCTCCGAGACGGTCGCGCCCGCTGCGGTGACCGCTTGGCCGGCATTGGCCGTCGCGATGCCGCCGGAGACCGAGGCCCCAGAGAACCGAGTGTGCAAATCGCCCAGCATGAGTGTGTCCTCTTTTGGTGTGTTGTTGGTGAGGTTCGCCGGGATCAGCCGGTGACTCGGGCCTCGGTGTTGAGCAGACGATCCACGCACCGAACCGGCGTGCCGGCGAAGTCCAGCCAGCGGTAGGGCTTGCCGAACTGGCTCAGGCCCTCACGCATCAAAACCACGTTCTGCGACTTGTCCATCGCGATCTTCGACAGCGCCGAATGCGCGGTGCGGTTCATGTAGAACACCGCGCCTTGGCCCGACGGCAGCTTGTAGAGTGCGTCGTGCATCGCGTAGACGATGCTGGTCGCCGCGGTGATGAGCTGCGTGCCCGTGCGCGCGCGCAGATCCGACACGTCGATGTTGCCGATGCGGACCGTGGTGCGGTAGTCGCGCTGCACGAAGCCGAAGTTCCAGATGAACTGCGACACCAGCGCAAGCATGCGCTTGCCGTCGCTGAACTGGATGATCTGCCGGTTGTGGTTGTTGGCTTGCAGGCCGCCTTCACTGCCCTTCGGGTAGGTGCCGAAGAGGTCGTCGCCCCACTGAGCGAGCACGATCGACATGTTGTCGGAACCCGTGCCGCCGCAGTCGATGAACTGCGGGTGCGACGCGGTGCCAATGCGGGTGATGAGTCCGTTGACGGCCTTCGGGTCCGTGCGCACGTCCCCGTAGAACATCTGCTGCACGAACTGCTGCTCCATCGACTGGATGAAGGCCTTGTCCTCCTGTGCACGGAAGGCAGCTTCGTTGCCGTTGAGCTTCGCTTCCGCGGCGTCCACCTCGGACCACGCTTCGACGATGCACATCCCTTCGGTCTGTTGCGCTGCAGCCGACTTCGAAGGCAACACGCCCTCGTTGTAGTCACGCAGGTAGGCAGTCGGCAGGGCCGTGCGCACCGAGAACTGGTGGCCGGTCGGCAGGTTTCCCGGCATGAACACCGGGTCGGTCATGGACTCGTTCCGCTGCGCGAGCAGCTCGACGACAGGGGCAACGCCGCCCTGCGGGTCCATGTATTTCAGCAGGTCCGCGAGGGTCAGACGGGTGTTGGGGAGTGCAGCCATGTGATATCAGCTCTTGGTCTCGTAGAACGCCGCCAGACGCTCTTCCGCCGACTTGGGCGGTGCGTTGGCAGGAGCGGCCCCGGTCACGACCTTCGGATCGGGGCTCACGCGTCGGCCGACCTCGGCGAGGAAAGCGAGGACATCTCGCTGGTTCCCGAGGCCGGTGCCGCCGGCAGCCAGCGGCCCGAGCACCTTCCGCAGACCCGGCCCTCCGAGTTCAAGGCCCTTCTGCGCGAGGCGGACGGTCTCGTCCAACTTCGCACCCCCGATCACGGGGTCGGCCTTCGTCTCGGTCAGCCAGTTACCGATCATCGCTTCGGCGGCGGCCATGCCTTGCTTGGCAAGGGCAGGCGCCATCGAGTCGACAACCTTCTGCGCGGCTTCGTTCGACAGGTCCAGCTCGCGCGCGACAGAGGTCAGTGCAGTCTGCACGTCGCCCTCGAACCGCAGCCCCTCTGGGGCCTTGATCTCGTAGGCGCTCGGAGCCCCGCGCAGCTTGTCTCCAGGCTTGTCGCCCTTCGCCTCAGCAGCGGTTGCTCCATCCTTGTCGCTCGTCGCCTTCACGTCGTCTGCAGGCTTGGTGTCCTTCGCAGCCGTCGTGTCCTTGCCCGGTGCCTGTTGCTCTTCCACGACAGGAACCGCAGTGCCCGACGAAGGCGCTGCGGCTTGCGGTGGGGTGCCGGCGGGTGCCGGCGCGGGCGGAGTTTCGGTGAGGATTGTCATCGCTTGACTTTGCTCTTCGCGTCGATGCGATCAGCGCGTTCACGGAGCATGGTTGCCCAGTGCTCAGGGCAGCTCTGCAGGATCTCGTTCAGCAGCCACAGCCCCGTGGCGCGACGACCCTCGTTGAACGCGTGCTTGTGCGTCGCCTCGGTGTCCGAGGGGTCGAGTGTCTGACGAAACACGCCAGCCTGCTCGATCACACGCATCACGAACGCGCGGTTCAGTGCGCTTGAGGAAAGCACCTTACGCAGCTCGACCTTCTCTGCTTCACGCTGGGCGGCCTCCAACAGCTCACGCTGTTGTGCGGCCTCCAGCTGCGCGTCAGGGTTGAGCGGGTCGTGCATCTCGACCGCGGACGCTAGCTCGCAGGAACGCTGTTATGTGCCCCGGGCTTCGCATGCTTGAAGTGCGACAGCAGTCGCGCAGCCGCCGTGGAAGCGGTGCCGATGCCGGCGGAGACCCCGTAGACCTCCTCTCGGGTAGGGGCGTTCGCGATCGCAGTCGTAGCCTTCTGCAAGCCGTCCGCGACCAGAGCGAACTGCGCGGTGCTCGCCGTCTTGATGCTCGCGATCGCGTCAGCCAACGTCCCCACCGCGGTGGCGGTCGCCTGGACGGTGCCGTCGATGCCGGCCGCGGTGACTTGCAGCTTGGCCAGCGTCTCAGCCGGCAGGAGCGGGGCCATCGCCTCGATCAAAGCTGATGCGCCCGCGCCGACGGCGGCGATTGCCGCGACCGTCTCACCCGACGTGGCGCAGGCAGCGAACAGAAAGCAGAACGCTGCGAGAAGCAGCAACACGAGGTTTGTCTTCATCGGGGGATCTCGGGGACGTTGATGCCAGGGTTCTTCGCGGCGAGCGACGCAATCCAGAGCTTGAAGCCCAGTGCTTGCTGCGCCATGAAATCGAGCTTCTGCTCCAGCTTCTCTACCGCGACGGTGTTTCGGTCGATGGACCCCTTCCACTGAGACGCCGCCCAACCTGCGGCAAGCACCGCGGCGACGAGAGTGAACACCGCGGTCAGCGGCAGCCACATCTGCTTCGGGTCGAGGTGCATCGTGGGGATCTTTTCATTCGCCGGCATAGGGAGGGCTCGGTTGGTTGTATCCAGCGTAGAGCGACATCACGTCGCGCAGCGCGTTCGGTTGGTCCGTGGGCGAAGCTGCGAGGTCTTTCGCAGTCGCGGCCTGAGTCTGCTGCAACTGCGCCTTCGCAGCCTCGGCCTGTGCAGCGAGCTTCGCTTCGCGCAGCTTGCTGCGCGCTTCCGGCGACCGCGAGATGCGCGGCGACACCCCGATCGTGTCGGTGATCTCCGCCCACAACTCATCCTCGTCGATGTTGTCGAGGATGTCTGGCTTCGCTTGCGCGATGCCGCCGGCGAGCGTGAGCGCGCGCTCGATCGAAGCGACTTGCGCAGCGCGCTGTGCTTGCGCGAGCACAGAGACGAACTCCAGCGTCAGGTCCTGCTCCAACAGCTCCGGCGGCGGGGGCGGCAGCAGGCCAGCCTTGTCCAGCTCCTCGAACGCAATCCGCACGAGCGGTGAGAGCAGCTCGGTGTGGAGCCGCTCTAGCACCGGGCCGAGCTGGATCAACTTCTCCTCGTGACGCTCGGCGACTTCGGTCGCGGTCATCCGCGTCGTGTTGCCTTGGAACGTGAGCATCAGGAACAGGTCGGCGTAGAACGCCTTCCTGATCCGGGCGCGCACATCTTCGATGTCCGCCAGCAAGTGTTCGAGGTTCAGCTTCACCTCGAACGCTTGCTTCAAGGAGTTGCCGTTCGCGGTGCTCGGCGTGAACACCACGCCACCCGGCGCCCACTTGATCTCCTGCCCCTTCATCTCCGACGGAGCGAACATCGGCGGCAGCGTTGTGTAGTCGATGCCCTGCGCTTTGCGCAGCTGCTCGTGCTGCAGTTGCTTCACGTCGCCGAGCGCCACGTCGCCAGGGCCGTAGCCGTAGACCGCAGTCGTGCCAGCAACAGCCCACCGGGGGGCGACGACGGGGAAACGCTCGAACCCGGACTCGCGCAAGAAGCGGTTCTCGTGGTTGCCTACTTCGTAGTAGACCGACTTCCACGGCATGTTGAGGTTGTCCGCCCGCTCAGGGTTGCGCACAGCCCGAGGCTCGATGACGTGCCGCACACTGAAGCGCGAGTCGGGCTTGTCGCGCATTGCGTCGCGCACGGTCTGGGAGCAGTTGGCCTCGCCGAACTCGGAGATGATCTCGTGCGCCGTCTTCTCGAACGTGCGGTAGCACGAGTCGATCTGGCCCTTGTAGTTCGTGCCGAGGCGATACTCACCGATCGTCATCGAGTGGCAGTGGATGACGGTCTCGTCGTCCTGCAGCACGATCGCAGCCGCGGTGCCGAAGCCCGCGACCTCCTCATACATGCCGTGCAGCACGCGGTAGGTGTTCGACTTCGCGAACACACGCAGGATCATGCGCGTCACTTCGTCGAGCCACGCACGGATCGAGTGCTGCCGGTCCAGCTCGGGCACACCGGTGACAACACGGACCCACGGGCGCGCAGGTGACGTAGCGCCGGCCATCAGCCCGGCTCCGACAACATGCAGCGACATCGTGCCGGTGTTGTCGAAGATCGTGCTCGTGCTCTTCGCCTTGCGATCGGTCACGTAGAACCGGCCGGAGAACGGCATCAGGAACGAGTTGATCTCCTGAAGACGTGGTCGCCGAGGCGCGAACTCGGCGTCCAGCGCAACCCAACGCCGGTCGAAGTGGTCGATGTCCAACTTCGACATAGGTCAGAGCCCCAGCAGAGAAGTTCCGCCGGCGTCACCGCTCAGGAGGGTCCCCTTCGGCTTCTGCTTCGCAACGCCGTTCAGCAGCTCTGTGATGTCAGGCTGCTTCTGATTCGCCTTCATCAGCTGCTGCTCGGTTTGCTGCTCGGTGCGCAGTGCGGCGTTCTGCGCCTGCTGCTGCGTGGTCTTCTGCGTCTTCAGCGACTTTCTTTGCGCAGTGTCCTGCGCGCTGGCGTTGTAGGTCGCAGCGAGGGCAGAGATCACGGCGCCTGTGGCAATGACGGCTTCAACCATTGGTCGGCTCCTTGAGCACGTAGACGCGTTCCAGCTCACGAGCCCCTGTGCGACGCAGTAGATGCTCGAACACGGAGCCCGCTTTTGCGTGCCAGTGAACAGCCTCGCCGCGGGCGTAAGCGGCCTTGGTGAGCACTTCGAGCAGCATGCGACCTGCACCACCCTGTCTGTGCTTCGGGTGGACGTAGAACGTCAACCCGGAGACCAGCACAAGGTTCGTGAACGTGTGCGGGGCTACGGTCGCAATCGCATAGCCCACGAGGTCTTCGCCGTCAAACGCAGCGACGGTGAGCAGGCACCCCACTCGTTCGAGTGCAAGCAGGCCGCCCTCGTTCACATCGAGCACGCACCGATGCAACGGGTCGTGGTATGGCGCGATGCCGACTTCGCGGTGGTGCTCCGCGAAGACAGCCCGGCCTCGCTGCAGCAGCTCTTCGATCGTGATCGGCCGGAAGTCCACGACCGGACGCTACGAGCCTCAGCTCCGTGTTA
>SXGT01598600.1_pt1 | contig 12507 bp, 7 predicted proteins | sample 3176221 | NCBI WGS metagenome assembly SXGT01 (sample SAMN11356862, study PRJNA531348) | freshwater metagenome | isolation source: freshwater sample F1-120 | place: China: Fuxian Lake, Yuxi | collected 2017-12-25
GAGGAGGGATGGCGATCTGCGAGGTCGTTGCCCTCTCCCCCCCAAGATTTTTTATTTAGCGAGGAGGTTCCCTCCTCGCGCTCCACCCTTGGAGTGCTCAGAAGCGACTCCCTTCTCTCCCGCGAGGAGCGTGAGGAGGCAGCGACACGCTCCTCTCCCGCAAGGAGCACGAGGAGCCCATGCCGCGCTCCTCTCCCGCAAGGAGCGCGAGGAGGGAACCTCCTCGCAAATAAAAAATCTTGGGGGGGAGGGGGCAACGAGCTCGCCGCGCCGTCCCACTTCCGTCGGGCCGTGGCTTTAGAGGCTCAGCGGGCCCGCGTCTGCAGGTGGAGGGCGCGGTGGCGGAGGAGATCCCGGGGACGCGGCCGGGGGGGGCTCCGTGGAGATCGCCAGGATGGAGAGCACCAGGTAGCGGCAGCTGGGGTAGGCCTCGCAGGTCTCCGCGTAGAGCGCGCGCTTGCCGCACCCCTCCACGACGTAGCGGGCCGAGGCCGTGTTCGCGTACCTCCGCTCGAGCGTGAGGACCACGTCCACCTTGGTGGGGCATGAGAGGTCGGCAGCGGCCGTGCGGAGCAGCGTGGCCCGGGTCTCCTCGGGGCTGCTGTCGGCGGAGGCCGGCGCTCGCTGCACCGAGAGGTGCTGCTCGTCGATCGGGGTCGAGATACGGCACGCCGAGCCTGCGAGCGCCAGGCTGACGAGGGCGAGGAGAGCGCGACGGCCGAGGAGCATCCTCCTCATCTACTTCTTTGGCATGTACTGGCAAGCCTTGGCGCCAAATCGCTGCTTCCACGTCGAGACGAGCCCGGTGAAATCCGTGAGCGCGATCTTCCCGCTCCCTCGGAGCGTGACCAGCGGCTGGAGGACCGTGCTCTCGATGCTCGCCAGGCCCGAAGGGGCGAGGAGATCGGCGGGGCGTATATGGTACGACGTGGTGAGCATGCACGAGGAGGCCACCTCTCCCGTGCGGTAGCGCTCCACCAGATCGGAGACGCCCGCAAGATCGTGGGTGAAGGCCCCCACGCACGCGATGTTCCCCAGAGGATCGTCCTCGAAGTAGTTGTCGCGATCCCTGGGGCGCCACACGCCGCTCACGACGGGATCGTTGACGTGGTTGGGGGTGCCGCTGCCCATGAGGATATCGCCCCTCCAGGTGGCCGTGGGGTAACGGAGCCCGCTCACCGGAGCGCGGAAGCGGTCCCACTGCTGGAACTGAGGGAGCGCAGGATCCCAGATATGGCCGCCGATGACCGTGCTCCCTCCGACCCCCAGAGAGGAAAGGAGATGGGCGACGTCGGTGTAGTTGTAGCCGCCGCTCTCGTGGGAGTGAGGATCGATGATCACGCCCAGCGTATCCCGGAGGTGGCGTAGCACGTTGACCCCTCCGGTGGACGCCATCCGATCGGCGTCCTCGAAGCTCTGCGCCGCCAGAAGGAACTTCCAGTCCGGCTCGAGCGACCAGGGCACGGCCAGGCGACGGGCGAGCTCCCCCATGGCGATGAGCCTCGCCCGCAGGTTGAGGTAGCTGGTCCTGGCCTGGGGGGCGTCGAGCGGGCCCGCGGGGGTGTTGTCCTCGATATGCGTGAAGAGGACCACGTGGACAGGCGTCGGCTGCGAGGGATCCGGTCCTGGCGGGACCGGGGGGGTGGGCGACGGAGGAGGGGGCGTCGCGGAGGCCACCGGCGGGGGGGAGCTCGGGGGGGCGGTCGCCGAGGGTTGCGTCGGCTCTGTCGCCGTCTGGCCGCAGGCCAGGCCCAGCGCGGAGATCACCAGGGGCGCCAGCCCTATCCAGGCGGCGAGCAGGCCTGCGCGCGCTCGCCTCTTCATGTTCTCCGCGGCTCCCATCTTCGCTCCCCTCTCTGCCTACGTGGCGCCGGGCGCCAGAAGCGATCACGCGACAGGGAAAATAGACGTCGGTAGGGTCAGGCCCATGACTCGAGCCTGGGGAGGAGGTGCCTCACCCGCCTCTCGTAGAGCACTCCGAACACCAGGAGGCTCAGGCCGAAGCCCAGGACGAGGACCGAGGTCGGAAAGGCGTGCCTCAGCTTTGCAAAGTACTGGATCCAGAGGTTTAGCAAGAGCGCGACCGCCGCCAGCAGGACCAGCGTCGCCCGGCGGGTGAAGACGCCGGCGACCAGGACCAGCACAGCGGCCGCGAGCAGGATCAGGGGGTAGAAGAAATCGTCGTAGCGAAGGAGCGACTCCAGCGTGAAGAGGCCGAAGAACTGGAGGAGCGCAATGAGCTCGACCAGCCTGTAAGCGCTCTTCCGCGCGGTCCTGGACGACAGGGCATAGGACAGACCCAGGAGCAGGAAAGGGACGACGCAGACCGCGATCAGGTAGACGCCTTCGGGAGTCCGGAGGGCATCGAGTCCGTCCCTTGATCCGCACTTCGCGAGGAACAGGAGCGAGGGAGAGGAGACCGCCGAGGCCAGACCCAGGAGCACCCCCGCGTGCTGCCTCGTCGCGTCGCGCGATACCCAGGGGACGATGAAGGACGCGCAGATCGTGATCTGCCCCATCGCGATCGCCCAGATCATGTATGCGATCGCGTCGTGGCGCACGAGCGCCTCGATGGACGGGACCGCGCCCAGGAGCCCCGAGGCGGCGACCAGCGCCATCGTCCGGTAGGTGGCCGGCCCCACGAGCGCGAAGGGGAGCGAGAAGCCCAGGATCGCGTAGGGCCACACGGTGCCGAAGAGCCGGTGGCCCTCGTCGCCCAGGAGGACGAGCGAGAGGAGGGCCGAGAGCCACCCGCAGCCGATCGCGCCCAGCGAGAAGGGCACCCCGACTCCCTCTCGACCGAAGAAGTGCCCCGCGCTGGCCATCGCCGTAAAGCCAAGCGCCACGACCAGCGCCCACGTGGCGGGGCCAAGCTCGCTCCCCGTGGAGAGAAAAACACCCAGACACCCCCCGAGCACGCCGAAGCCAAGGGCCGCCAGGGTCGCCGCCAGGGAGGAGCGCCTCGACGCCGAGAGGGCGAAGGTGACCGACGTCACCCCCGCGGAGGCGAGGGCCCAGGGCCCCGGCCTGTCCATGACGTCCAGCAGATGGAGCAGGTAGGCCGCGTCGGCCCACAGGAGCTGGGAGGCGATCACCAGGAGCGCAAAGCCGCTCCTCTGGCTCCCCCTCTGCTCGACGGAGACGCCCGAGGCCGCGATGCCGGCCGTGAGGAGCCCCAGGAGCGCGAAGCGCCCGAGCTCTCCGAGCGCGTCCCAGTTGACGGCGACAAGCCACACCGCCCCCACGACCACGAAGAAGCCGCCCACGATCAGGACGAGGATCAGGATCGCCGACATGCTCGACGCGCCCTCGCGCATCGCGGAGGCCTGGGCGGGCGATCGGGCGTCGTGCGGTGCTTGTGAGCCCGCCCTGTAAGGTCCGCCGCCGTTTGCCCTCGCGTCAAGCTCCCCCGCGAGCCTGGCCGCGTCCCGGAGGCCTCGCTCGAGGGCCTCGAGCGGAGGGCGGTTTGCCGGCGCCGCCGAGAGGCCCGCGGCGACATAAGACGCGAGCTCGTGGAGCGGTGATGCCGGGTGACGGGCGACGCCGAAGTCGATCTGCCCCAGCGGCGCGAAGCCCGAGAGCAGGCGGTGGGCGAGGGCCGAGAGGGAGTACACGTCCGAGGCCTCGGTCGCCTCGAAGCCTGTCACGACCTCGGGCGCCGCAAAGGACACCTCGGCGGCGGTCGCGCTTCCATGACGGAGGCGAGCCATGAGCGAGGCTCCAGGACCCAGCCGCTGCCCGGGCACCAGGATCAGAGGCCCGAGGCTCCCCACGCGCACCGTTGCTGGACGTATGTCGCCGTGAGCGACTCCGCACGCGTGGATCGAGCGTAGCGCCGCTGCCGCGTCGGCCAGCGCCGCCAGGGCGGCCGATCGCGAGAGCGAGGGGGCCTCGTCGATGGGGGAGGTGCCGCGGAGGTCGGCTCCGTAGGTGAGGGTCGACGACGCCTGATCCCAGGTATAGGTCACGATCTGCGCCGCGCCCTGGATCGCCTCGGGCCTGGGCATGGTGGCCGACCCACCCCCGAACGCTCCGATCAGCTCCTGTGGGACTCGCTCGATGGAGCCGCCGGTCTCGTGCAGAAGCTCCCCGCCGAATGGTCCATGCACGGGGAGAGCGTAGCTTTTGTCCTGTCCTCCGTCACCCACGCCGCTGCGACGGACCTCGCCGGCCTGGCGCCTTGCTCGAGGCGAGGCGCCTGCCCTTCAGCGGCCTAGCTCGACGTTCTCGAGGACGCCCAGCGCATCAGGGACGAGGACGGCCACGGAGTAGTAGGCGCTGACCAGGTACTGCATGATGGCCTTGTCGTTGATGCCCATGAAGCGAACGTTCAGGCCAGGCTCGCGCTCGTCCGGCAGGCTCGCCGGGCGCAGGCCGACGACCCCCTGGTGCTCCTCCCCGGTGCGGAGCGCCAGGATGGAGGTGGTCCGAGCGTCGCTGATGGGGATCTTGTCGCACGGGAAGATGGGGACGCCGCGCCAGGCTTGCGCCGGCTTGCCGTCCACCAGCACGGCCTCGGAGTAGACGCCGCGCCGGTTGCACTCCCTCCCGAACGCGGCGATCGCTCGAGGGTGGGCCAAGAAGAGCCGGGTTCGCCTGCGCCTGCAGAGGAGCTCGTCCATGTCGTCGGGCGTGGGCGGCCCGCTGCGCGTGGAGATGCGCTGCCTTGGATCGACGTTGTGCAGCAGGCCGATCTCGCGGTTGTTGACGAGCTCGTGCTCCTCGCGCTCCCTCAGGGCCTCGATGGTCAGGCGGAGCTGCTGCTCGGTCTGGTTCATCGGGTCGTTGAACAGATCGGCCACCCGGGTGTGCATGTTCAGGATGCTCTGCACCACCTCGAGCTCGTACTCCCGAGGGCGCCTCTCGTAGTCGACGAACGTCCGGGGGAGCTCCTGCTCCCCCTCGTGGCCCGCCGAGAGCTCGATCGCCGCCTGGCCGTCCTTGTCCTTCGGTATCCGGAGCTGTGCCTTGAACGCCTCAACGTGGGCGCGGAGCGCCGCGGAGCTACCCAGCAGATCTTCGAGCACCGCCTGCCGCAGCGCAAGCACCGTGCACCGCGTCGCGGCCTCGACGGTGAAGGCCCAGGTGTCCTCGGGCTCGACCACCGCGCCGTCCCCGAAATGATCCCCCTCCGAGAGGACGCCCAGCGAGATCACGTCGCCGTACTTGCCGGCGCGCGTCTTGATGGCCTTGCCGGAGGCGATCAGGAACACGTGCTCGGCGGGCTGGCCAGCCTGGACGATGAGCTCGCCCGCGGAGTGCTCTCGCTGGACGAAGCCGTCGGCGAGCGCCTCGAGGATCTCGGCGTCCTCGAAGCCCCGAAGGAGAGGCAGCTCGCGCAGCTCCTGCGGGATCACGCGCATGGACGAGCCCACCGTGGTGAAGGTCACCCGGCCGTCGCCCAGCGCGTAGGTCAGCCTTCGGTTTACACGGTACACGCCGCCCGACACCTGCACCCAGGGCAGCATCCGGAGGAGCCACCGGGAGGTGATCCCCGCCATCTGAGGCGCGGTCTTGGTCGTCGTCGCCAGGTTGCGCGCGGCCTCCGTCGATAGGCTCGCCTGCTGCCGCTCCTCGCCCTGGGCCATCTTCTCTGTCGTCATGGCTACGCTCCAAGCCTCCGGTCGTCCGGACCTCAACCCCCGGCGCGCCCGATCTCGGCGTCCTCGAGGATCGCCATCGCGTCGGGGACGAGGACGGCCACGGAGTAGTAGGCGCTGACCAGGTACTGCATGATGGCCTTGTCGTTGATGCCCATGAAGCGAACGTTCAGGCCAGGCTGGTACTCGTCGGGGATCCCCGTCTGGTGCAGCCCCACGACGCCCTGGTTGTCCATCCCCGTGCGGACGAGGAGGATGGAGCTGGTGCGGGCGTTCGAGATCGGGATCTTGCTGCAAGGGAAGATGGGGACACCTCGCCAGGAGGGCACCTTGTTCCCTCCCACGTCGGCGCTCTGAGGGTAGAGCCCTCGCCGGTTGCACTCCTGGCCGAACGCGGCGATGGTGCGAGGGTGAGCCAGGAAGAAGCCGGGCTCCCTGCTCACCAGGGCGAGCAGCTCGTCCATGTCGTCGGGCGTGGGCGGCCCGCTGCGCGTGTAGATGCGCTGCTTGAGATCGGCGTTGTGCAGCAGGCCGATCTCGCGGTTGTTGATCATCTCGTGCTCCTGCCGCTCGCGCAGGGCCTCGATGGTCAGGCGGAGCTGCTGCTCGGTCTGGTTCATCGGGTTGTTGAACAGATCGGCCACCCGGGTGTGCACCTGCAGCACCGTCTGCGCCACGCAGAGCTCGTACTCGCGGGGCCGGAGCTCGTAGTCGACGAACGTCCCGGGCAGGGTGCGCTCCCCCTTGTGCCCCGCCGCGAGCTCGATCGCGGCCTGGCCCGTGGTGTCTTGAGGCTTCCTCGCCCGCTCCTTGAAGGCGTCGATGTGCTCCCTGAGCGACGCGCTCTGCGCGATCACCTCCTCGAAGGCGGCCTGCCGCAAGATCAGCACGGTGGCCGAGGTCACCGCCTTGGCCGTGAAGAGCCATCGATCCTGCGACTCGAGGATCGCCTGCTGGCTGAAGTAATCGCCGTCGGCCAAGGTCTCCAGGATGGTCGCGTCGCCGTACTTTCCTGCGCCGATCTTGTTGATCTTGCCGTGGGCGATGAGGCAGATCGAGTCGGCCGGATCGCCCGCCGTCACGATCGTGTCCCCCGCCTTGAGGTTGCGCTGCTCGAACCGGTCGGCGAGCGCCTGCAGCACCGTTACGTCCTCGAAGCCCCGGAGGATCGGCAGCTCGCACAGCTCCTGCGGGACGACCTGCACCTTGTCGCCGACGTTGGTGAAGGTCACCCGGCCGTCGCCCAGCGCGTAGGTCAGCCTTCGGTTTACACGGTACACGCCGCCCTGCACGTTGACCCAGTGCAGGAGCTTGAGCAGCCACCGGGAGGTGATCCCCGCCATCTGAGGCGCGGTCTTGGTCGTCGTCGCCAGGTTGCGCGCGGCGGAGGTGTCCAGGCTGGTCTGCTGCTTCTCGTCGCCTTCGGGGCTCGATTTGTCGGGAGCTGTCATTTTGGCCTCTATGCTCTTGATCTGGAGTGGAAGACTGCTTGGCCGTGGCTCGGCGTTCTCTTCAAACCTTGGAGTCGAGCCCGCCGGACGGGCGAGCGAAGAGGCGGGCTGCCGAGGTGCCCAGCCCTGTGAGCGCGCCGACGAGCCGCTTCTCCACCGGGGCGCTCCCCCGGAGCTCGGGTTCCTTGTAGCGCTCCACCGCGACGTGCCAGCGGAGCACGCCGGCCATCCATTGCTGCATCCTGCCGACGTAGGCGTTGATCTTCGCGCGGGCCTCCTCGCCCAGCTCGAAATCGTCGAGCTGCGAGGGGAGATCGGCGACGACGATGTGTTCGAACTGGCGGATCCTCGAGGCCATCAGCTCGCTCGTGACCTCGAAGGCCCGCGCCTGATCGCAGCCGAGGAACCGCTGCACGATCAGCACGCCGTTATGGATCTCGCCCTCGAACTCGACCTCCTTCTGGAAGGAGAAGATGTCGTTGGTCAAGCAGCCAACGTCCGAGGCCGAGGCCTCGAGCTGGACCATCGTGCGGGTGCGGTAGATCTCGGGCGGGATCTCCTCGCCGAGGGCCAGCCTCGACAGGCTCATGGTGAGATCCGAGCCAAAGGTCTTGCGGCGCATCTCGACGTAGTCGACCGGATCGGGGAGCCGGCGCTGGATGTGGTTCTCGAGCTCCCAGAGCCAGCTCTCGGTCATGTCCCGCACAGCCTTGTGGAACTGACGCCGCGAGCCCGCCGGCATGGGGCCGGCCGTGCGGAGCCACAGATCCTGGAGGCCGCGCTCCACGGGGTTGGTCGGGACGGCGGCGGGCGCCCCTGCGTCCAGCGGCATGAAGGTCGCGAGCCGTTCGTGAAACAGCTTGGCGCCGGCCATGTCCCTGGAGCGGCCGTAGATCGCAGGGAAGTAGTCGTCGGCGTACGTCCCCCAGACCAGCCAGCACGCCGACAGATCCAGCTCGGGGCCCGTCGCGGCCGGGTGGATCATCGCGCCGCAGAGGGCCACGTCGGCGACGTCGAACTTGTGGTCGTCCCAGATGAAGGCATCCGAGATCCCCGAGATCGCGTCCAGCATTCCCATGCGGCGGGCCCACTCCTTGGAGCTCCTCCGCGCCGCGTCGAGGTGGGGGCTCACCGTAGTTTCGAACGGCATGTACAGCTTCGGCAAGATCACCGGCCCCACCGGCTTGTAGGGCTCGTACATGTAGGACTCGAGCCGCTTCGAACCAAGCGCTCCGGGAGAGAGACGTAGCCGCGAGGGCAGGCCGCGGCCCCCCTCGTTCATGTAGCGGCTCGACCTCATGTGCCACTCGTGGCCGCCGGACTGCCAGTCCTGGAGCCCCTTGACATACTTGAGCACGTCAAGCCGGGCCATCGGATCCAGGTGGTGCTCCTCGAGGAGGGGCGGCACCTCGAGGAGGGCCGTGTTCTCGAACTGCTGGAGCCGCGAGGTGAGCAGATCGTTGGTGATGTTGGCCGCCGTCTGGGTGTCGACCCCGAGGAACCGCTCCAGCACGAGGATGCAGTTCGCGTTCTCGCCTTCCTTCTGCACTTCCCGCTGGTACGAGAAGATGTCGTTGCGGAGGTGCACCCCGTCGGCGAAGGTATCCCGGAGCACGAGCATGGGCCTCGTCCTCGCGATCACGGCGGGCACCTCGCCGAGGACCGCGTGCTCGACCAGGTTGGCGGACCAGGGGGCGCCGCCCACCCTGCGGCGGAGCTCGATGTACTCGATGGGGTTGGCCACCCGGTTCTCTCGGATGTTGGCGAGCTCCCACAGCGACTCGTCGAGGAGGTGTCTGGTGCTCTCGGCGAACCGGCTCCTCCAGCTCACCGACGCGGTCGGCACGGTGCGAGCCCACAGATCCTGGAGGCCGCGCTCCACCGGGTTGGTCGGGGCCTCCGGGGCGCCAGCGGCGTGGATGGGCATGAACGCGGACAGCCGGGCCAGGTACGCCTTGGCCTTCTTCATGTCCCTGGTGCGCTTGAAGAGCTCGAGGAAGTGATCGTCGAAGTAAAACACCCACACGTACCAGTCGGTGATCAGATCGAGCTCGGGGGCGGAGGCGTCCGGGTGGGTGTAGGCGCACAGGAGCCCGTAGTCGTGCGAGTCGAGGTCGTCCTCGGTCCAGACGACGACGCCGTCCTGGGGCTCCAGCATCCCCATCCGGATGGCCCAGGCCTTGGAGTGCCTCCGCGCGCCCTCCAGGTTGGAGTTCAGGCGCGCAGGGTATGGCATGTAGAAATCGGGCAGCTTGAACGGCTGCATGCTCGTCCCTCGCTCGCGGCGCCCCACACACGCTGCGCGGGCACCGCTCTCAGGACGCAGATAGAAGGAACCGGCCACCGTCCGCAACAGGAAACGTCAAACCCATCAAGTCTTCACGCTCGAGGCCGCCATGGAGGCAGGGCCAGCGCATACTTGTAGGCAAAAAAAATGCCGCGAAGCACGAGCTATTCTTCAGGGCCACCTTCGGCATGTCTCGGATCAGCGACGGGTTCTCTGGCGCGTGTCCCTCCCAAGATCCGACAGTCATCCTCTCCAAACACGCCCTCCAATGTTCAATGACACGTATTCTCGATGCCACATACCGCACAATCGTTTTGGCCTCCGGCCACGCTTGTATTCTCCAGGATCTTGACGGCGTCCTTTCGTTGTTTGGCCTCGGTCGCCAACTGCCCAAGAACCAACTTGTTTTCTTGGACCCAGGCCCTTGCAACGAACCCCACATGCTACCACGGGCGAGGCCCCGGACATCCAGTGGCCCCTGCGGGACTCGAACCCGCACGCCCTCTCGGACCGTCGATTTTAAGTCGACTGCGTATACCATTCCGCCAAGGGGCCGCTCGAATGCAATCCTAGCACGATCAGCCCCTCCTCGCCTTCTCCCGGTGAATCGAACCACGCCCCCTCTCGGCGAAGGGCAGGAGGTCCGGCGGGGATCGGCGCTCAGCGCTCCTTGGAGGACGACGTGAGGCGAGCCGCCACCGCGATGCCCACAGAGGAGGCCGCGAGGGTGAAAGCAAAGACCGCCACCAGCGCCTCGCGGTGGCTCCGGCCATGGCCCAGCATGAGCGCGAGGAGAGCTCCGCCGAGGCCGGTGCCGGCGGCGGTGCAGAGGGCCTCCATGAGCTGGAGCTGCCCCGAGACCTCGCCCTCCTGCCCGCAAGGCGCCTCCTTGATGCAGAAGAGGCTGCCCGCGCCGTAGGCCGCCCCTACGCCCGCCCCGGCGATCACGCAGCCGACGGCCGTCAGCGCCAGGGGCAGCGAGGTCAGGAGCCCCGCCGCGATCAGCGCGATGCCCACCACCACCATGACGAAGCCTCCCTGGACTCGGCGAGCGCGGCCCTCGGGACCAGAGCGCGCCTCCTGGCGATCCTGGAGCCACGAAGCGAAGAGCCAGCCCAGAGAGCCGGCGGTCAAGGCCAGCCCCGCCTGGGTCGGCGTCGCACCCCGTAGCTCGCTCGCCCCGAGGGGCACGAAGGCCTCGGTGCCGAAGTAACCAAAGGCCAGGAGGCCCCGGGCGGCGATCCCCGCGGGCAGCCCTCGCCGCGCCAGGAGCGTGCCCCGGGGCAGGAGCGAGAGCAGGGCAGGGAAGAGCATCACGGTGCCCACGGCGAGGCTGGCCAGCACGACGAACAGGCCCAGAGAGCGGAGGCTGGGCGCCGCCAGCGCGATCCCCGCGCCGGCGGCCAGGCGCAGCGCCGACAGGGCGCGAGGAAAGCCCGAGGACGAGCCTCGAACAACCAGCGGGCGGAGGGGCGGCAGCACCACCAGCGCGGTGATCGCCAGGAGAGGGACGACGCCCACGAAGACCAGGCGCCAGCTCGCCCGCTCGACGACGGCCCCGGAGAGCACAGGACCCAGGATGGCCGGCAGGACCCAGGCGCTGGACGTGAGCGCCATCATCCTGGGACGGAGCGCGTCGGGGTAGCCACGGGCGATGGCCACGTAGGCCGCCGCGATCATCGCGCCCCCCCCCGCGCCCTGAAGGGAGCGCCCCGCGAGAAACAGCGGCATCGTCGTGGCGGCCGCGGCGACCAGCAGCCCCGCGCCGAAGCCGCAGAGCCCGAGCGCCATCGGGGATCCGGGACCTCTCGCGTCGGCAAGCTGCCCTCCGATCACCGTGCCCACCAGCCAGGCGAGCATGAAGGCCGAGAACGCCCAGCCGAAGAGCGCCATCCCTCCCAGATCGCGCACCGCCGTTGGCAGGGCAGGCACGATCCCCATGCCCTCGATCGCGAACGCGGCGATGGCGAGCAGGACGCCGAGCGTGAGGGCCCGGCGCTCGCGCCCGAGGACGCTGTCCCCGGCAGGGCCTACCACGTGGGATCGGGGATCAAGAGAGCGGGCCCGTCACGCTCTCCACGGCCTCCACCAGGGCGCCCGAGCCGACGAGCCCGGCGAGCGCCTCGATGTCCCGGGACAGAGGCCGATCCGCGATCATGGGCGCGACGCAGCCTCGCGTCCTGGCCAGCGCCGCCATCACCCCGCGGCCGGGGAGGAGAGGAGCCCGCTGATCGAGCCCGGCGGCCGCCACCATGATCTCGATCGCGAGCGCGTTCCTGGTGTTGCGGACCACCTCGCGCAGCTTCTTGGCGCTGATGCTTCCCATGCTCACGTGGTCCTCCTTGCCGGCCGACGAGGGGATGCTGTCCACGCTCGCTGGGTGGCAGAGGCCCTTGTTCTCGCTGACCAGCGAGGCGCTCGCCACCTGGGCGATCATGAAGCCCGAGTGGAGGCCCGACCCCGCGGCCAGGAAGGGCGTGAGTCCCGAGGAAAGGGCCGGGTTCAGGAGCTGCTCCACCCGGCGCTCGCTGATGTTGGCGAGCTCGGCGACGGCCATCGCCGCAAGATCCAGGGCCAGGGCCAGGGGCTGACCATGGAAGTTTCCCCCGCTCAGGATCTCGGTCTGACCTCGCTCCACGAACACGCTGGGGTTGTCGGTCACGCTGTTCACCTCGCGTTCCAGCACCCCACGCACCCAGGCGAAGGCGTCGCGGGAGGCGCCGTGGACCTGGGGCATGCAGCGGAGCGAGTAGGCATCCTGCACCTTGGCGCAGTCGCGATGGCTCTCGGCGATCTGGCTCTCCACGAGGAGCGCGCGGAGGTTCTTCGACACCGTCGCCTGCCCGGGGTGAGGGCGCGCGAAGTGGAGGCGCTCGTCGAAGGGGACGGTCGAGCCCTTGAGGGCTTCCAGGCTCATCGCTCCCGCCACGTCCGCGGCGGTGACCAGGCGCTCGGCCTCGAGGAGCGAGAGCGTGCCCAGGGAGGTCATGTACTGGGTGCCGTTGATCAGGGCGAGGCCCTCCTTGGCCTCGAGCAGCACGGGCGCGATGCCTGCCTCGGTGAGGACCTCGGCGCCCGCCCTGAAGGGGCCGTCCCCTCGCTGGGCCTCGCCCTCCCCGATGAGGACGAGCGCCAGGTGGGCGAGCGGCGCCAGATCGCCCGACGCTCC
>SXGT01627002.1_pt1 | contig 12507 bp, 10 predicted proteins | sample 3176221 | NCBI WGS metagenome assembly SXGT01 (sample SAMN11356862, study PRJNA531348) | freshwater metagenome | isolation source: freshwater sample F1-120 | place: China: Fuxian Lake, Yuxi | collected 2017-12-25
CGGTCCGCCAGGAGTGCCGACGACCGGTCGCCATCGGACCACGTCTGCGGGTGTATCTCGCATGGTCCCGTAGGCGACTGCCGCCACCAACGTGACGACGACCAGCGTTGATGCGACGGACGCAGAATCTGGCGATGAGGGACGTCGCATGATGCTTTCCCCCTACTTGCTACTTGATGACCGGGCCCATGCCATCAAGCCCCGCATGCGGCGCGGCGAGATACGGGAAGACGTTCAGGTATGCCACGTCATTCGCGTCGACGCCGTCGCCCAGCGAGTTGTTCGGGAACTTGTCGAACGCCGGGGTGAACGCGGTGGCGCCAGCCATGACCCGCAGGGCGATATCGACAACGTCGTCGCCCACCCGTCGCCCGTTCGGGAAGCCTGCCGTGTCGCCACCGAGCAGCCCGAGTCGGGACACGGCCGCTCCGGTTGACGGCGGGATGGCCATGTTCAAACGCAGCATCTCCGACGCCGTGACGTTGGCCGGCTGGTTGAGCCCCGGAATGCCCGTGAGGAAAATCGTGACGAGGTCGTTCCGCGGCGGCGGCGGTACCGACACGCCGAAGAGGCCGGTCAGCAGGCGCGCCACCTCCGGGTCGGTCACGCGGTCCAGCGCCACGGCATCGCCGGTTGGTTCAAGGCCATTGAACGCGTCCTTGCGGGCGAGGTCGATGACCAGCTCATTCACCAACGGATTCCCCAAACGCGACACTTGCACCCATGACCCGCTATGGGTCTGGCCGCCCGGGGTGCGCGAGGTCACCGCTTGGCGGCTGGCCGTCGACCACACCCCGATGACCGCATGTGGATCCGTGGCGTTGGTCGGCGCGCTGCCGCTGCGTGTGAGCTTTTCCACGGGCACCTGGAAGGCGATGGTGTGCACGTTGAAGCCCGCGGTGCCGTCCACTGGTGGGCCATAGTTTCCGGTCAGGTTGCGCAGCTGGGCCAGATCGAACACCGCGCCGAGATCCAGATAGAACCCCTCGTCACGTGGCCCGGCGAACACACGCATGCCGCTCGGAAGCTGTTGCACGCCGCTGCCGATCATCTTCGCGTAGTCCGGCATGGAATTGAGGCCGACATTCGCCGGCATGACCGGCACGCTGCCCAGCGGCACCGCGGTGCCACCGCGACGCCGCCCATCGACCGCGACGCCGCCCATCGACCCGCCACACGAAGGCCTGCTGCATGACGTTCAGGTCCGGGTCGTCCAGCGTCGTGACCTGGCCGGTGTTGTAGAGGAAGGTCGCCGGGTTTCGCAGTGCGGTCTTGAAGCGGAACTGGTAGGTGATGTCTTCCACCGCGTCGCCGTTGTTGTCGACCATCACCTCGTATAAGACGTTGTCGTCGAACCGGTGAAAGTTGGGGCCGGAACTGGGGAACTCGAGCGGAATGAAATTGGCGATGAAGGTGACGAGGTGCGGATCATTCGGATCCCTGAACGCATACACATCGGTGTTGTCGGCAAGAGGATCGCTGGCGATGAGGGGAGCTTCCCGGTGGCTGGACGCCTGCGGCGCCAGCACGCAGAGTCCGGTCAAGGCAACGACAAGCGTCACGAGCTTCGATCTACGCACACTGCACCTCCCTGCGGCGTGGCCGCCGCGCTGTACGGCCATTACGGCCCCGTTGCGTGTTGAGCCACCCCAACTGCGTACTTCTACGGACGCCGAGCGCGATCGGATTGCACATGACGAGAACCACCGGCTGGCTACCTACGTATTGAAGAGGCGGGAGGCAACACCATGAAGTCGAGTGCTGCGTTGTGGGCGGTCGTGTTCGGCGTGGTCGGGTCGTCCGGGTGCGTCGTGTCCGTCGGCGGCTGGTCGTGCGACGAGACCGAGTCCCGCAGCGCCGACCTGTCCGTCGGTGACGCGACGAGTATCAAGGTCCGGGTTGAGGCCGGGTCACTCCGTATCGAGGGTCGCGACGGTCTCACTGAGGTTCGCGCGACCGGTATGGCGTGCGCCGCGACCCCGGAAGACCTCGCGCGTGTCGAGCTCACGGTGGAACGGGTGGGGAGGGAGCTCGTGGTCGAGACCCGCACCGAAGACACGCACGGGAGGCTCGACCTCGTCCTGGAGGTGCCGAAGACCCTGCCGCTTGACGTCAGGGACTCGTCCGGGAGCGTGAAGATCTACGATGTGGCGGGGCTCGCCCTCCGCGATGGGTCCGGCAGTATCGACATCGACGGCGTGACCGGGGACGTGCGGGTCAGGGATGGATCCGGCAGCGTCGAGATCATCGCGGTCGGCGGCAACGTGGTCATCGAGGACGACGGGTCGGGTGGCATTTCGATTACCGATGTCGGTCGTGACGTCCTCGTCGAGGACGATGGATCCGGCGGCATCGATGTAGCTGACGTCAAGGGCGACTTCGTCGTGAGGCGGGGAGGGAGCGGTCATGTGCGGCATAGCGCCGTGGCGGGGCGCGTGGACATTCCGTCGGATTAGCGCCCGAGCGGAGACCTGGCCGGGTTCCACCGGCACACGGGTCTGATGGATAGCCGCTAGGCTTTTACGGCGCTTTGCTAGATACTTTCGGACGAGCAACGCCTCGGCCGTCCAGTGCGTTGTCGAGAAGCGTCGCGTTCATGACCCACACCAGCCGGTTCCGGTGCACCGTTGCTCTCGTCGCGCCGCTCCTGGTCGCGGTGCCCGCGTGGGCACAGTCCGGCCTGGACCCGGTGGCCTTCCCAGAGCGTCAGGTGGTGATCGTGTCGCCAACAGCGGACGATCCCCGCATCGATCTGGCCCGTACCGCCCTGGAGTTCTGGAATCAGACCCTGTACGAAGTCGGCGTGCCGGTGCGCTTGCATGAAGCGTCGTTGGTGGTGGGTGTGACGGGCGTGCGAGCCATCGAAACCTACGCCCGGTTCGTCGCGCAGCGCGGTGGGCGCATCCCAAAGGGATCATCAGGACCGGTGCCACCGCAAGAGCTCAGAGACATCGGGGGCGATGTCGTCGTGTTGCTCTCGCAACAACCGCTGTTGCCCTTCGCCTGGCCGCTGGTCGGGTCGCCAGACTACTTCGTCGTGATCCGGTCCCCTGAACCGCGACGGTCCGGCGACCTGCGGGTCCTGCGAAACATCATTGCCCACGAGCTTGGCCACACGCTAGGCTTGACCCACCATCGCGCGAGCTTCACGCTCATGTGCGGTCCGTGCTCGTCGATCGCCGCCGCCGACGAGACGCTGGAGTGGCTCCCGTTGACGGAACTCGACCGCGATCGCTTGCGGGCGATCCACGCACCCCAATAGCCCCCGGCTCGCTCCGTCCGTCCCGCGTCGCAAGGGCCTTCAGGCCCGCCATGGAACTCGGGCAGCTGGCGCTCGTGCAACATGGGGCTGGGCCGTCAGGGCCGACCCTCGAGCGGCGCCGCCACACCGACCCCGTGCTCGTACACGAGTCGCCCCCCCAGCTCGGCCGTCATGGCGAGGAGCAAGCATCCACCCAGCCCCACCACGGCCAAGCCCGTCATCGCTCCGAGCCCGAGCCGAGGCCTGAGCCGTCGCAAACCGATGCGACCCGCGGTCGCGAGCCCGAAGTACCAGACGCACCACAGCGCCTGGTCCCAGTGTTGAGTCACCACCGCTTGCGCCATCCCCGGAGTGAAGACCTCCGCCGCCCCCGCGCGGCCAGTCTGGTAGGCGACCACGAGCATCACCGTGCCGGCGACGTAGAGCCCCGTTGCCACGTTGCTCAGCGTCACCCGGTTGGCGGCGCGGACCAGAGCGAGAAGATCGACGCCGAACGCCGTGACCAGCAGACCGATCGGCAGGTGCACGATCAGCGCGTGCGGGTTGGGAGCCCAGTCGGCCAGCGCCGTCATGAGAGTGGTCCGCTACTGGGACATCCGCCACGGTGATACCGAGGGCCACGTCTCGAGGGCCTCGAGCGCCCACGCGGTTGTTTCCTCGTCGTGACAGGTCGTGCAGGGGTTGGGAATGCCGTACCGGTCCGTTTGGGCGGGAGACACAAACTTGAACGTGTGACTGCGCACGTTGATGTTGCCCACAGTTTCGGCAATTCCCGGCATGTGGCAGGCGACACACGCACTACCTTCCCCTTCGGGGTCATGCTGGGTGTGATACGCGACCGAGCCACGCGGCCCGGCTTGCAGCTGAGGCCCGTGGCAGTCGAGACAGACGTCATTGCCGGGCGCGATCAAGTCGGCGTTGTGCTCGGTGCCGTGCACGTCGTGGCAGCCGTAGCAGGTCACGCCTTTCACGGACATCTGGCTCTGGATGAAGTCGTTGCCCTGCATCCGATTCTTGTGGGCTGAGCCGTCCGGCCAGTGGGTGACCGTTTCCTCCCCCAGCTCGGGGCCTTCGAGTTCCCAATAGTCGCTGAGTCGATCGCCGGGACGATACCCCACCGGCCAGTCGTAGTACTGCCCGTTGATCGGATTCTCGAGGGGTCGTCCCTGCGAATGGCACTGGATACAGATGTCGTCCGCCCGCACCGGATCGAGCCGGGCCGGATTGATGATAGTGGCGGCGGTTTGCGCCGCGTTGTGGAGGCTGCCCGGTCCGTGGCACGCCTCGCAGCCGACATTCCATTCCGTGGGCGTCTTGGTGGTGATGTCGTAGTTGACAGAATGGCAGCCGTCGCACAGCGGGCCCGTGGGTCGCTGCATCTGGTCGGCGGGATAGTGGTCCGCCCACCACTCTCGACCCGGCTGCGGGTTGTAGCGGCGCCACTGACGATTCTGGACGTCCCACTGCGCCGGGAAGACGAAGTAGTCGTCGCCGACTTGCGTGTAATAGCGCTGCTTCCACTTGCTGCCGTAGGTGAAGACAACGTCCTCCGGTGTGAAGGTCACCAGCGGATCGTTGGTGGCGAAATCGCCCAGGATCACCTCCGGTTGTTCGCGTGGGTCCTGAATGACCTTCGCCATCAGGGTGTCCTGCCAACGGTCGTGGATGTCGGCGTGGCATGTCTGACACGAGTCAGACCCGGCGTATGTGGCCTCGGAGAGATCGATCTCCGCATCCGGTCGACCCAGGCAGGCGGTCGACAGCACCACGGTGCAGAGGGCCAAAGCCAGAGAGGGTCGTCTGTGCATGCTCGTCAACCAATGATAGCGTCTGTCTGACGATGGCGGGGGGATCTGGGTGGAGACGGTTCGTCGCGGGGGCGGTCGTCGCGACACAGGCAGCGCTGTGCCCTGACGGGGTCTGGGCTCAGACGCGCTGTGCCCTCCTCTGTGCGCCGGAGGTCAAAATTGAGCCCACGCTCACGGTTGAACACCTGTTCGGGAGGGCCCGAATCGCGGAACTAGAAGAGGGGGAGGTGGTCGCCGTGCGTCCGCAGGAGCGGGAATCGGTGCTCGAGTTGATTCTCGCGGTCGGCATTCCGACCGAGATTCCCCGCGTTGGCTTCACCGTGGAGACGATCTTCGTCCCGTTCGGTGAAACCGACGTCCACCCGTTCACCGGCACCTCTGGGGGTCCTGGGCAGCCGATTCGCGACAACGGCATCGAGGTTGAGCTGGAGCTCAATCTGTCCCTGCTCGAGCCGGAACAGACTGGCGGCTGGGTCGAAAGCCATTTCGACATCGTCGACAAGATCAGTCCGGGCGCCACGCCGACCGCGGCCAGCGTCTACACGCACAAGCTCAATTTCGAGCTCGATACGGCGTTCCTCCCGTTCAGTCGGCTCGGTGACAACAACTGGCTGCGTCATCTGGAGGTGGAGGGCTCGCTTGACTACGTTGCGACCGGGCTCCCCAAAGCCGGCGACGTTATCGGGAATCAGCGCTACCTCGACGATGCGAGCGCGTGGTCGTTTTCCCTGGTCGGGGTGATACCACTGGCCCCGCTGTCTCCCTGACGCCATCCGCCTCAGCCCGCGCACAGCCCGAGCGCGGGGCGCATGCCGGGCACGTTCCCGCCGCGCCCCGTTGCCCCCGTCGCCGATGTCTGCTAGCGTCCGCATCACAAGGAGGTCTGGGCGATGACGAAGATGACGAACCGTTGGCGTGGTGCACGGCTGGTGGTCGGCAGTGTGACGGTGGCCCTCGCCGTGTCGGTGTCCACATGGCAACTCTGGGCGGCCGAAGATCTGCCGACCGTGGCGCCGGAGTCGGTCGGCATGTCGTCCGCTCGGTTGCAGAAGATAGACGACTACTTCCAGCGGTTCGTCGACGACAACCAGATCGCCGGCGCGGTCACGTTGGTGGCCAGGCGCGGCAAGGTCGTGCATTACTCCGCGGTCGGATCGCAATATCGGGAGGACAACGTCCCGATGACCACCGACTCCATCTTCGCGCTGGCGTCGATGACGAAACCGATCGTGTCGACGGCGCTGATGATGCTGTTTGAGGAGGGACGTTTCAGGCTCGACGACCCGATCTCAGACTGGATACCGGAGTACGCGGACCACCGGGTCCGGGAAAACGATGGTCCGCGTCAGCGCAATGTCCCCGAGGCGCGTCCGGTCACCATCCGGCACGTGCTGACCCACACGTCAGGTTTGACCCTCAGCGCGGATGGTGCAGGCCTGTCTGAGGAGGACCGCCGCTGGGTGACCAACGACGGCGAGCCGTTTGCGACCCTCGGCGAGCGGGTGGCGCGTGCCGCCAGGATTCCCGCCGCGTTCCACCCGGGTGACCACTGGCAGTATGGCGCGTCCACGGACTACGTCGCCGTGCTGGTCGAGAAGATCTCCGGCGTCAGTATCGACACCTTCCTCAAGACGCGGATTTTTGACCCGCTCGGCATGTCCGACACGTTCTACAACGTGCCGCGGGACAAGGTGAACCGGCTCGCCGCCATGTATCGGCGGACCGAGGACGGCGCGTTTGAGCTGTCACGCGCACCCGAATTCCAGGAACCGACCACCTACTTCCCGGGCGTGGCTGGTCTCCACAGCACGGCGGCGGACTATTTCCGTTTCGCCCAGATGATCGCGAATGGCGGGGAACTCGATGGCGTTCGGCTGGTGGGACGGATGACCGTCGATCTGATGATCAGCAATCACACCGACGACAAGAGTGTGTATATCCGAGGCGACGGATACGGGTTTGGGCTTGGTTTCGGGGTCCTCATGGACCCGACCAAGTCGTTCGACACGATGTCCCCCGGTAGCTACGGCTGGGGTGGCGCCTTCGGGACGCTGTACTGGGGTGACCCGGCTGAAGACCTGGTCGGCCTGATGTTCGTCCAGCTCGAAGGCCACGAGCCGCTGAACATTCGGCAGCGTTTCACGAACGTGGTGTCGCAGGCGGTGGTCGACAGTGTCGCGGACCAGCAACCGACCATTCGCGGGTACGCGATTCCGCACTAGCGCTAGCGCTAGCCTGGCGGACGCGCCTACCCGGGATTGACGCAGGAAAAATTCGCCGCGTCGTCGGTGCTGCCGGTGCCGCTCCACTGTGCGACCTGCGGATAGGTGCACAACGGGCGCGTGCGCACCACCTCACCGTCCACGATCTTCGAGGCGATGATCTGGTCGGGCGCAACGCCCTCTTCAACCCACCGCTCCATGGCGGTCAGTGCGTCAAAGACATCGGGCCCCGGGCCGCCCCGGCAATGTGCCATGCCTGGCACCATGAACAATCGGAAGAACTCCTTGGTCGCTTCCAGCGCCTCCTCGGCATTCTTCCCGTCGGCCATCACCGACATGACCTCTTCGTAGTACTCGATGGTGCCGATAGGGGTGATATCCGGGTCGGACCAGCCGTGATACACGAGCAGCTTGCCGCCCCGGTCGCGAAGCGGGCTCAGGTCAGTCTCGTCGGCGTCCAACGCGTCGCCCGTCTTGGCCAGGGCAATAGGCAGGTCGCGTGCATAGTCCCAGGTCCGAAAGTCCCACTCCGGATCATCGAACACCATATTCCGCATGAAGTCTTCAGCCGCCAGGAAGTGTGTGCCGGCATAAGCCTCCCGGCCCGTGACCCAACTTGACCAACCGTCCGGGCCCGCTTCGCCTCCCGGCACCAGTCCCGGGTAGAGCAGCTCGCCGGCTTCGTCCGTGGGACCGCTCCAAATGTCCGCCACCGCCTGTCTCTGGGCCGCGGTGAGACAGGTGCTTGCATCCTGACCGGCCGCGCAGGTCAGAGTGGCAGGGTCAAAGTGGCACTTGCGGGGGTCGTCGAGCACGCCGTCCTCAATGCCGTCGATCGCATCACACGCAGCGGTGACGGCGTCGCCCAGGATGGCGACCTTGTCAGGCGGAATGTAGCTGTCCTCGTTGTCCAGCGTCGCGAGTGCGTACCAGAGATGGGCACTGGCATAGAAGTTTGTCCACATGTGGGCAGGGTCGCCGACCACCAGACCATCGAAGTCCTCTGGGTACCGTTGCGCCTCCATCATGCCCTGCTGACCGCCCTTCGAGCAGCCGACGTAATAGGCGTAGCTGGGAGCATCACCGTAGAACGCTTCGGAGATGGCCTTGCCGTGGATCGCGGTCAGGTGAATCGACCGATGACCAAAGTCTTCGATCAGGTCCGGTCGGTTCAGGGCCCAGTTGGCGTCGAATGCACCGTCACCTCTCACGTGTCCGGTATCGGTGCTGGACGCGGCGTAGCCACGATTCAACGCGGTGGCCATCGCGCTATAGCTGATGGTGCCGGCCATCCCTCCATTGCCGGACGTATGAAACTTGCCATTCCAGCTGTCGGTGGGGAGCCACACCTCGAAGTTCACGGCCGGGGTGGTCGTGGCCGCGACTCGACAGAACGCCGGCAGCTCGAGCGGGTCGCTCTCACCCGGCGGCGTGAACGGCCCGGCTGGCACCACTTCCGCGAGCGTAATCGTGGTGTCGGCCAACGCGAGTCCGGTCAACGCCTCGCAGGCCGCTGGTCCTTGCTGCTCACGTGGCTGATCACGTGCGACGGGGGCTGCGCTTGTTGCGGCGTCACCCGAACCACACGCGGTGACGGTGGCCATCGACATCGCGGTCGCCGCACACCAAAACAGGGTCGTCCACCGAACGCTGGTCGTCTGCATGTCGCTGATCCTATACGTGCGTTCAGGCACTTCCAAGGGATGGCATGGCACGGCGCTGGAGGACTTCCTGCACCGCTCGGTGCGCTTCGAGAATCGCGGCGTCGGTGTGTGGGCTGGCCGCGGCGTCCGCGTTGGCAATGGTGATCTGTCCGAACGGTTGTCGGCCGACCACGCAGGGTCGGGTGTCGGTCGACGAGAACACCCATTCGAGCGGGTCGTAGAGACTGTTGTACGTATAAGAGTAGCCATGCGGCCAGCGGTTCACCGCCAGGGCAATGATGTCTCTCGCCGAGTCGAAGCCACCGGCACCGAGCACCCGACCGAGTTGATCGCGCACGCGACGCTCGACCGTGGCGAAACCGGTGGTGAGCAGTTCCTGCCGTCCGATGCGGTGCTGCTCCTTGCGTGGCTTGCCCGGGGACGCCGGATACCGCGCCAGGCTCAGCACGATCGGCTCGTCGGGTGACTCGGCGTGTCTGAGGTCGCCCAGACCGACCGCTTCATCGAGCGCGACCTGCGTGTGATACATGCTCGGCGCGCTGACGTAGCTGATCCCCAGTCGCTGGAACGCGGTCCAGTTGCGGACAGCAACGCTCGTGTACACCAATGGTGCCTTGACGCCAAAAGCCAGGGCGTCGCGCTGCGCCTGCGGGAGTTCCGGCACCAGATAGGGAATGACTGAGTTCCAGCACGCCATGACGCAGGCTCGGCCTCGGACCCGGGATGTCCGGCCCCCGCGCACGTAACTCACTTCGACGTCCCGGCTTGAACCCGAGCCGCGATGTCCGACGTGCACGACGGTGCTGTTGAGCCGGATCCGGGTGGCCTGCGTGGTCGCGCCGGCCGGGTCGAGCCTCGCGTAGTCCACCCTCGCCGTCCCGACGTCTTCCTGGGTACTCCCCGGCACCGCGCCCGGGATCAGCCGACGCACCAGGAGGCGCGTGATGGTGGCGTTCCCATCTGGGAAATGGATCGAGGCGCCGCCCGGCCGCTGGCGTCCATGGTGGCCACCCGGGAGGTCCGCCAACACGCCGTCTGGCGTCGGTTCCAGCGCCATGCCGGTGAAGCCTGGCAGCCCCATTTGCCACGCGAACAGCGCCGGGAGCGCATCGGCGCCCACAGAGAAACTGCCGTGCCCGCTGTTCTGGAAGAACCACATGACCTGCGGGTCAACCTGCACCACCTTCAGCATGAAGTCCGTATAGCTCATCGTCGCCAGCCGAGCCTTCTTGTCCGCGGACGAGAGGCCTGGCAGGTAGTCGGGCAGCGGCGCGCCGTAGATCCGCGTGAGGTCGTCTCGCGCCGCGCCGGAGAGCGGCGTCTGAGCCAGGAATTCAGGCGAATAGCCGGGACCGCGCGCCTGTTTGACGAGGCGGTCCACGCCCCACGTTTCCTTGTCGAAAAAGTAGCTCGACCCGAGGCCCATGCGGCGATACATGCCGCGGCTTTCCGTGGTGTTGGCGAGGAACCGGTCGAGGTCGATGCCGATGGCGTCTAGCAGCGCCCGCGACGGGGCGTTGTAGCGTTCGGGCGACTCTATGTTCAACGTGCCACCGTTGAGCGCCAGCATCCGCCCGTTGTAGTGAAACTCGTTCCGCTTGGCGTGCCCGCCGAAGTCGTCGTGATTGTCGAGAATGAGCACCCGGGCGTTGGGGCCGACCTGGGATGTGAAGAAGTGCGCCGCGGCCAGACCGCTGATGCCGCCACCCACGATGACGAGGTCGTAGCGCTCGCCCGTGTCGGTGGCGCCGGCCATGTCCCAGCCGCCGCGGTCGCGCAGCTGGTGTCCCACTTCCCACGACCCGTCGTGGCTGCCACGCATGCCGGTCCGGGTGGGGGGGTAGTCCTCGGCGGCCCGTTCCGCCTCCTGGGTTTCGGCCGCGTACGCCCATCGTGGCAGGGCCAGCGCTCCGCCGAGGGGCACGGCGACCCCGTTGATGAAGTCGCGCCGGGTGATGCGCCGATGCATGCCCAGGTCGCGGTCGTCCGCCGTGTTCATCACATCACCGTCATCTTTCGGGCCGCGCCACAGAGCACCGAGTGAGAGAATACAGGATGTCGCGCGACATGAGGATCCGATCGAACAGGTTCTGGCGCGCTATCCACGCGAGCTGTTGACCCGCACGCCGACCCCGCTTCATCACCTGCCTCACGCTGCCGCGCGACTGGGTGTGTGCGCCCATCTGCGCGAGGGACGCTGGAGAGCGGACCAGCCAGTGGTCATGCTGCATTCAGGCGGCACGCCCGCGTTGTTCGCCTACGAGCCGGAGCTTCGCGCCCATCTGACCAAGCGGGGCCGGTTGCTGTTCTGACCACCCATTGCCATCGTCAGCGGTGCAGCGTCACAAGCAGCGTTCGCAACAGGTCCGCCGCCGTCTGGTGGCCTCGGGGGCGCCAATGGCTCTGGACATCAAAGAAAAGGTCCTCCCATGGGACATCTCGCGTTTTCTCGTAGTAGTCCACAGAGGGGATGTCCAGGCGGTCGAGCACGCCTTGGATTTCAGCATACGCCCCAAGGTCGCCGTGCGGGTCTCGGGCGTGGACCTGTGCGCTTGGAAACACCAGCACGCCAAATGCCTGGCCGTCCTCCCGAATCGTTCGATTCAATGCGCCGAGGATCGATTCCAACTGGCCTATCCGGTCCTCGATCGGGCCATCTGACGTGCGAGCGACGACCGGGAACGGCAGAGCAGCCGCGAGGTCGTGCATCTGCGTGGCGACCCGCTTCTCGTTGAGAAACCGCGGCGCACGGCGCCGGCTTGCCAGTGCAATCGAGCCACTCCAACCAAAGGTCCGGGCGACCCTCCCATGGGGGTTGATCCACCGGTGCTCCGGCCAGTCCACCACCGGGGGCACCGGCACACCCTCTAAGCACAACTGGTCCCGCCCCCCCCGGTCACATCGAATCAACCGAGGTCGCGGGCCACTGGGACTGTCCACGGACGCGTTGTCGCTGAGATCGTTTCCCGCGAACAGGCCCAGGATGACCACGTCATATTGGTGGTCGTCTCGGGTCAACAGATACTGCAGGAAGGACTGCGCGGTGCCGTATCCGATGATGCCCATGTTGATGGCGTGAATCGGAGGAAGACGGTCGCAATGCACGCCACAGGACGACTCAAGAAGAGAGCTGAACCGCTCCTCCTGACGGACCTCGTCGCCCCAGGTGAACGAATCGCCCAGGAAGAGCACCCGGAGCTGGTCAAGGTCTGGCTCCTCGATAGGTTCTCTGTCCCGGAACCCGCGTGAGTTGGTCTGAATACGGATTCCGTCGTTCGTGTCGACGAGATTGGGGTAGCCCGACCACCCGAGGATCGGATGGTACTGCACCGTCCGAAGATACCGGGGGCGCCCCTCGACCGCGGGTTCAGCCGGGAGGAACAGGTCGACACCCTGATCGATCGCCAGAACGGCCAACAGGCCGAATCCCAGGGCCAGCAAAGGCCGTTTCACGGACCTTCCTCGGCACTTTTCAAGTCAGCCGCCGCAATCTCCCGCATGCGGAACTTCTGGACCTTGCCGTTCTCCGTCGTCGGCAGGGCGGCGAGCAG
>SXGT01298928.1_pt1 | contig 12506 bp, 11 predicted proteins | sample 3176221 | NCBI WGS metagenome assembly SXGT01 (sample SAMN11356862, study PRJNA531348) | freshwater metagenome | isolation source: freshwater sample F1-120 | place: China: Fuxian Lake, Yuxi | collected 2017-12-25
CAGGATCTCGCGGCTGTCGTCGTAGTCTATCGCCGCCAACGTGGCTGATTCCACCGACTTGATGTTCATGAGTCACCTCCACGAGAGGCTGTGCTCTAGAATAGAATATCACAGAAAGCTTGTTAAGTGAAGAGTATTGGAGTTAGGTCGCGAGAAGCAACTTCCAGGCTGCGGCGCCCGCCGAACCAAGTGGGAGCGCATGGTCGCGATGCTTCCGCGCTTCGTCAAACCGCGCGGCAATGAACCAGTGCCGCGTCAATCCGGGACACGGGGGGCTGGCGGCCGAGCGGTACAACCAGCACCATTACCTCAGTTTCAACTTTCCGCCGCGACCGCGCTGGACTCGGTCTTCAAGCCGCAGTTCACGGCGGCGGTCTTCCGGAGTATCTTCGAAGCCAAGCGCGGTGCGAATCATCTCCAGCGCCATCGGATAATTCCGCTCGCGATGCTCATAGTACTTAGCCAGTTCCCGCAGGGCGGCCGGCCTGTACGGGTTCCGGGAAGCGGCGAGTTCGGTGAAGGAGGCGAGCGATGCCGCCACGCGCCCAAGTTTTTTCTCTATCCGGCCAATATCCCACATCGTACGGAAGAGAATCGAATCCGGCAGTCCCAGGTCAATCGCGCGCCGGAGCAACTTCACCGACTGCTCGCACTGCTCTCCCTTCTCGAACCAGCGGGCGAGACCCACCAAATCCGCGCCGTGCCGCAGCGGGGCATCCTCGGGGGAACGGAACGCGAACGGGACCACAGCTGTGAGACACGCGAGAGACAGAATATCCATCGCATTGTGGTGAAAGATGGGAACCAATTGCACCGCCTGACGGCGGCGCAGGAAATCAAAGTAGTAGTAGGGAATGAGTTCTCCCGGAAGGTCGCCCTGCCGCTCGACGCCAAGTATTTGATTCTCCAGATCGATCAAACGACAACTCTCACACCGTAGTTTCCATAAGCGCCGTGCGCCGAAAAGCAGGTCGAGATGTTCCATACGAGCGAACGGCGGCGTCTGGCGCGCCAAGCGGTACCGCGTTTCGAGCAGCGGCTGATCGTAGGTCTTGCCGTTATAGGTGATCAAGACATCGAAGCGGGCGAGGTACTCCGAGAGGCTGGTCAGGAGCGACGCCTCCTCGCCGAAGTCCCGCATGAAGAACTGCCGGACTCGAAAACCAGAAGCGTCGATACTGCCGACGCCGATCAAGAACGCGTAAGTGCCCGTACCACCGGCAAGACCAGTGGTCTCGGTATCGAGAAAGGCCCATCGCTCCGGCGAAGTATTTGGAATAGCTCCGCTCGTGATGGAGTCGAGCAGATCCGCCGGCAACTCGATCATGCTTGAGATGTCCATGCTGCCCCATCGCCGGTGACGCTCATAGTAGCGCTCGGTTTCGAAGTGCTTTCCCAGTGAGGTTTCGACTACTTCCCCGCTCATGGTTTCTTCGATCTGGTAGCGAGCCGGACGAAGGTCGACGACCTCCGGATCGAAAGGCGCGGATTCATCGCGTGGCTGCGGGCGCGAAGCGCCGGTAGTAAACTTCCGGTCTATGCGCGCGATGTTCTTCCGCAGCAGAGCAAGCTGTTCCTGAACGTCCACTCTTCGCCTTTTCTTTGCCTACTATACCAAAGTTTGACCGGGGGAGCATGTCCCGCGAATCAGATCAGCCCAGCAGTTCCCTTCAGTACTTCCGATGCTAGCGCCAAGGCTTCGGTACGCGAGCGGACCTTGCCTTCCAGCTGGGCATCCTCGACGGCCGACAAGGCTCCTCTGAATGCGAGGCCTGGTTTGTATCCAGCTGCTATCAAGTCGTCTCCCGTCAGCAAGGGAGAGGGCCTCACGACCTCAGGGGGAGTCCGCTCCCAGCGCGCCTTCATGGCTTCGTAGTGTCCGAGCCGCCCATGACTCGAAAGGCAATCGAGCCGGTGCAACTCCAGATGTTCGTCGAAATGCGGCAAGCGCAGAAACCGCAGTAGAGTGCTCTCCCGCATCTGGTCCACGTCTTTGAAGCGCATGTGGTTCGCCACCAGATCGTCAACCGTCCGCATGTCCTCCTTCGAGCAGCGGAGCCGCGTCAGGATCCGCGCGGCGATCGTACGGCCGAGTTCGACATGCCCATCGAAGCGAATGCGCTCCGCGAGGCGAAAGGTTCCCGGTTTCCCCACGTCATGCAGCAGCACACCTAGAGCGAGTGCCGGAGACGGGTCCTTCATGGCCCCCAGCATTAGAAGGACATGTGTCCAAACGTCACCTTCCGGATGAAATTCCGGCGGCTGGGCGACTCCCTTGAACGCCGCTACTTCGGGAAGGACGACGGTGAGCAACCCTGTCGCATCGAGCAGTTCGAAGCCTCGCATCGCGTTTCCCTCGATCAGAATCCTGACCAGTTCGTCGCGCGTCCGCTCGGCTGAGACCTCTCGCGCCAGTCCGCAAAGCCGGCCGATTGCGGCGACCGTCCCCGGCTCGATCTCGAAACCGAGCCTGGCCGCAAACCTTACGGCACGAAGCATACGCAAGCGATCTTCGCGAAACCTCAGCTCTGGGTTCCCGATCGCACGCACGAATCCTAAGCGCAAATCCTCGCGGCCACCCACATGGTCGATAACCTCGCCGCTCCCGGCGTCCATGAGCAACGCGTTGATGGTGAAATCCCGGCGAGCCACATCTTTCCGGACATCGGTTTCAAACGCAACGTGCTCCGGGTGGCGCCCGTCCGCGTAATCGCTTTCGCTACGGAATGTCGCGACTTCGACGCCGTCCACAAGGGCGACGCCAAACTGCGCTCCGACAACCTCCGAGCCGGGAAACAGCCCGATCACCTGGACGGGGGGCGCACTCGTGGCGACGTCGTAGTCCGAAGGCTCGCGTCCAAGAAGCAGGTCACGAACGCACCCTCCAACGAGGTAGGCATCGAAGCCGTGCTGCTTGAGTACTTCGGTAATCCGCACCGCTCGCCGGTCCATCGCTCCAGTCTATGCTATCATTTGAAGGTGTAAGCATCGCGCCCCCCGTCCGGTCCGCTTTTTGAATGTTTGTTTATAACGATTTAGACGTTTCCTCCTAGGCAGTTGTTTTTCCTTACAAAGCCACTATCGAATCGAATGCGAAAACTATTTTCAAATGGATTGGCTCTCATCGCAGGCGTGGTTTCAGCCCCTGTCGCGACCATCAGTCTGGAACTCCGAAACCTTCCCGCCGAGAGGCGCCAGGATCCAAGGCTCGACCGTTTGCGCAGCTTCTTTCACCGCGCCGCGCCACGGCTCGAGGCGCTCTCACCGGCTTTCATCGCGGCTTCGGAGGCGAACAACCTCGACTGGACACTCCTCCCCAGTCTCTCCTTAATCGAATCCGGCGGAAATGGCGGCCGGAACAACAACGTTCTGGGCTGGAACAACGGCAACACCCGCTTTCGCTCCGTGTCCCACGGACTACATTCCGTAGCGAAACGGCTGGGGAGTTCTCCCATCTACCGCGGCAAGAACGTGGATCAGATTCTGGCGGTCTACAATCGCAACCCGGACTACGCGGAGAAGGTGAAGTCGGTCATGCGGCGAATTGAGTCGCGAGGCAAGTAGCCGCTTGTGGGACGCGCGTCCCACAAGCGGACAGGTGGAGGTTCGGATCCCACGGTGGCATGACCCTTTTTTAGTTCAGATTCAATGACTTGGTGTCCCTCCAGGTCATGGCTACGGTCGTGCCAGCCAGGTTAGGAGCCAAATGGACATCCAACGCAAGGGGGCGGCCAAGAGCCGGTTGATCCGTAGGATTGTCTACCTGGCCATTTTCCTGATCGCACTGACGGTTGCCGGGATCGGTGTCGCGCGCCTCAAACCGGCCCCCGCGAGCGTCGAACGTGGCACCCTGTGGTTCGGGACCGTGAAACGAGGACCGATGATCCGCAACGTGCGGGGCATGGGAACGCTGGTGCCGGAGGATATCCTGCTGATCCCGGCCGGCACCGACGGCCGGGTCGAGAAGATCATCCTGCGTCCCGGAGCGCAGGTAAGATCCGATACAGTAATCCTCGAACTCAGCAATCCACAGCTTGAGAACGACGCTTTGGACGCCCTTTATCAGTTGAAGTCGGCCGAAGCAGGGTTGATACAACTGCGGGTTACGCTTGAGAGCATGAAGTTGCAGCAGCAGGCTGCGACGGCGCAGGTGCAGTCGGACTTCGCGCAGGCCCGAATCCAGGCTGAGCGGGACGAGGAGTTGTCCAGAGAGGGTTTGGGTGCGGAGATCGTTGCCAAGCTCTCGCGCGCGAAGTCGGACGAATTGTCGAACCGCACGAAGATCGAGGAGAAGCGGCTTTCTATTAGCGACGATTCGATCAAGGCGCAAATGGACGCGCAGCAGGTACAAATCGATAAGTTAAAGGCGCTCTACGGGTTGCGGAAGACGCAGGTAGATCAACTGAAAGTTCGAGGAGGCGCGGACGGAATCCTTCAGCAGATGGCGGTCGAGGTGGGCCAGCGCGTGCCGGCGGGTACGGTGCTCGCCAAAGTGGCCGAGCCGAGTAGACTGAAGGCCGAGCTAAAGATTGCCGAGACGCAAGCCAAAGACGTGATGCCGGGACAAGCCGCCGAGATCGATACGCGAAACGGAGTGATTTCCGGGCGCGTCTCGCGCATTGATCCAGCGTCTGTGAACGGGACTGTTACCGTGGACGTGCGCCTAACGGGAGAGTTGCCTCAGGGCGCGAGGCCGGACCTGAGCGTCGATGGAACCGTGGAACTCGAGCGGCTAAACGACGTATTGTATATGGAACGCCCGGTGTTCGGGCAGCCGAATAGTCCCGTTCAAGTGTTCAAAGTGGAGACGAACGGCAAGGATGCTTCCAAGGTGCGAGTAAAATTGGGGCGAGGCTCGGTGACGGTGATCGAAGTACTGGAAGGGCTGAACATCGGTGATCAGGTGGTTCTTTCGGATATGTCCGCGTGGGACGCTTACGACCGCATTCGGATGAATTGAAAACGGAGAAACGGATGAACGATGGCTTGCAAGCAATGATTCAACTGGATGGCGTCACGAAGGTGTTTCTCACCGATGAGGTGGAAACGCACGCGCTCTCCGGGATCCACCTGGAGGTCCGCAAGGGCGAGTATGTGGCGATCTCAGGTCCGTCGGGTTGCGGCAAATCCACTCTTTTGGCCATTCTCGGCCTGCTCGATTCGCCGTCGAACGGCCAGTACGTGCTGAACGGGAAGCCGGTGGAAAACCTGAAGCTCTCGGAGCGCGCGCGAATCCGCAACCGCGAGATCGGATTCATCTTTCAGGCGTTCAATCTGATCGGCGACTTGACGGTTTACGAAAACGTCGAACTGCCCCTCACGTATCGGGGGATGCCGGGTGACGAGCGGAAGCGGCGCGTGCAGGAGGCGCTGGAGAAAGTCGGGATGGCGCACCGGGTCAAACATTATCCGTCTCAACTGTCGGGAGGCCAGCAGCAGCGCGTGGCGGTAGCGAGGGCGCTTGCGGGCGAGCCTTCCGTATTACTCGCCGACGAGCCGACCGGCAACCTCGATTCCCTGAACGGGGAATCCGTGATGGAACTCCTCCGTGAGTTGCACCGCAACGGTGCTACTATTTGCATGGTGACGCACGACCCCCGTTACGCGAAATTCGCCGACCGCACCATTCACATGTTTGATGGAAGAATTGTAGAGGAGAGCTTGGAGGCTGCATGATGAGAGACAGAATGAAAGTCCTGCTGGTGGCACTCGGCGCATTTACGATGCTCGCCGCGGCGAATGACGGGAAGCGGAACGTGGAGATTACTTCAACCGAAACGATTCCGTTCGAACCTGGCGGCCGGATTCGGATCGCCAACTCGTTCGGCGAGGTCAAGGTCGAAGGCTGGGACCGCCCGGAAGTTGAAGTAACGGTGGTGCGGGCGACGAACCGAGAGTATTCGGAGCGGAATCAGGCCGAGGCACGCCGAAAACTCGAGGACGTTAAGGTTCGCCTTGTGAAGGAATCGGCCGCAAAGTTACGGATCGAGACCCAGTTCCCTGACCGCGACCTGTTTTCGCGACCATTTCGAGGCAAGACGAATGTCAATGTGAAGTACAGGATCAAGGCGCCCGCGAACACCTCGTTTTCGATCGACCATGAAGTTGGCGAGGTCGATGTAAGCGGCGTAAAGGCTGACATTGAGATCTCGAACCACATCGGGGAAGTCAATGTGAAATTGCCTCGTGGCCAGGAATACCGCGCGAACGCAAGCGTCCGTCTGGGAGAGGTGAATTCGGATCTGATCGGGACGACGCGGCGCAAGCTCCTGAGCCACGAATTCGTTTCGGACGAGCGCCGGGAAGGGCGCAGGTTGCTGGTCCGTGTCGGGATCGGAGAAATCAACGTGCGGCGCGAGGGCGGCAGGGAAGAAAAGGGCCGCATTATCTGAGCGTGGGCTTGTGAAGCGAAGTTAGGCAGTTGATCGTTTCTCGTCGCCTGCCGTTTATTGGATTCTGTGTGACGCGGGACTCGCGCTGGATCCCGGCGTTGCCACGATAGGCGCCCTCGTAGAGCGCGCAATCGCTTGCGAACGTGCTGGACAGATGTGCCTGCTGCCACTGGATTCGGAGGATTCGCGAGCACCCTGAAACAATGGCATCCGGCTCCGGTTCGCCGTTCGCAACGCCAACTATTTTCATGCGCTGGATGAAGTCACGGGGCAGCCGGGCCGCATCACGCTCGACATGATCGGACCTGGCGGCACCGGAGCCACCAGCGCTACCAAGGTTCTGATCCGTGGATCTCCTGGCCATTCCCGCCTGTCAGCGCGCCCTTGCCGCCGACAAACCAGACCTTTCGATCCGCTGGTAGGCAGAGGGTCGCACTTTACCGCAAACACCGGTTGCGATGGGACACCGACGTGTTCAAGCGGATATAATCGTCGAGATGATTCCCCAACCCATAACCGTCACCGACGCACCGCCCGTGAACAACACCTATTCCCAGGCCGTACGGCTGGGCGGCGTGATCTATCTCTCGGGGCAACTCGGTGTCCGGCCCGACGGCACGCTTCCTTCTGAGTTCCGCGCTCAGGTGCGGCAGGCGCTCGACAATGTCGCCACGGTGCTCAAGGCCGCCGGTTCCTCGCTCGCGCTGGTGGCGAAGGTCAATATTTACATCACCGATTTCGCACTGTTACGCGAGATGAACGAAGTGTATCCCGAATATTTTCCGCATCGGCCCGCGAAGACGACCGTCCAGATCGCAAGGCTCGACAAGAGCGCGCAGATCGAGGTCGAAGTGGTCGCGGCCGCCGGAGCTTAAGGCCGCGCCGGTGGAGGGGCTTCCAATCTTTCCGCTATGTCGAGCAGTTTCCCGACGGTGTTCCAGTTCCTGCCGGTGGCCGGCGTCTTAAGCGTCCTCTCGATGAGCGCCAGCGACAATTTCGGCCTCGCCATGCCGTTCGGGAAATAGACAAAGAGTTCACGGCCCTCGATCCGCAACTCTTCGGGGTCGGCTTTGATCCCGAGAACTTTCTCAAGCGCCTCTCTATCGGGTTCCCGTGAGAGAAATGCAACCAGGAGTTTGGTGGGATCGAGGCCAGGCCGTGCCGCGAACGGATTACTTGCCAGGACGGCGCGCAAATCGGCCGCGGTGCGGAGAATGACTTCCGGTCGAAAAGCGAAGCTGTGCTCGATTCCGTCCGCGATCGTTGCCGCAAGCCGCTTGAGGTCGCGCTTTTCGGTAAGGAAAATGACGTTGCCGCTCTGGATGAAGGTTTCGACCTCGCGCAATCCGAGGGATTCGTAAAGCGACCGGAGCGCCTCCATCCGGACCTTGTTGTGGCCACCGACATTGACGGCGCGGAGCATGGAGACGACCGCAGGCATGTAAGAACCGGGATAGCGCGGCCTCTCGCAGGTAGGCCTGCCTACCGCCATTTTAATACAGTTTCTTCGCGTAAGATTCGAGGACCGAGGCCTGAATCTCTTCGGCGGTATCGCAGACCTCGATCTGGTCTTTGAGCATGTGACCGTAGGGCGGCAGTTCACTGCGGTTTACCTTGTAGTCCTCCCGCCAAAGCCGCGCCCGGATCAACGCCTTCGCGCAATGCAAATACGCCTCACGTACGGTAATCACCAACACCGACTTGGGCTGCTTCCCATCCACGTTCCAGAGGGCAAGCAACTCCGGGTTCGCCTTGATCTCAGCCGTGCCATTCACCCGCAGGGTCTCATCCACTCCCGGAATGAGAAACAGCATCCCCACCTGCGGATTCGACACAATATTGCTCAGCGAATCGAGACGGTTATTCCCGGGCCAGTCCGGCACGGCAAGCGTAACGTCGTCCAGAACTTGAACGAACCCCGGACGATCCCCACGCGGCGTAACATCGGCGCCCTCCGCGCTTCCGGTGCCGAGACAGAAGAATGGCGAACGCGCGATGAAGTTCCGGCAGTGCCGGTCGAGACGGCGCAGCGTTTTCAATTTCGCGCGTTCGATCGCGGGCGCGTAGCGCTCTCGCAGTTCAGCCTGATTCTTCACGACGATTCCTCCCGGCCTAGCTTCCATTTCGATCTAGATTCTATCGTATCTCCGATGCGCTCGCTTTGCCCTTCACGCCCTTGAGTGCCAGGGGATTCATGTTTTCGCCCAGGTTTCGAGCAGCGGCCCGGCGTGCTCCGCATTCCTGATTAATTCATCGTGCCGAAGGCAGCCGATCTCAAGAACGGACAGCAGTTCGCAATAGAGCGCAGGCAGCCCGAGCCAAACTCCAACCTGTTCGCGAATCCAGTTGTTGCTAGCGAAAGGACAAATGCCGCGCGAGACAAACAGGGCCTGCAGAAATTCCTGTAGCGCATGGCCGCGCCTGTCGAAGCCATAGAAGTTCAAGTCCCGCTTGACGGCGGCAGGGAGGCGTTCGATGCTGAGGGGCAGGCGGCTCCACCCACAGAACGCGACGCGGTTACCGATCTCAATTTCAAAACATCCGGGCCGCCCCGTTGTCCCATGGTTCAGGTAACCATCTCCCAGCGAAGACGTCGAGATGCACACCGGCGAATGGGCTGGGGCCTTCAAGTTCGCGAAAGATCGAGCTGTCTCCGTAACGCTCGCGCCATGCCTGTTCAATCGACGGCCGGTCTCCGGCAGCCATTTCCGGATCGATCAAGAGCGCGATATTGAGATCGCTCTCCGCCGCAGCCTGCCGCGCGCCGGGAATTCACGAGCATGACAGCCTGTACCGGAAGGGCCTAGGAGAACTAAACCGTTGCTTTGGCTGCCCGCTTGTGGATTGGATTGGAGTTGGAAATTCAAGTTCCGCCGTCATTCCCTGCCCCCATACCCTTCGGTTGACACCCCTTCAAACACCATCGTACGCACGGCCATAAAACAGATGCTACTGACGCTTTTACACTCACTTTTGTCCGCTGTCCTTCGGCGGGCACGATATAATTCCCTGCAATGACTTTTCAATTTCCCTTATCGCTCGTCATCCCCGCGCTGATCGCGACCGCGGCCGGCGCCTACGCGCAGAACGCCACTCAGGCCGGGAAGTTCACCGTCGAACATCCCACGCTTCTGAACCTGGGCTTCGAATGGCCCATTACGGGCGACGCCAACCGCAACGCCGGCGTTGCCGTCGAGTTCCGCGCCGTGGGTGACGCCGCCTGGAGGCCAGCGCTTCCGCTGCTCCGCATGGGCGGGGAACGCGTCTTTCGAGAGCGCGAGCATCTCGACTACACCGTCCCAGACGGCTTTGCCGGAAGCATCCTGAATCTTCAGCCAGGCACCGAGTACGAGTGCCGGTTCAAGCTCACCGACCCCGACGGGGTGTCCGGCGAGACCACGCACACCGTCAAAGTCAAAACGCGTACAGAACCGCAGCCCTCGAAGGAAGGCCGCACCCTGCATGTCTACGCGCCCCACTATCAGGGTGCGAAACTCGAGCCGAACTTCACGAGCGTACTTGAGGCTTACTATGGCTCGGGACTCGGTGATTGGAGCGTCGTATGGGAGCGGCGCGCGCAGCCCGGCGATACGATTCTGGTCCACGCGGGCCTCTATAAGCCCGAACGCTGGAATTACGTCGACCCCATGATGACACCGTTCGACGGCACCATGTCGCTGACGCTCAAAGGAACTCCGGATAAGCCGATAACAATCAAATCCGCGGGCGATGGCGAGGTTGTCTTCGACGGCGACGGTAACCATCGGCTCTTCGACGTGATGGCCTCGCAATACCACATTTTCGACGGAATCACGATCCGCAACACGGATGTGGGAATCTTCGCCGGGCAGAAAGAAGTGCTGGGCGCGGTTGGACTGACGGTCAAGAACTGCCGCTTCGAAGACATCGGTTTTGGCGTTTGGACGGAGTATGCGGGATCGAGCGATTTTTACATCGCCGACAATGTGTTTCTGGGACGCCTTGAGCGGGCGCGGCTCATCGGCTGGACCGGGCCGCTTTGGGCGAGCGCCGGCCCCTACGGATCGCACGAGATGAGCAGCTACTACGCCGTCAAGGTGTACGGGCCTGGGCACGTGATTGCGCGAAACGCGATCGCGTACTTCCACGACGCGATCGGAATCTCTACCTACGGCACGCCCGAAAAAGACCCGGAGCGGCGCGCATCGTCGATCGACATCTACGGCAACGACATGCACATGCTCGGGGACGACTATGTCGAAACCGACGGTGGCGTCCATAATATCCGCGTTTTCAACAATCGCGGGGTAAACGCGGCGCACGGCGGCTACAGTTCGCAACCAGTGTTCGGCGGGCCGGTGTACTTTATCCGCAACATCCTTTATCACGTTCCGAGCGGCGTGGCGTTCAAGTTCTCAGCCAAGCCGGCAGGACTGCTCGTGTATCACAACACGATCATCGGGGAGCATGTGATTCGGGACCCGTCGTCAAATATGCACTACCGCAACAACCTCTTTCTTGGCGGCGACACGCCAGGCCGGGGCATCATGGCGTGGGCTAACGCGACGAACGCCTACAGCTCGGATTACAACGGCTTCCGGCGGAACCGGGGCGTCGCCGATCAATATCTTTGGTTGGGACCGAAGACCGGCGAGCGGCTCTACGAACCAAAACCGGCGGACTGGAAGAGTTTCGGAGCGCTGGCGGATTTCCGTAAGTCAACGGGGCAGGAGGAGCATGGGATCGAAGTGGATTTCGATATTTTCGAGAAGATGATACCTCCCGATCCTTCACAGCGCCATGCCATCTATCACGCGATGGACCTGAATTTCAGGTTGAAGGCGGGGAGCAAGGCGGTGGATGCGGGCGTGGCGATTCCGACGGTGAATGACGGTTTTGCGGGACTCGCGCCGGATTTGGGAGCGCTCGAAGTGGGCAGACCGGAGTTGAAGTACGGGCCGAGTTGGCTCAGGTGGCGGCCGTTCTACAGGTGAGTCGCAGTTCAGCCATGAGCAAGGCGATTGAAAGTCAACTGAGGGGCGAGTGAGGCACGGCGAAGCGCACCGTATAGGAGTCTGTTGACGTGCGGAGACAGGCCAGTTGGCTTTGGCCGCAGGCTCGAAAGCTGGCGTGCTCGCCTGGGCGCTCCGCGTCGGCGCTCTTTTCACGGTGGCTTTCAGGATGTGCGAGATGGCATCCACAAGGCCGGATCAGTTCTCACTTGGACTCCGGGCATATTTCTTGACTTTCGGGCAATCCGCGGTATGGCAGGTGCGCTGCTGGTGATCCTGAACCGGACGCGGTACCCGCACCAGATGGCGTAGATCCAGCTGGATCTACGCCATCAGCGCTGCGATCATCAGCCAACTGAAGAGCGACAGCGTTACGCATGCACCGAGACCGGTGAATAGCGCCTGTTTGCCGACCTTGGACATCGTCCGCAGGTTGACTTCAAGCCCCATGGCCGCCATTACGATGGTGAGCAGGACGTTTCCGCCGTCAACCAGGAGACCGGCGAGCGGGAGCTGGAACTGACGCACGGCCTCCGGCGCCCAGGAAGCCAGCCGAAAACTCAGCGTGGGGACGGCCTGAAGCGTCGTCAGCAGAGCCATGAGAAGGAATCCCCAAAGGAAAGGAGGAACCATCCTCGAGAACAGGATCTTGTAGCGTCCAGCCTCTTTTCCGGCCCGTCGCGCGTAGGCGAACATCAGCAAGATCAGGAAAGGCGCAAGCAGCGTGACGCGAACCAGTTTCACAAGTGTGGCGAGAGTCCCTGCGCGCTCGCTGTGGGCGAAGCCCGCAGCCACCACCTGCGGCACGGCATGGATGGAGGTTCCCGCCCACACGCCGAAGTCGTTACCGCGCATATGAAACAGTCCCGCCATCAGGGGAAAGCAGAACAGGAGCAACAGACCCAAAAGGTTGACGGTTCCAACCGACAGCGTGATGTCTTCGTCTTCCGCGTCGAGGATCGGTGCGGCGGCAATGATGGCGCTAGTTCCGCAGATGGCGGTGCCGACGCCGATCAGAATCGACGTCTTCGGAAGCGTCCCGATCATTCGCCCGAACAGCAGCGCGGAGAAAAACGCAATCGCGATGCAGGCGACGATGATGCCGAGAGTCGTCCCTCCGATG
>SXGT01641485.1_pt1 | contig 12506 bp, 16 predicted proteins | sample 3176221 | NCBI WGS metagenome assembly SXGT01 (sample SAMN11356862, study PRJNA531348) | freshwater metagenome | isolation source: freshwater sample F1-120 | place: China: Fuxian Lake, Yuxi | collected 2017-12-25
CAGCAACGTCGGATATCGACGTTATTTGTGGACTACGAGCGAAGCCTCGCTGGCGGAACGAAGCCGAATATCGCGAAGGTGACTCTCGCGCGAAAGCTCGCCGCAACGGCACTGCGATGTGGAAGAAGAAGGAGGCTTACGATCCAGAGAAACGGAAGTCGAAGATTACAGAACTTGTCCCCACGGACCGCAGCGAACGAGCGACGTAACACGCAAATCGTCGACAGCGAATTCGTGCAGTACCGAGAGGACAGGTCGGAGTCGGAGGAGAGCATCCATTGATTCGCTGGACGAGGCACACTGCCCAGTGCAGGCCGAAGTCCCCAACTGTAGGCTATGCCCCTCCGGAGAGCCGAATGAAGCCATGGCCCAACGAGGCCCTGACAGCAGGATGGTTCCCGCTATTGCGGAAGAACAGAAACGCTTCGACGTCCGCCCGGATACGAATCTCGACGATCTGACAGCGATACGCAGTACGTGGGCAGGCTCAACGGTGAGCTGCGACCCCCCGCCGAGACTGGAACCAAGTGCCGTCCGACCTCAGGAATGGGGGGCTGGACGCAAGGGAAAAACTTGTCTTGACGTCTCCCCCCACAGCAAGCGAATCAAGGGACTTTATTTCTCGCTCGCGGGCCCGCCCTGACGTGCCTGTTCAGACGCGCGCCGCCACCTCGATGACGATCTTGCCGACCGCGCGGCCGCCGATGGATCGCTCCCACGAGCGTCGGGCTCGAGCCGATTCCGCTTCTGGACTAAGGGGCTTCCTTGTCGAGCACGCACTGCTGAATCACCCCGCGGAGCGTGCTTGGCCCGGGGCACAAGGCTTGGGTCGTGAGCCCGCCCAGGGTGGCGACGACGAACGTCGCCAGCGCAGGCTTCCACGTGGCTGCGAGCACGCTCCCCGTCCAGCCGAAGCGCGTCACGGCGCGCGACGAGCGGGCGAGGACCGCCGCCAGCACGGCCTCGAGGGCCGCCTCGCCCAGCACCGCAGGCGCCTGGTAAATCAAGTACCCCGCGGCGCCGAACAGCACCACAACGACGAGGATCACCACCGCGATGACGAGCAGCGCGACCACGCCCTCGTCGAGGTCAAGGCCACCCCAGCCCCCGCCTCCGCTCCCCCCGCCTCCGCTCCCCCCGCCTCCGCTCCCCCCGCCTCCGCTCCCGAGATCGACGGGGACGTTGGGCGCATCGAGCGAGCCCAAGTCCGCGCGGCCTCGGCGCTCTGGATTGGGCACGTCTGGCTCGACGGCGCGGGCCACGTCGTCGGGAGGATGCTCGGGCTCGAGCTCCGAGGCAGCCTCTGCGGTGACGTACCAGAGCCAGGCGCGCACGAGCCCGAAGAACGAGGCGTAGCCCGCGAGGCAGGCCAGGGCGTAGCGCGCCCCCATCGACGTCACCCCAAGGGCCAGGAGGCCCCGCGCGGCGACGAACGCGGTCGCGAACACGACGGCGAGCAGCAGCGTCATGTGCAAGCGCAGCCCGAAGCGCGACACGAGGCGCTCGCGGAAGCGCTGGCGGAAGGTATCCAGGCGGAACGGGCCGCGGCGGTAGGGGGAGCCTTGGTGCATGGAAAGCGTCGAGCGTCGGCTCGGCCCCCCGAGCATAGCGGACGGCGAGGATCTCGCGCATCCCGGCCCAGAGAGCAAGGGAGGTTTTTTGGGCAGGTGCTCGGCTCGGGGGCGAACGAACCCTGACGCCCGCCGCGCCGGCCCTGGCTCGCGTCGAGCTCCGCCGCGAGGCTTCAGTGCCCTACTTGAGTGTCCGGACACGTCCGGGGTTCAGGAACGTGATCTTGCCGGTGGCACCTCGCGCTCGAAGCGCTCGAGCCCGTGGTCGCCCGCGCCCGTCATGAGCTTGATGGCCGTGGGCCGGCGCAAGAGCGCGTGGCGCGCCCGGTAGACCGCGCCCATGCCCCCCTCGCCGATCTTCTCTTCCAGGAAATACTGCCCGAGCTGCATGGCCCTGCGCACCTCGAGGCGCAGCCCGTAGATGACCCACGAGATGGTCGTGGTCGCGCCCACGCCGATCAGGGCCCAGATGCTCACGTTCATGGCCGGGCTCAGCATGAAGGACTTGGTGGCAGCGGTATGGCTGCCCCGACCATGAGCGCCCATCCCATGCAGATCCCCACGACGCTCAGCGCGTCCACGGCGTCGAGCACGGCGGCGCTCTTCTTTCCGCCGCGCGTGAAGAGCCAGAGCACGAGCCCGACGCCCGTGTTCGCGAGGTGGATCTGCGACAAGGTCTCCGTCCACATGAAACGCACCTTCGAGGGTGCGAGCAGCGCCAGCGCGAGGACGGCGACAACCCAGTAGCCGAACGAGAGCACGAAGACGAGCTTCAACATGAGCGCGATGCGCTCCTGCGGGGACCGGGAACGGCGTTCATATACTTGAGCCCCACGGCCCTCAGTACATCAGGTTGCCGATCTTCGGCTCCCTCGGCGGCAGCTCGGTCTCGCCGAGCAGCTCGCGGAGGTCGATCTCGATCCCGCGAGAGAGCGCGTTCATGGGGACGTCGTTCATGCCCCGCTCGAACAGGTCCTCGCTCGCGTCGCCGATGCCCTCCATGGCCATGAAGACCCAGGTGACGAGCGACGAGGCGCCGATCATCGGCAGGACCGGCAGCCAGTGCGCGAGGACCCCCGATGAGGCGTGCGCCTCGGTGATGCGCGTGGCGAAGACATCGAGCAAGCCGAACGGCACGAGGAACGCGAACACCCGCACGAAGGTGCGGCTGAACTCCGCGTACTGGCGGGGCAACGGCGTGTTCTTGATTCGCTCACACTTGCCTTGCAGGTCATAGAGCTCGCGAACCAAGCTCATCATCTCGATCTGGTGGAAGAGGTCGAGGTGACGATCGCCGCGAAGCGCCGCGAGCGCCTGCGTCTGCTTCGACAAGAGGTGCGTCGCCGGGTTGGCGCGCGCGCTCACATAGCCGAGCTCCTCGGCGCTCAAGAAGGGCTTGAGCTCGTGGTCCCAGTCGTTGCGCATGTGGGCCGCGTGCGCGGCCATACGCTCGCGGGTCCACCTCGTGGGATTGTCGAAGAAGCGAGAGGTCCTGCGGAGCTGCAAGCGCAGCGCGTTCACCCAGGCGAGGTGCCGGTAGACAAGCTCGCGCCGAAGCTCGTCGACATGTTCACGTGGCACGTCGGAGGGCGCGCTGTGCACGTACGCGAGCACCATCGTGGCCCACGTGCGGCTCGCGTTGACCACACCGCCCCAGATCTTGCGCCCCTCCCAGAAGCGATCGTAGGCAGCGTTGTTCTTGAAACCGACATAGAACGCGACAGCCGTGCCGAGCGTAGCTATTGGCAAGAACGGCACCCGGAAGACCGAGAACCCGAGCTCCGAATACATGAAATACACGAAGGCGCTCCACAGCGCCGAGAGGGCCACGCTGCGGCTCGCCCAGAGGAGCATGGTGGCGACGGGAAACCTGCGCTCAATGATCATCGAACCTTCTCGGCACTCTTGCGGGAACACGGGAACACAGAACTCGTGGGGTGGTACCGGAGGCCGACCCTACGGGCAAGACCGGAAGCGCGGGCTCCACGCTCCGAGGGTCGCGCGAGGCCTACGGGCCGCATCCTCCGCGTGCCGGTCGAGCGGGTCGTCCGCGCCCTCACGACGCCAGCGGCCCGCCACGGCTGCCCCGGGCGAGGGTCACGCGCTCCGGTCGCGCGCCACGGCTGCCCCGGATCGGCTGCAACGCTCCGTTGGGCGCCCCGGGCGGAGGCGAGACGCGACGCGACCTCCCGATCTCGGAGAATGGCTGCCCATCGAGAATGGGGACATCTCCCAAACTGAAGAGGCTCGGCGTCTGGCATCAGCGGCGAGCGCAGCGAGTCCGCTACATGCCGGGGTCAGGCCGCGGTGCGGCGTTTTCGGTAGCACGGTCAGTCGACGATGAACAGGCGCGCACCAGTTTCAGTGGAAGACCGGTGAGGAGCGACGTCGTCGGAGACCTGGTAGGACATGCCAGGCGTGAGGGTGTGAACGGCACCGCCTTGCAGCTCTGTGAGGAGGACGCCGTCGAGCACGAGAATGACGTGGCCCCGCGAGCACCAGTGGTCTGCGAGGTAGCCGGGCGAGTAAGTGACCATGCGCATGCGAACGTTGCCAGCCTGCACGGTGCGCCAGAGGGCGACACCGGAAGTGCCCGGGTGAGTCGTTTCGGGTACGGAAGCCCAGTCAGTGAGGCCGAACGGAACGCCTTCGATCTTCATGTCCTGTCTTTCTCGACGCTACGCGGGAGTGATGGGGTAAGTGGCGACCGGCTGGGTGATCTGTGGGGCCAACGGGTGGGAGGAGTTGGAGGACATTGCCGAGGACCGCAAAGAGTGGTTCGCGGAGTTCCCTTCCATGCCTCACGGCGTCCCGACTGCGGACACGTCTCGCCGCGTGCTCACGTCGAGGGCCCCGGCGTGGACGCGGCTCTTGAGCTTCATACCGGCCCCACTTATCTGGATTCGTTCTTTCGAGGGAAGCCTGGCGGACAGCCTTCGCGGGGGGCAGGGCCCACCAGCCCCGTTCGTCCCATCAGTCCATCCTCTCGAAGACGCTCTGATCGTGCAGGTAGAAGCCGCCGTTGCCGAACTGCCGCGCGACCGTGAAGTACATGCGCCCGCTGTACTGCGAGGCGAGCATCAACAGGCTCTCGCGCTGGAGCGGCGTGGTCGACCTGATGCCCGTGTCCAGCTGCATGCCGGCCGGATCGCCCATGCAGAGCATGTTCCAGGACTCGTTGCCGATGCGGACGATGGCGTACCCGGTCCCAACCCATCACCTCGAGCCCGTAGCCAACGCCAAGCACGCCGGCGAGCCACCTCCCCACGCCGTTCGCGGGAGAGGGGCTCAGCATCGGCGCGCTGAAGGAGGAGCGCTATTTCTTCTTCTCGTCCTTGCTTTGGTGCTCGTTGTCCCACTTGATGCCATCGGCCACCGCCCGCTTCGCGTCTCGCACGTGCGCGAGCGCCTTCACGCGGTGGCCGCCTTTGTCCGCCGTGGCGGCCTCGAGCTGGGCCTCGGCCATGTTCAGGAGGGACTGAGCGGCCACCATGTGCGGCTGCGTGTCGGCGGAGGCCGTGCGGGCCCCGTGCGCCAAGAGGCTGGTGACGAACGCGGCGCCGAGCACGCACGAGGTGATTTTCCAGTGATTCATCTGAGGGTTCTCCTTGGATTGTGCGGCGAGAGCACGCCGCGTTAACCGGCGGTAGACGGCGCCGGAGCCCCGTTCATTCACGTTCATGGCCGCCAGCATCTCGGGGGCGCGTCATTTTCCGCAGGCTCGCGAGCCCGTCGCAGTGCCGATACCCGAGGGCGGGCGAGGTTCACCCCTCGGGATCGTGGAAGCGGCCCCCTGGCAGCAGCGTGAGCAGGTTGAAATCGGTGTGCTCCTCGCCCCACAAGACGCTCCGCTTGGCCGCCTGCCGGGCCGTGAGGGGCAGGTAGCGGAGCATGCAGAAGATGTGGGGCCTTCCCGCGCAGAGCGCGGCGAGCTCGTCCTCGGGCCACAGGTTGTCCGCATACACTTCGGGGAACTGGAGCTGCATGTCGCGCGGCATGGGCGTGGGGGGTTGACTACATGCATTCTGCACCAAGTGAGCTTCCGCGGCGCCATCGAGCTTGCGAAGACGTGAGGGCGTTTCCTGCGTCTTTCGCTCCAGGGCCGCTTCGATGCCCCGCTCGGCGCAGCGTTGGCGAACGCGCTCTACCATCGGGACTCCTAGGCCAAGGTCGTCGGCGATCTCTTGGTTGGTCTCGAGCTTGAGGGTTTTAGGGGCGGTTTTTTTGTGCCTTCACCGGAATGTCCTTATTCGTTCCAGACGTGGAAGTTCCATCCAGCTTTGACGTTGGTTTTTAGCTTGAGGGTTTTCTTGGGTTGACGCACCTACGCCCTTCTGCTGCGTCAAGGCACAGGCCACCCCTCCTATCCGTCGCGCGCCTGCGGTGAGGCTCCGTGCCGGGCCAAGCTCGCCAAAATCTTCGCCCCGCTCGCAGCCACCACCACCACGGCCCGAACCAATAGCCGACCCCCGCAACGGACACACGCCATCACGTCAACCCCTTCGGGGTTCACGAAGCGCGTCACGTCGTAGGTTCGGCGCGTCAACAAAGCCCATGGAATCCTCGGCTTTCTGGCGTTGAGCTCGCCGTCACGAAGACGCTTCAGTGGGCCAGGAAGGCCTCAGGACGAAGTCGTAGCGCGCGCCAAGGGCATTCCTGTCGGGCGAGACCTCCATGATGAGCGACCGATCGATGAACGGATCGCCCGCGTTGTAGGGGTCCTCGGGGAAGTAGAGCTGCGTGGTGAGCGGCGCGTGGCCAGGCGCCGACACCTTCACGTGGATGTGCGCGGGCCGGTACACGCGCCCGTTCAGGTAGTGACCGGGTCGCGGTAGTAGGGCCCCTCGATGTTGGCGGCGGTACCGGTACCGCGCACGCACCGGCGCGCCGTGGGGGCGGCCGCAGCAGGCGGGGGCGACGGCGCCGTGCACCCGAGCAACAGCGGCGCGACGGAGAGGAGAGAGAGAGCGCGCGACAGAAACAGCCTTCGGGACAGCGGATCGTGGGACTCGTGGGACATCGGGGCCTCCTGCCCAGGAACGCCGCGGCCGCGCGACCTCACGAGCTGCTTCACCTCGTCGAGCTCTGCGGGGGCGAGCTTCATCCGCGCGAGGGTCACGGTGAGCGGCGTGACGTAGCGCTGTTCGAAGGCGCGCGCCGCGCCCTCATCGCCGCGGCCGATCGCGCAGGCGAGCCACAGCTCGGCCACGCGCAGGACTTCGACACGGGGGGCCGGTAGCGCGCTTCGCTCGGAGCCTCGACGATGCGAGCGCGCCTCCCCACTTGGAACGACTCACTCTGGTGCGCTGCGGCATGTCGAACGACACCGAGATCGGCATTGGCCTCTTCGCCCTCTTCTTGCGTGAAGAAATCCTCACTTTCCGCAAGCACAACATCGCGTTCCTGGCAGCGATTTACGCGGCGCCAGCCGCGCGCCTCTATTCCTGCGTAGTCACCGGTCTCCCAAACGCTCAGTGGCTCACGTTCATGGCGACAGAGCCCACCAGAAAAGCGGGCCCTCAGAAAAACGGGCCTTTTTGCGAGGCGATCGCGTCGGCGATCTCACGCGTGGGGAGGTCACGGGCGACGAGTTTGCCGAGGACCTTCACGCAGAACCAGTCGCACGTGTTCCAGTCGGCGATCAGCCCGCGGTCGAAGAGCGACGCCAGCGTGTCCACGTCTCGGAGCGTGAGTTCGCCCAGGAGGACCTCCTGGAGCACCAAGGTTCCCGCGAGCTTGTCCTCGCAGAAGGCTCCTTCGAAGAGCCGAAGCGCAAGCCCCTTCTGTGCGGGCGGCGCGCGCGCCGAAGGGCCGTCGTCCCGCCACCACCCGTGAACGGCCTTGCGGATGGCCGCCATCGGCACGCCGCGGAAGGGGACGGTCCCCTTCAAGTACCGCTCCCAGAATGCGCGGCTCGCCTCGGTCGCGAGGGCGTCGAGCCTCGTGGCGAGCGCCTGGATGAGGACAGCGTCAGTTCGATTCGAGCTCGAGCGCATGGTGGAGAGCCCTGCTGCGGGAGGGAGGCGCGGCCGTAGCGCAGGTTGCCCTCGATTTCACGGACGAGCGCGCCGAGATCGGCGAAGGACATCCGGAGCTGAGCTCCCGACGTGCGCGCATATTACCAGCAGCCGAGGCGCCCGCTCAGCCGAAGTGAGCGGCCGAGATGGCCACACCCATGAGCGTGTCCTGGTAAGGGACGCGGCCTCGGTCGTCCCGAGCGGCCCCTGCGATCACCATGAGGGGTAGCAGGTGCTCCTCGCGGGGGTGCGCCTCGCGCGCGGCCGGAGCGCTCGCCCACGCGGCGAGGCGGGCGTCGCGCTCCGCGGCGGGCAGCCCCACGGTCTCGGCGAGCCAGCCGTCGAAGCTCTGCGAGGCGGCGCGCGCCGAGGCCCGGCCGAAGCCTCGCATGTTGTGGTAGCTCATGCCGCTGCCTACGAGGAAGATCCCCTCGTCGCGCAGCGGAGCGAGGGCGCGGCCCGCGGCCAGGTGCTCGGCCGGATCGAGCCCCAGCTTGAGGGAGAGCTGCACCGCCGGGAGGTCGGCCTCGGGGTACGCGAGCTTGAGGGGCACGAACGCGCCGTGATCGAAGCCGCGCGCGGCATCTTCCGCGCTGGGTATGCCCGCGCCGGCGAGCAGCTCGCGTACCCTCGCCGCCAGGCGGGGGCTCCCGAGAGCCGGCCAGGTGAGCTCGTAGGCGGCGCGCGGGAAGCCGTAGTAATCGAAGAGGAGCGGGGGGCGCTCCGCCGTCTGCACCGTGAAAGCGGGCTCCTCCCAGTGGGCCGACACGACCAGCAAGCCGCGCGGGCGCGCGGCGCAGAGGCGTGGCAGCCCCTCGATGTACGCGGCGAGCCGGGCGAGGGCGTCCGGCTCGCCGAGGCCCACGTCGACGAAGGGCCACGGCCCACCTCCGTGGGGGATGTACACGACGGGCAGACGCGAAGGGGTGGGCGCTCCAACCATTGGCCCCGAGGGTAGCGTAATCTTGCCGTCCGCAGGCGACCGGGGCGAAGATTCGCGGCGTGGCGCGCCCGAACACGAGCTCCGACGTGGTGGTGGTCGGCGCGCGCGCCCGCCCGCTGCGCGACCTGTACCACTCGCTCCTGCGCATGCCGGGAGGGTGGGCATTCGCGTGCGTCGTCTCCGTGCTCGTCGCGACGAACGCGATCTTCGCCGCGGGTTTCGTGCTGGTGGGGGGGGTGTTCGGGGTGCGCTCGTACGCCGACGCGTTCTTCTTCAGCGTCCACACGATGGGCACCATCGGGTACGGATCCATGTACCCGGTGAGCGCGGCGGCCCACGTCCTCGTGGTCGTGGAGTCCATGTTCGGCGTCGGGCTCGCCGCCATCACCGCGGGCATCGTGTTCGCGCGCTTCTCGCAATCCAGCGGCAGGCTCGTGTTCTCGCGGAGCGCCTGCATCTCGCCCGTGGACGGCGTGCCGACGCTCTCGTTCCGCATAGGCAACGATCGGGCCAGCGCCGTCGTCGAGGCGCAGGTGCGCGTGGCCGTGATCCGCACCGAGCGCACGCTGGAGGGCGTGGTGTTCTACCGCCTCTACGACGTCGTCCTGGTCCGCGAGAGATCGCCCGCCATCGAGCGCTCATGGACCGTGATGCACCGCATCGACGAGGGGAGCCCGCTGTACGGCGTCACGCCGGAGCGCTGCGTGACCGACGAGATCGAGCTCACCGTCAGCGTCGTGGGCACCGACGACACCTCGCTCCAGCCGGTGCACGCGCGCCACCGGTACCTCCCCGCGGAGTTCGCGTGGGGGGCCCGCCTGGCCGACGTCCTGTCCGAGCTGCCCGACGGGCGCCTCCAGCTCGACGTGCGCCGCTTCCACGACGTGGTGGAGACGGCGCCCACCGACTCGTTCCCCTACCCCAACCGCGCGCCGAACGGGGGCGCGCCCCCCGCCTGATGGAAGATGCTCGTGGCCTTCATGCGCGCCGAGGGCGAGCACGGTGGAGCGAGCGCCGGCCAGGCGACCAGAGCGACGACGGAGAGGAGCACGCAGACCCCCCCGAGGATCCACTCCCCTCGCTCCTCCCCGGCGAGCCCCTTCTTCGCCAGGCGCTGGGCCCACGCGATCGGTGCGCCGAAGAAGACAAGCGTGAGCACCAGCGCGGGGCCCCAGAAGATCACCCCGAAGGTCGCGCCCGCCAAAACCCCGACGAGCACGTTCTCGAAGAGGGTGCCATGCCCTTCGCTGCCCATCTTGGCCGCGCCGGCAAGCGCGCCGTCGAACGCGGCGAGGGGCACCGAGACCAACCATCCCCATCGAGGGCCCGACTTCCAGACCGTGCCCGGGAGCCTGAGGATCCACGCCCACAGGAGCCCCACGAAGAGGGTGGGAGGTCCCGCGACCAGCCCCGGCAGGCCCAGCAGCCCGAAGCCCGCGGCGGTGAGCGCGGCCAGCGAGAGCCCCACCACGGCGATGTCGAGGTTGCGCAGGGCCCGAGGGGTACCGAAGGCGGAGGGGATCACGGGCCTGAGTATGCGCGACCCACGGCGGGGGTCACGATCAGCGCCCCCCCGCAGTCCACGCTCCATTTCGCGGACTCCAAAACGTGCGAGTCTGCGGAGAGTTTCAGAACGTCGCATCTCGTGGCCGCACATGCCTTCGCAACTCGTGGTCAGATACGAAATCGTGTAGTACGGGGCAAACGCTCCCCTTTCCCCACCTTGTCGTTACCTATTGAGAGTGCTTGCTGGGGCCTGGGGCTCGGGTCGCCGGGGGCGAGAGCGCGCCTCGAGCGCCATCCGGCGCGCCAGATCGCGGCGGCTGAAGAGGTTGGGGTGGACTTTCTCGTGATCGACCTGCTCGGGAACGGCCCGGTGGGCGGCGGAAAGCCCGCATGTGCCACGTCCGCGAAAAGGGCCGCACAGCGTGCGCATTCAGGCGACCACGGCACCCGCGGGCTTCGAGCCGTCTCCGTCCGTGGTCCACACCCTCCTCAACAGGCTGCTACGCGCCGAGTCTGCGCCGGGCGGCTTCAATGAGCGCGAGGAGGTCGGCCGCCATCTCGACACCGTAGCGCTGACAGACGATCTCCACGTTGCCCCGACGCCAGAAGCCAGGGGGACAGCACATCACCATGCGCCCGCTCCGCGCCGACAGCCCAAGCTCGAGGAGACTCACCGGCGCCTTCGACGTGGGCGCGAGGTACATGGCGATCACCGTGGCGCGCTCGAGCCCTTCGAGCTCCCACTCGACCTGCTCCCGGAAGGGGGCGAAGCCGATGTCCTGCTCCCAGCTCGCGTCCCACGCGTCGCGCCGCGGGTTCAGGATAGCGACGTCGCGATCGCCGAGCGCCGCGGTCATCGCCGCCTGCCAGTCCTCCGCCTGGCCCATGTCGATGGAACCGGCGAGAAACACGCTGCGCGTGTCGGGCGAGAGATCGAGCGGTGTGGGTGGTTTGAGAACGCGAGCCATCGGTGTCTCCAATCTGGATACGGATCTTACTGAATCCGCGACCCTGTGGTGTGGTGTGGTGTGGTGCAGCGCTGGGTTGGGGGCGAAAGGATAATAGACACGCCCTGTGCGATGCCGACATGAGGCCCGCTCACGCTGCCGGTGGCGCTCGGCGCCAACGCGACGCGAGGCTGTCTCCGCTGGTTCTTGCAAGATTGACCAGGAGGAGACGTGCGGCCTGCATGTTCGACGACGTAGCGGTATCATGAGCGGCGCTGGAACATCCCCTCCTGAAAGGCTCCCCATGGCTCGCCGCTCTTTCTTTGGCTCCTCGATCGTCACAGCGCTGGCCGCGACCGCCGCGCTCAGCGTCGCCGGATGTGGAAATACGCCGCCCACGGTGGACGCGTTCACCATCTCGGATCCTGTCGTTGACGCCGCGGGCGTTGCCACTGTGCGGACCACCATCACCGTGAGCGACGCGGACGGGGACAAGATCGTCCGCCTCGACCTGTCGGCGGCGGGGCCGGCTCCCATCCAGGTGCCCTCGGTGGTCCCTCCGGGCGGCGCGGTCGGAACCTACCAGTTCGAGCTCAAGATCCCGGCGGCGGCGCCCAAGGGCGAATACACGTTCTCGGTCACCGCGTTCGACGAGCCTGGCGGCGCGAGCGCGGTCAAGACCGCCAAGGTCACGCTGAAGTAGCGCTGCGTGGGGGGCGAGGCCGTCCACGAGCGGAGGGGGGGCCTGGGCCTTCGACAGGTGGGGCCAGATATGGGAAGATGCGGCGCCTCCTCGGACCCTCCCACCACGCGAGCTCCCAAAAATGTCTCAAGTCCTCCCAACGATTGGTCACTGGATCGACGGCCAGAACGTCCTGGGCGAGCACCGCTCGCAGGACGTGTGGAACCCCGCCACCGGCGTCGCGCAGAAGCGCCTCCTCCTGGCCGACAAGGCGACCGTCCAGGCCGCCATCGCGTCGGCCGAGAAGGCCTACCCCGCGTGGCGAGCGACCCCGCCGCTGAAGCGGGCAAGGACGATGAGCAAGCTGAAGAACCTCCTCGAGATGCACGCCGAGAAGATCGCGGCGCTGCTCACCTCCGAGCACGGCAAGGTCGCCGGCGACGCGATGGGCGAGCTCCAGCGTGGCATCGAGAACGTGGAGTATGCCTCGTATGCCCCGGAGCTCCTGAAGGGCGAACACAACCGGAACGTCGGCCCGAACATCGACTCGTGGAGCGAGTTTCAGCCGCTCGGCGTGACAGCGGGCATCACCCCCTTCAACTTCCCCGTCATGGTCCCTCTCTGGATGTGGCCCATGGCCATCGCCTGCGGCAACACCTTCGTCCGCAAGCCCTCGGAGCGCGACCCCTCGAGCGCCCTCCTCGTGGCGCAGCTTGCTCTCGAGGCTGGTGTACCTCCCGGCGTGCTCAACGTGGTGAACGGTGACAAGGAGGCGGTCGACACCCTTCTGGAGGACCGGCGCGTTCAGGCGATAAGCTTCGTCGGCTCGACGCCGATCGC
>SXGT01697560.1_pt1 | contig 12506 bp, 7 predicted proteins | sample 3176221 | NCBI WGS metagenome assembly SXGT01 (sample SAMN11356862, study PRJNA531348) | freshwater metagenome | isolation source: freshwater sample F1-120 | place: China: Fuxian Lake, Yuxi | collected 2017-12-25
CTGGCCGCGCTGGCCGCGCTGGCCGCGCGCAGGCTCCGGGGGTAGGGAGGCTCACAGGGGAATTTTCGACAAGATCCTGGACGCGTTCAGGCCCAAGAAGGCTCCCTCGCCCCTGGACCTTGGGCCCGCGGAGCGCCTGCTCGCCCACATCGCCACGGACAAGCCGCTCTACAGACCCGGGGAGTGCGTCTACGCGCGCGCGGCCCTGCTGGACGCCTTCACCCGGGTGCCCGCCGGCGCGGTCTCCGTCCAGTGGAAGGTGCTCGGCCCCCGGGGCGACTCGGTGTTCCAGGGCATGACCCGGAGCGCCCGGGGAGTGGCCCCTTTCTCGTGGGTGATTCCAAGGGAGCAGCCGGGGGGCGAGTACACCCTGGCGCTGGAGATGAGCGAGACACGGGACGCGCCCGCGGAGCTAAAGTTCGATATCCGGAGCTACCGCGTCCCGAGGCTCAAGACCGAGCTGGAGTTCGTGCGCAAGGCCTACGGTCCGGGCGACGAGGCGTCGGCGACCTTGCGGGTCACCCGGGCGGAGGGCGGCGTCCCCGAGGGCGCGGCCGTCACCGCCGTGGCCACGGTGGACGGCGCGGAGATCCACAGGTCCGAGCGGGTCCTGGACGCTCGAGGGGGCTGCTCTGTGACCTTCGCGCTCCCCGGGATCATCGGCGACGGAGAGGGCGCGCTGGCCATGGTGATCCGCGACGGGGGAGTCCAGGAGACCGCGGTCAAGACCATCCCGATCGTGCTCAATCGGGTAAAGCTCGAGATCTATCCCGAGGGAGGAGATCTGGTCGTGGGCCTCCCGACCCGGCTCTATGTCGAGGCTCGCACGCCCAGGGGCAAGCCCGCGGACGTGGCCGGCCGGGTGATCGACGGATCGGGCGCGGTCCTGGCGCGCTTCCGCACCGCGCACGAGGGGCGAGGGCGGGTGGACTTCACCCCATCGAGGGCCGGTAAGGCCCATACCATCGCCCTGGACGAGCCCGCCGGGGTGACCGATCTGTACCCGATGCCCGAGGTGCAGAAATCCGGGTTCACGCTCGCTTCCCTGGCGGATACGTTCCGCGCCGGGCGGCCCGTGAAGCTCAGGGTCGCGAGCACGGCCTCGGGCGAGGCCAGGGTGGCCCTCTTCCAGCGGGAGCGAGAGCTGGCCAGCTACCCCGTGGATCTGGTCGCGGGAGAGCCCCAGGACGTCGTCCTCACTCCCCCCGCCAGCGCCGACGGAGTGCTCCGCGCGACGGCCTACGACGACGCTGGCCTACCCAGGGCCGAGCGCCTGGTGTTCCTTCGCCCCGCGAGGGAGCTCAAGGTGGAGGTGAGCGCCAGCCCCCGCCGAGCAGGCCTCAGGGACGAGGTCCAGATCACCCTGCGCACCCGGGACGAGAAGGGCCAGCCCACGCCCGCCACGGTGACCCTGGCCGCGGTCGACGACGCCGTGCTGGAGACCGTCGAGAAGAGGGAGCGGGCGCCTCGCTTGCCCGTCCAGGCCCTCCTGGGCAGCGAGGTCCGAGAGCTCGCCGACTCCCATGTTTATCTTCGGACAGGAGACGAGGCCTCGGCCAGGATCGACCTCCTGCTGGGCACCCAGGGCTGGAGGCGCTTTGCGTTCCATGCCGTCGAGGAGTTCGTCAAGCTCCACGGGGACAAGGCCGAGCGAGCGCTGGCTCGGCGGCGCCCCGTGGCGCCCCCGATGGCCGGCGGGGCCTTCGGTCCTCCCGGGATGCCCGCCCTGGCGCCCGCGGCGGCTCCCAGGGCCGCGCTGGCGCCCCAGGCAAGGCCAGGCCTGCTGGAGCGGGCCAAGGGAGCGGTCGTCAAGGCCGAGGCGCCGGTCGCCAAGGTCGAGGCCGCCGCGCCCGCGAAGCCTGCGCCTCCCATGGCAGCGCCTGCGATGCCTGCTCCCGCCTTTGCTCCTCCCATGCCTGCCGCCGGGCCACCGATGGGCGGGCCTGCGCCGGGGATCATGCCGATGGCGGGTCCCATGCCTGCCATGCCCCCTCCTCGACCGGCGTATGTGCCGGTGAGGGAGTTCGCCCACCGCGCCCCCGAGACCTCCCCTTCGCAACGCACGGATTTCGCCGAGACGCTCTACTGGAACGCCGGAGTGACCACCGACGAGGCAGGAGAGGCCAGGGTGGAGTTCTCGCTCTGCGACTCGGTGACCACCTTCCGGGTGAGGGCCGACGGGTTCTCGGGCGAGGGCGCCCTGGGCGAAGGGGACGTCGCCGTGGAGGCACGGAGGCCCTTCTACCTGGAGCCCAAGCTCCCCCTTGAGGTCACCGTCGGGGATCGGTTCGAACTGCCCGTGGCCGCGGTCAACGGCACGCCTCATCCTCTCACGACCGAGCTGTCGCTGATCCTCTCGGAGCCTTTGAGCTCGGACCAGGAGGTGCCCCGGGCGCTCACCCTGGAAGGCGATCAGCGGGTCCGGGCGCTCTTCCGGGTAAAGGTCGGCGCCGGACGGGGAGCGGCGCCAGTGCGGGTGACCGCCAGCGGAAAGAGAGCGACCGACGACGTGACTCGCCACGTCGAGGTCGTGCCCTCGGGCTTCCCTGTCGAGGTATCCCTCGGAGGGCGCCTCGGGGACGGGGCGATCCACGAGATCACGCTGGCCGGGGACATCGAGCCTGGCTCCCTGGTGACCGAGCTGGTGGTCTACCCCACGCCGCTGGCGTCGCTCACCCAGGCGGTGGAGGCGCTGCTACGAGAGCCCTGCGGGTGCTTCGAGCAAACGAGCTCCAGCAACTACCCCAACGTGATGGTGATGCAGTACCTCCGCTCCCACGTGGGCGCGGCGCCCGAGATCGCCAGGCGCGCGGGAGAGCTGCTGGAGCGGGGTTACCAGAGGCTGGTCGGCTACGAGTGCAAGGAGAAGGGATACGAGTGGTGGGGCGGCGACCGCCCGGCCCACGAGGCCCTCACGGCCTACGGGGTGATGGAGTTCACGGACATGGCCAGCGTCTTCCCCGTGGACGGCGCGATGCTCGAGCGCACCAGGGCATGGCTGCTCTCCAGGCGGGACGGCAAGGGGGGCTTCGTGCGCAACTCGCTCTCGCTGGACACGTTTGGCTCGGCGCCCCAGGACGTGACGGACGCCTACGTGACCTGGGCCCTCTCCCAGGCCAAGGTCCCCGGCATCGACAGGGAGATCTCCCGTGTCCGCGAGCTGTCAGAAAAGAGCAAGGACCCTTATTACCTGGCCCTTGCGGCCAACGTGCTGCTGGACGTCGGGGACCTCGCCGCGGGCCCCGTGCTGGAGAGGCTGGCGGTCAGGCAGGGCGAGCAGGGCGCGGTCCCTGGGGCCGAGACGTCGATCACCCGCTCGGGCGGACAGAGCCTGGTCCTGGAGACCACGTCCCTGGCCATCCTGGCGTGGCTGCGCTCTCCCCAGCACCAGGCGCAGGCCGAGCGTGCGATCGAGTACCTGCTCGGGGCGTGCAAGAGCGGCAGCTTCGGGGCCACCCAGTCGACCATCCTGGCGCTCAAGGCCATCGTCGCCTACGACGCCTCCCGGGCCAGGCCAGGGACGGGGGGATCGGTCGTGGTGGTCGTGGACGGGGAGGTGCGCGCGGGCGCGGAGTTCACAGCGGACCAGAATGAGCCTGTCGTCTTGCCCTCGTTTGTGAGCGCCCTGACGCCAGGCGAGCACACGATCGAGGTCCGGCGAGAGGGCGAGGCCTCCATGCCCTACTCGCTCCAGGTGCGCTACCACGCGCGCACGCCGGCCAGCTCGCCGGCCTGCAAGGTGCGCCTGGCGACGGCCCTGGCAAAAAGCGAGATCCGCGAGGGTGAGGCGGTCGATCTGGAGGTGGGGCTGGTCAACGTGGCGGGCGAGGAGGTCCCCATGACCGTGGCGATCGTGGGGCTCCCCGGCGGGCTGGAGTCACGAGCCGACCAGCTGAAGGAGCTGGTCAGGCAGGGCAAGATCGACTTCTTCGAGACCCGGGGCAGGGACGTGGTGCTCTATCTGAGGGGGCTGGCGGCGGGCGCCCGGAGGAGCCTTTCGCTCTCCCTGGTGGCGGCCTTGCCCGGTCGCTACACCGGCGCCGCGTCTCGCGCCTACCTGTATTATACGCCCGAGGACAAGCACTGGGTCACGCCCCTGGAGGCGACCATCGTCCCAAACGCATAGCTCAGAAGAGAAAGCCTATCCTCAGCAGATCGACCGTGGGGACGATGTCGTGCCCGAAGGCGTTGGCGACGCCCGTGATGGTCGAGTTGATGTCGGTGGGGACCCCCGTCGGGAGGGTGTTCACGAATGTGGTCTTGACGGGGAGCTGCACGCCCGCGTCGAGCCCCACGGTGAGGCCGGGCTTGAAGGTCCAGAGGAAGCCCATGCGGGGGTTGAGGAACCAGGTCTCGGCGGTCGCGGACTCGCTGAACGTCCCGAGCTCTCCGAGTGCGACGGTCGCTGTGGCGTTCATTCGCTGGTATCCCCCCCGGAGGCCGATGAAGAACGCGCCTCGAAACGGGAATACGCGGGCGTCGGCGGCCACTCCCCAGAACGAGCTCTCGACATAGCCCAGCTTCAGGTTGGGCATCATGCCGTACTCGAGCCCAAGCGCGACGACGCGCTCGATCTTGACGAGCCCCTGGATGGACAGGGGACGAGGGAATCCAAGCCCGAGGAGGGCCCCGACCCGGACATGGTCCTTGTCCTCCCAGTCCTTGGGAGCCGCGGGGCGATCCGCTCCAGCCCGATCGGGGCTCCCCGGATATTCGCCCGGGAGGGGCTCGCTCCCCGGGTATCCGCTCGGGGTGGGCTCGTAGGCATGAGCCTGGCGAGAGGCCAGCACGAGCGTGAGCGCGAGCAGGGCGATGGTCAATACGCGGGTGACTTGGACCGACTTCATGGGCACCTCGTTCCTATAGGAGCCGAGGCGCGATGTTCGGATCATCCTGGACGCGATAATTTCCTTACAATGTCCTCACGGAATCCGATTGAACGCCCGGAGTCCCTCGCGCAACGAAAGATGACGTTCGGGTGCCGGGCGAGCGTCGGTCGCGGCGTACCGTTTATCGGTCTCGCCTTCGCCTGGCGATGAGCAAGGTGAGCCCCAGGAGAGCCACGGCGGCGCTGCGGCTCTCGCCGCGCCCTGTGTTGCAGCCCCCTGGCGGGTCAGGGGGTGACGCGCGTGGCCCCGAGTCCACCCCCGGACCCGCGTCGGCCGCAGGCTCTGCTGGCCCCACGCAGATCCCCCCGCGACAGACGAAACCCATGCAGTCTGCATCCGTCGAGCATCGGGCCCCCGCGCTCTGGCAGGCGTCGTCCAGGACACACTGGAGATCGCCGGCCTGGGTCGTGGGGAGGCAGCGAGCGCCAGCGCCGCAGGCCTCGTCCGAGGCGCAGGCTCGGCCGCAGACCCGGCCTCCTGTTGCCAGATCGAGGCAGCGGGCGTCATCGCCTGCGGCCTCGCAGGCGTCAGGCACCCGGGAGCAGGGAGCGCAGACGTCGGTGGGCGTGCCTGGTCTCTGGCAGCGGGCCGCTATGCAGAGCTGACCCGAGGGGCAGGGCGCTGCAGGGCAGAGGGCCGAGCCAACCCCCGGGTAGAGAGCGCAGACTCCGTCCTGGTCGTCCTTCTCGAGGGAGCGCCAGCGGAGGCCGCTCGACGTGGCAAACATGGTGGCGGTGCGGTCCGAGGAGTGCCCCAGGCCGAGGACATGGCCTATCTCGTGGGTCAGCACCGCCCTGAGATCGATCGCGCCGGGGCGCCCGTCGGCCGAGAATCTGTGATCGTGACCGTTGACGTGGATATCGGCGTCCCTGAGCGCCCCGCCGGGCCCCACGTGGAGGACGGTCTGGGCCAGGGCGCCCGGCTGGAGCTCCGAGGGCCATCCATCCGTGTGAAAGAACACGGTGCTGTTGGAGTCGTCCTTGGCCGCAGCCCCTCTCTGTCCTGACACCGTCGCTCGAAACGAGGTGCAGCGGACCTCGCTCCAGCTCCTGGCCGCGATCTCGATCTAGGCCAGGGCGACCTCGTCGGCAAAGGGACCGAAGGGCAGGGAGACGACCAGGCGCACGGGGAGAGCGGCTCTGTCCCACTGGGCCGCGGGGATCCCTCGAGTGAAGGACTGCACCCCGATGCTCCTCGTGCCGTCCGCAGGTTGGACGATGGCGGGAGGCGAGAGCAGGACCGGGGGAGCCACCCGCCCAGCATAGGACCCCACGGGGCGCTTGCCACGCGCCAGGCGGCGGCGGCTATGCTCGTGGCCATGCGCGTCGCCGCCGTACAGATGTCGAGCCAGGACGATCCCTCGCAGAACCTGGCCCGGGTGAGGGCGCTGGTCGGGGAGGCGGCGGGCGCCGGGGCCGAGGTCATCGCCTTGCCCGAGAATTTTGCCTTCTTCGGCCCCGAGGAGATGAAGCGGACCGTGGCAGAGGAGCTGGAGCGCCCCGGCCCCATCGTGACCTGTCTCCAGGAGCTGGCCGCCTTGTACCGGGTGGCGCTGATCGCCGGAGGGATGCCCGAGAAGAGCCAGGATCCTCTCAGGCCTTACAACACCTCGGTGCTGGTCGATCGCGGCGGCCGTATCTCGGCTCGCTACCGCAAGGTGCACCTCTTCGACGTGTCCCTCTCGGACGGGACGGAGGCCAGGGAGAGCGCGGCCACCCTCGCGGGAGATCAGCCCGTGGTGTGCGAGGTACTTGGCACTCTCCTGGGCATGACGGTCTGTTATGATCTGCGCTTTCCAGAGCTCTATCGGAGCCTGGGCGAGAAGGGAGCCCGGGTGATCACGGTGCCCGCCGCCTTCACCCTGACGACAGGCAAGGATCACTGGCATGTCCTCTTGCGGGCGAGGGCCATCGAGAACCAGGTCTTCGTGGTGGCGCCGGCCCAGCACGGCAAGCACCCGAGGGGGCGCCAGACCTATGGCAAGAGCCTCATCGTGGATCCCTGGGGCGACGTGCTGGCCCAAGCCGGGGAGGGGGAGGGCTTCGCCCTGGCCAGGCTGGATTTTGCCTACCAGGATCGGGTGCGAGCCCAGCTCCCCTGCCTCCAGCACCGCCGCTTTTAGGACCTCGGTCGCCAGTCTCGAGGCCCTCGGGCACGCGGAGGCCGTTGACGGTCGGGTGCCTCCACGGCGAGACTCCACGTCCCCATGCCGGTCGGCAAGCGATGCAAGGAGCCGCGACCCCAGATCAGCAGATAAAGAGCAAGCCGTGCCTCGGCCTCTTCGGCCGGCTCGGCTCGTTCAGCGCCTCGCTCCTCGGCCTCGGGGTGTACGCTGCCCAGGTCGCGCTCAGCGACTTATGGCTCCGCCATTTCCACTTTGGTCCCGCCGAGTGGGTATGGCGCTCGCTCAGCTACGGACGCCTCCAGCCCTTCAAGGTGCGCCGCCCCTGAGGCCCGCCACCTGGCCCTCGTGGACCCGGGGCCCTGGCGTACAGAGGGAGAGGATTTCTTGTGGGCCTTGGGGGTCTGGTGGACGGGGAGGTGGAAGATTTTATCGATACCCCCTCCCGGCAAGATCCTCACCCTCCCCGTCTGGCACGCGGTCCGGGGACGGGGCGCCATGGCCGCGCGGCGAGAGCGGGAAGCCGCGAGCTTCATGTCGCCTCCAAGGAGCCGTGCCCTCATGTAAGATCGGGGGGTGAGCCGCCTCGAAAGCTCGGGTCATTATGCGCTGGGGGTCCCCGTCTACCTCGCCTTGATGCTGCTCGAATGGGGTCTTTACCGGAGGCGCCACCCCGGGCTCTACGGCTTCTCGGACACCCTCTCCAACTTCGCCGGCGGTCTGGGCGAGGTCTGCGTGGGGCTCCTGCTCGGTCCCTGGCTGCTCTGGCTCTACGATTTTGGCTATGCCAGGCTGGCCCTCGTCCGCTGGGCGGAGGGCTCGCCCTGGCCCTGGATCCTCGCGGTCCCCGGGGCGGACCTCTGCTATTACCTCTACCACCGGGCAGGGCACACGGTGGCCTTGCTCCACGCCGTCCACGGGGTCCACCACCAGAGCGAGCGCTTCAATCTCAGCGTCGCCCTCAGGCACCCCTGGTTCTCGGATGTCTACTCCTTCGTATTTTATATCCCCATGCCTGTCCTAGGCATTCCCCCGGGGCCGTTCTTCTTCGGTGTCGCCGTCATCTCGTTCTATGCGCTCACCGTGCATACCCGGGGATTCAACAGGCCAGGCTTCGGGTTCCTGGTGACGCCGAGGACGCACATCGTGCACCACGCTCGTAACCCGAGGTACCTCGGCAAGAACCTGGGGGCCATGTTCACGGTCTGGGACAGGCTTTTCGGGACCCACGTCGAGGTCACGGACGACGATCCCCCCGAGATAGGGAGCCCCGCCGGCTACCGCAGCCACGACGGGGCGCTGGCGCAGTTCACCCTCTTCGCCGATCTATGGAGCGGCCTGCGCGCGTCCAGGACCCCGAGAGAATGGGCCCGGGTGCTCTTCGGCAGGCCAGGCTGGAGGCCGCCCGGGAGCCCCCGCCGCCCGAGGAGCGTCGCCAGGAGCGACGCCTCGATCCCGGGGCCAACCAAGCTCTACGTGGCCTTCCAGTTCCCGCTGCTGCTGGCCTTCGGTCTGGCCGTGGCCTGGGAGAGGGAGCGCTTCGACCTGAGGGGTCACCTGGTCACGGTGCTGGTGGTGGCGGCAGGGCTGGCGTCGCTGGGCGGGCTGCTGGACGGCCGACGCCACGCGGTCCGGGCCGAGGTCGCGCGCCTCGCCTGCTCCGCCGCGCTGCTGGTGCTCGTGAGGTAGCGTGCCGCATCGCGCGGCGTCGAGCCTGTTGGCTTCGTGTACAATGGGCCCGTGGAGGAAGGAGCGCTCTCAGGGAGGCTACTCGGAGGTGCCTATCGCGTCGGGCGGCTCCTCGGCAAGGGCGCGATGGGCGCCGTTTACGAGGGTGTCCAGGAGGCGCTGGGGCGCCCGGTCGCGATCAAGGTCCTGCACGCGTCGACGGCCCTGCGGCAGGATCAGTTCACCCGCTTCAAGCGCGAGGCCCAGGCTGCGGCCTCGCTCGGCCACGCCAACATCGTCCAGATCACCGACTTCCAGTGGCTCCCCGGCGAGCCGCCCTTCCTCGTCATGGAGCGCCTCGCCGGGCAGTCCCTGGGCGAGGCCATCGTCAGGAGCGGGCGCCTCCGGCCGACGCGCGTCGCCTACATCGCCGCGCAGGTGCTCTCGGCGCTGGCCGCGGCCCACAAGGCCGGGATCGTCCACCGCGACATCAAGCCGGACAACGTGTTCCTCACCCTGGTCGCGATGGTAAACGACATCGTGAAGCTCCTCGATTTCGGCGTCGCCAAGCTCGTGGACGAGGCGCCCATCACCAGGGTGGGCGCGATGATAGGCTCACCGGCCTACATGCCCCAGGAGCAGGCCCTGGGGGCCGCGATCGACGCCCGGGTCGATATCTACGCGGTCGGGGCGACCATGTACCACGCCCTCTCGGGTCGGCTCCCCATCGAGGCGAGCGACATCGGCGAGTTCATGATCAAGGTGCAGCAGCCCGTCACCCCGCTGGCCGAGCTCATACCAGGCTTTGATCCGGCCCTCTCCGCCATCGTCGCGACCGCGATGGCGACCGATCCCGAAAGGCGCTTTGCCAGCGCCAACGAGATGCGACTGGCCCTGATGCCCTGGGCTCGCCCGGCCTCTCAAGGGACGGGAGCGACGAACGTCCCGGCTTCGCTCGTGATGCCCGGTCCGCCGGCCCTCGTGGCTTCGGGGCCGTTGACGGGCTCGGTCGCTCCTGTGCCCTCGGGGCCGTTGACGGGCTCGGTTGCTCCTGTGCCTTCGAGGCCGCTGACGGGCTCGGTTGCTCCTGTCTCTGGTCCGCTGACGGGCTCGTTCCAGCCCCCGTCCCCTTCGGGAGCTGCCCTGCCACCCTTCGTGCCCGTCGCGACGAGCAGGGGCTCCTTTGTGGCGACGCCGGCCGTGGCGACGGCGCAACGGAGCGGCGCAGGAGGGGTTCTGTTGCTCGCGGGGGGCGGGCTCGCGCTCCTCGTCGTGGCGGGGCTCGCCGTGATCTTCGTCGTCGTTCAGGCCCGGAGCTCCAGGGACGTCCCTGACGCGCAGACCCCTGCCTCCTTGAGCGTCACGGTGGCCTCGGTCCGGGCTCCGGTCACCCCCTCGAGCGCTCTCCTTCCCGGTCCGTCGCCCGGCCCGTCGCCCGGCCCGTCGTCCGGTCCATCGCCCGGTCCATCGCCCGGTCCGTCATCCCGGCCTACCGCGCCCAGCGGCGACCCCGTCGTCGTCCGGGATGCGGGGCCTCCTGGCGCTCGAGACGCAAGCTCCGCGGTCGATGCTTCTCCAAACCACGTCGCGAGCCATAGCCCCCCTCGCTACCTGGGCTGCACGGCGAGCACGAACAACATGGGGGACACGTCCGCGGCCAACCTCACGCTCAAGGACAATTTTTCCCTGGCCGAATGCCGTAACGTGCCCTGCGGCCTCACGGATCGCCCCTTCGATTCGGTCGTGAACGTGACCATCGAAACGGGGGGGCGCGTGGTGTCGGCGGTGTCCAAGCCGTTCGGCACTTGTGCCGCCATCGACTCCTGCCTGAGGACGAGGATGCAGATGAGCTTCTTCGTCCATATCCACGGACCCACCCGGTCCTTCCCCGTAACTTGCAGGTTCGCGCCCAGCCCATGACGTCCTCGTCTCTGCAGGGTCGTCTCCTCGGCGGGGCTTACCGGGTGGGGGCGCTCCTCGGCCAGGGTTCGATGGGGGCCGTCTACGAGGCCGTAGACGAGCGGCTCGGCCGCCCGGTGGCCTTGAAGGTGCTCCGCGCCGACGTCAGGCTCGCCCCGGAGGACATCGCCCGCTTCGAGCGGGAGGCCAGGGCTGCAGCGGCGCTCGGTCATCCGAACATCGTCCAGGTGACCGATTTTCGCTCGCTCCCCGACGAGCCGCCCTTCCTGGTGATGGAGCGCCTGGTCGGAGAGTCCCTCGGCGCGATGATCGCCCGCTGCCGGGCGCTCGAGCCCGGGCAGGCGTGCTTCTTCGCGACCCAGATGCTCGACGCGCTGGGCGCGGCGCACCGGGCGGGCATCGTTCACCGCGACGTGAAGCCGGACAACGTGTTCCTCACGGCGGTGGGCGGGGGCGTGTTCCTGGTGAAGCTGGTCGACTTCGGGCTCGCCAAGCTGCTGCGCGAGGCGCCCATCACCGCGCTGGGGACCCTCATGGGCACCCCGGCCTACATGGCTCCGGAGCAGGCGCTGGGGGGCCCGGTGGACGCGCGCGCCGATCTGTACAGCGTCGCGGCCACCCTCTACCACGCCCTCTCGGGTCGGCTCCCCATCGACGAGAGCGCGGCGCTGATCGATATCCTGACGTGCATCCTGGAGCGCCCGCCCCCCTCTCTCCGGAGCCTGGTGCCAGGGCTGGACCCCAGGCTCTCGGACGTGATCGAGCGGGCGATGGCGAAGGATCGAGGGCAGCGCTTTCCCTCCGCCGACGCCTTTCGTGAGGCGCTCGGGCCCTTCGTGAGGGCGTCGTCCGCCATGAGCGCCCCCTCGGCGGTCCCCCGGAGCGCGCTGGCCGCGTCCGTGGTGGGGCCTCCTGGCGGTCCTCCCCCCGTGGCTTCGTCGGTGTTCTCGTCAGGCGCCCCTCCCGGCGGCCCTCCCCCCGTGGCCGTGGCCTCGCTCGGTCCTGGCTCCGCTGCTCACGGTTGCCGCGCCGGATCGACGAGCTCCTCGGGCCTCTGGCTCGCCCTCGTCGGCGGAGTGGTCCTCGTTGGCGCCCTCGCCGTAGGCATGGCCTTCGTCTTTCTGGCTCACAAAGGCCGCGAGGCCCAGGGGCTCGACGGCGGGCCGGGCGGGGCTCCGTCCTCGAGCGCGCACGCCTCGGCTCCGGGCTCGCCCTCGTCGGCGGAGCCCAGCGCATCCCCGCCAGGCTCGGCCTCGCCTCGGGGCTCCGCCCCAGGAGGGCGCGGCTCTCGGGAGGACGCCGGCCCTCGCTTCGCGGACGCGGCCGCCCCTCCCGTCGCGGACGCGGCCACCCCTCGCGGCGTGGACGCGGCCGCCCCGCCCCTCACGCTCCTGGACGCCGGAGCGACCGACGCCGGTATGGCTCGCGGGGGGTTGACGTTCGAGCACCGAGGTCGCTCGTTCTCTCCGTTCGGAGTCAACTTCGAGGCCGCCCTCAAGACGTTAAAATCCGTGGATCTCAGGGTCAGGGGCTGCCTCCCCCACGCGTGCCTGGGGATCGACAAGAACCTCGAGGACTATCCCATCCTCGACGTGAACTACATCGGCGTGGTCCAGGGGGACGGTCATGTCTCCAAGATCGAGTCCAGGATGGGGCGCGGCCGGGTGAACGTCAGCTGTCCGGCCCTCGACGCCTGCGTCCTCCCCATCTACCGGGGCCTCAAGTTCCCGACCCCGGACAAGCCCGGCGAGTTCCAGTTCGGCCTGCGCTTCAAGGATCCCTCCGCCCGCTAGAGAGCCGACCGGAAAGTCAGCGGAGCGCTCTCCTTGGCCTGCTTTCTCCCTGTAAATCACAGGGAGAAGTGAGGCAAGGAGGACTGATTTTCCCAGACTTCGACCATCCTCAAG
>SXGT01507663.1_pt1 | contig 12505 bp, 13 predicted proteins | sample 3176221 | NCBI WGS metagenome assembly SXGT01 (sample SAMN11356862, study PRJNA531348) | freshwater metagenome | isolation source: freshwater sample F1-120 | place: China: Fuxian Lake, Yuxi | collected 2017-12-25
ATTGGGACCGAGTTTGGTCAAACCGCGCAATTCGAGTTGCAGAAAAAAGGCGCTGGTGGCTGTGGCCTGACTGGTCGCGAGTTGTTGCATGACGCCGCGCAACGACCAGCAGCCGGCGTTGTATTCGAAGCCGGCCAGTCCTTCAACCAGACGGGTGTCCTTGATCGAATAATTGAGTCGGCCCAGACCATACCATTTCTGCGCCAGCGGCCACTGGAACGAGACATCGACCTGGTTCAAGCCGCCTTGCGCCAGCGTGCCCCGTGTGTAACGGTAATCGGCATTGACCAGACGACCGGGGCCATAGCGCCAGGCGCCGCCCAGACTCGCCTTGGTCAGGCTGCCTTCGCCGGTGTCGTACTGGACGCCGGTATTCAGCCGCAGGTAACGATTGATCTGGCCGCTGGCCTGCGCCAGCAGTTCGGTGGATTTGCTGGAGCGCGCGGCGAGGCCGGGAAGCGTGACGCGCTGATCGGAGAAATAGAAGCGCTGGCCGAGCGTGACTTGCAGACGCTCGGCGCCGCTGTCCGGTTCGAGGAAACGCGAGGTGACCGCCAGCGTCAACTGGTTGGCGTCATTGATGCGATCGACGCCGATGTACTGGTTTTCGGCGAAAAGCTGGTCAAGCGACAGATCGCGGTTACTGCTGTCGAATACCGGGATCCGTGTCTGGTCGCGATACGGGATGTAGACGTAATAGGCACGCGGCTCCAGCGTCTGGGTAATGCCCCTGCCGAACAAGGACCAGTCGCGTTCCAGAAACAGGCTGGAATCGAGACTGAACATGGGCAGGCTGCGTGTGGTGTCGTCGAAGCTGCCAGCCGCCGGCAAAGCCAGGCTGTCGGACAGTGTGCGGGTTGTATCGTCCAGCGCGTAATGGCTGAGATACCAGCCCAGACGCGGCGTCACAACCGAGTACGCCGTCTGCAGCGGAATGCTCAGACTGGGATTGGCATGAATTCGGGCACCCTGCACGCGACTGCCGCCGGGGTGGTCGAAATAAACCAGCTCGCTGTTGAAATCGAAACGCATGTCGGATCCACCGCCGGCACGATCGCTCCGAAAATGATCGCTGGATGCGGTCAACGTGACTTGCGGCAGCCGGCTGTATGGCTCTACCACTGCAACGGCGGAGGGATCCTGCAAGGTCTGGAAGCTCTGCGCGAGCCCGTTTGCCTGCCACCAGTCGCCGTTGTAGCGCGCGCTGATCTGGCGCGGCAGGTTGACCTGGGAAGTCTGGTTGACCGAATCGGACAGGTTGGCAAAGTAGCTGTTGTCCGAAACGTTTTCATATTCGAGCGCGCCCGACCAGCGTGCGTCGAACTGTTGCCGGTGCCGCAACAGCACACGATGCCGGTTGCGGTCGGCGATCTGGTCATTGGGCAGGAATTCGCCGATCAGCTCGCCACTGTAGCGGGACTCCAGATAACGAAACTCGCCGCCAAGCTGCAAGCCGCGCTTCGACATCAGACGCGGCGAGAGCGTGGCATCGCGGTTATGCGCGATATTCCAGTACCACGGCGTCTTCAACTCCAGTCCGCGCGCATCCGACGCGCCATAGCTGGGCGCCAGAAAACCGCTCTTGCGCCGGTCATCCAGAGCAAAATCCATCCACGGCGTGTAGAGAATGGGCACATCCATGAATTTGACGCGTACCTGCCGTGCGGCGCCCAGACTGGTCAGATAGTCGAGACGAAGATCGTCCATCCGCAATTCCCAATCCTGATTGCCTGGCACGCAGGTGGTATAGGTCGCATCGGTCATGTGATAGACGTCCGGACCGGCAAAGATGAGCGATTGCGCTCCGCCACGCACCTTGCCACCTTCCTTGCCGGCAAACCGAAAGCGCACCGCCTGCATGTCGCCGAGCCGGGCTTCGAGCTTCAGTTTCAGCGATTCGCCCTCCAGGCGATCCTGATCACGCGAGAAGACCACGTTGCCGCGCGCCTCGACCTGATCGGACGGCTGGTCATAGCGCACCCAGTCGGCTTCCATCTGCTCGCGCAGATTCCGGATGAGCACCTTGCCTTCCGCCACCATCTCGCGCTGATTGTGGCCGGAAATTCGCTCTGCCTCGATGTGGGTTGGTCCCTGCAGGGGTTTGCCGACCGGGCTTGCCGGCGACAGACCGGAGGTCCGCTTGAGTTGCATCGAGGTTTCCGCGCCAGCCCCGACGTGCGCCGCTGCCATGCAGATAACGAGCAACAGGCGCGCAAAAGGCGGGACAACTGGGGGCGCGGCGGCTGGCATGACGGGAATGATAGAATTCGGCGGATTTTTTCAGCGCCGGATTATAGCTTTGGAACGCTCCGAACACCCTGCACAGCCCGAACGCATCGAACGTCTGACCACTTGGGTCCGTTCTGTTCTGCCCGCCCCTCTGCTCGATCTGCATCCGGCATCCGCCGATGCCAGTTTTCGCCGTTATTTCCGCGCCAGAACGGCCGACGGCAGCTACATCGTCATGGATGCGCCGCCCAGCCATGAAGATTGCACGCCATTCCTCCATGTCGCCCGCCTGTTTCGCGCTGCCGGTGCCAATACGCCGGAAATTCTGGGCGAGAACCTGGCCGATGGCTTCCTGCTACTCTCGGATTTCGGCGACACCACTTATCTCGCCGCGCTCGATGAGGAAAACGCCAGCCGGCTTTACCTGGATGCCAACGCTGCGCTGATCAGGATCCAGAGCGCCAGCCGACCGGACGAACTGCCGCCCTATGACGCCGAACTGCTGCTGCGCGAAATGCGCCTGTTCCCGGACTGGTATCTGGCCCGCCATCTCGACATCCGCCTCTCCAGCGAGCAAATGAACCGCCTCGAAGCCACGTTCGACCGCATCCTTGCCAACAATCTGGCACAACCGCGGGTCTATGTGCATCGCGACTGGCATTCGCGCAATCTGATGCTGACCCCGGACGACAACCCCGGCGTGCTCGACTTCCAGGACGCCGTGTACGGACCGATCACCTACGATCTGGCTTCGATCTACAAGGATGCCTATATCCGCTGGGACGAGGAGCGCGTGCTCGACTGGCGGGTGCGTTATTGGGAAGCCGCGCGCAAGCAGGGGCTGCCGGTGCATGCCGACTTCGGCGAGTTCTACCGCGATTTCGAATGGATGGGCGCGCAGCGCCACATCAAGGTGCTCGGCATCTTCGCGCGCCTGTGCCACCGCGATGGCAAGACCGGCTATCTGAAAGACATGCCGCTGGTGATGGACTATCTGCGCAAGACCTGTGCCCGTTACACCGGCCTCGGTGATTTCCTGCGCCTGCTCGACGAGATCGAGGGCCGGCAGGCCGCTGTCGGATACACCTTCTGATGCCCGGCCCGTTCCCTTTCAAGGCCATGATTCTGGCGGCCGGTATCGGTGAGCGCATGCGGCCGCTCACCAACCACACGCCAAAGCCTTTGCTGCGAGTCGGAGGCAAGGCGCTGATCGTCTGGCAAATCGAACGCCTGCGCACAGCCGGCTTCGTCGATCTGGTCATCAATCATGCCCACCTGGGCCAGCAGATCGAGGATTATCTTGGCGATGGATCGGCACTCGGCGTGCTGATCCGCTACTCACGCGAAGCGCAGCCGCTGGAAACCGCCGGTGGCATTGCAACCGCACGCGGCCTGCTGGGTGATGCGCCGTTTCTGGTCTGCAACGGCGATGTCTATGCCGATTTCGATTTCAGCCGGCTGCAGGCGGTGCTGGCCAAGATGCATGCCACGCCGAACCGGCTGGCGCATCTGGTTCTGGTCGACAACCCGCCGCATCATCCGCACGGTGACTTCGCGCTGCTGAACGGCAAGGCGCTGGACCAGCCGCGTCTGACCTTTTCCGGTATCGGCTGCTATCGCCCCGAGCTTTTTGCCGCCATCGCGCGCGGAGAAAAAGCCAAGCTGGCGCCCCTGCTGAAGGCCGCAATGGCGGCCGGACGGGTTTCCGGCGAATACTTTTCCGGGCGCTGGGAAGATGTCGGCACTCCGGCGCGTTTGAGCGCCCTGGACAGTGAATTGAGAGAAGCCCATGTCGCCTGAGCCCACCGCCAACATCGCCGTTCACCGCGAGCGCCGCGAGCGCGTAATGAAACTGATGCAACAGGGGGTCATGGTGCTGGCCACCGCGCCGGAGGTCATCCGCAACCGCGATGCGCATTTTCCGTATCGCTTCGACAGCCACTTCCATTACCTGACCGCATTTCCGGAACCGGAAGCGGTGCTGGTGCTGATCTCCGGCGCCGAACCAAGACATATCCTGTTCTGTCGCGAAAAAAACATGGAGCGGGAAATCTGGGACGGTTTCCGCTTCGGGCCCGAAGCAGCGCTGCATACCTTCCACTTCGACGCGACCTTTCCCTACGACAAGCTGGACGAGGAATTACCCAGGCTGATGGAAAACCAGCCCGCCCTTCATTACGCCATCGGTTTCGATACAGCCTGGGACGCACGCATGCTCGGCTGGCTGAATGCGGTACGCGCCAAGGCCCGTGCCGGCATCAGCGCGCCGACAACGCTGCTGGATGCGCGCGCGATCGTCGACGAGATGCGCCTGATCAAGGATGCGCACGAAATCGCACTGATGCAGCGCGCCGCCGACATTTCCGCCGCCGGTCATCTTGGCGCGCTGCGCGTCTGCGAGCCGGGCATGGGTGAGTGGGAAATCGAGGCAGAGTTGCTCTATCACTTTCGCAAGGGCGGCTGCCAGGCGCCCGCCTATACCCCCATCGTCGCCGGCGGCGCCAATGCCTGCGTGCTGCACTATGTCAGCAACAATCGGATATTGCGCGATGGCGATCTGTTGTTGATCGACGCTGCCGGCGAATTCCACGGCTATGCCGCCGATATCACGCGTACATTTCCGGTGAATGGCCGCTTCAGCGCACCGCAACGGGATGTGTACGAAATCGTGCTCGCCGCACAACTCGCCGCCATCTCGGCGGTCAAGCCGGGCAACGCCTGGAACGCACCGCACGATGCCGCGTTGCGCGTGCTGACGCAGGGGCTCTGCGATCTCAACCTGCTGCAAGGTGATCTGGATGGACTCATCGAGCAGGAAGCCTACAAGCCGTTCTATATGCACAAGACCGGACACTGGCTGGGGCTCGATGTGCACGATGCCGGCGATTACAAGCTTGCCGGCTGCGGACCGGAGCCGGTGTGGCGAAATTTTCAGGCAGGCATGACGCTGACGGTCGAACCCGGCCTGTACATCCGCCCGTCGGACAACGTGCCGGAAGCGTTCTGGAACATCGGAATCCGCATCGAGGACGATGTCGCGGTAACGCCGGATGGCTGCACCATCCTGACCTCGACGGCACCGAAGACTGTGGCCGATATCGAATCCGCCATGCGCGGATGAACCTTTTTGTCTGATCCCGCTCCCTGACCAACCCTTACCCAGGATACAACCATGCTTACCTTGTTCAAACCGCTTGCCTTCATATTGCTGCTAAGTTTGGCGCCAGCCATTTCGCATGCCAGCGAAGCCGTGGTGCGCAAAGCTGTTCAGGGCCTGATCGGCCCGAATGACCGCATCCAAAGCATCCGCCCTTCCGGCGCACTCGATTTCTACGAGGTCCAGGTCAATGGAGAATTGCTGTATGTCGATGCCAAGGGGCGGTTTGCGCTCCTTGGCAGCATTCTCGACATCCAGTCACAGCGCAATCTGACGCAGGAGCGCAAGGCTGTGTTGTCGCGCATCAATTTCTCCGAACTGCCGCTGCATCTTGCGGCCAAGCAGGTGCGCGGCAAAGGTCGCCGCGTACTGGCCACCTTCGAGGATCCCAATTGCAGTTACTGCCGCAAGCTGGCACTGGAACTGGAAAAACTGGACGATGTCACGGTGTACACCTTCCTGCTGCCCATCCTTTCGGATGATTCCGCCGAGAAATCACGCGCGATCTGGTGTGCAAAGGATTGCGGCCGGGCCTGGCGAGACTGGATCATCGACGGCAAATTGCCGCCCGCCGGTCGCTGCGATGCCCCTATCGACAAATTGCAGGCGCTCGGCCGCAAATACAACATCACCGGCACGCCCAGCATCTTCTTCTCCGACGGCAACCGCCTTGGCGGCTACGCCCCGGTTGCGCAACTCGACGCCGCGTTGCAACAGGCGAGCCAGAAGACGCGTTGAACCCACTATAGAAACCAGCCAGGACCATCCATGCATTTCACCAAACCCTTTTCATTCCTCCTCTCGGCACTGTTGCTGGCCGCACCGGCTTACGCGACACCCGACATGAGCGCACCCGAGGCGCTCGCTGCAGCCCAGGCCGGCAAGGTCAAGCTGATCGACATCCGCACCCAGCGCGAATGGCGGGAAACCGGCACGGCGCCGGGCGCCGGACGCGTTGACATGTATCAGGGCGCGGCGGCCTTCGCCAAGGGGATCGAGGCGATCACCGGCGGCGACAAGAACGCGCCCATCGCGCTGATCTGCCGCACCGGCAATCGCACCACGCAGGCGCAGAAATTTCTGCAAAGCCAGGGCTATACCCAGGTGTACAACGTCAAGGAAGGCATGGCCGGCAGCAGTGCCGGGCCGGGATGGATGAAGCGCGGCTTGCCGGTTGACGCCTGCCGAAGCTGCTGAGCCTTAATCACCGGCGGCGCTTCCCCAGCGCGGCATCAGGTTGTGCGGAATGCCAAGCTGGTCCAGCACGCGCGCAACGATGAAGTCGATGACCTGATCGACGCTTTGCGGCCGGTGATAGAAGCCCGGATTGGCGGGCAGGATGGTGGCGCCGGCCTCCGCCAGTGCGGTCATGTTGCGCAGGTGGATCAAAGAAAACGGCGTTTCGCGCGCGACCAGGATCAATGGCCGCTTTTCTTTCAGGATCACATCCGCTGCCCGTTCGATCAGGTTGTCTGCCAATCCATGCGCGATGGCGGCAAGGCTGCCCATGGTGCATGGGCAGATCACCATCGCATCGGCCGGATTGGAGCCCGATGCCGCCGGGGCGAACCATTCCTCCTTGCCATAGGCCGCCAGTTTTCCGCTGTGGCCGCTGAAACGCCGATCGAAGTATTCGACCAGTTGCGCATTGCCTGCGGGCAGCTGCAGATCGAGTTCCTGCCGGGCGACGATGCGCGCCGCCTGTGACAGCAAAAGGTCCACCGCACATCCGGCGCGCAGCAGACATTCCAGAAGCCGCAAACCGTAAGCCATGCCGGATGCGCCGGTCAGCGCGAGGGTGATGCGTTTCATGAAATCGGCTCCGCGGGTTGATGTTCGGATTTGAGCAGATGTGCCGTCGCCAGGCCATTGACCAGCCCGGTCAGCCAGGCAGCCCCCAGGAACAACGGCAGCAGGCCGAGAATGCTGGCACCGGGCAGCAGCCAGGTATCGACCAGCCATAACTGCGTTGCGATATGTGCAAATGCGGCCAGAATTGACAGGCCCACCGGGCCGAACCAGCGCTTCGGCAAGTGAATGGCGATGGCCAGAACGCACAAGCTGCTTACCCCGCCGGCAAGACTGAGCACGAAAGCCGGCGTCAGGAACTGCCCCAGTACCAGCGCACCGGCAACGATACGCAGGCCGGAAACCCAGGCAGCAGTGCGCCAGCCATAACGGTAGAGCACAATCAGAGTGACGATATTGGCCAGACCCGGCTTGATGCCGGGTATCGGCAGGGGAATGGCGGCTTCCGCCAGAGTCAGTCCGATCGCGGCAGCGGCAAGGCCGGCAACACGCCGATCCTCTGCAGTCGAGACGAGTTCAATAGTTGAGGGTGTCATATCCGGCAGCCGCGTTTTCCACGCTGACCCGATTCGGCAGACAGACCGCCGCTCCGCCGGGCGGAATCCAGCCCTGGCGCACACAAAGTTGCCGCGGACTCGGGTCGGCGGCGACACGCACGCGACCGGCACGGATTTCAATCCGGCTGACGCCAAGCGGCCCCGGCACTTCGATAGCCTGGTTCAGGCGCAGACTGGCTTCCCGGAACACCTTGCCATCGAGTCGGATGACGATTCTTCCTTCGAAACTGTACGCCTGCCGCAGCCAGAGCGCCGCCACCAACACCAGGCCGGCGGCGGCCATCAGCCAGTCGCCCGGGCGCATGAAGGTCGTCATGGGGACTAATTCAGTTCCCGGTGCCGGATCAGTACCTGCTGGGTTTCGCTGAACAGGTCCGCCAGGGTCTCGGCGAAATAGACGGAACGATGCTGACCGCCCGTACAGCCCAGGCCGACCGTGAAATAGTTGCGATTGTCCCGGATGTAGGAAGGCAACCATTTGGCGACATAGGCGTGAATGTCGCCAAGCATTTCCTGCACCATGATCTGCGACTGGAGAAACGCAATCACCGGACCATCGCGTCCGGTAAGCGGCTTCAAGGTGACGTCATAGTGCGGGTTGGGCAGACAACGCACATCGAATACCAGATCGGCATCCATCGGAATGCCATGCTTGAAACCAAAGGATTCAAAGACCAGCGTGAAGTTGGCGCCATCCAGTTTCAGGAAGTCCTTGATCCAGGCACGCAGGTTGTTGGCGGAGAGATCGCTGGTATCCATCAAGTGGCTGTTGGCGGAAATTCGTTCCAGCATTTCACGCTCTGCCCGGATGCATTCTTCCAACGAGCGGTCCCCGCTGGCGAGAGGATGCCTGCGGCGGGTTTCCGAGAAACGGGTAACAAGAGTCGCGTCCTTGGCGGTGAGAAACAGCACACGCAGATCAAAGCGCTGACGCAGGCGTTCCAGGTCATCGGGCAGCCCGGGCAAACTGGCGCCGCTGCGCGCGTCGATGCTGATGGCGGCATCGGCCACCCCGGACAACCGCAAATATTCGACCGTCTCGGGCAGCAGGGCAGCCGGCAAATTATCGACGCAGTAGAAGCCGCCATCTTCCAGCGCCTTCAGTGCGACGCTCTTGCCTGAACCGGAGAGTCCGCTGATTACAACGATACGCATGTTGCTTGCGCCTCAATAACTGGTGGGAGATTCACCATTGGCCGCGATCGCGGCGCGCTGGCGCTCGGAAAACTCTTCCGCAGAGTTGAAGCCCCGGAGCTTGAGAATATGGTTGCGCACGGCGACTTCGACCAGCACGGCAAGGTTGCGGCCGACTGCGACGGGAATACGCACTTCCGGAATCTCGATGCCCAGAATGTTACGTGTACTGGCGGCCATGTCGAGGCGATCAACTTCCTGCCATTTGGCGCCCAAATCGTCGGCCGGGGCGAGATGAACGATCAGCTTGAGATTCTTCTTCTGCTTTACAGCGGTTTCACCAAACAGTCGGCGGATATTGAGCACGCCAAGGCCGCGCACTTCCATGAAGTCGACCAGCAGGCTTGGGCAACGCCCTTCCAGGGTGTCGGGCGAGACGGCAAAGATTTCCAGCGCATCGTCCGCAACCAGGCGATGGCCTCGTGAAATGAGTTCGAGCGCCAGCTCGCTTTTACCCGCCGAAGGTGCGCCGGTAATCAGGACGCCCAACCCCGATACTTCGAGAAACACACCATGCATGATGGTGGAAGGAGCCAACGCCTGCGCCATCATGTGCGTCAATACACGCATCAATAAGGGTCCGGGCTCAGGCGAGGAAAATAACGGTGTGCCGGTACGGCAGGCCGCCGCGACCAGCATTTCGGGAATGCTTTCGCCGTTGGCAACAATGACGGCAGCTATTTCGGATGCAAACAGATTGCCCACGGCCGCCGCCAGATCGGTTTCCGACAGCCCGCGCAGATAATCCATCTCCGCGCATCCAAGCACCTGCACCCGGTTCGGGTGCACAAAATTGAGATGGCCGACCAATGCCAGCGAAGGCTTCTGGACAGTATCGGAAGTAAGTACTTTGCCCCCGCCGCTCTGACCCGCGACCCAGTTAAGACTGAGACGCTCACCGGCATGCCGAAACAATTCCGCCACAGTCATGTGATGGAGATTGACGTGCGAACCCGAAAGTCCGGCCGCCGGCGGCATCAGGGCGACCACTCCGTGATCAGCCGGTGCAGTTCGGTCGCGTCAGGCGCAGCGCGCAATCTGGCACGAAACTCCGCGTCGGAAAACATGGCGGCCAGTTCGCCGAGAATCTGCAAGTGCAGGTCGGTGGCCGCTGCAGGTGCGAGCAGAATAAAGACCAGATCGACCGGCTGGTCGTCCGGCGCATCGAAATCGGTCGGTGTCTTCAGCCGTATGAATGCACAGGCTGTTTCCTTCAACTGCTTGATACGGCCATGCGGAATGGCAATGCCATAACCGAGGGCGGTAGAGCCGAGTTTCTCGCGGGAAAACAGGCTTTCGAACACTTCTGCTGCTGGCACCGAGTCGCTGGTCAAAAACATCTGACCGGCCTGTTCGAACAGGCGCTTTTTGCTGCTGGTTTCGAAATCCGCCAACACATTGGCGGTTTTCAACAAAGGTGAGATGAGGTTCATTGGAGTCGGGCGCTTTGATTCGTGCCACAAGTGAACAGGAAATGCCGGACAACTTGAATCGACGAGCCGGCGCCAGGAAAAACACCTTAACTTCTTCATTCCGGCGCAGACCGGAACCCGGCCATTTCAGCACATTGGGTTCCAGCCTGCGCAGATGAGAGGGGTTTGTCCGGCGCGTGAAAATGATCTGGTTGCGATTTCGACGCGCCTGTCCACGTTGACGATTAGTCGATTTCCAGGCTTTGTCCCTTGACCCCGCCAGATGCCCGGTGGACGTCGCCCGATTTTTCCTTGTGCTTGACGACCTGTCGGTCAAGCTTGTCAACCAGGGCGTCTATGGCTGCGTACATGTCGGCATCAATCGCCTCTACGTAGATATCCTTGCCGCGCAAGTGCAGATTGACTTCAGCCTTGTGCTTGAGTTTTTCGACCATCAGGATGACCGAAACGTCGATGACTTGATCAAAATGACGCGTGACCCGCCCCATTTTTTCTTCGATATAGCCACGAATGGCGGGGGTGATTTCCAGGTGATGGCCTGTTATGGTGAGGTTCATACAAACACTCCTTGTTTAATGCGCCGGTCAGATCGACTTGCGCTGGTTGGCGGGAGGAATATTCAACAACTCCCGGTACTTGGCTACGGTGCGTCGGGCAACCACGAAACCCTGTTTGCCCAACAGTTCGGCTATGGTGTTATCGGACAGCGGTTTGGCGCGATTCTCCGCCTCAATGAATTGCTTGATCAGCGCGCGAATGGCTGTACTGGAAGTGGCCCCCCCCTCATCCGTGGCGAGGGAACTGCCAAAGAAATATTTGAATTCGTACAACCCGCGCGGGGTCATCATGTATTTTTGTGTAGTGACACGCGAGATCGTCGACTCGTGCAATTCAACGGTGTCGGCAATCTCTTTCAGCGTCAGCGGTCGCATGGCGACTTCCCCATGCTCGAAGAACATGCGCTGGCGATCAACAATCGCCTGGGACACTTTCAGGATAGTTTCAAAACGTTGCTGCACGTTTTTGATCAACCAGCGCGCCTCCTGCAACTGGGTACTGAGCGAGCCACCTCCGTCCTTGTTGCCGCGCAGGATGCCGGCATACATTTCGTTGATGCGCAGTTTGGGTACCGCCTCTGCATTCAGGCTGACCATCCACATGCCCTTTACCTTTTTCACGAATACGTCAGGTGCGACATAGCGTGTATCAGTCGGGGCAAAGGCAGCGCCAGGACGTGGATTGAGCGAGGTGATCAACTGGCGCAAGCCGGTGAATTCGGCATCACCCAACTCTAGCAAGCGCTTGAGCTTGCCGTATTCACGTTCGGCAAGGAGGTGCAAGTGCTCACGCACCAGCAGTTTCGCTTTCTCAAGATTCGGCGTTGAAGGCGGAAGAAGCTTGAGTTGCAGCCAGAGACACTCGCTCAGATCGCGCGCACCTACCCCGGCTGGATCAAGGCTTTGCAATAATTTCAAAGCAGTGGAAAGCTCGATCGGATCAAGTTCCATTTCTTCGGGAAAGAGCGTTTGCAGCTCTTCCAGCGAAGCGGAGAGATAGCCGTCGTCGTCCAGCGCCTCGATCAACAGCGCGATCAGTTGGCGGTCACGCAGGCTAAGTGGCGTCAGGGCCAGTTGGTCGGCGAGGTGTTGATGCAGGCCGGTATGGCTGGTATCCGCTTGCTGGAAGCCATGTTCATCGTCGTCATCGCCACCGCCCGAAGAAGATACGGCGCGATCACCCCAGGCCATTTCCTCGTAGATGTCATCGCGCTCCTGACGCGGCTCCTCGGACCGGGTGTCCGTTGCGGCATCTCCGCCACGGTCGCTTGTAGTCTCGCCGCCGCCGTCAAAGCGATCTTCCCCGTCCAGGCGTTCCAGCAAAGGGTTGTCCTGCAGCATCTGCGAAATTTCCTGGCTCAGCTCCAATGTGGATAGCTGCAACAGTCGAATGGATTGCTGTAGCTGGGGAGTCAGGGTGAGCTGCTGGTGCAGCTTGAGCTGTAGGCTCTGCTTCATCGGTGAAGCGGGTAAGTTGGGCGCGGGTTGTTCAAGTTAGGAGCAAGTGGGTCAAAGTCGGAAATGCTCACCGAGGTAAACCTTGCGTACGTCTTCATTGTAGATGATTTC
>SXGT01814303.1_pt1 | contig 12505 bp, 9 predicted proteins | sample 3176221 | NCBI WGS metagenome assembly SXGT01 (sample SAMN11356862, study PRJNA531348) | freshwater metagenome | isolation source: freshwater sample F1-120 | place: China: Fuxian Lake, Yuxi | collected 2017-12-25
CTATATCGATCATGTGATGGATAACTATAGTTTGCGAACGAAACCGGCTGGTAATTACATGATCAGCAACCCGGATCGCGATACAAACGGTGCTCGCATCTCGGCTGATCTCAATCTAAATGCCAAAACGACGATTAAGATAGGCGCGGATTGGCGTAACGATAAACACACGCTCCGATACTTGAATGGCACAAGCATGGGGGCTGCTGACCTGACTAACTGGTATGAGAATTACGCTCGCCAAAAGGACTACGCCAGCACGATCACCGGCCTGTTTGGTGAGTTGAATCACGAACTGGCGCAAGACCGCCGCGTCATCGCCGGTCTTCGCTACGACGAATGGGATGCTGAACGCTTCACGATTACCAGCACCACCAGCACCAGCCTTGCCAAGGCCAGCCGCAACCTGAAGGCCGGCTTTGCGCGTTACGAGCAGGATGTCTCGAAAGTCGCGACGGTCTATGCTGGATTGGGTCACAGTGAACGTCCGATGGATTACTGGGAGGCGGTCAAGGAGGTCGGGCTCTCCGCTACCAGCAACCTGAATCCGGAAAAAACCACGCAACTTGATGCCGGCATGCTCTGGCGTGGCGAGTCGCTGAAAGGTTCGGTCTCGGTCTTTTACGCCAAGGCGGAGGATTACATCCTGGCGCTGTCGTCTACGACCAATAAAAATATCAATGCCACTCGCCACGGACTGGAGGGCGATATGGCGTACAAGCTCAACGCCAATCTGACCTTGCGCGGCAGCTTGGCCTGGGTACATGCCGACAACGATACGGATGGCGTTCCGCTGGCGCAAACTCCACCGTTGGAGGCCAAGCTGGGTATGGATTACAACACCGGCACCTGGACCTATGGCGGCGTGTTGCGCATGGCTGCGAAGCAAGATCGCTTCGATTCAGGTCACGGCACGGTCGTTGGTCTGGATCGCGGCACAGCCACGCCGGGATTTGCCACATTGTCCCTGAATGGAAGCTACAAGCCGAACAAGAAGTCACTGGTTAGCTTTGGCATCGACAACGTGCTCGACAAGAATTACTACGAGCACATTAGCAAAACGGATGCGGCGATCACGGGCTACACCACTGATACGACGACCGCCGTCAACGAACCCGGACGCTTCATATGGGCCAAGGTTACATTGAACATCGACTGAACTGGAGACGTACCATGACCTGTTTGCATCGATGGATGGTTACGTTCGTTGCGCTGCTCTGGTTGTCCGCCCCGGCGTCCGCCAGCAACGGAGATCAGGAGATGCAGCAGGCGGCTCGGTTGCACCGTGCCGGCGATACAGCGGCGGCGGTGATGATCTGGACGCGTTGGGCGAATAAAGGGGATCCGAACGCGGCATATAACCTGGCTGTGATCCATCAGCACGGTGATGGCGTAGCGCGAAACCTGGGTGAGGCGCTGCGTTGGTATCGCCGTGCGGCGGATGCGGGCGATAAGGCCGCACAGCTTCAGATCGGCCTGATGTATCAGAACGGCGAGGGCGTAAAAATGGATGCCGTCGAAGCGCATCGCTGGTTCACGGCGGATCGTCAGCATCATTTGCATCACGAACATGCGCCACAGAGGCTCGTCTGGCGGGCACAGGCTGCCCAGTTAATCGCCAAACGAGACGCCGCTGAGGCCGCGCGCGTTGCGTTGGTTGACTCGGCCCGGGTGCTTGTCGATCTCAAACGCCGTGCCGGGATTCAGGAAACCCGGCCGACCCGGTTGGCGGCGCATATTCCGGTCATGCCTTGAGTGTGATTCTGCGCGGGCAGGCTTTATGATCGTGGCATGAATCGATGCCATGCTGTGATGCGCACGGCCATAGGATTGAGTCTTGTGACACATGGCGTGGCGCTGGCATTGGCGCCGCCCTTGGGTGTGCCGCCGCCAACTCCGGTTGTATTGACCGTACAACTGGCTGAGCCGTCCCCCAAACCCCGGCCACCAGAGCGGCAGCAGCCTGTCCGTACATCTTCATCTTCTGCATCGTCGTCAGCGATGCCATCCCTGTCCGGTGGCGGGGCCATGAGCGATCCGGAGGTGGAGTCGATGCGTGCGGCGGTAGCGGTGCCGACCGTTCAGTCTTTGCAGGCGGCACCAAGTGAGGTCGTAAGCACAGTGGCGAAACCGGTGGCGGTGGCGAACCCCCCTGCCATGTCGACAGAAAGTTTGAGCAGCGCTCGGCCCATGCAAACGGCACAAGGCATGGCGGCACCCGCGCGCTTGCAATCCGCAATGACGGCAACTGGGGCGGGACATGTTCAACCTTCGGTACGCACCTCGACCGGGCCGAGTCAGAGTGATGCGGAGGGTGTGGCGAGTGTTCGTGGCCGGCATTCAGCGCCAGACGGGACGGCTTCACGCATGCAGGTGGCGACGGGTTTAGGCCCTGTGGGGCGGTCGGCGGGTGCCGAGGTCGGCGCGGCGGTAACCGCAGAAAACACGGGCGCAGTTCGGCGCAGCATGGCGGAGGCGACGCATACCGCGCATCTAAAAAACAGCGGTACGGCTGGCCCGATGGGAAAACGGGCAGGGTTTGCACGCGGTGGTCTGAGTTCGGCAGACGCTGAGGCCGTTCAGCACACCGGGCCGGAAACCTTGCACAAAGGTTTATTGACGGTCGGTGTGGGCGGTGAACTGGGGCTTGAATCTTTGGCAACGGCTCCAGCCAGCGGTGTGTTCAAGGCGGCGCTGGGGCGTGATGGACATTCTTGTTTCAAGCCGCCCCCAAAACACTGGCGTGCAGAAGGCCGGGTAATTTTGCGGATTACGGTCGACTTGCAGGGTCAGCCACGCGAGGTGTCTATTGTGGAAAGCAGCGGTTTTGCGGAATTGGATGAATTGGCGCGCAGCCAGGCAGCCGGTTGCGCGCATTTCGTGGTGCAGAACCGGCGTGGCGAGGCTTTGGCCAAGACCCTGCGCCTGCCGATTCTGTACCGCATTGAAAACGCATGGTAAGGATTTTGAACTTAGGAGATGAGCATGCATAACCCCTTATTTAGACGAGTGATATTGAGCGTGGTGCTGGTAACCGCTGGGTTGACCACGGCTTCGGCAGCGGAGTTGTCGCCGCAACAGGCGCGGCAACTGGCGATCGAGGCGTATACCGAAGCGGCCAAGCAGGGCGACGCCGAGGCGCGTTTCAAATTGGGCTGGTTATATCAACAGGGCGAATGGCTGGCGCGCGATCTCAAGGCCGCAGCCTCTTGGTATCTGATGGCAGCCGAACAGGGTGAATCTGCGGCGCAGTACAACCTCGCGTTGCTGATGTTGGCCGGTGAGGGTATGCCCCGGGATGTAGGCAAAGGCCTGAACTGGTTGAACAAAGCCGCCGAGTTGGGCTTGGCCAGCGCCCAGTTGAAGTTGGCGGAATTGCTTGATGCGGGTCAGTTGATGCCCCAGGACAGTGCGCAGGCGGCACGCTGGGTGAAACGGGCAGCCGACGGCGGCGACCCGGTCGCGCAAAACAATCTGGCCTTGCGTCATTTCGATGGCAAGGGCGTAGAGGTTGATCCGGCGCAGGGGGTGCAATGGCTGATCCGCGCGGCTGAAGCCGAACACGCCACGGCGCAGGCGAACCTTGGGCAAATCTACATGGATGGCTTGCACGGCGTCAGCGTCGATCTACCACTGGCGGCAAAGTGGCTGGAGCGGGCGGCGAAGCAGGGCAGTGCGGTGGCTCAATACCGCCTCGCTTTGTTGAACGAAAAGGGCTTGGGTCTGCCGCGCGATCTGGTGGCGGCGCAGCAGTGGCTTGAAAAGGCCGCGCAAGCGGGTGAAATCGCGGCGGCAACACATTTGGGTTTGGGTTTTGAAAACGGCGTGTTTGGTGCGGCCGATCCCATTAAGGCGGCGCAGTGGTATGGCGTAGCTGCGAAGGGCGGCAGCGCGCTGGCGCGCAACAACCTCGGCGTGATGTATCGCGAAGGTCGCGGAGTGGCGCAGGACTTCAATCTGGCCAAACAGTGGTTCGCGCAGGCCGCAGAACAGGCGGAACCGCTGGCCTGGATCAACCTCGGGCTGATGGCTGAACATGGACAAGGCGGGGCCAAGGATGAAACGGCGGCGCAGGCGTGGTATGCCAAGGCGGCTGAAAAGGGTTTGCCCAAGGCGCAGGGGCGGCTGGGCTGGTTGCATTTCAAGGCCGGGCGTTATCCGGAGGCGCTGGCGTGGATCACCCGCGCAGCCGAGGGCGGCGATGTGTCGGCGCAAAACAACCTTGGCGTGATCTATGAACAAGGTAAAGGGGCCAAGAAGGACTTCGCTCAGGCCGCACGCTGGTATCGCAAAGCGGCCGAAGCCGGCGATAAATATGCACAGAACAACCTCGCCGTGCTGCTGCGCGATGGCATCGGTGTGGAGCGCAATCTCCCCGATGCAATCACTTGGTTCAAGCGCTCGGCCGAACAGGGCTATGTCAAAGCTCGACTCAACCTGGCGCAGATGTACGAGCGGATGGGCAGCGGAAAATAGATCGCCGAGGTTTCGTCGTAGAAAACCAGCTCGTGTCAGGGGGGGCTGTGTTCTTATGGATGCGTGGTTAGCGTAGGCCGTGGGCGAGAGGTGATACACCTAGGGGGACAGTCTGGGCTTTTGCAGGAGGTTAGCCTTGTGCCGATAGGGATATCAGGTCAGTGCTGCACCGATTAATAGCCCGGTGAGGGTGATGGCGTAGCCCGTGGTCACGCGGCGGGCGAGTTCATGGCCGCCAACGACCCAGGTCAGGCCGGCCTTGAATACCATGTTGGCGCAGAGGGCGATGACGATCACCCATGCGACGGTTGGGCCATCGACGTTACCCAGCTTGGCCATGTTCAGTGTGGACAGGGTGATGGCGTCGAGATCGGTCAGGCCGGAGATGGCGGCTAGCGGGTAGATGCCTTGTTGGCCGACGCTGACCGTCAGCCAGGCTGAGGTGAGCAGGATGGCTGCGTAGAGCAGGCCAAAGGTCAGCGCGGCCGAGATCTCTGCTGGGTTTTTGATCTCGAGCGGTGCTTCGACGGGTGTGTTGTTTGAGTCGTGCCGCTGCCAGATCAGGTGGCCCAAGGCAGCCATGAGGGCGCCGCCCAGCAGGGGGGTGATGTGCTGGATGAGCGCTGGGGTGATTGCGACGACCAGAAGGGCGATGCGAAGCACAAGGACAGTGTTGGCGATGAGAATAATCTGTGCTGATTGCGGCACTTGTGTGGGGTTTCCCTTGGTGCGTCGGGCGAAGGCTAGGGTGGTCGCGGTGCTGGATGCGATGCCGCCGAAGATGCCAGTCAGGATGGAACCTCGGCCGGGACCAGCGATACGCAGGGCTGCGTAGCCGGCGAGCGACAGGCCCGAGACCAGGATCACCATCCACCAGACATGGTGGGGGTTGATTGCATCGTAGGGGCCAAAGCCCTGGTCGGGAAGGAGCGGCAGTACGACAAAACTGAGGACGCAAAATTGCAGGACCGAGAGCAGGTCGCGGCGCGTGACCTGGTGACTGACCACACGCAGCTCAGGTTTGAAATAGAGCAGGAGCGTGGTTAGGATGGCCATGACGATGGCGATCTGCTGCTCGCCGAGCCAGGTGAGAACGCCGAGGCCGTAGCAGACGATGAGCGCGGCAACCGTGGTGGTGCCAGGGTCGTCCTTAGGTGGGTCGCGGTAATAACTGGCCACCATCATGGCACCGAAGACCAGGAGGCCGGCACCGATAATCCAGGGTGATGCCGTTAGTGTGCCGATCATGGCACTCAGGCAACCACTCAGGGCGACTAGGGCAAAGGTGCGTAGACCGGCTCGGGCGCTGGGGTTGCGTTCGCGTTCCAGACCGATTAGAAGGCCGATGGCCAGGCTGATCAGAAAGGGGCTGAGGCGATTGAGTTCATTTAGGTCAATGTCCATGGAACCTCCACGGTTCAGGATAGCGCACTCCAGTGTTCAATGCCGAGTTGTAGGGTGGTGGAACCATTGAATTCGTTGACCTCCATCCGGTAGACGGCCCGGATGCGATCGGGTAAGGCTTGGTCGTGGTTAAACAGGATGGCCTCGTTTTGTATGTCATCAGCGATCAGACGGAGCTTCAGGTGTTTGTTGCCAACCAGGCGTTGCGATTGCACAGTGAAGTCGCCCAGGAATGTGGGTGGCGCAAAACCTTGGCCCCAGACAGCATTGCGCAGGAGTCGGGCGTTGTCGAGATGCCGTTCGCCGGGGGACAAGGTGCCATCGGTTTCAATGCGCCGTTCCAGATCAGATGCAGACATGGTTTCGTGGGCGATGGACTCGAAAGCAGCGCTGAAGGTGTCGAGGGCCTCGCGGCGCAGGGTTAACCCGGCAGCGGCGGCGTGACCACCAAAACGGGCGATGAGGCCTGGGTGGCGGCGGTCTATCTGATCTAGTGCATCGCGCAGATGCAGGGCGGAGACCGAACGGCCGGAGCCCTTGATCCAACCGTCGCCGGCGTCAGCAAAGACTAGGGTGGGGCGATGATGGCGTTCCTTGATGCGTGAGGCCAACAGCCCGATGACGCCCTGATGCCAGGTGGGGTCAAACAGGGTTAGGGTCATGCGCTGGGCGTTGATGTCCACCCGGTCGAGGATGGTAGCGGCCTGAGCTTGCATGTCGGCTTCGATCTCGCGTCGCTCGCGGTTGAGGTGGTCGAGTTCGTGGGCGAGCCTCAGGGCTGTGGCATCGTCTGGAGCGAGCAGACACGCGACACCGAGGCCCATGTCGGCCAGTCGTCCGGCAGCGTTAAGACGGGGGCCGATGGTGAACCCGAGATCCTGGGCACTAGCCCGCAGTGGGTCGCGACCGGCGGCGCGGAACAGGGCGTTGATCCCCGGACGGCCCTGGCCGGCACGGAGCCGCCGCAAACCGGCATCAACCAGCAGACGGTTGTTGTCGTCCAGCTTGACAACATCGGCGACGGTGCCGAGGGCGACGAGGTCAAGCAGATCGCCCAAGGGTGGTTCGGTCTGCTGGGCAAAGGCACCGCGCTTACGCAATTCCGCGCGCGTCGCCATCATTACATAGAAGGCGACGCCGACACCGGCCAGGTGTTTGGACGGAAAGGTACAGCCAGTTTGGTTGGGGTTGACAATGAGGGTGTCGGGCACAGTCTCGCCAGGGAGGTGATGGTCGGTGACGATGACTTCGATGCCACGCCGTTTGGCCTCTGCAACCCCTGCGAAGGCGGCGATGCCGTTGTCTACGGTGAGGAGGATCTGTGGTGCGTGTGCGGCGGCCTGGTTGACGATCTCTGCGGTGAGGCCGTAACCGTCGTCAAAGCGGTTTGGAACCAGCCACGCCACCTGAGCGCCGAGTGCGCGTAGGCCGGCGGTGGCCAGGGCGCAGGCGGTAGCACCGTCAGCATCGTAGTCAGCGACCACGAGAATCTTTTCCTGATGGGTGATGGCATTGGCCAGACGGGTAGCGGCAGCCTCGATCTGCATCAGGCTGCCATAAGGTTCCAATTGGCGCAGCGTGTGGCGAATCTGCTGGCTATTCTGAATACCTCTGGCCGCATAGAGGCGGGCCAAGAGCGGGGGGATGCCGGCCTTGATCAGATGTTCGGTGACCCGAGGGTGTGAGTGGCGAACGGTGAGGTTAAGCATAGTGCGGTGCAGAGGAGGTGCATTGCGGATTCGGTGTCGTTATTATCCACCCACAAGCCCTATGAAAGAGCGTGAGGAGACCATGTCACATCGATTACCGTTGTCTCGGGTGGCCAAGTTGGTGAGCGTGCCACGCTCGACCCTGCAGGCCATGATCCGCCAAGGTGAAATTGCTACCTTTGACGGGGAGATCGAACTAGATGAGTTACTGCGTGTCTTCCCGGATGTTCGTTGGGAAGACGATGGCGAGTATCAACATGTCACCGAGATCAAGGAAAAGGCGTATGGCAAGCGGTTGCGTGAACGGATCTTGCCGAATCAACAGATCCTGTCCGAACGACTTTTTGAAATGAGCAAGGAATATGCGTCTGCTCAATCGTTGCTTCACTATCAGCAGCGCGTGCTGGGTTGGTTGGAGGATCGTTTTCAGGACGCAGCCGAACGCGGTGGTGAGCCGGTTGCACAGGCTGTGCAGGATCTACGCCACTGGTTGCACGAGCAATGGGCGGCAGCCCCCGTCGAGAGTGAACGGGCCTTGGCCCTGTTGGCACAGGAGAACCTCATGCGATTGATGACGGCCCATGTTCGCGTGTTGCCTTCGGGGGAGGAGTTTTTTGTAGAAGGCAATAACACGGTGCTAGAGGCTGCCCTGCGTTCGGGCTTGCCACTGAAATACGGTTGCAGTAATGGCAATTGCGGTGAGTGTAAGGCAAAGCTGTCCGCTGGGCAGGTGACCAAGGTGCATCCGCATGATTTTGTCCTGAGCGAGAGCGATCGGGCCGATGGCCATTTCCTGATGTGTTCCTACTCGGCGGTTAGCGATCTGGTCATCGAAGCGGGCGAACAAACCGTTGATAGCTTACCCAAGCAGGAGATTGATGCCCGGGTTCAGAAGGTGGAATTTATAGATGACATGTGCCTTGTTCATTTGGTTACGCCTCGCAGTCGGCGCCTGCAGTTTCTCTCCGGACAGCGGGTTGAGCTTGGCTTCGCCGGATTGCAGGCCGAATACCCGGTGGCTAGTTGCCCTTGCGAGGATAGGCATCTGGAATTTCACATCCCGCGCGCCAACACCCACTTTGTCCGGGAGATCTTCACGAACCTGAAGAAGGATGCCGTGTTGCACTTGCGTGGGCCAATGGGGCGTTTTGTTTTGGATGCGACCTCTACGCGTCCTGTTTTGTTGGTTGCCTGGGATGCTGGATTTGCGCCGATCAAGAGTCTTATCCAGCAGGTCTTTAATCTGGAACAGGCCCCGTCCATTCATCTGGCTTGGGCGGCCGAGGTTGGTGGACACTATCTTGGTAATCTCTGTCGTTCGTGGGCCGATGCGCTGGACAACCTGCGCTATAGCCCAATCATCGCTCCGACGGCTGAGTCAGCTGTTGCACAGATCCATTTGCTGGTTGGTGATCTGGCAGATTGGGATGTTTATGTGGCAGGCCCGGCCGCCTTTGTTGTCGGCTTGCGCGAGATGGCCATGGTGGCAGGCGTGGCGCAGGATCACTGGCATGCCGAGATTTGCAAATGAGTAAAACCTTACCATCGGCGCTACCGCTCTTGAACATAAATCATACGGGAGACTACCGAGTGCATCGGAGTTTCTATAGCCGATAACGGGAACAGGTTCGCTTCGGCGGCAATCTGTCGGCGGACCTTTTACGACAACAGGTGGTGCAATAAGTCGTGTGGGTTGGAAAATTGGTATTCGGCGCCCCAGGTTTTGGGTCGGTCGTCGGGGCCGAGGTAGCCCCAGGCGGCGATGGCACAGGGCATACCGACGGCGTGGGCGGCGATGACATCGCGTTCGGCATCGCCTACATAGAGGCAGTCGGCAGGGGTTGCCCCGGCGATCTGGCAGGCAAGGTGCATGGGTGCCGGGTCAGGTTTGGGGTGGGCGGCGGAGTCGCCGCTGACGACGCAAGCGGCACGCGAGCGCAGGTTAAGGCGTTCAAGGAGTGGCTCGGTGAATCGGGCGGGTTTGTTGGTGACAATGCCCCAGCTTTTACGGTTTTGTTCCAAGTGGACTAGGCATTCTTCCAATCCGTCGAACAGACGGCTGGCGTGGTAGTGCGTGGCTTCGTAGAGGTCGAGGTATTCGCGTCGCAATTCGGTGAAGCTAGGGTCGTTGGGCGTTATTCCGAAACCCAGTCCGAGCAGGCCAGGGGTGCCGTGCGAGGCGACAGGGCGGATGGCATCTGTTGTCAGGATTGTTCGGCCGTGGCGTTGCAGGAGTTGGTTGAGAGCGGCGGCAAGATCGGGTGCGGTGTCGACGCGGGTGCCGTCGAGGTCAAAGAGGATGCAGTGGGGGTGGAGGATCTGGGGCATGGGATTGTTTATTTGTTGCGTGGTGCGGGTAGAGTGCCGGTGAGTGTTCTGCGTGACCTTTGCGGTCGGGGTTGATTTATCCCTGGGGCCGCACGCTCCAGAAGGCCATGGGTTTTCCGCCTGGGGTGCCAATTACTTGGTCGTCGCGCATGACCACTCTGCCGCGGATGAGGGTGGCGATCGGCCAGCCGTGGACGGTCATGCCATCGTAGGGGGTCCAGTTGGCGCGGCTGGCAATCCAGCGGTTGTCGATGCGTCGTTCGGCTTTGAGGTCCACCACGCTGAAGTCAGCGTCATAACCCAGTGCAATGCGGCCTTTGCCGGCAATGCCGAAAATGCGTGCCTGCCCGGCACTGGTGAGATCGACCAGTCGTTCCAAACTCAGTCGACCCTGATGGACATGCTCCAGCATGACCGGCAACAGGGTTTGCACACCAGTCATGCCGCTGGGTGACTGAGGGTAGGGCTGGGCTTTTTCCTCTAGGGTATGCGGTGCATGATCGCTGCCGAGCACATCGACGGTACCGTTACGGATGCCTTCCCACAGCGCGGTTTGGTGCGCGGCATCGCGTACCGGCGGGTTCATTTGCGCCAGGGTGCCGAGACGTTCATAGCATTCGGGTGCCGAGAGGGTGAGGTGATGGGGTAGGGCCTCGACGGTGACGCGCTGTTTGTGACCGGCTAGAAAACGCATTTCGTCACCGCTGCTGATGTGCAAGATGTGTAACAGGCGACCGGTCTTTTTGCCTAGAGCAACGATGCGGCGAGTGGCGTTGAGGGCACTTTCGACATCGCGCCAGACGGGATGCTTGCGTACATCGCCGGAGGCTTGGACAATGGACTTGCGCGCCTTGAGACGCGCTTCGTCTTCGGCATGGATAGCGACGCGGCGATGACCGTTGCGCAGGATGCGTTCTAGTACGCCGTCGTCGTCGGCCAATAAATCGCCGAAGGAACTGCCCATAAAGACCTTGACTCCGGCACAACCGGGCAACTGCTCTAGTTTGGCTAGATGTTCGGCGTTGACCGCTGAGCCGCCTATGTAAAAGGCGTGTTCACACCAGGCACTTTGCGCCGCTGAGGTGAGCTTGGCGTTGAGATCGGCTGCCGTTAGGGTCAGCGGATTGGTGTTTGGCATCTCGAACACGCCGGTGACACCACCCAGCACCGCGCCACGGGTTCCGGATTCGATGTCTTCCTTATGGGTGAGGCCAGGTTCGCGGAAATGTACCTGGCTGTCGATGACGCCGGGCAGGATGTGCAGGCCACGCGCGTCAAAGGTTTCGGCCGCCGTCCAGTGTCCCAAGTCGCCTAGGCCGACGATCGTGCCGTTACGACAGGCGATATCGATAACTTCGCGACCGTTTGGAGTCATTGCGGTACCGCCGCGGATCAGGAGGTCGGCACTGTGGTTGGGTGCGGTCATGAGGTGTCCTTGTTGTGGAATGTTGCCAGCGCGTGGTGCGCGCCTATTCTAGGCCTGTTTGCGTTAAAAAGATCGCTCAGATGGCTGCGCTCTACGGGTATCCAGTGGTTAAAATTGGGTTCATGAAAATCCCGGATATCCGCCCCGACCAATCGGTCGAATTATTGCAGGCCCTGCACATTCTGACCCGCGATGGCAAGCTCAATCAGGACAGCCGTCGCAAGTTGAAGCAGGTCTATCACTTGTATAACTTCATCGAGCCGCTGCTGGCTGAGGCGATGACGCGGCGCGGTGATCTAACCCTAGTGGATCATGGTGCCGGCAAGTCTTATCTTGGCTTTATTCTCTATGACCTGTATCTCAAGGCGCAGGTGAATGGTCGTATCTTTGGTATAGAGACGCGGCCAGAGTTGATCCGTAACGCGCAGGCTCTGGCAAGTCGTGCGGGCTTTGAGCGCATGACCTTTCTCAATCTGTCGGTGGAGGCTTCCATCGAATCGGCTGAGTTGCCCGCCGAGGTGGATGTCGTTACGGCGCTGCACGCCTGTAACACGGCGACTGACGATGCAATCCGCTTTGCGTTGGCGAAAAAGGCTAGGCATGTGGTGCTGGTGCCTTGCTGTCAGGCTGAGGTGGCGCAGGTGTTACGGCAGCATAAAAATGTCAGCTTCGGTCGGACGGTGTTGTCCGAGTTATGGCGCCACCCTATCCATACCCGTGAGTTCGGCAGCGTGGTTACGAATGTCTTGCGCTGTTTGCAACTTCAGGCTCATGGCTATCAGGTGACGGTAACCGAGTTGATCGGCTGGGAACATTCAATGAAAAACGAGTTGATCATCGCCACCCATACAGGTGCGCCGCGCGGCGATGCGCGGCAGCGGCTAGAGGAAATTCTTGACGCGCTCAATCTCGGCGCATTGCGTGGTCGTTTTCTAGGATAAAACCGCGGCTACGCAGTTTGTCGGCGATCTCGGGGATGACGGCAGTGTCATCGATGGTGGAGGGTATGGTGTATTCGCGGCCATTGATGAGTCGACTTAGTGTGTTGCGCAGGGTCTTGCCGGAGCGGGTCTTGGGCAGACGGGTGACTACCAGAGTGTCCTTGTAACAGGTGATGGCACCGATTTGGACGCGGATCAGTGCGACGAGCTGCTGTTGTACC
>SXGT01609652.1_pt1 | contig 12504 bp, 14 predicted proteins | sample 3176221 | NCBI WGS metagenome assembly SXGT01 (sample SAMN11356862, study PRJNA531348) | freshwater metagenome | isolation source: freshwater sample F1-120 | place: China: Fuxian Lake, Yuxi | collected 2017-12-25
CCGATGCCGGCGCCTCGCCAAAGACTGGGAGCGATCCATCGAAAGCTCCACCGCATGGGCAACCATCGCCAGCATCCGCATGCTCACACGCAGAATCGCAAGACTATCAACTCAGTGAGAAACTTTAGAATCGGGCTCTAACATCAACAACTGGGCTGGCGGCAGCACGCCCTTCGTTCCAACCACTTATATGGGCAATACCGGCGCGACAGTTTATTCGCTGTTCGACTACTGGGATCTGGGCGGCGTAAAATACACCGCCAACGGCAACACTTTATATTCCGACACCATCGCCGAGACCTGCATTCTCATGCGCTTTGCCAGCGTGTGGAAAAAATGCCGCTGCCGCTCCCCGGCGATGCCTCGATCGAGGTGAGGGGCAAGAACATGAACCTCGCGCAGCTCTCCTGCCTGGCTTCCGGCCTGGTGAAGCGCTACGACGGTGCGGCTTTCCAGGACTTCGGCGCTTCGCCCTGGCCCGCCGATCACTTCCATGACGTGCTGACCAACGGGGCTCTCACCAATGATCCGGTGCCAACCCAGTATGTCAATGTGCCGGAGCTTGCCGCCTGGCGCCAGGCCTGCATTGACAACGGCTGGCAGATCGCCGCCTCCTTCGACGGCAGGGACTGGCGCGAGACGCTCGATGCCATCGCCGGCGCCGGCCTGGCGCGAAGGCGGGAAGGCAGACTGTGGGGCGTGGTGCGCGAGCGCGATACCACCGGCGTTGATCCCAGGCAGAGCTTCTCGCCGCGCAACTCCAACAACTTCACGCTGGTCAAGGCTTTCACCACGGTGCCCGACGCCTTCCGCGTCTCCTTCCGCGACCGCGACAATGACTGGGACAACGAGGACCGCCTGGTTGTGCGGCCAGGGCTTTCCCTGTCCGAGGTGAAACAGATCGTGGCGGTGAATGCCGTTGGCATTGACCGGGCCGCCCAGATCGATCAGTTCTACCAGCTCTATCTCGCCGCCATGTGGCACCGGGACTATCTCATCACCTTTGACACCTGGTTCGAGGCCCTGGTGGCCGAGCGCGGCGATGTGGTGGAACTCTCCCACATCATGCTCGACCGCCACCACTTTCAGGGCCGCATCCTTGCCATTGAAACCAATATCTCCAACGAGGTGACGGCCATCACGCTTGATGTGGACGTGGAACCCAACGAGGAGGATGGCCTTGAGGTCCAGGCCGATCTCGATCCGCTTGCCGATCTGGCTGCCCTTGGCCAGCTGCTGGGGGCGGCCCTGATCACCGGCACCGGCACCATTTCCATGCAGGCCGTGGCCGCGGTCCAGGCCACAACGCGCCGCATCGTGTTCCAGACGCCCTTCATCGATCCCGGCTTGAAGCGCGAGCACATCGTGATGCTGGGCACGAGGGGAGAGGAGACGCTGCGCTGCATCCTCAGCAATGTCGAGGGCCTCGACACTCTGATGTTCCGGCTCACCGGCGTTCCCGAAGCGCCAGAGATCAGGAGCTAGTCATGGCCGCCATCCGCAAAACGCCCGCCCCCTCCAATTCAGCACCCCCTTTTGGCGGGACGGCCTATCTGGAAGCCGTCGCCGCCGAGGTTGCCGCCCTCTGGCAATACGCCAAGGTGCCGCTATCCGGGGTTGCTGGCGCGGATGTCATCACCGCCAGCTGCGATGTGGCGCTCGATGTGAGGCGGAAGGGCAACAAGTTCACCTTCTTCCCGGCGGCGGCCAACACCACAACGACCCCCAACATGGAAATCAACGGCAGGGGCCCGCTCACCATCGTCAGCCGCAACGGAAGCGCCCTGGGCGTGGGCCGCCTGCAGACGGGCCGCATGGAGGAAATCGAGGACGACGGCGCCGCCTACAGGCTGGTCTCGCCCGATCCGGCGCCATCCGGAATCTCGCTGTTGCGTTCGGTCTTCGCCTACCAGAAGAACACCAACATCAATGGCGGTTCCATCGTGGGCAACGTCTTCGTGAAATACCCCTTCAACACGGTTGTCCTGAATGAAATCCCCGGTCTCTCGCTCGACACTGTCACCAATATATTCACCCTGCCGGCGCGTGCCTATGACTGGGTGCAGGTCGAAGCAGCATTCCGGGGCTCGACCTCGGGCGGGATATTCCTCTGGAACACCTCGGACAATACCTACATCCCCGAAATGACCCGTGTGCAGCTTGCAAACAATTCAAGCCCGCTGCGGGCGGCGGGAAAATTCAGCCTTGCCGCGCCGAAGACCATGGAAGTCCAGATCAACTGCAGCGGCAACGGCAATGGTGATGCCCTGGGCGCCGCGAAAAACATCACGTCTCCCGTAAGCATCCCCGAGCAGTACGGCATCATCGAATTCAGGAGCTGGCCATGAGGAAGGCTGCATGAACCGCGAACAGGTTCTCTACCAGAACCGGCCCGCCGCCTTCAAGATCACCCTGAAGCTGCGCAACGGCGGCGGCGTGTTTCCGCTGCCCGGCGTTTACGCGGTCAACCTCTACCGCTTCAACAATACCGTGCCCTTCGCCACGGCCACCATCGCCAACACCAAGCTCAGCGTGAACGTCGGCCTTGGCACCATGGACGTGGCCCAGCCTTCAGCCAGCATGGCCGGAATCGAGGGCTACGGCTCGGGCGAGATCATCCGCACCGACGCGGGCAACCAGGTGATCGCCAGCTGGCCCTGCCGCTTCGTCAAGGAGGGCACGCCCTTCATCGACGCCTTCTCGGCCGATCTCGTGGTTTACCAGAACGATCTTGAAATCATGCTGGAGATGCCGCCGCCCGGCACCCAGCCGCCGATCCAGTTCCAGGACGAGGGAATAGCTCTCGGTGATCCCGGTGCCGTGATCAGCATGAATTTTGTGGGTGCGGGGGTTACAGCCACTTACGGGGCCGGCGCCGTCACCGTGACCATCCCCGATGCCAGCGACGGCGACAAGGGCGACATCACGGTTTCCGGATCGGGAGCCAGCTGGACCATCGACGCCAACGCGGTGACCAACGCCAAGCTGGCCACCATGGCCACCATGACCATCAAGGGCAACAACACCGGCGGTGCCTCCGCGCCCATCGATCTGACAGCCGCGCAGACCAAGGCGCTGCTGGCCATCACCGAGGCGGACGTGTCCGGCCTGGTCGCCGACCTGGCGCTGAAAGCCCCGCTGGCTTCGCCGGTGCTCACCGGCAACCCCACGGCGCCGACGCAGGCGGCCCTTGACGGCTCCACCAAAATTGCGACCACGGCCTACGTCGATGCCGCCACCAATGCGATCATCGCCGCCGCCGATGTGATGGTGTTCAAGGGCGTGATCGACTGTTCGGCCAATCCCAACTATCCGGCGGCGGACCGCGGCTGGGCTTACCGCGTTAGCGTGGCGGGTAAGATCGGCGGCGCATCGGGGCTGAATGTCGAAGTGGGAGATCTGCTGCTTTGCCTCACCGACGGCACCGCGTCCGGCAACCAGGCGACGGTCGGCGCCAACTGGTCCATCGCCCAGACCAACGTCGATGGCGCGGTGATCGGCCCGGCAAGCGCTGTTGACGGGACGCCGATGGTGGCGGATGGCGCCACCGGCAAGCTGCTCAAGAACGTCACCTTCGCCGCGTTCAAAGCCTCCCTGGCGATTGCCAGCGGCGACGTCTCGGACTTCACCGAGGCGGTGCAGGATGTGATGGGTGGCATTCTCACCACGAGCGGAGATTTCACCTGGACCTACAACGACGGCCTAGGCACCCTGTCGGCTGTCATCAGCAACAACGCGGTGAACACCGGCAAGATCGCCGACGATGCCGTCACCTATGCCAAGCTGCAGAATATCTCCGCCACGCAGCGTCTCCTCGGACGCAACACCGCAGCGGCGGGCGACACGGAAGAGGTGACGGCCAGCCAATTGCTCGACTGGTTATCAACCACACAAGGCGCGATCTTCTATCGCGACGGTGCCAACTGGGTGGGGCTCGCGCCTGGCACCAGCGGCCAATTCCTGAAAACCCAGGGAGCTGGCGCCAATCCGGTCTGGGCCACCCTGGCGGGCGGCGGCGACATGCTGGCGGCCAACAACCTGAATGACGTGGCCAGCAAGCCGACCTCAAGATCGAACCTCGATGTTGACCAGGCCGGCGTCCTGACCGGCCAGGACCTCCAGACGGGCACCAGCTACACCCTCGTGCTTGCCGACCGCGGCAAGATGGTGGAAATGAACAACGCGGCGGCCAACACCCTCACCGTGCCGCCGAACTCCAGCGTGGCTTTTCCCGTCGACACCCGGATCGACGTTTCGCAGTATGGCGCCGGGCAGACCAGCATCGCCGCAGGTGCTGGCGTCACCATCAGGTCATCGGGCGGCAAGCTGAAGCTCACCGGGCAGTATTCCGGGGCCACCCTGTGGAAGCGCGCCACCAATGAATGGGTTCTCTACGGGGACATCGCGGCATGATGAAGCGAATTCTTGCCGCCGGAGCCGGGCTGGCTGCCCTGGCTGTTGCCGGATTGCAGCAACCGCCTGCAAGGAATGATCTCTTCCTCATAGCCATGCCTCTTACCATGGGGATGCTGACGCAGAAGTCGGAAAGCTCCGTGAAGGTCGTCACCTACCTGGGCCTGCTCACCTGGTCATCGGGCAGCACTATCTCGGGTTCCATCAATATCGGCGCGGTCCATTCCAAGAAAGAGATATTCCTCGTCAGCACCACCCGCGGATCGGCGGCGCGCACCCTGACGGCGGCATCCACCACGGTCGCCGCCGTGGCGGTCACCAAGGCGACAACCGAACAGACTTCGCAGAACTACGGGATTGCCTGCGCCTTCGCCGCCACCCCGACGCAAAGCGGTTCGGTCACGATAACCTGCACCTATAGCGGGGCGCTGACTTCGGGGACCGTGGCGGTCTATTCGGTGGTGAACCGCACCAACATCGGGGCGAACCAGACCGACGCCGCCGTGCAGTCGAGCGCAAGCAATAACGGCCAGACTCTTAACACCACGACGATCAATGCAAACGGCATCTGGTTTGGTGGCTGTGGCCACGCCAACACCGCCGCCACAACATCGCCCGCGACCGAGGACAGCGACGTGGCATCGGGCGGCGTCGCGTGCGTCCAGTGCCACCGGGATTTTCAGGGATCGTCATCGACCCCGAGTGACACCTGGAGTTGGACCGGAAGCGCGGCCTGCGCGGTAATCTCTTGGGCATTCGATTAGGAAATAGGGCATGAAGCTGAACCTCAACCGCATCGCGCTCCACTTCCTCGGCGGCGGCTTCATGGCCATCATTTCGGGCGGACATGGGGCAGGGCTTGTGGTGGCCATCACCTGGGCATGGGTGATGCGCGAGGCCGTGCAGCGCGACCCCCATGACATCCTGGCCGCCCTGCGCACCATGCCGTCCTGGAGTCTCCAGGCCCACCTGCAATGGATTGCGCCTGGCCTCGCGGCCGCCCTGGTGGCCGTCATCCACGCGGCTCTCGCATGATCGGCGCGCGCCAGGGCAGGGTGGCCGTCACCTTCCTTCTGCCGCCCCGGATCGCGCGGAGCATTCTGGATGCCGCGAAGGCGGCCCAGCGCCTGGTCTCGGCCCGCGGCGTCGTCCAGGACCACATGATCTTCGCCAATTGCAAGGAACTGGTTGAGCAGGTTTCAAAGGGGCGTTCGAAGCGGGTTTCAAAGCCCCGCAAAAGACGGAATTCCCCATCCTGAAAAGGGCGGGGGACGGGTCACTCGATCAGCATTCCAGCCGACCTGCATTGCGACCGGAGGATCACGGGAGCCATGAAATTCTGGTCATCAACAACCCAGTTCATCAAGGTTGCATAGTTCAGCTCGGGATTGAGTTTCACCCAGAAGGGGCGGAATCCGGTGTAGCCGCCATAGCTGTTCTTCGCATTGACGCTACCGCAGACCATCACGCTGGCTCCCTGCCTGGTCGATTGCAGGTTCTGGAACTGGGCGGAGTTTGGGTCTTTCAAAGGTTTTCTGACAGCGGTTTCGACAGCTATTATATTGGCCTCGGTTAGCTGATAGGGCGTGATTGGTTCCTTCAGGGAACTCTGACTCGCACAGCCCAAGAGCAGCCCCGAAAGCATCACCAGAGGAATCCAAAAGTGTTTCATGAAAGCCCCACCGTTTTTCTGCCCCCGGCCACCCTATCAGGCCTTCGAGGTTTGGCAACAGGGCACAGTTGACGGCGATTCCGAACAGGCATATGACTTGGCCTCGCTGGTGGTTTTGACACCCGCCAGCGCGACAGAAACCAGTGGCGGAAACCGCACCGAAATGCACATCACAAAAATTACTCCGCGAGCATTCGGTCGGGCGTCCCGGAAAATACAACACCCTATGGGAAATATCCGGGAGTGGTCCACTGGCCACTGTCAAAACACCCGGCACCAACTTTGGTGCTTCAACAAGACAGAACCCAGTGGAGAATATCATGACAATCGAACACACCAGCCGACTAGCTGACCGTTCCCGCACCTATTTTACCGACAGCAATGAGCCACAGGACCGCTTCGAAAACGCGCTGGCGGCCTTCCGGGCCCTTGACGGGCTGCTTTGCGGGCAGATGTTGGGAGGCCATCTGGATCACGTTTCCGCCGATGACTTCATCTCACTCCTGCGGCTGGTGGGCAGGGAGTTCCAGGAGGTCCACAACGCCCAAGCGGAGCAGGTGTGAAATGGCGAGGGCAAAGAGGCCAATTGGCAAGGTTCCCATCAGCACACGCCGCAGCTTGATCCTCACGGTCAATGACCTTATCCGGGATGGCAATTCGGTCGGCGTGGCGGTGGGAATCGTCGCGGCCAACACGGGATTATCGGAAGCGGCCATCAACAAGTACAGAAGGCAATACCGGGAGACCGAGCCTCCCGGAGCCCTGATGAAGCAAAGGTTGGCCGGCTACGACACCATGCCCCGGCCTGAACACAAGCAGTTCATGTCGTCACGGAGCCGGAGGCGGAAGGATATTTCGCCGACCGTGCTCGAATGGCTGGTTAATGAGCGCCGGGACTTCCCGGACCTGAGTGTCTCGTCACTCCACAGGGCAATGATCCGGGAGTTCCATATGCACAACACCTACCTGCCATCAATAAAGACCCTTCACAGGATGGTCAGCGAGGACAACGTGAATGGCTAGACAGACCAGAATGACCGCTGACGAAATCCAAAAACTCATGGGGTCATGGGTTGCACCGGAATGGGTATTTCGATTTGGAGACCGATATAACGATAAAACCGCCATGGTTGAATTGAGGATGAAGGAAGGGCGGTATCGGGCAGCCAGTGGGGCTGCGCGGGCCGAGGCCCAATGGCGGGCACTTGCTCTTGAATATGCGATGATGAGGCATGCTACTGACCTCAGGCATTTGGGGCTCGGAGAGGTTCATAAAAATGTCGGCAACGCGCTGGGACTGAGCACTTGGACCTTGAGACGCTGGGAATCCATAGCCCGTGGGCTTCCCATCAACTATTGGCCGGTGCTTCTATTGCCAAAGAGAAGGGATGAGGTTCAGAACGTAGGAGTACTGGCGGCGGCAATTTCCATTGTAGAGAGGTCAAGGAGCCTCAGTGCCAGCGAGGTCGTGAATGAACTGGCCAAGGCCGGCTTAAAGGCCAGTAGCCGTACTATCCAGCGCTTCCGGCAGAAAGGGCTTCTGGCCCACTAAATCTCGATTTTTTTGGGTCAAGTTTGTGTCCAAGTGTAGTGCATAAACCCTCAAAGCGGTGTCGCGCTACACTGGGATCACTGGGATCAATCGTCATCGGCTTCCATATCAGTAATTCGCATAATATATATTATGGAATATTTCTTGCCTCTTCATTTGGGCAAAGTCTGCCTGGGCCAGGTCTTGGCCTCACAGACGGTGATCCGGTTGTAGTCCTTGTCCCATTCCACGCGCTGGCAATCGAACCAGTAAGGCGTTTGCTTGGCCCAGTCCGTGTCCGGGAACTTGGCCTTCAAAAGCTGTTGGGCGGGCTTGGAATAGGCCCCATGGCCGCCGTGCCAGTTGCAGCCGTAGCGCGTTGCCTTCACCGCCAGCGCCAGCGCCTCGGGAGCTCCATCATCGCCCTTGCTCGCTTTGCCCCAGCGGATGGCCGATTGGCTCAGCAGCCTTGGCGCCGATGGCATGTTCGCCAGCGCCCTGATTTCTTTCCAGTTCACAGCCTTGATCATCGGATGTTGTTTCAGGAGACCTTCGCGCTTCTTGGCTAGGCCGTTTCGCAAGGCCTGGTCATAGACTGCTGTCAGGTCGCCCTTGGCATACTGGTCGACAGCCAGCAGGCCGCTGCTCTCGTCGAGGGCTTCCCGCAGCGCCCCGAGATGGCGGTCCGTCTCCAGCGGGCACCACCAGTTGCGGTCATTGTGATCGCCGGAACCGAGGTCCGTAAATTCTTCCGGGCTGCTGGCCAGCGATGACCACAGGCCGGGCGCATTCAGCAGAACCCCAAGGCGCGGATTGCGCAAAACCATTAACAGGCGCTGCCGCTCGGGCCTGAGCTTCGGAAACTCGGCGGCAATCTTGTCCGCCGCTTCCTTGAGCTTGGGATTGGCTGCGTAGAGCTTTGCCGTTTCCGTCGCACTGGGCATTCCACCGCGCGCAAATTCCCGGGTCCATGCGACCCGCGCAAACAATGCCTTCTCGTCTGCCGATAGCATGGACTCGTCGGCCAGGGCCCAAAGTGTTTTCCTGGGCAGGAAATTCAGCATGGCGGTTGCAGATTTCTCGCTATGCAGCCCCAAGGCCGTTTTCCAATGGGCCTCGTCCTCGGCCACCCAGCCCAGGAATTCCGCGTGTCTGTCAGTCACGCCGGGCTTCAGCTCCGCGGGAAGCGCCGCGATGAACGCCGGCGTCAAAAGCTTGTCGCGCATCCGGCGGCCCTCTTCGGCAGAGCCCTGCCCCAGAATATACGCGCCAAGCTTATGGACCACGCCGAATTGATAGAACGACGAAGCCTTGAACGGCAATTTCGCAAGTTCTCCATAGGCCTGATCGTAATGCCCGGTCGCCGCCGAAATCCGCACTGCTTGTGCCAGATAAATCCCAAGCGCGGCCGTCTCCGGGGCGTCGCCGCAAGACTGCTGCGCGGCGGCAAGAGCTGCATGGGTTTTCGTCCAAAGCCTCTCGCGCGTGGAATCATCCGGCTTGGCTCGCAGACTTTCCAAAACATCCCTGGGCAAGGCCGGCATCTGGGCTCCGCTTGGCGAAATCGCCAGGGCCTGGTCCAGGTAGCTCGTTGTCCAGGCCTGCCATTGGTCGCCAACCAGCGACCACGGCGCCCTGTCATAGGCTTCCTGCACCGTCTGGCCGGCCATCATCCACAATGCCATCGGGTGTTTCCGCGAGGCGTCGAAGATCGCCTTCGAAATCGTGGCGTTGGCGGGCAAGGTGCCCTTCAGCCACCAGTCATCGCGTTTGCCGCGGATGCCCGCGTAATCGATATCGTTCAGGGCTCGCCCATAGTCGTTTTTCAATTTCTCGGAAGCCAGGATGTCCTTCGTCGGGGTTTCCATGACCTTCACGGAATCATCGATCAGCGCGCTCCAGCCCGCCGGCGAGTCTTCGACATTGGCGATGTAGCCGAGAAGCTCCTGGGTAATCCCATGCACCGGGGCAAGCGCGGGATCAGCCAGGATGGCGTTGGCCTCGCTGCGCGCCGCGACGACATCCTTGGAGTTGGCCAGGAGATTTGCAACATTGTAGCGCGCTGCAGCGCGGTGCGGCGAATCCGACGCGGCAATCGCTCGGAACAGCTCGATGGCCTTCGCCTTGTCCTTGTAGAAGGCAATGCTTGCCTCCTGATAGGCCCGGTCCTCGGTTTGCAGCGTGGGCTGGGCAGGGTCGACGGCCAGTGGCTCCGGCAGGGCCACATCCGTCATGTCGGGATTGCTGCAAACCTCCAAAACCTTGCTCTGCACCCTTAGCCACTGCTGCACATAGGGGTTTTCTTTTCCCAAGGTCGAAATGCGGCTCTGCAGGACCTGCAGCGGATAACCGATGCGGCATTCATAACCTACCTCCTGCGCTGCTTGGCCCGCAGGCAGGACCTCCGCCACCAGCTTCTTCCACTTGCCCTGGTTTTCCCAGGTGTCGGTACCGCTGCTGGACGGTTCGATCATCGGATCTCCAAGGCCGTTGAGCACCCGCCACGTCCGGGCACTGAAAGGATTGTTGGCATAGGTGTCGACCAGAGCTGAAAGCCTACCCGCATCGCAAGCCGCTTGCGAAAAAGCCGGACTTGCGAGCATGGCCAGAACACCGAACGCAACAGCGTATTTCTTGTACATCTCAATAATCTCCGGGAATCACAGCGTCAATTTGAGCCCGTCATAGGCCGGTTCCACGCCCGGAGGAAGCTCAGCCCGCAAGGTTTCATAGTCCATGTCGATATGCATGTTGGTCAGGATGGCCCGGTGTGGCCTGAAGCGCGCGATAGCCTTCAGGGTGTCTTCCAGGCAGAAATGACTGGGATGGGGGCCGCGCTTCAGGGCATCGACAACCCAGAGATCGAGGTCCGACAGGTACGGTACACTGGCCTCCGGTATGCCATTCAGGTCCGGCGTATAGGCTGCCTTGCCGAAGCGAAAACCCAAAGCATCCAGATGCCCATGGCGTACCAAAAATGGTGTTGCCGAAATCGTCCCGCCCGCCCCTGCTATCGCAATGTCCTGTCCCGCCATGATGGGGTTCGCAATCAGAATCGGCGGATAGTCGCTCCCCGCGATGGTTTGAAAGCAATAGGAAAAGCGGCGCTTCAGCATGGCCATGGTTGGCTCGTCCGCCCAGATCGGCACCCGCCGGCGCTGCCGCAGGAAGAAGCCACGCAATTCGTCGATGCCATGGGTGTGGTCGGCATGTTCATGGGTGAACCAGACCCCATCGATCTCACCCACGTTCTCGCTTAGCATCTGCTCGCGCAGGTCCGGCGAGGTATCGATCAGCCCCCGCGTTGTCCCTGCTGTTTCGGTTTTCTCAAGCATTACCGAACAACGCCGGCGCCGGTTCTTGGGGTTGGCGGAATCGCACAGGCCCCAATCACCGCCGACACGCGGTACGCCACCCGATGAACCGCAGCCCAGGATTGTGAGTGTTGTCGTCATGAAAACCGCTCCGGCCGCGGGATCTTGGAAAACAACCGGAAAAAGTTGTCATTCGTCGTCCTGGCCATGGCTTCAGGCGTCACCTTCTTGACATCGGCCAGTTGCCGCAGAGTCGCGCCGACAAAGGCGGGTTCATTGGACTTGCCGCGATGGGGAACGGGTGCCAGGTAGGGCGAATCCGTTTCCACCAGCAGCCGGTCCATCGGCACCTCCATAGCAACGGCCCGCAGATTTTCGGCGTTCCTGTAGGTCAGGATTCCCGAAAACGAGACATAGGCCCCAAGCGCCAAACCACGCTTGGCTAACTCCATCGAGGAAGTAAAACAGTGGAGTAACGGCTTGAACGTGCCCCTGGACATTTCTTCTTCAAGTATCCGGGCCACATCACTGTCGGCCTCGCGCGCGTGGATAATCAGCGGCAATCCGCTTTCACGCGCCGCCGCTATATGGGTGCGAAAGCCCTGCTCCTGCGCCGCGCGCGGGCTCAGGTCATAGTGGTAATCGAGCCCCGCTTCGCCGATGCCAACCACCTTGGGATGTTCTGCAATGGCCACGAGGTCAGCCGATGTCACATCGAGTTCCTCATGGGCATGGTGCGGATGGGTTCCAACGGTGCAGAACACGTTCCCGTTCTCCTTCGCAATGCGAAGCAGTCGGTTGAATTTCCTGACCTGCGTGCCAATGGAGACGACCAGGCCCACGCCTGCCGCCTCGGCATTTGCCAAAACCTCGGGCACCCGGTCGGCAAGCCCCTCATGGTCCAGGTGGCAATGGCTATCGACGACAAGAAAGCTCAACTCTTTGTGGGGGCTTCCCCCTCCTCCACATAGCGCGGGAATATCGGTGCGGGCGTTGGCAATGCCCCGCCCGAAACAAGCCGCTTGGGCAAATCGGAAAATCTCCGCTCGGTCACGCCCAGGAGATCAAGGAGTTTCGCCGCGGACTGCGGCACATAGGGCTGGATGAGAATGCCGACGATGCGCAGTACTTCCGCTGTCACATAGAGCACCGTTTCCATCCGGGCCGGATCGGTCTTCTTCAGTGCCCAGGGCTCCTGCCCCGCAAAATAACGGTTCGTATCGGCCACGACTTTCCAGATCGTGTCCAGGGCCCGGCTGATGGCGAAGTCCGTGTGCTGTTGGCGCATTTCAGCCAGCAATCCGTCGGCCGCCGCCAGGATTTCCCTGTCAGCATCCGTCAACGGTCCGCATACGGGAACCCTGCCATTGCAATTCTTGCCAATCATCGACAACGAACGCTGCGCCAGATTACCTAGGTCATTCGACAGGTCCGCATTCATCCTCGCCACAATGGCGTCGTGGCTGTAGTTGCCATCCTGCCCGAAGGGAACCTCGCGCATGAAGAAATAGCGCACTGGATCGACCCCGTACGTGGCAACAAGATCGGCGGGAGCCACCACGTTGCCAACCGAC
>SXGT01285580.1_pt1 | contig 12503 bp, 12 predicted proteins | sample 3176221 | NCBI WGS metagenome assembly SXGT01 (sample SAMN11356862, study PRJNA531348) | freshwater metagenome | isolation source: freshwater sample F1-120 | place: China: Fuxian Lake, Yuxi | collected 2017-12-25
ACCGCCGTGTGCGTGCGGCGGCCGCGCCGCCCGGATGCCTTCTTCTTCATCAGAAACTCCTCTTTGCCAGACCGAGTCCGGCCCGGCTCTAAACCCAGAGTTTCCACTTATACCGCTGTTCAGATTTGCGGAGCCACTTCTATACGCCTAAGCGGCAGCAATAAAGGACGCCAATCCCAACGCATGTCCGTTAACTCAACTGCAGAGGCGTGCCCCCATGCAGAGGGTTTCGAATGAGCAAATGCGCGGTCTATCTTCTAACCCGCCATTGCAGCGGACGCGCCAGAAGCAGGCGCGCCGCTGAATGGCAGCACGTTATGCCTCATGAAGGCCACCCTTGATCACAACGTCGTGATTGCCTTCGCGAATCAGTCGCCGCGAGTCGAACAGCTTCGCGCGCAGATCGAGTCTAGAGTCTGCGAGGCGTTCGTGGTCGAGGTGGGTGCTTCCGAGTTTCGCCAGCGTGGCGTTCAACCTGACAGGTACGATCTCTTCGAGGAACTTCTTCGCGAGGCCAAGCTTGATGCGCTGCCCCGGCTCGCGCCTCTCGCGATCTGGGATGTGTTTTTCTGGGATCACGCCTTGTGGTCGGATGACAAAGGGGAGGCCGAGCTCCATGAAATCGAAGGCGTGCTCTTCGGCGATGCACCGGCAGTCGATTCCGGGAGCAGGGCATGGCTCAATCGCAAATGTGACGTCTTGTCGATGTGGTGTCATCTTCACTACGGGAACGATGTGTTTGTCACTTCGGACGGCAACTTCCACAAGGCGACGAAGCTACCTTGTCTCGTCGCGCTTGGTGCGAAGCGCATCGCTCGGCCGGATGAGCTATGAGGCATAACATGTCGGTCAACACGGACGCCTTGCGGCGTTCGCCGGCTTCGCCGGTTCCTGGCGTAAGGCGCCGGCTATTCGTTATGCCTTACCGCGGGCGGTGAGCTAGAATGGAGAAATTGAGGGACCGACATGCCAAACACTGCGCCGGTTGTTCACAGCGATCCAGATATTCTGGGCGGCACGCCCGTGTTTGTCGGGACGCGTGTTCCGTTCCGCAACCTGATCGACTACCTCGAACGAAACCACAGCCTCGATGAGTTTCTCGACTCGTTTCCGAGCGTCTCGCGAGAGCAAGCGGTCGCGTCGTTGGAAGCGGCTCATGAAGCCGTGAGTGCGCTTGCGCATTCTGCTTGATGAGCAGCTTCCTCGGCAGTTGGCGCCGTACTTGATCGGCCACGACGTTCGCACTGTCCAGCAAGAATCATGGGCGGGTCTTAAGAACGGTGAATTGCTCACTCAAGCCGAGGACGCTGGGTTCTCGGTGTTCGTGACCGGCGACCAGAATCTCGCGTTTCAGCAGAACATCTCGAAGCGGCGCCTTGGCGTGGTCGTGCTCTGCGCCGCGAGCAATGCACTCGAAGACCTGCTGCCACTTGTTCCAGCTGGTTTGACCGCGATTGCGACCGTCCGAGCTGGGCAGTTGGTTCGTGTTGAGGTATAAGCGTGCGCTGCACGCGCCCGGCCTCCAGCAGCGTGCTTTGCATCGGCCGTGCTGGCCGTCGCCTGAGCGCAGACGTTGGCCCGGCGTCCTGCGCGCTTGGGGATTCAGTCCTCTTCCGGCTCGCCCTGCCAGAGCAGGTCGTAGCCCAGTTCCTTGCTGTCGGTGCACATCTCCGCGACTGCGGCGAAGCGGGCGCGGAACACGGCGTCGGCGTGCGAGCGCTCGTGCTCCTCGAACGAGCGCCAGTAGGTGACGATGGCAACGTGGTCGTCGGCCTGCTTGACCTGCGCCAGCGAGCCCTCGTCCGAGACGAACCCGGTGAAGCGGAATGCCTGCCCGGCGATGAAGCCGCCCTTGTCGCCGCCGTAGGTGTTCTTCACCACGTTGCACATCTCGCCGAGCGCCATCTCGACGTCCTCCATCTGTGCGCCGGGCTTCAGTTTCAGCGTGTTGAACAGCATCTTGGCGCCGAAGGGAATGGTGATCGGTCCGAACATCGCGTGCTCCTCCAGGACTAGGACTGCGCCTGCCTGCGTTCGGCCGCCACGCGGTGCTCGACGGCGAACACCGCCGCCTCGACGCGCGAGGACAGCTTGAGCTTGGCCAGGATCTTTCTCACGTGCAGCTTCACCGTTTCGTGGCTGATGTCGAGCGCGCGCGCGATCACCTTGTTGGTCATGCCCTGCGCGAGGCAGCCGAGGATCTCGCGTTCGCGCGGCGTGAGGGTTTCCAGCAGGCCCGCGCGCGCCGTGGCGCCGCGCTTCGGATGCAGCAGGTCGACGAGCTTCAGCGTCATCGCGGGCGCCACCACCGTCTCGCCGCCCAGCGCGCGGCGGACGGCGTCGACCACCTGGTGCGGCTCCATGTCCTTCAGCAGGTAGCCGCGCGCGCCGCTTGCCAGCGCGTTGGCCATGTCGTCCTCGGCGTCGCTGACGGTGAGCACGATGGACGTCCCCTGCCAACCCTCATCGCGCAGGCGCCGGATCAGCGCGAGTCCGCCCTGCGGCGCCATGTTGAGGTCGATGATCGCCACGTCAGGCGCGTGCTCGCGCGCCAGGCGCGGCGCGTCCCCGGCATCGCCGGTTTCGGCCACCACGCGGATGCCCTCGCGGCCCTCCAGCAGCTCCGCCAGCCCGCGGCGGAACAGCGTGTGGTCGTCGACCAGCATGACCTTGACCTCGGGGTTCATGTCGCCGGCGCGCGCGTGGCCGGGTCGGCGGGCATCACCAGGCGCACGCGCGCCCCGCGCTGCGGCAGGTTCGAGATCTCGATGCGGCCGGCGAGTCGCTGCGCGCGCTCGCGCATGATGTTGACGCCGAGATGGTGGCGCAAGCCCGCGTGCTCGCCGCCGCCGGGCGCGTCGCCGATGGCGAAGAACCCCACGCCGTCGTCCTCGACGGTGAACAGGTACTCGCCGCCGCGTTCCTCGAGCACCAGCCGCGCCTTCGTCGCGCCCGAATGCCGGCTGATGTTGGCGAGCGCCTCCTGCAGGATGTGGAAGGCGTTGGCCTCCTCGTCCACGCCGAGGTTGAGGTCGGCGAGGCGGTTCTCGAAGGCGAGGGCGACGCCGGTGCGGTCGGCGAACCCGGCGGCGATGCCCTGCAGCGCATGCACCAGGCCGAGCGGGTCCATGCGGCTGCGGAACTGCGCCAGCAGCTCGCGCAGGTCGGCATAGGCCTCGCCCAGCGCGCCCTGCAGGTCGGCGGCGTACTTCATGGCCTTGCCTACGCCGTTCAAGGGCTGCAGCGCGTCAATCAGCAGCGCGGCGCGCATCTTCATGTAGGCGAGCGTCTGCGCCAGCGAATCGTGGATCTCGGCCGCCATCATCTGTCGCTCGTTCATCACCGTCATGCGCACGTTCTCGCGCGCGAGGCGCGCGTTCTCCAGCGCCATGCCGATGTGCTCGCCGATGGAGCGGTAGAGCAGCGCCACTTCGCCGGGCAGCGCGCGCTCGTCGCGCAGGAACAGGTTGCAGATGCCGAGCACGCGCCCCTGGTGCACCAGCGGCACCACGACCATGCCCGAGAGGCCGCCGAACCAGGCGACCGACGTGACACCCGCGCAGGCCACGCCCGCGGAGGCGCGGCGCACCTGCGCATCGTTCACCGCGACCCCGCACGCCCCGCAGTCCACCGGCATCAGTTTCTCGCGCGCCACCGCCTCCTGGGGCAGACCCACCGAAGCGACGAGCTTGAGATGGCGGCCGTCGCCCGTCACCACGCGCACCGCGCCGGCCGCGGCGTCCGCCAGCCGCACCATGGTGGCGAGGAAACGCCCGAGCCATTCCTCGATGCCGGATTCCCCCGGCAGGCTGGAGGTCGCTTCCGCGAGCACCTGCAGCGCGCGCAGGCGGTCGTCCGCCGCGGGCCTGGCGTTGCCTGCGCTGTCGCGTGTCGTCGCCACGGCGCCGGTCAGAGCGCGAACGCGCGCGTGTCGGCGCGCGCCGGCGAGTCGAGGAGGCTGCGCGCGGCGCGTTCCCAGTGCGCGGCGCCCGCCCGGACGGCATCGGCGAGCGCGGCGGCGCTGCCGGAGTCGCGCCACGCCGAATAGGCGGCGGCGAGGGCGGGAAATATCTCGCGCCGCATGCCGTCGAGGTGCGCGAACCAGAAATGCAGCGACGCGTGCGCATCGCGCTCGAGAAGCACGGGCAGCGTCGACAGGCAGTCCGCCAGGTTGTCGCGCACCGCGCGCGCAAGAATTTCCGCGCGCCGGTCCTCGAGTGTGGCGAGCATTTCCTCCCACGCGGCGCCGAGCCGGGCGCCGGCACGGGCTTCGCCGATCTCGTGCAGGATCACGGTCTCGATCTCGGCGTCGACCACGCGCTCGAAGCCGCTTTCGTCGCCGGCCGCCAGGCCCCAGCACTCGATGGCCCGGGCGAGGGCGCCGGCGGTGCGGCGCGAGCGCCAGAAATCCACCCTCTCGCGCAGCCAGGTGCGCAGCGCTTCGCGCCGCACGTAGATGGTGTCGCCTTGCAGCGCTGCCGGCATGGGCGCGAGGCCGCGCGCCAGCTCGCGCCCGGCGACCAGCACCCGGATGCCGTCGCGCATGCCGTCATGCTCGAGTTCGGCGAGGAAGAAATGCGGCCGGTGGAAGCGCCCGTAGCCCGCGCCGTAGACCAGGCCCCGGGGAAGGAGTTCGGCGTTGAGCGCTGCGGCGTCGAACGGATCGTGCAGGCGCCCCACGCCGATCTTCGCGTAGCGGGCATTCTCGAGCGACTGCCACGCGGCCTCGCGCTCGGCGATCCAGCGCGACACCTCGGCACGCTCCGGCTGCGTCCCGGGCGGCAGCTTGCGTTCCCAGCAGTGGAATTCCCGCATCTGCAGCAGGTAGGTGCACATGGTCGCTTCCTGCGCGTGGCGCGCATCGGCGATGTCGCAGTTCGCCTGCACCGCGCCAACCAGCAGCGGGTATCGCTGTGCCCCCATGGTTCGATTCTACGCCGGGGTCAGTCGTCGTCGCCGGTGCGCGGCGGTGCCGCGCGGGGATTCATCAACGCTTCTTCCGCCTCGAGGGCATGGACGCCGAAAACCACTCTTACGGCGCAGGTTTCCGCGGCGAATTCGGCGCGCTTCGCCTTGGCGAAATTCCCGGCTTCGGGGTAGCGGGCGAACTCGGCGAGGAACTCGCTGCGCCGGATCGGGTCCTCGAACAGTTTGTAGACGAAGTACGGCATCAGTGCGAGGTCCAGGCGCTCAGTTGCGCCGCCGGCAGCCCGTGCGCGAGCAGGAACGCGCGCGCGGCGTCGACCTGCGCGGAATCGCCGGCCAGGTACACGTCCGTCGCGGAAAGGTCGCCCAGCTCCGGCAGCACCTCGCGCAGCGTGCCCTGCACCGTCTCGGCTACCTGGCCGTGCAGCCCGGCGCCGGCGACGATGTTGCGGTAGCCGAAGTTGTCCAGCGCCGCGGCCCAGGAGCGGCACAGTTTCGTGTGGTAATGGTCGCTGGCGTGCGCGCCGATCCACCACAGCCGGATCGACTCGGCCGCCTCCTGCGCCAGCGCGTGCTCGATGATGCTCTTCACCGGCGCGAAGCCCGCCCAGCCCCAGGCGATGAACACCAGCGCGCGGGTGGCTTCGCCGCGCAGCACGAAGTCGCCCACCGGCCCTTCGACCGGGATGGCTTCGCCGACGCGCAGCCGCTCGAACGCATAGTCGGACACGCGGTTGCCCGGAATCCGCCGCAGGTGAAAGTGCAGCAGCCGCTCTTCGCAGGGGCAGCTCGCGATCGGCAGCGTGGCGCGCATGCCGCCGAGACCGAGGTCCGCGCTCTGCCCGGCGAGAAAGCGCAGGCGATTGGTGCGTGGCGTGGCCAGTTCCAGCAGCATCATCTCGGGCGACAGCAGGTCCATCTTGCGCACGTGCGCGGTCACGCTCTGCCGCGCGATATCCGCCGCGTCGCGCGCGACCGCCGACTCGATCACCAGGTCCGTGAGCGCGGTGTTGCAGCACATCAGCGCGTAGCCCTGCAGTTTCTCCGCCCCGGTCAGCCGGTAGTCGTGCGGCCGCGTGCGGCCGACGCGTCCCGCGACCACGCGGGCCTTGCACTCGCCGCAGATTCCGCTCGAGCAGCCGTAGGGCATGGCGAGGCCGACGCGCAGCGCGGCTTCCAGCAGGGTGTCGGCGCCTTCGACGAAGAATTCCTGGCCGCCCGGAACCACCCGGACATGGGGCGAAACCACCCGCATGACGCCTTCTTGCGCGAGGATCGCGCGCTCCTGTTCGTTGGTCGTCATGCCCACCTCCATTTCCTTGCGCAGCCACGTTCCGGTCTCGCTTCCCGCCAGCCGCCGGGAGGTCTCCTGCAGCAGCCCCCGCCAGCGCTCTTCGCGCGCGCGGGTTTCCGCGAGTTCATGCCCCAGTTCACCGAGACGGGCGGCAAGGACGTCCTTGTCCGGCAGCAGCCGCTCCAGCACCCGGCGCCCGAAAGCCCGCTCCTTGATGCCGGCGACGCGCGCGAGCTCGGCCTGGTCCTCGATCTGCGTGCCGGGGAAGAGGCGCAGCAGGTCCGCCGCCCTCACCATGCCCTCGAAGGAAGGCAGCTTTCCCTCGAGGACCTTCTTTTGCAGCGCGCCGCGGGAAACGCCGACCAGGCGTGCGGCGCGCGAAAGGGACAGCAGCCCGGACACTTGGGCGCGCCCTCAGGTCTTCGCGGAAACGATGCAGCTGCGCACGGCCACGGAGTGTAGCAGTATGCCCATAAACAGGTCTGGCTAGGCCACTTATGCAACGATCAGGACGCTCGCTTGGACAGCCGCAGGGTATTGAGAACATGATGTTTCCATGCCAGTGAAGGAACTCAAGACCACTACCTGCTACATGTGCGCCTGCCGCTGCGGCATCCGCGTGCATCTCGAGGACGGCAAGCTGCGTTACATCGACGGCAACCCCGAGCACCCCATCAACAGGGGCGTGATCTGCGCCAAGGGTTCCTCGGGCATCATGAAGCAGCAATCGCCCGCGCGCCTGACGCGGCCGCTCAAGCGGCGCGAGGGCGCGGACCGTGGCGCGGGCGAGTTCGAGGCGATTTCCTGGGACGAGGCGTTTACGATGCTGGAGGAACGCCTCGCGCGCATCCGTGCGACCGACCCGAAGAAGTTCGCCCTCTTCACGGGGCGCGACCAGATGCAGGCGCTCACGGGTCTCTTCGCGCGCCAGTTCGGCACGCCCAACTACGCGGCGCACGGCGGGTTCTGCTCCGTGAACATGGCCGCCGGCATGATCTACACCATCGGCGGCTCGTTCTGGGAGTTCGGCGGCCCGGACCTCGAGCGCGCGAAGCTCTTCCTCATGCTCGGCACGGCGGAGGACCATCACTCGAACCCGCTGAAGATCGCCATCTCGGAATTCAAGCGCCGCGGCGGCCGCTTCGTCTCGGTCAACCCGGTGCGCACCGGGTACTCCGCCATTGCGGATGAGTGGGTGCCGATCCGCCCCGGCACCGACGGCGCGCTGCTGCTTGCGCTGATCCACGAGATCATCGCGCTCGGCCTCTACGACCGCGACTTCGTCGCGCGCTACTCGAACGGCGGGCACCTTGTCTACGTCGACGAGGGAACGGAGCGCGAGGGCACGCTGGCGAGGGACGCGGCCGCGGACCCGGTGAACGCGGACTACCCGCAGAACTACGTCTGGTGGGACCGGCACTCCGATAGTGCGGTGGTTTCGCACAAGGAGGGCGCCGACCCCGCGCTGTTCGGCGAGTACCGGCTGGCCGACGGCGCGAAGGTAAAGCCTTCGTTCCAGTTGCTCGCCGAGCGCGTCGAATCGTGCACGCCCGAGTGGGCGGCGGAGATCACCGGCATTCCCGCCGCGACCATCAAGCGCCTCGCGCACGAACTCGGCATCACCGCGCGCGACGAGATGATCGAACTGCCGATCGCGTGGACCGATTGCTGGGGCAAGGAGCACGAGTCGGTGACCGGGCGGCCGGTGGCGTTCCACGCCATGCGCGGGCTCGCGGCGCATTCCAACGGCTTCCACACCGTGCGTGCTCTCGGCATCCTGATGAGCCTGCTCGGCACCATCGACCGGCCGGGCGGTTTCCGCCACAAGGCGCCGTTCCCGCGGGCCATCCCGCCTTCGGCCAAGCCGCCGAAGGGGCCGCAGGACGTGCAGGCTGGCAAGCCGCTCGGCAGCCTCGCGCTGGGATGGCCGGGTTCGCCCGAGGACCTCTTCGTCGACGAGGAGGGCAAGCCGCAGCGCATCGACAAGGGCTTCTCCTGGGAGTACCCGCTCTCGGTGCACGGCCTGATGCACACGGTGATCACCAATGCCTGGCGCGGCGATCCGTACCCGATCGACACGCTGCTCATCTTCATGGCGAACATGGCCTGGAACTCGACCATGAACACGGTCGAAGTCAGGAAGATGCTCAACGACCGCAATGCGGATGGCGGGTACAGGATCCCGTTCATCGCCGTGTGCGATGCCTTCCAGTCGGAGATGACCGCGTTTGCCGACCTGATCCTGCCCGACACCACCTACCTCGAGCGGCACGACGCCATGTCGCTGCTCGACCGGCCGATCTCCGAGTTCGACGGGCCGATGGACTCGGTGCGAGTGCCCGTGCTGCCGCCCACGGGGGAGTGCAAGCCGTTCCAGGAAGTGCTGATCGAGCTGGCCGGCCGGCTGAAGTTCCCCGCCTTCACGCGGCCCGACGGCACGCGCAAGTTCACCGGCTACCCGGACTTCATCGTCAACTACGAGACCGAGCCCGGCTCGGGCATGGGTTTCCTCGCCGGCTGGCGCGGCCAGGACGGCTCGAAGTCACTGCTCGGCGAGCCGAACCCCGACCAGTGGCAGCGTTACGCCGAGAACAACTGCGTGTTCCACCTGCCGATGCCGCCTTCGTACCAGTACATGCGCAACTGGAACCGCGGCTACATGGAGTGGGCCCAGCGCAATCGCATGCGCAGGTGGGGCGAGCCGGTGCTGATCCACCTGTATTCGGAGGTGCTGCAGCGCTTTCGCAGCGCCGCGCGGGGCCGGCGGCCGGGGCGCCAGCCGCCGCAAGCGCTGCGCGCGCGCGTGGAGAAGTTCTTCGACCCGCTGCCGTTCTGGTTTCCGCCGCTGGAAGTCGAGCAGGCCGACCGCGAGCGCTATCCGCTCGCCGCCATCACGCAGCGGCCGATGGCGATGTACCACTCGTGGGACTCGCAGAACGCCTGGCTGCGCCAGATCCACGCGCACAACTACCTGTTCGTCAATCCGGGCACGGCGCGCGCGCAGGGCGTGCACGATGGCGGCTGGATGTGGGTCGAGTCGCAGTGGGGCCGCGTGCGCTGCATGGCGCGCTACAGCGAGGCGGTGGAGCCCGGCACCGTGTGGACGTGGAACGCGATCGGCAAGTCGCCCGGCGCGTGGGGATTGTCCGCCGATGCCAACGAGTCGCGCGAAGGTTTTCTCCTCAATCACCTGATCTCGGACACGTTGCCGGGTGGCACCTCGAACTCCGATCCGGTCACGGGGCAGGCGGGCTGGTACGACGTGCGCGTGCGCATCTACCCGGCCGGGGTCGAAGAGCCGAAGCGCACATGGCCGGAATTCGCAGCGCCGGAAAAGACGTCATGACCCAGCTCGCGCTGGTGATCGACCTCAACGTCTGCGTCGGCTGCCATGCCTGCGTGACGAGCTGCAAGGAATGGAACGACGGCGGCGTCGCCGGCCCGCTCACCGACCTCAATCCCTACGAGCGCGACCCGACCGGCACGTTCTTCAATCGCGTGCAGACCTTCGAGGTGGGCGAATACCCGGACACGCAGACCGTGCACTTTCCGAAATCCTGCCTGCACTGCGAGGACCCGCCCTGCGTGCCGGTGTGCCCGACGGGCGCTTCGTACAAGCGCCCGGAGGACGGCATCGTGCTGGTGGACTACGACAAGTGCATCGGCTGCAAGTACTGCGCGTGGGCCTGTCCCTACGGCGTGCGCGAGCTCGACGAGACGCAGAAAGTGATGAAGAAGTGCACGCTGTGCGCGGATCGGATCAGCGACCAGTCGCTGCCCGAGCGCGACCGCAAGCCCTCGTGCGTGCTCGCCTGCCCGACCAGCGCACGCCTGTTTGGCGACATCCACGACCCGCAGTCCGCAGTCTCGGTGGCGATACGCGAGCAGGGCGGCTACGCGCTGATGACGGAGTGGGGCACGCACCCGGCGAACCACTACCTGCCGCGGCGCAGGACCGAGATCCGCATCCACCCCGACGAACTCAAGCGCGTCGACAACCCGCTCAAGGTGGACGGCAAGCTGCCCAAGCCCGCACCGGGCGACCCGGCGCTCGACGACGTCACGACCTGGTAATCGCCATGCGGCCGGCCGCCTCCGTCATCCTGCTCACCACGCTGCTCGGCGCGGGGCAGGGCCTGTTCCTCGCCATGGTGCTGGTGGACGTGCTGGGCGCGGCTCCGAAGGGCTTCTTCGTTTGGGGTTCGGCGACTTCGCTCGTCCTGCTCGCAGCCGGATTGCTGTCCTCGTTCTTTCACCTCGGCCATCCCGAGCGCGCCTGGCGCAGCGCGGCGATGTGGCGCACGTCCTGGCTGTCGCGCGAAGTGATCGCGCTGCCGGCCTTCATGGCAGCGGTGCTGGCTTACGGCCTCGCGCATCGCGCCGGCGAGACGGTCGCCGCGATGTGGATCGCAGCGGCAGGTGTCGTCCTCTGCTTTGCGCTCTACGTGTGCACCGCGATGATCTACGCGTGCCTGCGCTTCCTGCAGGAGTGGCACACGGCGTGGACACCGGTGAATTACATCCTGCTCGGGGCCGCCTCCGGCTTCACGCTGGCTGCGCCGCTCGCCGCGCTGGCCGCACCCGGATGGACGCGCGTTCTGGCGGCAACCGCGCTCGGCCTCGGCGCGTTGGCTTACGCCGCGCGACTCGCGACGCTCCGGCGCAACGCGCGCCTGCGGCCTCAGTCCACGCTCGCCACCGCCATCGGCGTGAAGCACCCGCGCATCGCGCAGATCGCGCAGGGCTTCATGGGAGGATCGTTCAACACCCGCGAGTTCTTTCACGGCCGGCCGCAGGAAGTCGTGCGCGCGGTGCGCTGGACGTTCCTGCTGCTGCTGTTTCCCTGTCCCGCGCTGCTGCTCGCGCTCGGCGGCGAATCTCCCCTTGCGCTCGCGGCCGCGTTTGCGCTGCAATACGCGGGGCTGCTCGCTGAGCGCTGGTACTTCTTTGCCGAGGCGAAGCACCCGCAGAATCTCTACTACCAGGCGATCGCATGAGGCTTGGCGCGCTGATCCTGTCTGTGGCGTTGGCTGTTGCCGGTCCTGCAGTTGCGCAGGTCGCGAGCCCGCACGCGATCGAGATTCCGGCGTGGTTCACCGAGACCTTCCTCGACCTGCGCGAGGACGTGGCCGACGCGGCGAAGCAGGGCAGGCGCGTGATGGTGTATTTCGGCCAGGACGGCTGCCCGTACTGCACGGCGTTGATGCAGACCGGGTTCCGGCAGAAATCCATCGCCGAAAAGGCGCAGCGCCACTTCATTGCGCTCGCGCTCAACATCTGGGGCGACCGCGAGGTCACCTGGATCGACGGCAAAACGATGCGCGAGAAGGATTTCGCACGCTTCATGAAGGTGCAGTTCACGCCGACGCTGGTGTTCCTCGATGAAAAGGGCGCAGTGGTGGCGCGGGTGAACGGCTACTACCCGCCCGCGCGTCTGGAGGCGGCGCTCGATTACGTAGCCGGCAAAATGGAGTCAAAGCTCGCTTTCGCCGAGCACCTGAAGTCGGCGCCGCGCGAGGCGGCGAACGAGAAGCTGAATGAGCAGCCGTTCCTGCGCCCGCCGCCCCATGACCTGCGCCGCGGCAAGGGCGCAAAGCCGATGGCGGTGCTGTTCGAGACCAATTCATGCGCCGCCTGCGACGAAATGCACCGCGAGGGCTTCACGCGGCCGGAGGTGCTGGCCCAGGTGGCGAAGTTCGACGTCGTGCGCCTGCACGTCGGCGGGGCCGACGCGGTAACCACGCCGCAGGGGAAGAAGCTGCGCGCCGATGCGTGGGCGCGGGAGCTGAAGGTCGCGTACACCCCGAGCATCGTGTTCTTCGACGCGCGCGGCCGCGAGGCCTTCCGCATCGAGGCCTACGTGCGCCCCTTCCACCTGGCGGGGTCGTTCGCCTACGTCTCGAGCGGCGGGTACCTCAGGGAGCCTTCGTTCCAGCGCTTCCTTCAGGCGCGCGCCGAAAGCCTGCGCGAAGCGGGAAGGTCAGTAGAGCTATGGAAGTAGCGCCGCGGCCTAGCGGGCAAGCGCCTGCTTGCGCCGCTCCATCAGGCGCCAGATCATCGGCGTGAAGATGAGCTGCATGGCGAGATCCATCTTGCCGCCCGGGCAGACGATGGTATTGGGCCGCGACATGAACGAGTCGTGCAGCATCGTGAGAAGGTCGGGGAAGTCGATGCCGCGCGGGTCGGCGAAGCGGATGACGAGGAAGCTCTCGTCGGCCGAGGGGATGTGCCGCGCGATGAACGGATTCGAAGTGTCCACGACCGGCACGCGCTGGAAGTTGAT
>SXGT01392368.1_pt1 | contig 12503 bp, 9 predicted proteins | sample 3176221 | NCBI WGS metagenome assembly SXGT01 (sample SAMN11356862, study PRJNA531348) | freshwater metagenome | isolation source: freshwater sample F1-120 | place: China: Fuxian Lake, Yuxi | collected 2017-12-25
ACCGCCACCGCCGCCGCCACCAGAGGTGGGGCCGTTGATGTCGATACGGTATTCGCCGGAGGTTGAGCCGCCGCCACCAGCATCAATCAGGATGAAATAGGTCGTGCCTGAAACTGTGCTTGGGATAGAAAGTGTGGCTGGAGTACCAGCTGTACCGCCTGCACTTGTGAATAGGAGCACCTGATTTGAGTCGTACACACGGAACTGCGGATCAAGGTTGCCAAGAACGGTATTGAATGGCGTGATCGTGATATCAAGCGTGCCGTTGGCGATAGTGGTAAAGGTGAAGAGATCGGTGTCATTGGCAGGGCTGATCTTGGGATTGCCCGGCAGGCCGCCTGCGATGCCGCCGAGGCTGGCATCACCGGTTGCAGCAGACAATGTCAGAAGGTGAGCGATGTTCCATTCGGTAGCGTTGGGGTAGTCGTCTTGTGGTGTTGCGTTGATAGTGAGGAGGTACGCGCCTGCTTCCTCGGTGACTGTGACAGGTGTGCCTGCTTCGATCAGGATGTAGTACGTCGTGCCGCGAGAGAGGTTGGCTGCGGCAAGTGTGATGGTGTCATCGAGAAGTGTGTCATCACCGGTAAAGGTATCAATAACAGTGAGCGTGTCTGAATCGATCAGCGTGGCCTTCAGACGAAGGATGCTGGTTCCAGTGCGTTCGATTGTGAATGAAGCTGGCCCAGTTGATGGAGCTGTGAACTTCACAAGATCGGAATCGCCAATCTTCTCCAGGATGCCAGGAGCAGTGCCGAGGCCTGAGAGCGAATCAACAACTACCGGTGTAGCGAAAGCGAATTCGCCAGCATCCGGATAATCGTCGGTCGCAGGGAAGGTGACTTGGATGTTGTACCGTCCAAAGCCGCCAAAGGCATCGGAAACTTCAATGAAGTAGTAGGGGTAGTCACGAGTCGTAACGCCAGAGGTATGGGCCGGATTGACTGAGAAATTCACCGAAGCGTTGGTGTTGTTGACGTTAATGTCGTCATTGAACGCAACTGGGACGATGTAGGAATTGCCGAAGATATCCTCGGTGATTTCATACACCCAGATAATGGGATTCAGCGTCGCATCGATTCCCGTTACCGTCGCAGTGACAGTGTGGAATCCAAAGACCTGGAACTTGAACATGTCTGCGTCGCCAGGAGTTTCGATTTCGCCGCTGATATCGCCGCGTCCCAGGAAATCTCGCATAGCGATTTCGGTTGCTTGAGCGAACTTGTGGCGATCGACATAATCATCGGTAGCGGGGGTCGAAGCAATATCAAGCGTGAATGTTCCTTCTGAAGAGCCAGAACCATTCACAACTACAAAGTAACGAGCACCCTTTGTGACGCCATTGATGTCCATTGTGGTGGTGCCGGTAAGGGCAACGCCCGATCCAACTTGCTGCAGCGCACCCTGATCATCGACGACAAACACCCATGCCTGGGGAACAAAGACACCGGGCAAGGTGCTGGTGAGTGTGATCGAAAGTGGGCCGGTTCCTGTGGCGGTGAAACCAAAGGTGTCCGAATCGCTAAGAGTCAGAACTCCTTCAAGATCAAAGAAGCTGTTGATAACTCCGGTTGCACTTCCAAATCCGCCTGTAGGAGAAAGAAGCGTGCCATCGAGCGCGATAATTGATGCGATATCGCGTGTGTTTTGATCCGGAACTGGTGTTCCGTTTCCAATGAAGGGCGAATTGACGTGATCATCCTGAACTGTTGCTCCATCTTCAATTTCTGTGGGCAGAAAAGCCTGCGTGTGAACTAGAAGGCGGTATGCACCAGTGGCATATCTCCAATCAATATCGTCAATTCCGTTCAACGTGCGATCCGCAGGGTCTTCAGCAGAGCCGTCGGCATAACGTTGTGAGCTACCAACTTCAATGTAGTACATTCCACCGACGACCACATTAAGCACAAGTCGTCCATCGCGACGAGTGAACGTGCCGATAAGAGCTCCGACCGTATCAGCGGCGATCCCCGCTCCCATCGACGTATTCTCATCGTTGTAACCGATTTGTTGGAAATCGTTATCAAAGACACGAATGTAGCTGTCGAGTTCGCTGTTGAGAACCGTCTCGAACGCGGTATCAGCGCCTGGAATTGTACCTGCAGGATTTGGCGCACCAAAACGTGGCCGTGTGGGAGCAAAGCCAGCGGACACCCAACTACGAGTAATGCCCAATGTCTGCGTCCGAATTTCAATACTTCCTGTGAAATTGGCGCGGAATTGATAAACGTCGGTATCAGTCAGCTTGTCAATGATGCTGACATCTGATACCTCGCGAAGTGAAAGGCCGACTGCGGGCATGACTGTCTGTTCGCGACGGTTGTACGCGTTGAGGTCAGCAGTTGAACCAAGCACGTTCTCAACATCACCACTTGTTGGGGCAATGTCAAGTTCGGCGCGAGCTGCTGTTCTCGCCCAGAATCCAAAGTCGGGAACTTCCTGGAACGATGCGTTGACGTCGTCGAGCGTTCCGTCGTTATTGACGTCAACCACTGTTGCATTCGCGGTCACGTTGATCGTGAAGCGACCAGTGCCAGAGTTGTTGGCATCACGAACTCGGATGTAGTATCGCGTGCCACCCCAGAGCGGAGGCAGGACCCACTGATTTTCATATCCGGGACCAGGCGTGAGCGATGGATCTTTCGCGCCCGCGGGATCATTGGGATTCTGATCTGCTTCAATGTTGGTGCTGATGAAGTCTGAGTCAGTATTGTTATTAGAATAAATAAGATTGCCATTCGAATCAAACACGTCAATGAACGCGTTCATGAACGAATCTTGTGTGGGGGCAACCGTGATTGTAACTGAAGCGCTTGGGCGATCGTTACGGTCCCATTGACCGTTAATGCCGTCATCAAACGATGTGAGTGCGCGGACAGAAACCAATGGAGTTGGGTTTGGTGGTGCGACCGCCGGTGGAATGGTCTCGTCAACCGTGCCAACGCCGCCCTGATTGGCGCGCCAGACGAATGAGAGGGTGTTCACGTCAAAGAACCATGCAGCTACACGGTTCATGCGAACCTGGGATGTGGTCAGTGTGAATTCGCCGCCCATGTAGAGGACATTTTGATCATTGGGGCGACCTGGTTCCTGGTCATCCTGGAACGAAGTGAGTGAGCGAACTGCGCCATTAACACCTGGGAACAGGCCGCCGAAGGCGTAAAGATTCCAATAGCTATCTGCCGCAACATTGTTGACGGCGCCACCGAAGAAGTTGGCGAACTCACCACCGAACACGATTCGGGGCCCGTTGTCAAAGTCATTTTGTGCAACATCTGGTGGATCCCAGACGGTAAGGGCATAAATAACGCCATCTGTGCCGCGTGGCGTGCTGACCGGGATCTGTGCCCCGTATGGGCTTGATAGATGTCCAATAGCGGTTGGGGCGTTTCCGCCACCTGGATCTGCTATGTGGCCGTCATAATTAGGAACGCCCCATTCCATCAGATTCTGAGCACCCGCAGCCATAGTGAACACTTGTGAATCGGCTGCAAACGCCGCAGTGCCAATGCCGCCACCGGTGAACAATCCACCAATAACCAGGCGTGGTTCCATCGAGTGTGCAAGCGTGACACCAGCCGGTTCGATCGGGTCATACACAGTCAACGCATTCACCGCACCATCCACTGAGCCAATGTCGAGATAGGTGCGAGTTGCAAAAACGTTGGGAACTGCATTTGAATTCACAACCCATGAACGGTTGTTAAACGTTCCATCCCAGAAAATTGTGTCCTCACCTAGCACTTGAACCTGGTCCGGTGCATTGGTAGAGAAGCCGCTCACGCCGATCAACCCCTGGCCGCGGTTGTTGCCAAGTTGAGCATGATTTGGGAGCAGCAATGAGGATGTAAAGGAGCCACCAACCATAAGGGTGATGGGAATGTCAATTGCAATATCCTCGTCGGCATCGGTGGGTGGGCCACCTGGGTTTGTAGTCGTCACTCTCGTCGAGACTGAAATCGATGCCGGATCGAACGTGGTCAATGCTCGAACCTGTCCATTGGTGATACCGGCATTAATCGGAAGGACATTGAAATCCTCATCGATACCCATGAGGCGGGGGCCGAGATTGGTGAAGTCACCACCCAGTACAAGCAATTCGCCAATATCATCTGTCGGCGCGGGTGTTGGGTCGGGTCCTCCCGGTGCAGGAGTATCGCCACCAAAGGTATCCGCAGGGTACCAACCCGGAGTCGGATTCCAGATCGTCGCAGCTCGAACTGCACCATTTGGATCACCTGCGGTGATTCTGCCCCAAACATAACGTCCGGCATTTGGATTGAAGAACCAAGCTGCGAGGTTCTTGATGACCACGGGCGGCAGCGCCGGATTATCCGGATCGTCTAGTGGATCAGGCAAAACCAGATCAAAATCGCCACCTACAACGAGCACACGCGAGTTCTCGCCGGTGAAGCCAACCGGGAGCCAATCGAACATTGTGTAAACTTCAGCGCCGGCGGTTGCCACTGTATTGGCATTGTTATTGAAACCATATGGCCGCGGCGTAGCTTCAATTGTGTTCGGTCCCTGGCGGCCAACAAACCACCAGTCGCTAGCGTCATAGATCGCAAGATTTCGAGATGGCACGCCCATGCCGCCGTTGGGGTCGGGCCGGACGCGGGTGAGATCTGCATTATTGAATAGCCCGCCAACATAGAGCGCTGTTCCGGAATCGTCATCATCACCCGTATAACGAGCGATTTCATCTTGTGGAAGGATGAACGAGAACACATCGGTATCGCCCGGCTGATAAATGCGGCCAGTCGCACCGGCAGACATCTTCAAACCGATATCCAAAACGCGATTTCCATCTGCATCTTTGATATCAAATGGCGCACCCCACTGAAGTGGCGTGGCGTTGGTATTGCCGTTATTAATGTGATCATCGGTACCGGCGTTGAACGTGTGATTCGACTCAATCGCCATGTAGAAACCGCCGCCAGAAACGTTGTCGAATGTATCGACAATCACGTAATATGTGCGGCCACCGACAAGAGCAACTTCAATCTGTGATGACAGACCATTGAAGTCGTCATTGAATCGGATCAGAGTACCTTGATCATCGATCAAACGAATAGCTGGATCGGTCAGTGGCGGGAGGCCAGCAGGGACCACTGTGACAAAAGCGAGGCCATTGCCCTGCGCTACAAAGCTGAAGAGGGCTGTTTCCTGGGCGTTTCCAAGACCGCCGCCAGTACCGCCAACCGCGCTGGTTGGACTGCGGCCACCATAACGCACAACCGGGTCAACAACCACGGCGCTCGCTGACGCATCGAACGTCAGCATAAACGTTCCGGTTGCGACATTCGATGCAGGGTTGACAACATCTGTTCGAACACGGATATACCAGATCGATCCTCGCTTTGAAACAAACGAATTGAACGCATCGTTGCGGTTACCCGAATCTGAATCGGCAACCACCAATCGACCTGTCGCGTCGTACACCTCAAGGCGTGTATCAATCGTTCCAGTTGGGGTTGGATCGCCGGGGCCGCCAGCCTGTGCATTGACAGTAAACAAGCTGTCATATGCAGCTTGCAGCAATGCCGGAACAGTGCCAGTGTCGGTGAGATCGAATCTGTAGATAAAATCCTGTCCTGCACGCGTAATGGTGTCGCGTATCCGACCCAATCCCTGGTCGACGAGCACCGTCGGAAGTCCATCATCAAAGAATGGTGGTTGCGGATCAAGCGGATTCGGCGGCGGCAAAGTCTGAAGCGCAGTCGTCATCGCATCGACTTGCACGGTGTATGTTCCGGCCGTGGTGTTTTGCCCGCGAACCACAACGTAGTAGGTATCGCCAAGTGTGGCAACGAAACCCATCCAACCATCGCGATAGGTACCGGAAGTCAGGTTGCCGTTGTCATCGCCGCGGGTTGCGCCGGAATCGGTAAAGGCAAGCCGCGTTCCCGCTGCGTTGTAGATTTCAACTTTCGAGTTAAGCGTGCTGCCGGCCTCGTTCACAACATCCGCAAGCACAGACACGAAGTCGTTTGCTGGTGCAACAAACGAGAAAACGTCGTTATCAGTGTCAGATTCAAGCACGCCCGTGATCGAGCCTTGCCCGTTGACATCAAGCGTGATCACGTCAGCCGCAGGATTTGGGAATGGAGACAAGCTCGGGTGATCGCCGCCAAGCAACTGGCGAGCCTCCATCTGTTCAAGCCGGTGAGCCAGCTTTGAAGAGAGTGTGGCAACGCGCCCGGCCATCCTGGCCGTTTGACGTGCGGGGTGAGAGTTCATCGTTGTCCCAACGCTCTTGAATCGACTCATTTGTCCGATCCCTTTGTTGAGTCCCTGCGCCGAGTACGCAAGCGACTCTTACCTTATTACAACATCTCGCATAACGGTTTTTCCGCACCGCTACGCACAATCAAGCCCCATTCTTTTGGAAGGGGGCTGTCACTGTAACGCCTTCATTCGATCCGTGCGCGGCGGGTGTGTGGGTGGTCAGTACTTTCTGACTGACGTTCTGCGCCGCTCGCTTTCGGCTCGCCCTCGCTCTATACCAATTTGTTGCCAAACTGATAAAGGCATGGAGCCTATGTCCCTCACGAGGCACATGCTGTTTGTACGAGCATACCAGAATATACGGGTCTGTGTAGAGGCGACTGCAAGAAATTACGTTTCTAGGGAAAACACTGGGTTTTGATGCCAACAAACAACTAACTGCATTTCTCACATTCTGAGCCATATTTCTTGCAAACCGAATGCTCACCACAACTCCCGCCTCGTGCTGAGCAATTTCGCCTGCCGTGCCATATAAGTAGATGGCTGATCATCCCCCAGCGTTCCGCCGGCAAAAGCTGCATCCAAATCGGCTCAATCTTCGGCGGTGGCTCATCAAATGGCACAAAGCCGAATCTCGCTGACAATCGCTGGACATGTGTATCAACCACAACTCCGACAGCTTTTCCAAACGCTTCACTCATGACAACGTTCGCGGTCTTCCGGGCAACACCGGGAAGCTCCATCAAATCATCCATATTCCGCGGCACCTCGCCACCAAACTCATCGACGATCATCTGCGATGCACCCTTGATCGACTTCGCCTTGTTTCTAAACAACCCAATAGTTTTGATCAGTGTCTCAATTTCCGAGATTGAGCCGGCAGCAAGCTCGCGCGGTCCAGGGAACTTTGTGAATAGTGCTGGAGTAATTTTATTCACGGCGACATCTGTCGTTTGCGCTGAGAGAATCACCGCGATGAGCAATTCGAATGCATTGCGATAGTTCAACTCACAATGTGCATCTGGATAGGCAGCAAGCAAATCTTCAAACAACGCATTGGCACGAGCCTTCTTTGCCGGTGTCACTCTTGGCGTTGGCTTCCTTACACGTGCATCAGTCCTTTTCTTTTCCGTCATTGTGCAGCCTTCGCAAATGGCTTGAGGGCTGCCATGGCCGCAAGCGATGTAAGGGCCACTCCTCCAAGTGCGGTGATCATCAAAGTAGTTGCAAACTTGTGTTTCTCTCCGAATTGGGTGCGAGCTGCATTCATTGCAACAGAGTTTCCCGCTCTTCCCGCAACCAACGCAGCATCCATGTCGCGACGCAGAGCCGGCGAAAGCCAAAACGCTGATGCCAGCATGGCGATGCACGAAATCGCAAGGAACAGTGAAAGCACTCGACGTGCAAATTCTGCGATTTCGCTTCCCTTTGCCACAATCGTCAGCGAAACAACTGCCACCATCGCAAGAACAAGCTGAGCAATATCGCTTATGAAGAAGACCTTTCTCATCACCAGTCCCGCCGCCAGACTCCAGTGATCGCCGGGCGTGGAGACGAAATCGGGCAAAACCGGGTCAAGCTGCTTCATAGTCGGGAAAATGACCGCGGCCATCGCGCCGCTCATGACAATCACCAGTGCCCACGCGCCCAGCGACCAGGCAAGCATCAAACTCCAGAGTCTCACATTCATGCGGGATCATACCTCTACCATTGGTGAACTTGAACCAGACTCTTGACATTGTCGGACGCGTTGCACTTTCGCTTTCGGGGCTTTCGTTTCGTTCCCAGAGCAAGAACGCCAACCTTGCCGGAAATACACGAATGCAGTTGCCCTGGGTGCGATCGCTGGGCATGCGCGGTGTGGTGCTCGATGCAACTGCCCCGGAAATGCGGCCGCGGATGCTCGATCGCAGTGGGCGGCGTGATGTCGCTTCGCTTCTGCGGCATAACGATCTTTCGCTCGCTGGTCTCGACCTGTTGATTCCGCCAACGCATCTGGTCGACCCCGCGTTTCAAGATCGGGCCTTCTCTGCAATTCGCGAAGCGCTGACGCTTGCTTCAGATCTGGCCGCGCTTGCCGACGGCACATCTCCGGTTGTCTCGGTACTCGCGCCGCCAACGTTGACAGCCAAAGACATCGAAGCAATCGCGCAACTGACCGACAGTTCATCAGCGATGCTCGCTCTCATCGCTTGGCCCATGACGGAAGAACTGCGAGTTGCATGTGCTTCCGTTCCCAAACTTCGCTCCGCATTTGATCCGGCGCGCGTACTGGCCGCTGGTGCAAACGCGGCGAAAGAGCTTTCCCGATCGAATCCGATGCCGGTTTCGATTCGACTCAGCGATTTCGATGGTGTGGCCAGAGTGCCGCTGGGGAGGGGAAATCTCGACCTGACGCAATACGTTGTCGCGGCATTAGTGGCAAATGCCGCCGCACCCATCGTGCTTGACCTTCAAGGATTGACAGATTCGGAAACAGCTATTTCTGCGGCCGTGAACGCGCTTTCGTAATTGGGAGGACTGGAGGATGTTGCTGCCATGAGTATCGCGAACCCCAGAATAACCATCAGTGCATTTGAGCAGGAATTCCGCCGCTATCGCAGGCTCTCGGAAGACTCCTCGGGCCAGGTTTCATGGGAGCAGCTTCGTATTTCGCTTGACCCCGAGACCAATTCCATTGCAATCATCATGAAGCACGTCGCGGGAAATCTCCGCTCGCGGTGGACGGACCCATTCACCACCGATGGCGAAAAGCCGTGGCGAAATCGAGATACTGAATTCACGGATAGCTATGCGAGTCGCGAGGAATTGCTCGCAGATTGGAATGCTGGTTGGGCCGTCATTGAATCTGTGTTGGCCGGGTGCACCGATGCGGACCTGCCGCGGATGCTGACGATTCGTGGCGAGCCGCACACTCTCGCTCTTGCACTCACTCGATCGCTCTCGCATATTGCGTATCACAGTGGCCAGATTGTGCAAGCCTCGCGCGTGCTTGCTTCGCGAAGTGGGGCGTGCTGGAAAACGCTTACTGTGCAGCGCGGCAAATCGGGCGAATACAACAGGGCGCTCGGGTTCGATCCCGGTGTGCCGCAGACGTAGGCCAATCCTTTATCCAGGCCACACCTGACCCTCTACAAGTTCAATCGAATTTCCCGCGGGATCGCACACGTAGATCGAGCGACCGCCCGGGTCCCAGCTTCGTTCAAGTTCGATGAGCTTCGCCACACTCAGTCTTCGCTGCCAGTCGTCATATGTGCCCGACGCGATATGAAACGCGACATGTCCCTGACCGACCGTTCCATGTGATGGTGCTCCGCGTCCGGCTAACTTGCTTACTTTGGCATCAAACACAATCAGCATTGAATCAGGCGACATGCGAAACACTGCACTGTAATTCGTGGGCGGTTTAGCGAGTCGCAGACCCAGTACATCGCGGTAGAAAGCCACTGCCGCCTCAATGTCATTGCTGTAAAGAACCGCTTCATACACGCCTGTAATCATGACGTATCCTTGGCATCTCAGATCTCGAAGAGGTACCACCTCCAATGAAAAACGTTGACTCCACTACGCCTTCTGCTGAACCTCCATACGACACCGATGGTCTGCGAGTGCAGGCTCGCGAAACCGTTCAAAAGCTCAAGCGTGATCCCGTAGCAGTTCTGAAAGTCGCACTTTCCGAGCGTTCCCGCGGCAACCTCTTCCTGGCCTATGAACTCTTTCGTGCCTGTCCCGCTGCGGCAGTTGCAGCAAAACCCGCTGAAATCCAGAAACTCGCCGTTGGTATGAACGACTGGTGCTCAGTCGATTGCTACGCCAGTTTCGTCTCCGGCGTTGCTTGGCGCGAGGGAGTAGTCGATGATGAGTTTATTCACCGCTGGACCAAGTCCAAAGATCGCTGGTATCGCCGCGCGGCGCTGGTATCTACTGTGCCCTTCAATCTCACTGCGCGAGGAGCGACTGCACCAAAGGGCGAAGCCCCAAAAACGCTTGCTGTCTGCGAACTGTTGCTCGATGACCGCGATGACATGGTGGTCAAGGCAATGTCGTGGGCACTTCGCACATTGGCTGCAAAAGACGCCGCCAGCGTAAAGGCGTTTGCAAAGAAACACGATGCCCAGCTCGCGGCGCGTGTGAAACGGGAATTGACAAACAAACTGAAAACCGGTCTTAAGAATCCTAAGAAGTAAGGAACTCGATATGCCGACACTCACCTCCGACCCCATCGAAATCCTCATCCGCTCCGATGCCTGGGGCACTCGGCAGATTCTTGAGTCCTGCCGCGGAATCTCGCAAGAACAGTTCAATCAGAAATTTGAAATGGGGCTGGGTGACCTTCACATCACACTCACCCACATCATCAGCGTCATGCGACGCTGGACCGATCGACTTGCCAGCCGCACGCCGCGTGCGATGCTCCACGCACTCCCCGAATATCCCAAAGTTGGCGGCGAGCACAAAGATCGCTCCGTCGATGAGTTGCTTTCACTTCTTAACGAGGCTGAGCAGGACCTGCTCATCGTCGCCGATGCCTGCAAGCAGACCCTGCACACAACTGTTTCGCTCGACTGGCCCGGCGATGATGGCAAACCCAAGACCTACACGTTCACTCGCGGTGCGGTCTTCGTGCATCTTACAACGCACGGATATCACCATCGTGCGCAATGTCTCAATATGCTCCGGCGCCTGAATGTTGCTGGTGTCAGCGACAAACTGCCGGAGCCGAGCGCAGTGGATTGGCAGACGGCGATGGAATCTCCGCCGTCAATTTCTAAGTAGTTTCGTACCAGTCCAAAACTGTAACCCGGATTCCGTTGGTATGATGTCTGATGCCTGATGAGCCATTTATCCCATGTCCAGACTGCATCGGAAGGAGAGCTACTGCGTTTGCCGCACTTAAGTTCTCACTTTCAGCTCGTCAAGTAGATCCTGCCGTTCAGAAGTATTTGGACGAGATTGGGCCGCTATTCGCCAATGGTGGTGTTCAATTTGTTCAGTTCTCTTTTCCCAACGCTGACGAAGTAGCGACGTGGTTGGCGAGCTTTCCCGGTGTTGGCGTGCATGACATAGAACACCTCCTAAGTAAACTCGCAGGTTTAAGCGGGGGCCACGCGCTTTTTCAAGGTGTCGAGAAGCTTAGAGAGCAGGCCAAACTGCAGCCGATTGATCCATTCGTCTTTGATGCAGAATTGGCGAGATTGCTTTTTCGTGGTGGTGCTTATTTGACGTTTGCCGGAAAGGGGCGACAGGCAAAGGCACTCGCCGCGGCTGCGGCAGAGTCGTTGCTGGGCGATTCCATGTATGAGTTCCTGACAAATACAACGGTCTTTCAGTTGCACGATTACTGGTCACAATGGTTTATTAGCGATATGTGGTGCACGACGTTTCTGGTATTTGATCTTCCGGGAAAGACTCTCTCAGTGCTTGCAACAACTGACACCGATTAGCTAGAAATCTGCAAGTTCCGTTGAAAGCCGTTTCCAGTTTGCAGTGCATATCATCCACCAAGCTCGGGGCGCCCGCAAGTTGCGGGCTGAGATGTACCCGTCGAACCTGATCCGGTTCATACCGGCGGAGGGAACGCGACTATGAATTTCATACAATCATTGACGACTCTTGGACTCATGCAAGTCGATAAGTCGAGTTCCGCCTATCAGACGGGTCGCTTAGTAGGCCAAATCTTCGGGATCGCACTTGCAGTTGCAGTCATAATTCTGGTGATTTGGGGCATTCGCAAGGCCCTGAGTCGGCGCTAGGCGATTTTCTTATCACAATCACTTCTGTCAACATTCGCTCCACTCAAGGACACACATGAATCCTCTCTCCAAATTCAACGCCCCTCTTCGCGGCGCTCGCAATCCCGGTCGCACTCCCGATGTCACCACCCCCGGCTCGTTCGCCAATTCTCCCGACATCGGCGGCCCGCTCATGTTCAGCAGCCCTGATACTCGCAACATGCCGCAGCCCAGCGATAAGACTGCGTGGGATTTCCTCCCCGATGGCTGGTCGGTTAGAAAACTCGCGAGTAGCGAGCCGCTCGATACCTACAACCCCAATGCCTGTTTCATTGGCGATCATCCATCTGTCACATTCGCCACCGCACGCGGCGAAGTCCTCCGCGTTTCCTATCCCAAGAACTTTGAGCCCATCACCCAACTCGAATCCGCGCGCCTCGGCATCATCACGCCACAGATGCGTCGCGTCGCAGCCCGCGAACCTCACTTCGACATCCTCTTCCCCGGCCAAGGCGCCGCCGCCGTCCGCGATGAAGTCGCCGC
>SXGT01458136.1_pt1 | contig 12503 bp, 5 predicted proteins | sample 3176221 | NCBI WGS metagenome assembly SXGT01 (sample SAMN11356862, study PRJNA531348) | freshwater metagenome | isolation source: freshwater sample F1-120 | place: China: Fuxian Lake, Yuxi | collected 2017-12-25
GGGCCGGGGCGACCTCAGGCGCGGGCGCACCCTCCGGCGCGGGCGCGGGAGCGGGCTCCGGCGCGGGCGGCGTCGCCGCAGCGGCGGCCTCCGCCTCCTTCTGCTTGCGCTCCTCTTCGTCCTTCCGGCGCGCGTCTTCTTCCTTGCGCTGCCGCTTCAACGCCTTCTCTTTGTCCTTGATGAGCTGGGCGCTCCATGCGTCGAGCTCCGCCGCAGGGCCGCCGCCGCCGCGCCGGTAGGCTTCGATCTCGGCCACCGCGGTGTCCCACGACTTCATGTAGTCGCCGTAGAGGACCGCGAGGTTGCGATGCGGCTCCGGGTTGCCCGGGTCGAGCTTCAACGCGTCGTTGTACATCCGGATCGCGTCTTCGAAGCGGCCTTCGCCACGATAGGCGATGCCCAGGCTGATGCGCGGCCCCGCCTTGTCGGGGAACTGCGCCATCTGGCGCTCGAGCAGCGGAATCGCGTCCTTGTAGTTGCGATTATCCAGGTAGTAGCTGCTGAGGAACCCGAGGGCCGCCGGCTGGTTGGGGTCGAGCTCCAGCGCCTTGCCGAAGGCGGCGAGGGCGTCGCCCGGGAAGCCGTTGCGCAGGTGGATCTGGCCGAGGTTCGCCTGGAGCTCGGCGTTTCGCTCGGCGCCCTGGATGACCTCCTGGGCCTTGAGCGACATGAAGCGCGCGAGATCGAGCTTTCCGGACTCGAGGTAGACGCCCGTCAGGGCGTTGTAGATCTCGATGGCGCGGCTGTCGACGAGCAGGGCCGCCTTGGCCTCGGCCTCGGCCTCGGGGTACCGCTTGAGCGCCCGGTGCGCCTCGATCGCGGCGACGCGCAGACTGACGTCCTTCGGGGCCTGGCGGATGCCCGCCTGGAAGGTGGAGAGCGCGGCCTCCATCTGGCCACGGCGCGCCGAGAGGGCACCGAGGTTGAGCCACGCCTTCGCGAACCCGGGCTCCACCTCGGTCGCACGAAGCCACGCGCGCCGGGCTTCGGTGTCGTCGCCCAGGAGGTGGTGGGCGAGCCCGATGTTGTACGGGATCTCGACCCGATCGGGGTGCTGGGACGAGAGCGGCTTGAGGAGGTCCAGGGCCGCGCGGGCGCGCCCGGCGTCCTGCGTCGTCAACATCGCGGCGGCGTCACTGATCGCCTGATCGGGACCGCTCGCCGCGGGGGCGCCCCACGCTCCCGCACCTTCGGCGGGCGGCGTTCCCGCCGCCGGCGTGGTTTCGGTCGTGGGCGCGGTCGTGGGCGCCGGCGCGATCTCGACCGGAACCGGCGGCGCCGCCGTGACCGGAACGGTCGGCTCGGAGGTCGGCGGCGCGACGGGTTCGACCGGCTTCGGCGTGCAGCCGAGCGCGAGGAGCAGAATCACGCTCACTGGGCACCTCCGGCGGGGCGCGCCGACTCAGGAGCCTCGAACGAGATCGTCGAGAGGTCGGACGTGCCGCGCGACTCCTGACGTTCGCTCGGGTACTCGATGGGGTACCGGTCGTGGAGCGCCTGCACCGTCTTGCTGTTCCATTCGCTCCAGCGCTTGTCGACCTTCGCCTTCTCCAGGGCACCTTGGAGGCGCGCCTTGCCGGTGTCTTCGGTCGCGAGGCGGATCGGGGTGAAGCGCGCGTCGAGCTCTTCCTGGAAGATGATCTTCTCTTCCTCGTTGAGCCCCGATGGAAGGGGGAAGGAGTACACGAAGTCGGCGTACGCAAAGTAGGCCGAGCCCTGGACGAAGAGCGCCGCAGCCGCCGCGTCGTAGTCCTGGTAGGCCTGGATGAGCGCCAACGACTCGTCCACGAGCTTCTTGAGGTCTTCGCGCTTGGTGGTGAGGAGGAGCTCTGCGTTCGCCTTCTCGCTCGAGGTCCACTTGATGACCTTGTAGGCTTCCAAGCTCTCGATGAGGCGCTGCGTGGGCGCGAGCGCGGCCAGCTTGCGCGCGTCGCTGCTGACCCCGCGGGCGACGTTCTCGCGGAAGGTACGGTCGAGGTCGGCGAGCTTCGCCGCCGCCTTTCGCTTGTCACCGCGCTCGGCGTAGAGCGTGGACAGCTTGTACTGGGCGGTGATGGCGTGGCTCGGATCCGTGGTCGGGAACTCGCGCAGGTAGCGCTCGTAGAACTCGATCGCTTCGCGCGCACCGACCAGCTCCCACTGTTCGCCGGCGCGCCAGTAGATGCTCTCGCCGTTGCCGACGTTGGGCAGCTTGGCGTACTTCTCGTAGGCCTGTGCGGCGCCGCGGTGGTCGCCGATGCCCGTGCGCAGGAAGGCCCCGTTGTACGACGCGGCCGGTGCGTCCGGGTGGTCGGGCGCCAGGCGCACGAGCTGGTCGTAGTAGCGGACGGCCTTGTCGAGCTCGAGGATGGAGCTGTAGCCGGACGCGATGCGGAAGTACAAAGACTTGGAGCGCTCGTCGGTCGGGTAGTCGTTGATGTACCGTTCGAAGAGCACGTTGGCCTTGGCCGTCTGGCCGCCGAGATCGAGCTGGTTGGCCTGGTTGTACAACGCGACGGAGAGGTGCTTGGACTTGGGGAACTCGGTGATGAACCCCGCGTAGCAGGCAGCGGCCTCGAGGTGTTTGCCCGCGCGGCCCATCTTGAGACAGATCTCCAGCGCAGCCTCGCCGCCGACCTCGAGGTCGCCGAAGCGGAGCGCTTCCGCCTTCAGCTTCTCGAGATCCCCTTCGTTGGTGTAGGTCTGCAGGATCAGCTTCGCGGCGAACCCCGCCTCTTCGCTCGCGGGGTAGCGGACCAGCACGCCGTTGAGGCGCTTGCGGGCGTCGTCGTAGTAGCCGTGGTTGTAGGAGATCACGCCGCCCAGGTAGGCGAGGGCCGGGCGGACCTTCTCCAGGACCGGAATCCAGTCGCGATCGGTGAACTCGCGGTCGGCGAGGTCGTCGGCCGCCACGACGAACGCTTTCTGTTCGTCGGACACGATGTACTGGGTGATCTGGCTGCCGGCCGCGGTGGTGATGGTGTTGGAGACCACGGCGCCCTGCGGCAGGTCCTCGAGCTTGCCGTACTTGGACAGGACGAGCTGCTCGCGCGACTTCATGAGCTGGAAACGAGCGCCATCCTTGAACTTGCTGCGCGGGTTCTTCAAGACCTGGCCGTACTGGGTCTCGGCCTCCGCGAACATCTGGCCTTCGTAGTACGCGAGCGCCAGGTACCACTCGTACTCGTCGTAGTCGGGCGAGAACGGGAACTTCTGGAGGAAGCCCTCGAAGGTCTTGGCGGCGTCGCGGTAGTCGTCGGGGTTCTTCGAGTCCTGGGCCTTGATCAACTTCTCCGTCGCGACGGCGGCCAGCGACTTCTCGATGAAGCCGCGCGCCGCGGCGATCGCGTCGGGGTTGTTGCGGTTGGCCTCGTACCAGGCTTCGCCCTCTTTGTACTTCTCGCCGAGCTCGCTGAGCGCGGCCGCGGCCGCCGCTTCGTTCTTCACCGGCATCTTCACGCCGTAGATCTGGGCGATGATCTGCTGGTAGATCGGGTTCTTCGGGTGGGTGGGCCACCGCTCCTGCAAGAAGCGGTAGGTGTCGACCGCTTCGGGGAAGAACTTCAACTTGTCGAGGTTGGAGGCGAGCTGCTCGACAACATCGTGCTGCCAGCGCTTCTCGCCGGTGCGCGCGAAGTGGGCCTTGGCCACGTCGACCGGGCGCTTGGCCTGGCGGTCGGCGATGTCGGCGTAGGAGATGGCGAGGTACTCCACGGCTTCTTTGCGCGTGTCGGCGATCTTGCCGGTGCGGTCGTACAGCGAGTCGGAGAAGTCGAGGAGCTGGACGTAGTACGCCAGCGACCGGTCGAAGTCGTCGAGCTTGAAGTAGGCCCATCCGAGCTTGTAGATCGCGCGATCGTAGTTGCGCCCCTGCGGGCCGTCGGCCAAGACCGCGTTGTAGTAGGTGACCGCGATGCGCACGTTGGCCAGGGTGTCCGGACGCGGCGCGGGGGCCTCGAAGTAGTACTCGCCCAGCCGCATGTTCGCGTCGTTCACGAACGCCGACTTCGGATGGTTGGTGACGATGGCCTGGTACGCGTCGCGCGCTCCGACCTCGTCATACTGCTGCGCGTTGGCGGAGCCGAGGCACCACCCGAGCATGTAGAGCGTGTCGGGAGCGTAGGCGAAGTTGGGCTCGGTCGCGAGGATGTCGCGATACAGCTCGATCGACTTGCGGTAGTCCTTCTTGGGCACCAGGTCGGGATCGGCCGTGCCGCGCTCCATGAGCACCGCGTACTCGTCGTTGCGGGCCATGAAGTCGAGCTCGGCCTCGTCGTAGTAGAGGTCGGCAAGCCGGAACTTCATGTCCCCCGCGTAGCGACTGCCCGGATACCGCTGGAGAAAGGCTTCGATCTTGGCGATCGTGACCCGGCGCAGGGTGTTGCCGTCGTCCTGGTTGCGGGTGACGGCCGCGCCGAACGCGGACTCGATGCGCTCGCGCTCCTCCTCCTCGGTGAGGTCGACCAGCTGTTTCACATCGGCGTGAAACTCGGTCATGCGCTGGGTGTAGCGGTCCGCCGTTTCGCGGAACGCGCGCACTTCATCGGGATCCGGCGCCGCCCAGGCGGCACCCGGCACCACGAGCACCAGGACACCCACCAGGGACGTACGGCGAGAAAACGTTCCCATCACTGGAGATTCTCCCGGATGACCCTGAAGCGATCGTCGAGGTCCTGCAAAAGCTCCGACCGTTCGTCCACGAGCATGTCGCGCTCCTCGGCGTTTTCCATCCGGCGGAGCCAGTAGACGTCCACGATTCCCTTCTCGGCGTCGATGACGTCGGCCTCGAAGCGGGTCTGCAAGTCGCGCAGGCCGGCCAGGACGGCCTTGGTGGCCACCAGCTCCGTCGCTGCGGAGCTCGCGTCGACGTCCTTTCGCAGCTCGGCCACCTTCTGCGCGGTGGCGGCGAGGCGCTGCCGGACCGCCTGCGTTTCACGCGCTTCGCCCGCGGCGACGACCCGCGCCGCTTCGGCGGAGCTCGTCTCGACGGCGTCGAGCGCCGCCCACACCCGGTCGATCTGGGCGTAGACGGCGGCGCTGTCGGTGTCCTGCGCGCTGCGTCGGTACGCGCCCACGCGGTCGCGCAGCTTGCGGTAGCCGGTGAGCGCCTCGGCCCGACCCGTGCTGTCTTCGGTGACGCTCCCCGCCTCGACCGCACGCATCACCTTCTTCCGGGTGACCTCGCTCTGGAGCGAGTCGAGCTCGGCCGAGGACTTCGCCAGCTCGGCGCGCGCGGCGTCGAGCTCGACACGGAGGCGTTCCTGCTCGGCGGGAGGGAGCTTCGAACTGCCGTTGCTAAGGATCTCCGCGAGGCTGCGACCGCTCGCGATCGACTCCTCGGCCACCTGCTGGACCCGGAACGCGCGCTGCTGCACCTCGCGCACCTGCGCCTCGTACATCTGGAGGCGGTCGGTGGTGCTGCTGACGCTCGAGTCGGACGCGCTGTCGCTCTCGACCACGCGGTCGAGCTCGGTGCCGAGCGCGGTCAGCTCGGCCCGCGTCGCGCCCGAGCTGCGGCCGCGCAGGTACTGGAGCTCGGCGTCGATGAGGCGCCCGCGCATCGAGAGCACGGCCCCGCGCATGGTGGTGAGCTGGTTTCGCGCGACGACGAACATGCCGAGCGTGTCCTTGTCGGACGACAAGGACGTCTGCAGGTCGGCGACGTCGCGCTCGGCCTGGTCGAGCTCCTGCGCCTGCCGGCGCGCCTCGAGGTAGGCCGCCATCGCCCGGCTGACGTCGTCGCCGCCGAGCAGGCTCTGCACCGCGTAGGCCGGGAGCCCGGACGTTCCGCCCGTCTCTCCCATCCGCTCGACGAACCGACGCGCTTCGGTGGTGCCCTGGCCCAGCTCGTCGAGGCGCGCGGCCACCGGCGTGTAGGCGGAGACGACCTCCTCGTACGCGGTACGGGCGGCGTCGTACTCCTTGAGCTTCATGTGCAGGTGGCCACGGAGGACCTGAAGCTGCGCGGTGTACCGGTGCTCCGGGTAGGCGACCAGGAAGTTGTCCACCTGGCCCAGCGCGTCGCGCCACCGCGCCTTGGCGGCGGCGTGGGCCGTGTCGGCCTCGGGCGACCCCTCGGGGAGCTGCGCGGCCTCGACCTCGGCGGCCGCGCCCTGCTTGACGTAGCTCCACACCGCTTCGTACAGCTTGTCGGCGAACTCTTCCGAGGATTGGCCGATCTTGCCGTAGTAGCTGGAGGCCTGGGCGAAGTCGCCGAGCTCGTAGTGCAGGCGCCCGAGCGCCAAAAGCGCCAGCTCCTGGACCCGCCGCTGGTCGGCGTCGTTGACGGGGGCCGTCTCGACCTTCTGGAACTCGACGATCGCCTGCTTGAGGTTGCCCTCGGTGATCATGAGGACGCCGAGCTGGTAGCGCGAACGCGAGTACCACGCGCTCGTCGGCGCGATGCCGTCGAACATCGACTTGGCACGCGCGGTCTCGCCGCGACGAACGAACGACTTCGCCAGGGTGTAGTTGACGATGTCGGTGGACGGCACCTTGCCCGACACGATCCAGGTGTTGTAGTAGCTGGTGAACGCGGCGTCGTCGCCCAAGAGGGCGTAGACCTCGAGGTTTCGCCGCACGGCGTCGGCGAAGTAGGGATGCGCCACGCCCTTGTCGACGATGCCCGCGTAGGCCTCGGCTGCCGTTCGCAGGTTGCCGAGCTCGAACAGGCACTCGGCGAGGTACCACTCCGAGTCGCGCGCGAGGTCGGCGTTGCCGAGCGCGCGGGACTGCACCAGGATGTAGAAGCTGGTCGCGGCGCTCTCGTAGTCGCCGACGAGGAAGGCGTAGACCGCATCCTCGTAACGCCGGCGCGCTTCGGACACCCCGATGAGTCCCGAGCGCTCCGAGAAGTTCAGGCGCGTGTCGTCGACCTCGGCGCTGATGCGCCCGAGCTCGTCCTCGAGTTCGCGCAGCCGCTCGGCTGACGCCTTGTCCGCCGCGGATGCGACGGAGGGAGCCAGCAGGAGCGCCGCGAGCAGCAGCCTACTTTGCATCCGTGATCCGCTCGCACTTGAGCTCGAACTCGACCTTGGCCCGCTCCTCGAAGGAGTTGACCACGCCGCCCCGGTCGCTCACCACCGCCCGCACCGTGCAGGACTTGCCCATCTCGGCCGAGAAGGCGTAGTTGCTGCGGACGTTGATCTCGTAGTCGCGGGCGTAGGTGAAGACGCCGGCGCCCGTGGGGCGGATCTTGAGGTCGACCGACAGGTTGTGGTTGCCCGGGGGCACCGCACCGTCGTGGATCTTGAACTCTCGGCTCTGATCGAGGCTGCCGCCCGGATCGGCCTTGCTGAACTTGGACTGCCCGTCGAGCAGGTACTGGAGCGACTCGAGCTTGAAGCCCGCCGAGAGCTTGTTGACGTGCCAGATCGTGGCCCGCGCGCCCGAAGAGCTGCCCTGGATGACGATCTCCTTCAGGAGTTGCAGCGTCGCCTTGCTGCGGAAGACCCGCTCCTTCAGCGCGTCGACCTGCTGCTCGATGGTGAGGAGCTCACGGTCGAACTCGGCGCCCGAGGCGACACCGTCGACGGCTTCTTCCTTCGTGGCCTCCTGGGCGAGGGCGTGCGCCGGCAGGCCGGAGGCGGCGAGAAGGCCGACCACAGCGAGGAAGGCGGGCCAGGCATTGCGCTTCATTCAGTCTCTCCAAGGGGCTGCGCTACCGCGTAACGCGCCGTCAGTCCCCTCCGCCATCGCCGGCTTCGGCGATCGTGCCGGTGACCCCCGCGAGCGAACGCACGAGGTGGTCGTGGGCAGCGCGGGCGCGCGCGGTGGAACCGTCCAGTTCGTTCACGAAGAAGGAGAATGCGTACTCGGTACCGTCGGCGGCGGTGACGTAGCCGGCCAGGCCCACCACCCCCGCCAGTGAGCCGGTCTTGGCCCGCACACGGCCCTCCATCCCGTCTTCGCGGAAGCGGGACCAGAGGGTGCCGTCCCGCCCGCCGACGGCGAGCGTCGTTCGGAACTCCGGGCCGACGTCCACGTTCCGCTGCATGTCGACCAGGACCGCGTCGAGCGCGCTCGGGGAGAGCAGCGCACCCCGCGACAAGCCCGAACCGTTGACGAACTTGTAACGGTCGGCGGGGACACCCAACGACGCCATGTAGTCCGCGAGCACCTTGACTCCGCCCTCGGTGGTCCCGGGGAGCCCGCCCTTCTCCGCCGCCAGCGCGCGCAGCACCTGCTCGGCGATGAAGTTGTTGGACCGCTTGTTCATCTCGGTGAGGATGTCCTCGAGCCGGTCGGACTCGACCTTCACGAGCAGCTTGGATTCCGTCGAGGCCGCCGCGACCCGATGTTTGCCCTTGACCTTGACCCCCTGCGCCCTGAGGCTGTCCCGGAACACCGAGACGTAGTTCCCGGTGGGGTCGCCGAGGGTGCGGTACAGGGGTCGCGTCGTGACGTCCAGGTCGGAAGGCACGTTGCCCGTGAGCTTGTACGTGGCGATCTTCCCCGTGTCCTCGTCGAACGTCCGTTCGATCTTCACCCAGTACTTCGAGCGGGCCCGCCCGGTGGTGAGCTGGTTGTCGAGCACCACGACGTCGCTCGGCGTGTCGAACGTGGCGACTGCGGCCGCCCCCACCGAGGCACCGGGCCGGACGTGGATGGTGGCGATGTTCTCGTTCACCGAGAGCGCACCGAGCGCCGAGTAGTAGGTCTCGCCGCTCTCGAGGTCCTCGGGCTTGTCCCAGCCGGGGATCCACGGGGCACTCTGGGCGGTGTAGGTGTCGTCGTAGACGACGTCGCCCTTGACCTCGGTGATGCCGCGAAGGCGGATGTCCGCCGCCATCCGCCACATCCGCTCCACGCTCATCGTCGGATCGCCCTGGCCCACGATGTACAGGTTTCCGGCGAGTACACCGTCGGTGCCGAGCTCGCCGTCGTACTTGATCCACGTCGGGAACCGCCACGCCGGGCCCAGTTCGCGCAGCGCGACGGCGCTGGTGATGAGCTTCATGGTGCTCGCGGGGATGAGCAGCCGATCGTCTCCCCAGGCGTACACGCGCTCCCCAGTCTTGGCGTGGACCACGTCCAGCGAGATGGTGGACCGAGAGAAGACGGGCATGGTGGGCAACTGCGCCAACAACGCGGGCAGCTCGGCCGCACTCGGGGCCTGCGCGATCACCACCGCCGGGTCGGACGACGTCACCGTCGGGACCGCCGGGGCCTCGACCCCGGCCTCGACCTCGGCAGACGCCGGCTCCTGCGCCCACGCCGGAGAGAACAGGGAGATCGCCAAGAGGCCGAGGAGGGCGTTGCGCATGGAGCACCGGGCGACGGGGAGGGCCCCGATGTTTGAGACACCGGGGAAGAACGGGACGCTCCCGCTATTCTCACTCTGCCTGCCGATCGACGCAAGACAGTCAATGAAAAAAGCTAGATATCTATGAATTCATCTACCCAGCCGAGGTTCACCCTCCGCTTGTCAAGAGCTGCGGGCATGCGCGGCGGCGATCGCACCTCGTTACCCTGGCGGGATGCTGCTCCTCCTCGCTGCGCAGGCCCTGGCCGAGACGGTGGAACGTCCCGGCCTCCCGTTTCACGGCGCGGCCCTCGAGGACGGAGCGCACACGCTCTACCTCAACCCCGCGCTGCTGAATTTCGACCGTGATCCCTCCTACGGCGTCTACTACGGCACGGCCGACCCCCTCGCCGGAACCCAGAACGAGCTGACGTTCCTCACCGCCGGGGGCGGCGCTGGGCTCGGCATCAGCTACCGCGACGCCCCGGGCACCGGCGCGTGGTGGAGCCTCTCCAGCGCGGTGTCCATCCGGCTCGAGGAGCGCCTGTCGCTCGGCAGCGCGCTGCATTGGCAACTTCCGGAAGGCGGCGACGACAACTTCGTCTCGTGGGACCTCGGTCTCGGCTGGCGCCCCATGCCGTGGCTCGGGTTCGGTGCTTCGGCGTTGAACCTTGGCTCGCCGGCGCCCGACCTCGGCGTGACCAGCCGGTACGACGTCGGCGTGGCGCTGAGGCCGTTCGGCGACGTGGTCACCCTCGGGGTCGACTACCGGGCCGACACCCCGGCCGAGGCACCGGTCCGTTCGTCGGCGGAGGCGTCGCTGCGCGTGCGCGCCGCGCGCGGGGTGTGGCTGCGCGCCTGGGCCGACCGCGAGCTCGTTCCCACCGCGCCGATTGGGTTCGGCGGTTCGCTCGAGCTGCACTTCGCCGACCTCGCCGTCGGCGTCGGCGCCACCGGCACCGACGCGGGCGGCACGCCCGGCGCCTCGGGGTACGTCACCAGCCTGCGGGGCAACGACCAGCTCTTCCTGCCCGGTCGCCAGATCGCGGAGCTGAACCTCGACGGACCGTTCCCGTACCAGCCGCAACCGGCGCTGTTGTCCGAGCCCGACGAGAGCTACTTCTCGTTGCTGCAGCGGCTCGACGCGGCCGCGCGCGATCCCCGCGTGAAGGGCGTGCTCCTGCGCCTGGATGGCGCAGAGTTCTCGATGGCCCAGATCGAGGAGCTGCGGGGGCTCGTGAAGTCGGCCCGGCGCCAGGGCAAGGCGGTCGCGGCGTGGCTCGGCGCGTCGAGCTCCAACGGGGCCTACCTGCTGGCGAGCGCCTGCGACAAGGTGTACCTCCACCCCGCCGGCGGCCTCGAGCTCATCGGCGTCAGCGCCGAGGTGCAGTACCTCAAGGGCGCGATGGAGCTGGTCGGCGTCGACGCGCAGTACGCCCAACGCTCCGACTACAAGTCGGGCCCCGAGCCGTTCACCCGCACGGGATCGAGCGACCCGGCGCGCGAACAGATGGAGGCCTTGGTCGACGACCTCTACGGCGCGCTGGTGAGCGGCGTGGCGGAGGGGCGCGGGCGCTCCCCCGAAGAGGTGCGCACGCTCGTCGACGCCGGGCCCTACAGCGCCCGCGAAGCGCTCGCCAAGGGGCTCGTCGACGGCCTCCTGTACCCCGATGAGCTGCGCCGCAACCTCGAGGGCGTCTTCCCGCCGGACTACCACGTGGTCCGCGACTACGGCCGGGAGGTCGACCAGAGCGGGTGGGAGCCCCAACGCGCGGTGGCGGTGATCGTCGTCGACGGCACGATCGCCGACGGGGAGTCGAGCCCCGGCGGCTTGTTGTCCGGCGCCGCGACGGGGAGCGAGACCGTGGTCGAGGCGCTCCGCGACGCAGCGGACTCCCGCTCGGTCAAGGCGGTGGTGCTGCGCGTGGACAGCCCCGGCGGGAGCGCCTTTGCGTCCGACGAGATCTGGCGCGGCGTGGAGCGGGTGAAGGAGTCGGGGAAGCCGGTGGTCGTGTCGATGGGCGGCTACGCCGCCAGCGGCGGCTACTACGTCGCGGCCGGGGCCGACGCGATCTGGGCCGAGCCGAGCACCATCACCGGCAGCATCGGCGTGTACGGCGGCAAGTTCAACCTCGCCGGCCTGTACGACAAGCTCGGCGTGCACGCCGAGTTCACTGCTCGCGGCCGCAACGCGTCGATGTTCTCCATGTCCCGACCGATGGACGATGTGGAGTACGCCGCGTTGGACCGCCTCATCGGCGAAACCTACGACCAGTTCAAGGAGCGGGTGGGCACGGGGCGAGGCCTCCCCCCCGAGGAGGTGGAGCTCATCGCCCGCGGCCGGGTGTGGTCCGGCACCCGCGCCAAGGAGAAGAAGCTCGTCGACGCGCATGGCGGCTTCTTCGACGCGCTGACCGACGCCCGCCTCCGCGCGGGGATGGACCCTCGCGCCCCCTACAACCTCGTCATCCTCGACCCCTGGTCGGGCGCGCTCACCATCCCCGGCCAGGTCACGCAGCTCGGGCGCACCGTGCGGACACTCTTGAGCCCGAAGGTCGACGTCCCCGTCGAGCTCTCCGAGTTCTGGCAATTGTCCCGCCTCCGTGAGTCCCGCGTCCTCGCGATGCTGCCGTACCGCCTGCACTTGGAGTGAGCGTGTCCTCGCCGACGCCGAGCATCCTCGTCTGCGACGACGACCGCGCCGTCCGCAGCGCGCTCAACGTCAACCTGACCAAGGCCGGCTACGCGGTGACCCTGTGCGACAGCGCCGAGGAGGCGCTGGAGCGCCTCCGTGCCGAGCCCGTCGACGTGCTGCTCACGGACGTCAAGATGCCCGGCATCACCGGCCTGGACCTGTTGCTGGAGGTGCGCACCCACTGGCCCGACACCCGCGTCGTGATCATGACGGGGTTCGGCTCGGTCACCGACGCCGTCAACGCGATGAAGGCGGGGGCGTCGGACTACCTCATCAAGCCCATCGCGCGCGACGAGCTGCTCCTGCTCCTCCAGCGCGCGCTCGAGACGCGCGCGCTGGCCCGCGAGGTGCGTCAGCTCCGCCAGGAGGTCGAAGCCCGCTACGGGTTCAGCAACCTCATCGGCGCGACTCCGGCGATGCACGAGGTGTACGAACAGGTGCAGGCGGTGGCGGACTCCAAGACCCTCGTGCTCGTCACGGGGGAGACCGGGACGGGCAAGGAGCTCATCGCCCACGCCATCCACTACCGATCGTCGCGCGCCCGCTCGCCGCTGGTCGTCGTCAACTGCGGCGCCCTCCCCGAGA